>Ga0209534_10000061_pt1 | contig 125865 bp, 116 predicted proteins | sample COG_07_FD_184751 | JGI IMG/M metagenome (GOLD analysis project Ga0209534, IMG submission 184751) | Pelagic Microbial community sample from North Sea - COGITO 998_met_07 (SPAdes) (version 2) | ecosystem: Environmental > Aquatic > Marine > Neritic zone/Coastal water | place: Helgoland, sampling...
TGGAGAAACAGTGAAATTAGTTTTTTGATAGTTTCGAAAGCCATCAGCCATAGGTTCAAGTACTGCAAAAGACTCAACATCAGTTTGTTCTTCTGATGCATCACCCCGGCCTGACTCAAATTCTACTGCAACTCCACTTGCCATTTCAATACCTACGGCTCCACTTAATACAATTACATCAGCTAAGCTTGCGCCATGTTCTTTAGCTATAGGATTAAGTATGTCCAATACACGTGCTAATTGTTCTGGCTTATTTACATCCCAATCTTTCTGAGGTGACAATCTTATACGAGCGCCATTAGCACCACCGCGCATATCTGTTCCACGGAAAGTAGAAGCAGATGCCCATGCAGTCTCAACCATTTCTAGCACAGATAATCCTGACGATTTTAGAGATGCACGAATAGCATTAATATCATAATCAGTAGATCCAATTGGTACAGGATCTTGCCATATCAATTCTTCCTGAGGGACATCAGGACCTTGATAACGAATTTTTGGGCCCATATCACGATGAAGTAACTTGTACCAAGCCTTTGCAAAAGCATCAGCCAACTCCTCTGGATTTTGATGATAGCGTTTAGATATAACTTTGTAAGAAGGGTCCTTGATCATTGCCATATCAGCAGTGGTCATCATTGGAGTTACCTTAAGGCTAGAATCGTCAACCTCAGGGGCCATATCAGACTCAGAAATATCAACTGGATGCCAGATATTTGCTCCAGCAGGACTTTTTGTAAGAGCCCAATCATATTTAAACAACAGGTCAAAATATCCATTATCCCATTGAGTTGGATTTGCTGTCCAAGGACCTTCTATTCCACTTGTAATTGCATCACGACCAACACCTGAAGCGTAACTATTTTTCCAACCAAAGCCCATTTGTTCGATTGGGCTTCCTTCAGGTTCTGCGCCTACATGCTTTGGATCACCCGCACCATGTGCTTTTCCAAATGTATGTCCACCTGCGACTAAAGCTACTGTTTCTTCATCATTCATTGCCATTCTGCCAAATGTCTCACGAATATCCTGAGCACTTAATAGTGGGTCAGGATTTCCGTTTGGCCCTTCTGGATTAACATATATAAGACCCATTTGTACTGCTGCTAATGGGTTCTCCAACGACTGCCGAGTGTCTTGATATCGGTTATCTGCCAACCAATCAGTTTCGACTCCCCAGTATATATCTTCTTCAGGATGCCAGATATCTTCACGTCCACCACCAAATCCAAAAACTTTTCCACCCATAGATTCAATAGCAATATTTCCTGTCAGAATTAATAAGTCTGCCCAAGAAATTTTATTGCCATATTTCTGTTTAATAGGCCAAAGCAAACGACGCGCTTTATCAAGATTACCATTGTCAGGCCATGAATTCAGTGGTGCAAATCGCTGAGCACCAGTACCGCCGCCACCTCTACCATCACCCGTACGATATGTACCTGCTGCGTGCCATGTCATTCGAATAAAAAATGGACCATAATGTCCATAATCAGCTGGCCACCAATCTTGTGAATCTGTCATTAAAGAATGAAGGTCTTTTTTCAGCGCATGATAATCTAACTGTTCAAAAGCTTCACTATAATTGAAATCAGAATCCATTGGATTTGATTTTTGATCATGTTGTCGCAAAATATTAAGGTTTAATTGGTTTGGCCACCAATCTTGATTAGTAGTACCTGTATTGTTTGTAGTGTTTCCGCCATGCATAACGGGGCAAAGTTCTACGTTGTCTTTCATAATTTTCTCCTGTTTCTAGCTTCAAAGTGTGAAAATAAATTTTAAATTTCAAAAAATTCTATGTCTGAATTGGCACTATGTCGATTATGCGACAAACCCGATTCATTATTTATATAATTTACCATACCACAAACATAAGTTAAACTTGTATTTTTTAATTATGATGATAAGAAAAACTTATGAAGACTATAACATTAAAACAAATGCAATATTTTGAGGCATTGGTAAAAACCCGTCACTTTAGTCGTGCCGCAGATTTATGCGCAATATCTCAACCTGCTCTATCGATGCAAATAAAAAAGCTTGAAGCATTCCTTGATATGCCTTTGGTTGAAAAAACATCTAAGCCATTAAGATTAACACCATTTGGAGAAGATTTTGCAATTAAAATAGGCGCAATTTTGCAAAATGTTCGTGACCTTGGTGATATGGCAAAAGTATCAAAATTAAAACCTCAAGGCTCTATTAAACTTGGAGTAATCCCTACTATTGCACCATATCTTTTTCCCCAACTAATACATCAGGTAACCAAAGCCTTTCCTAGTGTAAATCTAAAGTTGAGAGAAACAATCACAACAAACTTAATTGATGAAGTATTAGAGGGTAGATTAGACGCCGCAATATTAGCCTTGCCTGTTTCAGAACCACGACTAACTGAAAAGTCTTTGTTTGAGGAGGAGTTTGTCTTGGTTCGCCCAATCTCTGACAATGGAAAACCCATTCCAAACCCAGATACTTTGCATGAAATGCATCTATTACTACTTGAAGAAGGTCATTGTTTTCGCGATCAAGCCTTATCCTTTTGCAATATTTCAAAAAAACAAACCCGCGAATTAATGGATGCAAGCTCTCTTTCAACATTAGTACAAATGGTTGCTGCCGGCATCGGTATAACACTTATTCCACAGATGGCTGCATCCTTGGAATCACGATCCGCATCAGTTGAAATGCTTCGATTTGAAATAAATCCTCCAAAGAGATCAGTCGGTATGATTTGGCGAAAAAATACACCCTTAGAGGCACATTTAGAAAAGATTGCAAAAATTTTAACAAAAAAAACAATATAAAAGTTTAATAAAAAAAATTAACCTGTTTTTGCTGGCCATTATTATTAATGAAAGCTAAAAAATAATATGACAATGATTTCTGATAAAATTGCCGAACACAAAGGTAGAGAGCACCACATAAGTCCTATTGCTGAATTTATAAAACAAATTATTTATGGTGGTAATGATGGAATAGTAACTACGTTTGCTGTTGTTGCAGGTTTTGCTGGCGCAGGAGCCAGTGGAATCGCAGAAATTGGTGGAATTGCTGTGTTATTGTTTGGATTAGCTAATTTATTTGCAGACGGTGCGGCAATGGGATTAGGTGAATTCTTATCGGCTCGCTCTGAACAAGACCTATATCATACTGTGCGAGAAAAAGAACTTTATGAAATAGAAAATAATCCAGAAATGGAACGCCTTGAAGCAATTGAAATGTTACAGGATCGCGGATTCTCTCTAAATCACGCTGAAGAAATGACTAATATTTTGGAAAACTATCCTAACCATTATGCCGATTTTATGATGGCATATGAAATACAAATGGCTGATCCAAATGGAGAAAACCCAATCCTCAATGGCTTAGCCACATTTGTTTCTTTTATTTGCTTTGGTATAATACCTTTATTACCATACTTTTTATTAGAGGCAAATAACTTCACATTTCAAATATCTGTTTTTGCTACATTTTTTGCCTTAACTGCATTGGGACTTTTACGATATCTTGTTGTTAGACAAAACATCTTAAGAAGCGTGGGAGAGACGATATTAGTTGGTGGAGTGTGTGCAATAGTTGCTTATATAGTTGGACTTGCCTTCTCCTGAAAATATTAGCTAAATTTAAATTTAGTACTTAAAATAGTATGTTTTAGATAATCAAAACGTTAGTCTTCAATGACTTTTTTATTGAACATCAAGGCTCTAAATTTACTAATTTATTTGGATAAATTAAAATTATATATGAATTGCTTTATCATAAGCGTCTAACACACTTTCATGCATCATTTCTGACAACGTTGGGTGTGGGAATACAGTATTCATCAAATCTTGCTCAGTTGTTTCTAGTTGCCTTGAAACCACATAGCCATGAATCATTTCAGTTACTTCAGCTCCCACCATATGAGCACCAAGTAATTCACCAGTTTTAGCATCAAATATAGTTTTCACTAATCCTTCAGACTCACCGAGAGCGATCGCTTTTCCATTTCCAACGAAAGGAAAACGACCAACTTTTATGTCATATCCTTTTTCTCTTGCAACAGCTTCAGTATAACCAACAGACGCTATTTGAGGGTAACAATATGTGCATCCAGCAATACTTTCAGGTTTTATTGAATGTGGGTTTTTACCAGCGATTAACTCTGCAACCATAACGCCTTCATGAGATGCTTTATGCGCCAACCAAGGAGGAGCTGTCAAATCACCAATTGCATAAACACCCTCTACATTTGTTCTGCAAAATTTATCTGTTAATACGTGACCTCGCTCTTCTTTGATTTTTAAAGTTTCTAAACCAATGTTTTCAATATTTCCAACAATGCCAACTGCAGAAATAACTGTATCAAACTCATGCTTTTCTAATACTTGATCTATTTCAATATGTGCTATCACTTTTTCTTTTTGACGGTCTAATTTCTTTACATTTGCTTTTTCAATAATCTTCATTCCTTGATTAATAAAAGACTTTTTTGCAAATGCTGAAATTTCTTCATCTTCAACTGGTAAGATATGATCCATAACTTCTACCACTGTGGTATCTGCACCCAATGTATTATAAAAACTTGCAAACTCTATTCCAATTGCTCCTGAACCTATTATTAATAACTTTTTTGGCATCCTTCGAGGAGTTAGAGCAGCTTTGTAAGTCCATACCAAATCACCATCAGCCTCTAAGCCAGGAAGCTCTCTTGCTCTAGCGCCAGTTGCTAATATTATATTTTTACCTTGAAGTGTTTCAGATCCATTCACAGTTTGAATACTAACAGTATTTTTTGATGCAATGGATGCATCTCCCATAAATGTATCAACTTTGTTTTTTTTCAGTAAATGACCTATTCCCGCATTTAACTTCGAAGCAACACCTCTTGAGCGTTTAACAACTGCTTCTAAATCATAATTAATATTATCTGCAGATAGTCCAAACTCTCCTGCTCTATTCATAAGATGAAATATTTCAGATGAACGGAGCATGGCTTTTGTTGGAATGCACCCCCAATTGAGACAAATTCCACCCATGTGCTCTCGTTCTACAATGGCAACCCTTAGGCCTAATTGTGCACCTCTAATAGCAGCAACATAACCACCAGGACCCGCACCAATTACAATCATATCATATACAATCGCCATGTTAACTCCAATAATTGTTTAATATTAAACTATTTATATAATGCATGATTGGTAAACAATATACAAGTATCACATTGATAAATTTTAGGTTTAAAAATATTGCTTATAATCTCAAATTTACTTTAATTATTTTCATTATTGGATTGATCTTCTTCCTCTAAGGCTAATTCAATAGCATACTCTTGAGCAAATTCCATAGCGATTGGCGTAGAGGCCGGCGTAACTGGTGCATAAGTGCTTGTCTCTTCTACTGACATACTTGATGTTTGCGTCATCCGGTATAACGCATATCCAGCCATAATCGTCATAACCACTCCAATAAACAAGAAATAACTTTCTGCTCCATAAGCATTTAACAACCAACCAACAATACTAGGGCCAAATATAGCACCAACTCCTGTTAGAAATATCAAACCTCCCGATGCAGAAGCCATATCATCATGATCAAGGTAGTCATTAGCATATGCAATATAAAGTGAATAAAGAGGGTTAGACACTCCTCCAATTACAAAAGCAACAATTAATAACCATAAGAAATTATCAGATAAGTTAGCAGAAAAGCTAAAGATCGCTCCAAGAGTACAAACAATAAAAATTAGTACACGACGATCCATTCTATCAGAAATCCATCCAATTGGGTATTGAAGTATCATGCCACCAAAATATATAGCAGCTACAAATAATGAAATGTCTTTTACTGTTAAACCTCTTTCAGTGCCATATACAGACGCCATTCCAAATAAAGCAGCAAAAATTGCTCCAAGAAAGAACTGGCCAACAACACTAAGTGGGGAAATATTCCAAAGTTGTGAAAGAGACATTCTTTTAGAAGTTTGGAATTGTGGAGCCGGACTTACAGAAAGTAATATTGGCGCAAATGAAAGAGACACTACCACAGAAATAATAATAAATAATAAATATCCAGAAGGATCTGCAAAATTTAGCACAGCTTGAGCTAAAACTATGCCCATCATTTGAACAATCAAATATGCAGATAATGTTTGCCCACGAGTTTCATTTGATGAAGAGTCATTAAGCCAGCTTTCTGCAACAACATAAATTCCCGAAAAACAGAACCCCACGATTACCCTTAAAATAAACCAAAAATAAGGATTGGTCCAAGCAGCATATAAAATCAAACATGCAGATACTAACGAGCCAAGTGCTGCAAATACTCTAACATGTCCTACTCTTCTTATCATATTGGGCGTTAGCTGAGATCCAAAAAGAAAACCTACAAAATAACCAGTCATTACCCATGACATCGTTTGAGGTGACATACCCTCAATAGCTCCCCTTATACCCAGAAGAGTTCCTTGAAGACCATTGCCTAACATTAATAAGAACATGCCAAACAGAAGCGCCCAAGAATTTTTGACAACAAATAGCATCAGATTTTCCATAATATTTTGTAAAGAATAACAGAATCACATTTAAGTAATTTGTATATTTGCGACGCTTATAAAGTCGTTTATATTTTATGGAAGCAGTAAAGAAGCATCACCGTAAGAAAAAAACCGATATTGTTTATTTATAGCATGAGAATATACGTTTTTTAATCTTTCAGTACCTATTAATGCACTTGCTAACATTAGCAAAGTTGATTTTGGAAGATGAAAATTTGTTATTAAACCATCAGCAATATTAAATTTAAACCCTGGAGTAATAAAAATATCAGTATACCCTGACCACGCTTTAATTGCACCTGATTTAGAAGCTGTTTCTATTAATCTTAATGCAGTGGTACCAACTGGAATAACTCTACCTCCTGCTAATTTTGTTTTATTAATCTCATTTGCCGCATGTTCATTCACTTCACCCCATTCTGAATGCATTTTATGATCAGATATATTTTCCACCTTAACAGGCAAAAAAGTTCCTGCGCCTACGTGTAAAGTTACTTTAGTGATTGATATACCAAAATTATTTAAATCATTTAATAAAGCACTGTCAAAATGAAGAGATGCTGTTGGTGCGGCAACTGATCCAGAATTTCTAGCAAATACTGTTTGGTAGTCTTCATTATCGAGCTCATCAGGTGATCTTTGCGATGCAATATATGGTGGCAAAGGCATCTCCCCTAAAGCTTTTAATTTTTTATCAAATGCTTCTTCAATTAGATTAAATTTCAGAACTAATCCATTTGGAGACTTATCTAAAACGGTAGCTTTTAATTCTTCATCAAAGTAAACTTCTTCACCAATATTTATTCGTTTTGCAGGTTTTGCCAAAGCTAACCAATGACCATCTTTATTTATTGATAATAGATTAATGCCAACATTCGCAATTGTTTTACCATTATCTGAATAACGAATTCTTTGACCATTTAATTTTGCAGGAATTACTTTGGTGTCATTTAATACAAGCCTATCACCTTTTCTTAAGTATTTAATTAAGTTTGAGAATTGATCGTCAATGATATTATTATTAGTTGATACTAATAGCTTTGAAGAGCTTCGAGGATGCACAGGTCTCAAAGCTATAAATTCATTTGGTAATTCGAAGTCAAAATCTGATAGTTTCATTACTTTTACATAATTGTTTGACTTTATTATGCAATAGCTACTTGGATGGAGCAGGAATATCTGTTCGGAATATTTTCCTAAACCCACCTGGTGTTAAAATTGATAAGGGTTTTACTTCGACTTTAGGTGAGCTAGTTGGACCTTTCATTGTATAAACAAAGCTAAATAATCCTTCACCTTTTTGTTCACCAAAAAGTTTACCAGCTAATCGTTCAAAAACTCCATTTATTGCATAGACTGGAGTAACCACTCCATCGAAATTTATTGATTTTTTTTGCTTATCATACCAGCCCGTTATACTCATTCCCATAGAAAGTCCTACCATGCTTACATCACGCAATTGAATGCCATCAGGAGTTACATTTAGCCATCCTTTTGCTTGGTCAAACTGAATGCCTTCATTTTCTAATTTGTCGACTAAGCCAACCAAACTCAAACTATCCAAAAGTAAGGCCAATGGGCTTGAATGCATCATACGGAACTTATTTGTTATAAAACGTCCTGTATAATAGCCATCTTTTTCATTTGGGGTTAAAACAAGATTTATTTTACCACCTCGAATGTTTTTTAATATACCAGCAGATCTCAATACATGCCCCGCATCATCACCATTTAATGATATAATGGTTCCAAATTCACCTTTTGATAAATTGCCATAAATTTCAGCACCACCATTTATTTGAGCTCTAAAACTTCCTAGGTCTTTTTTACTATAATCAATTTCAGATATGAAATTAGTAAACTCTATTCCATCAGATATTCTCAAAGAATCTAACGCCACTTTAAGAATACCTACTTCTGTATTATCATTTTTACCAAATACTAGTTGTCTAAAATCAACATTTCCACCTTGTAATTCCATTACATGTGCATCTTCAGATTTGCTTAAAGTTATTGATGTTGAAAACCAATCTGCAACTTTGATAATTGGGAAAACTGCTGATTTGAAGCGCCCATCATTTTCAAAGTTAATTTTTCCACTTGCACTTAAATCATCAACTAAAATCTTAATCTCATCAACATCAACTGGTGTTGATAAAGTACCCCGAACAATTAAGCTTCCATCTTTTATGTTTTTATTACTCCAACCAAGAGAATTAACATTTAATTCAGCACCTTTAAGTTTACTATTTATAACAAACTTATTTGGATTTTTTGGGTTTAAATCTATTTTCAAATCAGCGGCAGCGCTTCCAAGAAACATATTTTGTGGTAGTTTAATGTTAAAAATATCAAAACTATTTTGATCAATATTAAATTTAGCATTCAAAGTGCTTACTCTTTCAGTATTATTTTTTAGATTTTGATTCCATGAAAAAGAAACAGGTAAATCATCAACTTTACTTTTTCCAAAAATAGATAATTTTTTATCTGAAACTCTTAATGAAAGATTTTTTGCTTCAACAATACGATTTTTAATAACATTTTTACTTTTGATTTCAGAAAGAACACCTTCAGCTTCAAACTCAACCTGATTTTGTGTGACACCTTTGACAAGTGGCCATTCCATCCAACCTTCCATTTCAACTTGACCCTGAACAACATCAGTTTTAAATCCAGCTTTCTTTAAATATTTAAATTTTTCAGAATCCAATAATTCAAAAAATGACTTTAAATTGCCATTTGAGTAAAGTTTCAATTGCCCAACAGATGGTACTACTTTTGTATCTGCAATATGAAATATACTTCCAGATATATCAGTAAAAAGTCCAGGTGATGTTTCAAAAATCCCGTTATTTAGATTAAACGTAATTTGATTAGTACTTAAACTTCCATCCCCAGAAATATTTATTAAAGGAACAACTGATTTTATTACATTAATATTAGCATCATCAAAATTGAATCTAAAGTCTAGCTCATTTTTTCCATTAGACCTTAATATATTACCTTTAATATTAGAAAATGTCGCCTTATTAAAATTATCAATAACCCATTTTCTAGCTTTGATTTTGTAATTTATTGGCCAAAGATTTTTAATATTATTTTGATTAATTTTATCGATTTTTATATTGAAATTACTATCCCAAAAATTTTCTTTTGCAGCCAAATTTCCAACAATATGTAAATTTGCTTCATCAATTTTGATATTGCTGCTTATTATATTTAATAAAAAAGGTTCAAAATTTGTGTTAATTTTAGCTGCACCTGAATTTAAAAAAATAATTTCATTTTCAAAAATATCAGGTCTATTAATTTTTATATCTTTTATATTTAAATCAGTATTTGAGCCAATTATGTTAAAATATTGATCCCTTATTAAAATATTCTTAGCAGAACCAATTGCTGAAATTTGCTTTGATTTAAATTCAAAACTAGAGAAATCTATAATATCAGAAGTTAAATCATATTCAAAATATGATTTTGCATATGTAAATTTAGAAGAAGAATATCTAGGAGTAGCTCGCAATTGGCCTGGCCCTAATTCAATCATACCATCCATATCTAATATCTTAGCATTTAGATCAAATGAAGTTATTATTGAGGCATTAACATTTGTTTCAATATTACGTAACCAGTCTAGTGCTGGTATTTGATCAGCTAAAGTAATTGGATCAGCATTTTCTATCTTCAATGAGGTATTAAATACGTCATTATCAATAATATGATTTCCAGAAATTTTAAATACTGATTTATTTTTTTTATCATCAATTAAAACAAATGAACTTGATAATGATAAGTCCCGCATATCTTTAAATATATTTAAACTACCATTTTCAAATAAATAACTATTTTTTGATTTATCGTCTTGATAATTGATTATGATATTATTTGCAGAAATTTTATCAATAGAGCCTAGTATTGGTAAATTTAAAAAAGAATTTGTTGAAATATCAATTTGCTTAAAAAAATCGTTATTATTAGCAACGTTATTTTTTGTCGAAGCAATATTAAATTTACCAGACATATCACGTCTAATAAAAAGTTGTGCGTTATCTATTGATAAATTACCTTTTTTTGATCCATATAAAAAATCTAAGTTCACGGATACATGCGGAAACTTGTATGAACTGACACTATTTTTATCATCTATTTGTACATCTAGAAAAACAAATTTTGGAGAAAATAATTTATCACCTTTTGATATCCCTCCTTTTCCTAAACTAATTTCAAATTTTACAAATTGTTGCTCAAGATTTCTTTCTACAAAACCTTTTAAAATTGGAACTTCAATGAAACTAGCGTCTTCGTCAAAAAATATATAGGATAAAAATAATGTCGGTATAACAAAAATTACTAAAATTATACTATAAATAAACCACCGAAAAAACTTAGTGATTAATTGAAAAGTAAAAGTACTTTTTTTTTGATTTTTTTGATCAATATCAACCAATACATTTCCCCGTAGTGCTATCTTACATAAACCTTGAGCTCATATTCTAATAACTATACCTTACTTTTATAGAAGGCTAGCAAATTGGAATACTTATGCCAATTATTGAAAAAAATATACATAATTTAAAGTTTCAAAATAACGAAGATGAAATATTATCTTTTTCAAAATTTCTAGGTAAATATTTAATTTTATATTTCTACCCAAGAGACAACACTTCTGGATGTACAAAAGAAGCTAAAGATTTTAGCAATCTAAAATTAGAGTTTGATAGCTTAAATACTATTGTTATTGGAATTTCTTCAGATACATATGAATCACATAACAAATTTATTTCTAAACATGATCTTAAAATAGAATTAATTTCTGATATTGATAATAATCTTTGCCAATATTTTGGAGTTTGGGTGGAAAAAAATATGTATGGAAAAAAGTTTATGGGAATCGAAAGATCTACATTTCTAATTGATCCATCTGGAATAATCATAAAAGAATGGCGAAAAGTTAAAGTAATAAGCCACGCTGAAGAATTACTTAATTATCTCAGAAAGATAAAAAAATGATGACATTGAGCCAAATGGCAGTAGACATCTTAACAACATCTGACCCCCACCAAAAAGTATTAAAATCACACGAATATTCTGAGAAGTGGTTTAATTCTAAAGTCAAAAACGAATTAATTAAAATTGGAAGTGCCATCCCACCAAAGCAACCTTCACGATCAATAAAGCCAGTTCTTTTATCACCACGTGATATGCCTAAACGAAAAACAGGCAATGAAAAAGGTCGTATAGCACTTATTCATGCAATTGCGCACATTGAATTAAATGCCGTTGATTTACATTGGGACATTATAGCACGATTCTCTCACATAAAAATGCCAAATGGCTTTTATGATGACTGGGTTAAAGCCGCTCAAGAAGAAAGTAAACATTTTAGTTTATTATGTAATCGTTTAGAATCTATGGGTTCATTTTATGGAGAACTACCAGCTCACGCCGGTATGTGGAGTTCAGCTGAGGAAACATCTGAAGATTTTTTAGGTAGACTAGCAATAGTACCAATGGTTCTTGAGGCCAGAGGTTTAGATGTAACGCCTGGAATGATTAAACTATTTAAAAATATAAATGACATGGAGACTGTTAACACTTTAGAAACAATTTATTCTGAAGAAGTAGGTCATGTAGCATTTGGTTCCAAATGGTTTCATTTCTTATGTGGTAGACATGATAAGGACCCAAAAAAAATGTTTCATGAATTAGTAGAAAAATATTTCAAAAGCAATTTAAAGCCACCTTTTAATGATGAAAAAAGAGCTGAAGCGGGAATACCTTTGGACTTTTATTGGCCAATTGCAGTTGGCTAGAGTAAAAATTGGCAATTTTCTGCTTATTTCAGACTTTTAAAAAACTAAACCTAATCAATTTATGAAAACCATTGAGTAAAAGCATAATAAAACTTAATGAAGTATAAATAGTTATTACAAAACTGGAAAAATTAAAATGGCAATAAACCTTGTTAAAATAAACAGTTTATTGAGCAAACATATTCCTGAACAAAGGATTTATTTGCGCTCAGACAAAACCGCTAGGTATGTTCGGTTGTCTCCAGTGATTCAAACAGTTGCTGGTACTACATTTGCAATATCATTTTGTTGGGTGGTTGTTGCTACCGTTATGCTTGCAGTTCAAGCAATATCTGCGAAAACAGAAAAAGAACAAGCTGGTGTCTTACAACAAGCTTACGAGAAGCGCCTTGAACAGTTATCCAATGAACGAAATAAAAGGTCGTTAGAAGCGCAAACTTCTCTTGAAAGATTTTATATCGCATTAGATCAAGTTTCTTTACAACAATCTGAGCTTCTCGAACTTGAAGAACAGCGTCGAGAACTTGGTAAAGGATTAAATATAATGCAGCAAAAGCTGCAAGATGCTATAAAATCTCGAGATGTTGCAATCGCAAGAGCTAATAATTTACAAAATAAATTTAAAACAGTTTCAAATGAAATTAACTCTGAATTTGGAAAATCTAATGATAACAAAGATACACTCGTTTTTTTATCTGATGCATTAAAAAAGACTTCTAATGACCGCGATAAGCTTTTTAGCAACACAAAGAAAATGGAAGAACAAGTGGAAATACTTGAACTAGACTCTGCATTACTTCAAGAACGTGGTAACCAAATATTTAATAGACTTGAAGAAGCAGTAGATATAGCCCTAGCTCCTCTTTCAAAAATATTGAATCAAAAAGGCATTAATACAAAGTCATTGGTAAATGAAGTAAGAAGAGGCTATTCTGGAGCTGGTGGTCCCATTACTCCGATTGAAACTTCATCAGAAAGCGTCTTGCACGATCATATGTCCAAACGAGCATCAAGTTTGTTTCGTGAACTTGATGAGGTCAACTTAATGAAGCTAGCAGTTTCAAGAGTTCCGTTGGGACATCCAGTTGCTGGGTCTCATAGATATACAAGCGGGTTTGGCTATCGAAAAGATCCCGTAAATGGTAAGCGGCGCATGCATAATGGTACTGATTTAGCTGCGCCATTGGGTACGAAAATAGTTGCCTCTGGCGATGGTGTTGTTATATTCGCAGGAAATAACGGTGGTTATGGCCGTTTAATCAAAATTCGACATAGTCAAGGTTTCATCAGTTATTACGCTCATCTACATAAAATAAATGTAAAAGTAGGTCAAAAAGTTTTGCGTGGTGATAAAATTGGGACTATGGGGAACTCGGGTAGAAGCACTGGAGTGCATCTACATTATGAAATAAGACTTGGCGGTAAGCCAATTAACGCAATAAACTACATGAAGGCTACAAAAAATGTTTTCTAAAAAACCTGAACCACAAAAAACATCAACTATGGGTAATAGCAATCCATTAAAACCAGCTAGTCCGCCCACATCAACCACACCAATGAGTGCTAATCCAGCATCATTGAAAGCTAAACCACCTGCATCAACATTGTCTACAGATTTGCATATAAAAGGTAATGTAAAAACTACTGGAGATATTCAAATATCAGGCACTGTGGATGGCGATATTCGCGCTCATTTACTAACTGTTGGTGAAGGCTCAACTGTTAAAGGCGAAATTGTCGCTGATGATATAGTTGTTCATGGTAGAGTAGTTGGAAGAGTAAGAGGCCTTAAAGTGCGTTTAACTGCGACTGCACGTGTTGAAGGTGATATAATTCATAAAACCATTGCAATCGAAAGTGGTGCACACTTTGAGGGATCAGTTACAAGGCAAGATGATCCTTTAAATTCTAGTTCATCAAAAATTAAAGCACCAATAAAAACATCTGAATAATTTAATAGGTATTGCTTTTCAAATTTTATAATTAGCAATACCGATAAAATTTATATTATTAACTATCAGATTGAGCTTCAGCACGTGTCTTCCCAGCTACATCAAGTGCTAATGTAGCTGCCATAAACATATCAAGGTCACCATTTAATACACCCTGACTATCTGATGTTTCAACATTCGTCCTGAGGTCTTTTACCATTTGATAGGGATGTAATACATAAGACCTTATTTGATTACCCCATCCAGCATCGCCCTTATTGTCGTGTGCTTCTTGAATACCTTCTGTTCTTTTACGCATTTCCAATTCATATAAACGAGATTTTAAAGCTGCCATACAATTAGCTCTATTTTGGTGTTGGGATTTTTCTGAGCTTTGAACAACAATATTAGTAGGTATATGGGTAATTCTAACGGCTGAATCAGTTGTATTAACATGCTGCCCTCCTGCCCCTGATGACCTATATGTATCAACACGTATTTCTGATGGATTAATATCAATATCGATATTATCATCAACTACTGGATAAACCCATACAGACGAAAAGGAAGTATGGCGCTTTGCATTACTATCAAATGGCGAAATTCTTACTAAACGATGAACACCACTTTCAGATTTCATCCAACCATAAGCATTATGGCCTTTTATTTGATACGTAACAGATTTTATTCCTGCTTCATCGCCAACACTTTCTTCCATTCTATCTACTTGATAGCCTTTTTGCTCAGCCCACCTAACATACATTCGTGCAAGCATATTCGCCCAATCACAACTCTCTGTCCCACCTGCTCCAGCATTTATTTGTAAAAATGTATCATTTGAATCAACTTCACCATTCAATAATGCTTCTAATTCTTGTCTTGCAGATTCTTTTTGAATAATCAAAATACCATTTTCAGCTTCTTTGATTATTTCATGATCTTCTTCAATTTCACCAAGTTCAATTAATTCTATATTATCTTGCAAATTAGATAATAATTCTTTGAAATTTGATATTGAATCAGAAAGCATTTGTCTTTCACGCATAAGTTTTTGTGCTTTTTCAGGATTATTCCATAAATCAGGATTTTCTGACATAGCATCAAATTCTTCCATTCTATGTTCAGCAGTTTCCCAATCCATGCGTTGTTTAAGTAATTCTAAAGATTTATGGATTTCACTTATTATATTTTCAATTTCTGCGCGCATTAATTTACCTTAAATTATCAATTATAATTTCTTATAATAAGTTATCAGTACAGGCCACCACTTGATAAACTTCCAAAATTAATTTTATTTGGTTGTTTCTTTTTATCTATGTAGTGCCTTATCCAATTGTCACCTGTAGTCATACCTAAATCATCTGAAAACTCAGTAAATATCTCCTCATCAGCAATAACAGAAAAACCACCATCTATTACAGTAATTAAACCATCCAGTACTGGATCATCACCTATTCTAAATAATTCAGATGTAACATTTGATCCAGGTATATTATTAGGATTTCTTCCTGTTCCACCATCAGTCAGCAAAGCACCAGTATTTCTATCAAACTTAGCAAAGTATGTATTCGGGGGTTGGCTAAAACTTCCTGCCCCGTATTTTTTTATAGCTTCAATCATAAATTTCTTAAATACAGGCCCACACATTCCACCGCCCGACGCACCCTTTCGCAAAGGTTTTGGTGTATCAAATCCAATATAGCATCCAGCTACTATATTTCGGGTAAAACCTACGAACCAAACATCCTTGGCATCATTTGTTGTTCCAGTTTTTCCTGCGATTTCAATACCATCAATTGCAACAGATCTTGCAGTTCCTCTTTCAACTACACCACGCATCATTGATTGTAATCTAAATGCAGTTAAAGGATCTAATACTCGTTCACGATTACTATTTATGAATGGTGATTTACCCATTTCGAGTATATTTTTTTCACAATTAGTACATACACGTTTATCATGTTTATAAATTGTTCGACCAAATCTATCTTGTACTCTATCAACCATTGTTGGGACAACACGCTCGCCACCGTTTGCGAACATTGCATAAGAAGATACCATTTTATATAAAGTTGTTTCTTGAGCTCCAAGCGATGCTGCCAATAATTTCTGCATTTTATTGTAAACACCAAATCTTTCAGCATAACCGCTTATAACTTCCATTCCGACATCTTGTGCTAGCCTAATTGTCATTAAATTACGAGATTGCTCTATACCTATTCGTAGTGGAGCGGGTCCATAAAATTTATTAGATGAATTTTTAGGGCTCCATAAGCCTTGAGGAGTATCAATTTCTATTGGAGCATCTATGATTAGAGAAGCAGGGCTATAGCCAACATCCAATGCTGCTGCATAAACAAACGGCTTAAAAGATGATCCTGGCTGTCGATTTGCTTGAGTTGCTCGATTAAATACAGAATGTTGATAAGAAAAACCTCCCTGCAAAGCCAATACTCTGCCAGTTTCTGTATCCATTGCAACAAAGCCACCTTGAATTTTGGGTATTTGCCTCAATGTCCACTTGATTGTATTTGTATCGTTATCATATAAAGGCTTTACAAATACTATATCTCCGAGCGACCACATATCCTTCGCAGAATTAATTGATATGCGTTTTCCGTTATCAAAAACTCTATTTTTAGCCCAAGTCATTTCATTTTTTAAATCTAAATATTGATTTTTATTTTCCGGAAAACCTTCAATTTTAATTTTTGCAACATATTTTGAAACATCATATATTATTGCTAAATGCCAACCATTTATATCACGTGGTAAATTTTTCTTTTTGAGAACTTTACGCCAAGTATCTTCTTGAAGATGTTTTTTTTCAATTGTATCTACTGGACCACGCCAAGGACTATATTTTCGATCATATTCCTCTAAGCCATTACGAAGTGCTTTAGCAGCATCTGACTGTAATTTAAGATCCATTGTTGCACTAACCGCTAAACCTCCTGTAAAAAACTCTTCTTCGCCAAAGCTTAAAGATAGTTGCCTTCGAATTTCATCAGTAAAATATGTTCTTGGAGCTCTGGAAGCTCGCTTTGAAGCCAATTGCCCACCTTGAACTGTGATTAATTCTTTAGATTTAGCGATTAATGCCTCATCTTCAGATACGTAACCATTTTCTTCCATTTCTCGTATAACAAAGTTTCTTCTTGCTATAGCTCTATCTTTTTGCCGCACTGGATGATAGTTACTTGGTGCCTTTGGTAATGAAGCCAAATATGCGGCCTCTTCTAAAGTCAATTCATCTAAAGCTTTGCTAAAATAAGTATCAGCCGCTGATGCTATACCATATGAGTTTTGACCAAGAAAAATTTCATTCAAGTATAATTCTAATATTTTTTCTTTTGACATCGATTTCTCAATTCGAGTAGCCAATATAATTTCTTTTATTTTTCTATCTATGGATCTAGATCTGGTAAGTAAAAAGTTTTTCATTACTTGTTGCGTAATTGTAGATGCACCTCGTAATTCCTTTCCGTTAGCAGCATCAAAAATTGCTTTTGCAATTCCAGCAGGATCATAACCTATATGGTTATAAAAATTCTTATCTTCTGCTGATATAAAAGCATTTTTTACAATATCAGGTATTTCATCTGCAGATATAAAAAGCCGCCGTTGTTGAGCAAACTCATCAATAACCTTACCATCTCTTGAATAAACACGGCTAATAGTTGCAGGTTGATAATTAGATAATTGCTCATAATCAGGAAGATCACTACCATAAGCATAAAATACGGCGGTCAAAATTATTGCAAATAAAGCACAACCTAATGTTAATAATGCAAAAATAGAACCAAAAAACGAAAAAATAAAACGTAACAAGCTATAATTTCCTAATTATCTATAATAAATTTTTCGTTTTTTTATTTGTATTTATCAAAACCATTTATGTAATTTAATAACAAATATAAACTAAATGCTTAAGTGTTAAATTAAATGATTATAAATTAAACTACATTTTACAATAACATATATATATTTTTACAATAAATAATATTTGAACAATTATCTATACATTAAATACGCATTGTAATTAATTTTTTTGCAAACTAAAAAAGAAATATATGATTTAATTATCATTTCGAGATTCGTTAGAAGCATTTTATGAGACAGGTTATGGAAAAACCTAACCAAAGTCCTCCTCTAAAGCTCTAACAGGCCATTTGGCCAATAGAACAGCTTTATTGCACCCTTTGTGCAAGACTAGCCTTATTAGTGATCAAAATAAGATCACAGGAGAAACCCGCGATGAAACGCGTGTGCAATAAATATATTGGATTTGATTGGCTAATTGCCTCTTTCAAAAATATTCATACGTGTATTTCCGCCTTAACTATTCAATCAAATAGACAATCAGCCTTTAACAAAGGAAGTTCCTCTTTGATTGACGAAAGAATATTATGCCAAAGAAAATGCTTATCGATGCTACACATGCTGAAGAGACACGAGTGGTTGTCGTTGAAGGAAATAAAGTTGATGAATTTGACTTTGAAAGTTTAAATAAACGCCAACTTTCAGGGAATATATATTTAGCAAAAGTTACCCGTGTTGAGCCATCTCTACAAGCAGCGTTTGTTGATTATGGTGGTAATAGACACGGCTTTTTATCATTTGCCGAAATTCATCCTGATTACTATCAAATCCCAGTAGCTGACCGTGAAGCTTTAATAGCTGAAGAAGAGGCTTATGCAAAATCTCTTGAAGAAGAGGCAAGTATAGCTCAACAAAAAAAATCTAGAGTTAGAAAACGAAAAACAAAAGTCATAGCTGAAGAAGCTAACAATGATGAAATTTTAACATCAAAAATCATTGATAATAGCAATACAAATACTTCTATAGAAGAGCAAACAGCTGAAACAAGCGCAGAGATAAATTCTGATCTGACTGAAGATATAGATGAAAGTAACATAAATAATGATAAAAGCTTAGATATTCATACAGATGAAGACATTGAAGCAAATACAGAAGATGCTAGAGCTGAAGATGATATAATCGATGATGGCATAGAGTCAGTAGCAAATGAAGATATTGAAGAGGAAGTTCGCCCAAGAAAACCTCGCCCACGAAGATATAAAATACAAGAAGTAATTAAAGTACGCCAGATACTTTTAATTCAAGTTGTAAAAGAAGAACGTGGAAATAAAGGTGCGGCATTAACAACATACTTATCATTAGCTGGGCGTTATTGTGTATTAATGCCAAATACAGCTCGAGGAGGCGGAATATCTCGTAAAATTACGAACGTACAAGATCGGAAGAAAATAAAAGAGATTACAAGCGAATTAGATGTTCCAAAAGGCGCTGGTTTAATTGTAAGAACCGCAGGCGCTAAAAGAAATAGAGATGATATTCTTAGAGATTATGAATATCTAATGCGCCAATGGACACAAATAAGAGATGTCACACTAGAAAGTATAGCCCCTACTCAAATTTATGCAGAAGGTGATATAATTAAAAGATCAATTCGCGATTTATATAATAATGATATTGATGAAATCATAGTTGATGGGGAACGTGGCTTTGAGGCAGCAAAAGCTTATATGACTATGTTAATGCCATCTCATGTAAAGCGTGTAAAACAATATAAAAATAAAATGCCTCTTTATGCTCGGTACCAAGTTGAAAGTTATCTTGGTGGAATGTTTAACCCAACAGTTCAGCTAAAATCAGGTGGGTATATTGTAATTGGTGTCACTGAAGCATTGGTGGCAGTTGATGTAAACTCAGGCAAAGCGACAAAAGAATCTTCTATTGAGAAAACTGCTTTAAAGACGAATTTAGAGGCAGCTGATGAGGTAGCCCGGCAATTAAGACTACGAGATTTGGCTGGATTAATTGTAATTGATTTCATCGATATGGAAGAACGTCGTAATAACATATCTGTTGAAAAGCGTATGAAAGATAAATTAAAATCTGACAGGGCTCGCATTCAAGTTGGTCGCATTTCAGGCTTTGGCCTTATGGAAATGTCTCGACAAAGATTAAGACCAGGAATGTTAGAAGCTACAACAAAAGAATGTCCACATTGTCTTGGTACTGGCTTAGTACGTTCGGACGATAGCCAAGCTTTATCTATTTTAAGAGAGATTGAAGAAGAAGCTATAAGAAAAAGAACAAAAGAAATTCATGCAACAGTTCCAGTTGGTATTTCAAATTATTTATTAAATCACAAAAGAGAAAATATTGCCTTAATTGAATCACAATATGGAATTTCTATTATAATAGAAGCATCTTCCACCATGATAGGCACGGAGTACGAGTTAGAGAAACGTAAAACATCATCTCGAATTATTGCAGACGTTTTTGACATGCCAACTGCATTAGAAATGGAAACAGCTGCAAATATAGAAGTTGTAAAAAATTCAGACGATGACATCTCATTAAATAACCCCGAAGAAGATGATAAGCCTAAAAAACGTCGTCGTAGAAGACGTAGAAAGCCTCGTAATGATGAGACACTACAAGATAAGACTGTGGATACTGAAACTAACATCCAGACTGATGACACTAAATCCATCCAAGAAAATAATAAAGATACAGTGCAAAATACTGAAGAATTAAATCAGCCTGTTGTTACTAAATCAAAAAGAAAACCAAGAATAAAAAAATCAACTGAGGTTGAGATTACACCTGAAGATATCACCACAGAAGATAACATTGTTATGGAAGTAAAGCCAACTAAGCGAAAAAGGCGGACAAAGGCACAAATTGAAGCCGATAAACTTCAAGAAGACAAATCAAAAATTGATACATCTAATGCAAAAGAAGACGAAACCATAATTGAAGAAAAACCAAAAAGGGCTAGGGTTAAAACCAAAAAAATCGCCAAAGATGTGAAGCCAACAACTGTTGAAAAAACTGATAATAAAGATAAAAAATTATCAAAAATAAAAAAAGTGGAAGAAAATACAACTTTAGATATAAAAGAAGAACCGCCAACCAAGCCAAAAAGAAAAGGCTGGTGGTCAAAATCATAGCAATACAGGGATCGCTTAAAGCGAGCCTTATTTCTTTTATAAAGATACATTTATAATTATCATTATATAAGTTAAACTGAACCTATTATGAAAAGATTTTTTTACGCATATTTATTGATCTTATTACTCTTTCCAACAATATCTTATGGGAAAGGAATATTAAGAGATGCAGAAATTGAACGAACTCTAAAAATAATAACACTGCCATTACTTGAAAATACTAAAATTGATCAACAAAATTTCAAAGTTCTTGTAATAAACGATAACTCTATGAATGCTTTCGTTACAAGTGGTCAATATATTTTTATTCATTATGGATTAATCAATAAGATGGAAACTGTAGAGCAGTTGCAATCTGTAATAGCTCATGAAATTGGCCATATTACGGGCGGTCATTATATTCAAAGAACATCTGACATTGAAAGTGCTCGAACTCTTGCAGGAATTGGGATGATCTTAAGTGCTGCGGCCGGATTGGTCAGTGGTGACTCAAACATAGCAATTGGATTAGCAGCTGGGTCACAAAGTGCATCGAAAAGAAACTTTCTTAAACACTCAAGAACACAAGAAGCAAGTGCAGACCAGGCTGGCATTAAACTAATGGCTGCTGCAAATATTAATCCACATGCTGCTTTAGAAGTACTGGAAATATTTAAAGGTCAAGAATTATTAACTGCAAAGCGTCAAGATCCATACATTCAAACACATCCCTTAAATTCTCAACGTATTTCTAGTATTCAAAAATCTCTTAAAACATTAAATTTCAAAAAAAATGAAAAAGATAAGAATATTGATTATATGTATAATCGGATGCGTGCAAAATTTAAAGGATTTACAGAAAAACCATTTAGAGCTTTGCAAACAACAAATATTAAAAAAAATGACGAACTCAATTTGTACACTAGAGCAATTGCATATCATAGGTTGCCAGATTTAAATTTAGCCCAAAAAGAGATAAATAAATTATTAGAATTAAAACCAAATGATCCATATTATAATGAGCTACAAGCTCAGTTTCTTTTGGAAACCGGCAACCCAAATGAAGCAATTAAATATTATAATAGAGCACTAGAACTTGAGCCTAACGAATTGCTTTTTAATGTTGGATTATCTAGAGCGTTAAATTCAATTGGAAAATACAAATCTACAATAAAGATATTGAAAAATATTTACGATAAAGACCCAAGAAATGGAAGGTTATTAAGAGAGTTAGCAATAGCATACTCTCAAAATGGCGAATTGGGTTGGGCTTCACTTTTAACTGCAGAAAGGTATGCATTATATGGTAAATTTAATGATGCATTGCTCCATGCAAAAAGAGCCCAAAGCATATTAGTACCAGGAACAATAGTCTGGCTAAAAGTGGAAGATTTAATTTTAGAAATTGAGAGTATAAATAAATAATTTCACAAATATACCTAACTATCAGACTTTTATCTTAGATCTATTTAGATTATATATAAGCTAATGGGGCTAAGCCCATAAGCTTTCTTGAGGAACAAATGACAAAAAAAGATCAGGACACAGATGTTAAGTTTATTCAGGCATTAGCCGAAGTACTTACAATTAACGATTTAGCAGAGGTACGCGTAAAAAGAGAATATGGCGCAGATAGTACATTGGATGTTCGTGTAACAAGAGCATTTGCTCCTTCTTCAAGCCACATTTCAACAATATCTCAGCCTCAAACATTAGCACCTGTTCCCTCAGCAATTCAAGAAACACCATTAATTGACAATTCTTCCTCAGATGATCCAGCAAGTCTAGTAGGTGCTGTTTCATCACCGATGGTAGGAACTGTATATTTACAAGCTGAACCAGGATCAAATCCATTTATTTCTGTTGGAGATAAGATTTCCGAAGGTCAAACTATTTTAATAATAGAAGCAATGAAAACAATGAACCAAATACCAGCCCCGAAATCAGGCAAGGTTGCTCGTATATTAGTAGATGACGGCACACCAGTTGAGTTCGGCACACCGCTGATCATCATCGAATAATCAGTATTGGAGTAAAACAAATGTTTTCCAAAATTCTGATCGCCAATCGCGGTGAAATTGCCTTAAGAGTTATCAGGGCCTGTAAAGAATTAGGTGTTTCAACTGTTGCAGTTCATTCTACTGCTGATAGTGATGCAATGCATGTAAGAATGGCAGATGAGAGTGTTTGTATTGGCCCACCTTCAGGCACTGAAAGCTATTTAAATGTTGCGGCAATAATTGCTGCATGCGAAATTACGGGAGCTGAAGCTGTGCATCCTGGATATGGTTTTTTATCTGAAAATGCATCATTCGTTCAAGTACTAGAAGATCATGGGATTACCTTTATTGGCCCAAGTGCAGAACATATTCGAATGATGGGTGATAAAATAACTGCGAAAGATACCATGATAAATTTAGGAGTTCCATGTGTTCCAGGATCTCCAGGTGGGGTTCCAACATTAGAAGAAGCACACAAAGTTTCTGATCAAATGGGTTTTCCCGTAATAGTTAAAGCTACTGCAGGTGGTGGTGGCCGAGGAATGAAATTAGCCCTTACTAAAAATGATTTAGATGAAGCATTTGGCTCAGCTAGATCAGAATCAAAAGCTGCATTTGGGAATGATGAGGTCTACATTGAAAAATACTTACAAAAGCCTAGGCATATAGAAGTTCAAGTTTTTGGTGACGGAAAAGGAAGAGCAGTCCACTTAGGAGAGCGAGATTGTTCACTACAACGTAGACACCAAAAAGTATTTGAAGAAGCGCCTGGCCCAACAATAACAAATGAGCTGCGAGAAAAAATAGGATCTACATGTTCAGAAGCCGTTGCAAACATCGGTTATTCTGGTGCAGGAACAATCGAGTTTTTATATGAAGATGGTGAGTTTTACTTCATTGAGATGAACACAAGATTGCAAGTTGAACACCCAGTTACTGAAACTATATTCCGTGTTGATTTAGTCAAAGAACAACTTCGTGTAGCATCTGGCGAAGAGATGACATTCAAACAGGAAGATTTAGAAATAAGAGGGCACTCTATTGAAGTAAGAATAAATGCGGAAAAACTACCAAACTTTACGCCCTGCCCTGGAACAGTTTCTACATTTCATGCACCAGGTGGACTCGGTGTTCGTATGGATAGTGCATTATACGCTGGCTATAAGATACCGCCTTACTATGATAGTCTAATTGGTAAGTTAATAGTGTCAGGTACAAGCAGACCTGCAGCTTTGGCGCGCCTTCGGCGGGCCTTAGATGAATTAATTGTTGATGGCGTTGAAACAACAACACCTTTATTTAGCGCTTTATTGGACGAAAAAGACATACAAAATGGTGACTATGATATTCATTGGTTGGAAAAATGGCTTGAAAAAAGCTTCAAATAAAAATTTTGGTGAGTAAATTGCTCACCAATTCTTTTATTAACCCAGATCTTTTACTCCATGGCTATGCTAACGGTATGTTTCCAATGTCCGAAAATGCTAAAAGCAATGAAGTATATTGGGTTGAACCTAAATTACGTGGTATTATTCCATTAAATGGTTTTCATGTTTCACGATCATTGCAAAGAGTGCTTAACAAAGCTAATTATACTATCACATTCGATACAAAATTTGAAGAAGTACTAAGTTCTTGTGCAGATAGAGATGAAACTTGGATTAATCCAATTATATATAAATCCTATCAAAACTTATTTGAAATGGGCTATGCACACAGTATTGAAGTAAATCGTAATAATATATTAATTGGAGGAGTTTATGGTGTTGTATTAGGATCTGCATTTTTCGGTGAAAGCATGTTCTCAAAAGAAAAAAATGGTTCAAAAATTGCTTTAAAGCACCTTGTAGAACATTTAAATAATCGTGGCTTTACACTTTTTGATACTCAGTTTCAAAACCCACATTTAAAAACTTTAGGGTGCATGGAAATATATCAAAAAGATTACATTGAATTATTAAAATGTGCTTTGATACATAAAGTTTCCTTTTAAATATGGAATACATTTCAATACCCACACATCATATCTAGGATGCTCTAAAGCAGAGAGTGCGGGACTACTAGAAATCATCCAACCTTGAAAAAATAACTTCTCTGTTTCTTTTCCAGATATTTCCAAAAATGCAAATGCATCACTATCAATAGTTTGTGATGGATATCTACATTCTTTCATTAGCACACTAATATTACCAAGAGTAAATATCTCACCATTGTTAACTTTAAAATCAGCTACATTTCCAGAAAGCCTATCTAAAGTTCTTAAGAATGCTCCAGATCCATTTGTAACTTTTATAGAGCCTTGAGCTAAAGCTGTTTCAGCTATTACAAACAATAAAATAGTTAAAATTCGCATTAATCACCACTTGATACAAATTTCAACAGTAAAGAAACTAAACTAACAGAACCTTGAGTATCCATAAATTCAGCTCCTTCTTGTAATTCAAATTCAGAACCACCAGGTATTACCTCTACAAAAGATCCACCAAGCAAACCATCCTGACTTACGGCAACACCACTGTCATCAGGTATCTTTAAATCCCCTCGCAAACTGAATAAAACCTCAGCTCTAAAGCTTTCTGGATCTAAACGCATACCAGTGACTGTACCAATTTTTACTCCAGCCATTCTTACATCTGTACCTGATGTAATTCCATCAGCTGATCTAAAAGAAGCTTTTAGATTTAATCCATCATCACGATTCATTACATTTGTTGAATTTAAAACATAAATAAAGAATCCTATTGCTAAGACTAAGACTAATCCACCAACAGTTGTTTCAATTTTAGAATTCGACATTTAGGCCTCTATTCTGGCTTCCAAGCCTCATAATCAGTTCGTTTTTTTGTTTCTGTACTTTTTAAACTACCATCTGGAATATATGCTGAAATAGTACCTGTTAAATTTTCCTGATGTGGCTTTTCCCAGTTTTTATGAATCAATGGGTTACTAAGTGGTGTTTCTTTATATGTATGGTGTAACCATCCATGCCAATCAGCATTAACTCGAGATGCTTCAGCTTCTCCATTAAAAATAACCCATCTCCGCTTTTCATCACGTGTAGTATAGTAGATATTTCCTTGCTCATCTTCACCAACTTTCACACCATTTTTCCAGGTATGCAAACGAGTGTTTAATGTTTGAGAATTCCACCAAGTTACCAAGCTATTCAAAAATGCCATCGTTCGAACCTTTGATTTATCACTATATTCTTATGAAGCAATCTACATCTTCAGTCTAGTGAAAGTTATTGAGTATTTCTAATGCTATAAAATTTAACTTGCCGAAGCTTTTTTAATATTATCTGAATAAACAATTAAAGGTTCACTTTCTCCAGTCACAGATTCAACATTAACAACAACTTCTTGTACATTCTCAAGTCCAGGTAATTCAAACATTGTGTTTAAAAGTATATCTTCCAGAATTGAACGTAAGCCCCTTGCTCCCGTCTTACGAGCGATTGCACGTTTTGCTATTGCCTTAAGTGCATCTTCAGTAAACGTTAAGTTTGTATTTTCCAAAGAAAAAAGTGTTTGATATTGTTTTACCAATGCGTTTTTTGGTTCTGAGAGTATTGTGACAAGTGCCTCTTCATCTAAATCAGTTAAAGTTGCTAATACAGGTAACCGTCCTACAAATTCTGGAATTAAACCAAATTTTAATAAATCTTCAGGTTCCATTTCAGAAAAAATTTCTCCAACTCCACGGCTTTCTTCATCTTTTACATCAGCACCAAACCCAATTCCTGATCCTTGGCCTCGCTGGCTAATAATTTTATCTAACCCAGCAAAAGCACCACCGCATATAAATAATATATTTGTTGTATCAACTTTTAAAAACTCTTGTTGAGGATGCTTTCTCCCCCCTTGCGGAGGTACAGAAGCTATAGTTCCCTCCATTATTTTAAGTAAAGCTTGCTGGACACCCTCTCCTGAAACATCTCGAGTTATTGAAGGATTATCTGATTTTCTTGTAATTTTATCAACTTCATCAATATAGACAATGCCTCGCTCTGCGCGCTCAACATTATATTCTGAGGCTTGTAATAATTTTAATATTATATTCTCTACATCCTCACCAACGTATCCAGCCTCTGTCAAAGTAGTTGCATCTGCCATAGTAAATGGCACATCAATTACTCGCGCTAATGTTTGTGCTAATAAAGTCTTACCGCAGCCAGTTGGACCAACTAAAAGTATGTTTGATTTAGATAGTTCAATTTCTTCGTTAGTATCAGCGTGGTCTAAACGTTTATAATGATTATGAACAGCAACAGATAAAACACGTTTTGCAACATCTTGCCCAATAACATAGTCATCCAGTATTTGGCAGATTTTAGCAGGTGTTGGAATACCTTCACCAGACTTTACAACACCAGCTTTTGCTTCTTCACGAATGATGTCCATGCACAATTCAACACATTCATCACAAATGAAAACTGTTGGCCCAGCTATAAGTTTGCGGACTTCATGCTGACTTTTTCCACAAAAAGAACAATATAATGTATCTTTGGCATCAGCATCTTTAGAGTTGGACATTCATTACTCCACATTTTTAACCATTTTCATCAAAGTATTTCAGAAACTCGATGAGGACAATGGTATTATTATTCAAATTAAATTTATATTATTAGTCTTCTCTTTTTTGCACAATCTCATCAATTAAACCCCAATCTTTGGCTTCTTCTGCTGTCATGAAGTTATCACGATCCAATGCATCTTCAACAGTGCTTAACTTCTGTGAACAATGTTTTACATAAATTTTATTTAAACGGTCTTTTAATTCTAATATCTCTTTTGCATGTAGTGCAATGTCAGATGCCTGGCCAGAAAAACCTCCTGAAGGCTGGTGAACCATTACTCGAGCATTTGGCAGTGCAAATCTCATGCCTTTCTCACCAGCAGCTAATAATAGTGATCCCATAGACGCAGCTTGCCCTACACATAATGTAGAAACTTTTGGGCGGATATATTGCATAGTATCATATATGGCCATACCAGCAGTTACGACACCACCTGGACTGTTTATATACATTGAAATATCTTTTTTAGGATTTTCAGCTTCTAAAAATAAAAGCTGTGCCACTATTAAAGTAGACATACCATCATGAACTGGACCAGATACAAAAATTATCCGTTCTTTTAATAATCTTGAGAATATATCATACGAGCGCTCACCTCTTGAGGTTTGCTCAACTACCATTGGGACTAGTGTATTATTATAAACTTCTAAAGGATCACGCATAAATTTCCTGCCTGTTAAATATAGCTTTGGGAATTACTGTAATACGCGTGCAAACCCGCATCAAGACGTGTTTCACATATAATCCAAAATGTCGCGTAAAAATTTTTACAACCTGCCCAAAAGTGGGCAGGCTATTATGTAAATTTTGTATTTTAGTCTTCTAGAGCTTCAACAGCTTTTTGCAAATCTTCTTTTGAGACTTCATTATCTGTCATTTTGGCAACTGAAACAATATAATCAACAACCTTTTCTTCAAATAGTGGCGCACGAATTTGTTGCTGTACCTGTGGGTTTTTTTGAACATACTCAAAGAATTGTTGGGCGTTTGAACCATATTGTTGTGATTGTTGTATAACAGCCTGTTGCATTTCAGTATCAGAAACAGTTATTTCCTTAATATTGCCAACTTCTGCTAGCAATAGCCCTAATCTTACCCTTCTAATAGCTAGCTTTGTATGCTCGTCTGTAGTTTCAATCTCAGGATGATCATGGCCCTCGACTTCAGGGTTTTCTTCATGCCATAGTTGATGAGCAATTTGACCTGCCTCAGTTTTTACTAAACTTTCAGGCAATTCAAAATCAACAAGTTTTTCTAAGCTATCCATTAGGTCACGCTTCATTACTATACGCGAAGCACCTTTAAATTCCTCTTCCAATCTTTCAGAAATTTTATTTTTAAGATCAGATAAATCTTCAGCACCAAATTTTTTAGCAAGTTCATCATTAATTTCTGCTTTAATAGCAGATTTTACTGTGTTGATTTTACATGAAAAAACCGCATCTTTTCCAGCGAGATTTTCAGCGCCATAATCACCAGGAAATGATACATTTACCACAACATCATCTCCAGCTTTTGAACCAATAAGTTGCTCCTCAAAACCAGGAATAAAACTATTAGAACCAAGTACGAGAGGATAGTCATCAGCTTGACCGCCGTCAAATGCTTCACCATCAACTTTACCTAGAAAGTTTATAACAACTTGATCACCGTCTTTTGCTTTTGATCCTGCCTTTTTATCTTCGTAGTCCTGAGATGTTTCTGCTAAATTATCCAAAGCTTCTTTAATATCGTCATCTCCAGCCTTAACAACCATTTGATTTAATTTAATTTTAGAAAAATCAACTTCAGGAACTATAGGCAAACACTCATATGCTACGCTTACTTCTACATCATCACCCTCTTTCCAATTTTCATTGGTCATTTTCATTTCTGGTTGCCCAGCTGGCCGATCTCCAGATTTTTCAAGATGAGAGTTCATTTCACCATCAACAGTTTCTTGCATAACTTCACCCAGAAGAGCTGGTCCATGTTGCTTTTTGAGCATAGCCATTGGAACCTTTCCCTTACGGAAACCTTTTAGTTCGATGTTTGGTTGCGCTTCTTTCAATTTAGTATTTACAGTTGCATCAAGTTCAGCAGCTGTAACTTTTATTGTATAACCGCGCTTCAAGCCTTCATTCAGGGTTTCAGTGATTGCCATTTATTTGTCCTTTAAGTTAGGGGTATATCAAATTAGATAAGCCCACATTCATGAGAAAAACTGACGCCCTTCTAAGGGTGCAAGGTCATGCTTGCAAGGGCGAATTATAAGATTGATAAGATGTATAAATTTGTGTCCTGTCACAAGTTGATGTATATCAAAATACTTATGAGCTTACATAAAAATTAACCCAATATTTCAAAGGTAATTATAATGAAAATATTAGCTATATTTATGATAATTCTTTTTTCAAATCCCCTATTTGCTCAAAACACAAATAGTTGCCCAAACAGAGGATTAGACCCAAATACTTTTTGCCTTCCTGGAGCGGTCTGGGATCAAGATTTAAAAGCATGCATTACAATGGTTTGAATCTTTAGAAATTAACTTTAGGCATTTTTTTATTGCTTTGGTGCTCAAAAACCATATCAATCATCTGCTGCGTTCCTTTTGCAAACTCTAAGGAACATGCATATTCGCTACCATCTCTGACAGATGCATTGAAAGCCTCTAATTGCATAACATAATGGTTTTCACTTGTAAATTTAACAGTCTTACGGTCACCTTGATTTAAACAAAGATGAACTTCAGCCTCACCAAATACTTTAGGGTTAAATGGTGAGCTCAACGATATTATTCCTTTTGAGCCATGAAAATTCATTTCTTGTCGTGGATGCATTCTCATAGAGGTAACACTTAAAAATTGAAATGAAGGAAACTTAGCAGATACACTTGCCCAAACATCAACTTTATTTTCCCACAAAATATTAGTTTGCGTTATTTCTTCAGGATCTTCACCAGTCATGAAACGAGTTGAACCAAATGTGTAAACACCGATGTCGAGTAAACTTCCTCCCCCAGTTTTAGCACTATTTCGTATATTATTTTGATCATCACTATTATTGTAAGAGAAAACACCATCAACCTGTATCAAATTTCCAATTACACCTGAATCAAGAAGCTTTTTAGCATATATCCATTGTGGGTGATGAAGGATCATATATGCTTCTGCAACTAATAATCCTGTTTCATCTCTAAGTTCAATGAGTTCATCTATTTCATTAGCATTCAGCGAAATTGGCTTTTCACAAAGAACATGTTTTCCTGCCTTTAAAGCTTTCCTTGACCACTCAATGTGCAAGTGATTTGGTAATGGAATATAAATAGCATCGATATTCGGATCATTTAATAAGCTATCATAATTATTGTATATATTTATTTCTGGATTAATTTGTAAAAATTGCATTGCTTTTGATTTATCTCTTGTAGCAAGAGCAACGCATATATTATTTTTTGCCAGTTGCATTGCTGGATGCATATGCTCAAATGCAAATTTGGAAGCACCCAATATACCCCATCGTAAGATATCACTCAAATAATTTCTCCGTAATATTTAAAAATGAACATAAGTATATCCTAACACTTTATGATGATATAAAATATAAAATAATAATAAAAAAGGAGAATTGGTGCGGGTGAAGGGACTTGAACCCCCACGCCTTGCGGCGCCAGAACCTAAATCTGGTGCGTCTACCAATTCCGCCACACCCGCATTATATTTTATAGGTCAGATTTTGCGTCTTCTAGCGTAAGGATTTATTTGATACCAGTACAAAATGCATACATATTTAAAAAATTAATTTTAATTTTTACTTTGAGTATATTATCCTTAAATAAGCATTATTACAAAATGATTAAATATTAATCAAAATGCCTATTTTTTAATCATTTACTTAAAATTTAATATTCTTAATAAAAGAAACACTCTACTTAAATTGAACTATTTCCTAAATGATGGTGCATGTAATTAAGTTTAAAATACATGGGTGTTTAATAATGAAAAAAATAGAAGCTATAATCAAACCTTTTAAATTAGATGAAGTTAAAGAATCTTTGCAAGAAGTAGGTGTGCAAGGACTTTCTGTTATTGAAGCTAAAGGTTTTGGACGCCAAAAAGGCCACACAGAATTATATCGTGGTGCTGAGTATGTTGTAGACTTCTTGCCTAAAATTAAAATTGAAGTTGTTATATCAGACGACCAGTTAGAAACTGTTATTGAAGCAATAATTGGTGCTGCTAGAACTGATAAAATTGGTGATGGGAAAATTTTTGTTTCTAACATCGAGCAAGCAATACGTATCCGCACAGGTGAAGAAGGTGTGGAAGCATTATAATTTAAAGAATAATTAAAGAAAGGGACTCAAAATGAGCGCTAAAGATCTTGTGAAACGCATAGCGGACGAAGATATAAAATATGTAGATATTAGGTTTACAGACCCACGTGGCCGCCTTCAGCACGTAACAGTAATAAACGATGAGGTTGATGAAGATTTTCTAGAAGGCGGCTTTATGTTTGATGGTTCATCAATAGCTGGATGGAAGTCTATCGAAGAATCTGATATGAAATTAATTCCTGATTGTGACAGTGCATATTTGGATCCTTTTTATGCTGAAAAAACTTTGTGTGTACATTGTCATGTAGTAGAACCTGATACTGGGGAAACTTATGAACGGTGTCCAAGATCAACAGCAATGCGAGCAGAAGAACACCTTATTGCTTCTGGAATTGGAGACACGTCATTTTGGGGCCCTGAAGCAGAGTTTTTCCTTTTTGATGACGTACGTTATTCTAATACAATTAACAAAGTATCCTATGAAGTTGATGCGTCTGATGCTTCATGGAATACAGATACTGAGTTTGAAATGGGTAACATGGGACACCGCCCTGGAATTAAAGGTGGATACTTCCCTGTAAATCCGACTGATGCATCGCATGATTTAAGAGGCGAGATGCTTTCAACCATGAAAAATATTGGTATGAAAGTTGATAAGCACCACCATGAAGTTGCGTCATGCCAACACGAATTAGGCTTAGTATTTGGAACACTTGTTAAACAAGCTGATGAATTACAGAAATACAAATACATAATTCATAACGTTGCGCATGCTTACGGTAAGTCAGCTACCTTTATGCCAAAACCGATCTATGGTGACAATGGCACAGGCATGCATGTAAATATGTCTATCTGGAAAGAAGGGAAGCCTTTATTTGCAGGTGATAAGTATGCTGATTTATCAGATGATGCCTTATATTTCATTGGTGGTATTTTAAAGCATGCTAAATCGTTAAATGCTTTTACAAATCCATCAACAAATAGCTATAAGCGTTTAATACCAGGCTTTGAAGCTCCAGTACTTCGAGCTTATTCTGCTCGTAATCGCTCTGGTTGCGTTAGAATTCCATGGGCAGAATCCCCAAAAGCAAAACGCGTAGAGGCTCGATTCCCAGACCCTGCAGCAAATCCATATCTTTGCTTTTCAGCATTGTTAATGGCTGGTTTAGATGGGATCAGAAATAAAATTGATCCAGGCCCTGCATCAGATAAAGATTTATATGATCTTCCTGCAGAAGAATTGGCAGGCATTCCAACAGTTTGTGGATCACTACGTGAAGCACTCGAAGAGCTTAAAGCAGATCACGATTACCTTTTAGAGGGTGGTGTATTCACACAATCACAAATTGAAGGTTACATTGAGCTCAAAGAAGAAGAAAATACAACTTATGAACACACTCCGCATCCTGTAGAGTTTCAAATGTATTATAGCTGCTAAAACCGACTAATAAACAAAGATTAGCCCTCAGGTTACTTTCGTGAGGGCTAGTTAATTTATAATATTTCCTAATGTTACCTTTTGATTATCTGTAAGACACGAAAAAGGAACAAGATAAGTATGTATGCCAAATATTATAGCTTTGGTATTTGGCAACTTACAAAATGATTGTCTTTCAACTCTTACCCATTGCTCTTTAGATGAATCTTTTGGCCTTGATTCTGATGCCCTTCTCGGCTGATAAAGATTAGGGTCATTATAAATGAGCCAGTTTGCTCTCCACATATCTTGATCCGGACGCATCATAGAGAACATTCGCTCTACTCTTTTGCCTATGTTATCTGTAAATTCATCAACAGGTTTATGAATGACACTCATGGGCTGCATTATTTTTTCAGACAACTTCCAACTTGCAGGAAAGCACATCGCTGCTGCTGCTAAAAAATGCTCTTCATTTGATTGCATCATTATACATAAATCCTGTTGCACAATTGATCTAGCAGTCAATAAAGTTTGTTCCCAATCTAAGTTCACTATACACCCATCTGGTCTAGTTATACTTTTTGAACTAATCTTATATCCATCAACATTTTTTATAGCATCTAGGATGTTTTCTAATAATTCTTTAGAAGCCTCAATTGCACATAAATTTATATTTAAAACATTATTTCTATAATTTTTTAATAAATAATCAGCATACTGCATTTGTTTATTGAATGCACTATCAACAACAATCCAATCATTTCGATCTAACGGATTTATTCCAGGTAATTTCTTTAAATATAATTCATGCCAAGGTGATACTGGTAAGTAGTTTTGAAATATGCTGTTAAAATCATTAAGCATTTTTAATCATCTTTCAAAAAATACACATAAATAAACTAGATTATAAAAAAATAATCCACATTTCATTCTTTATGATATCATCAATTACGACATTTTTGCCGTTTTTAGTAAAGAGAAAAATTATAGTTTAGACTTTTCTTAAATTATCTAATGAAATTGATTATATGAAACAGAATTATTCTACAGATAGAAAAATTGATCCAACACAAGGTGAATATCTTAGAGATGAATCGCCTAATAATTGCAATAGGGTTGAAATCGGCCCTACTCTACTAGCAATTAATGAATGGAAAAATGCTGGACTAGTTCAACCTAATCTAACGAATATGAGAGAATATCGTTGGAAACGCTTAACTCAACACATAATAGAACGTGATTGGGGTGGGTTATTAATGTTTGATCCTCTAAATATAAGATACTCTACAGACAGCACAAATATGCAATTGTGGAATACACACAATCCGTTTCGAGCCGTTCTATTATGTGCAGATGGCTATATGGTTATATGGGACTATAAAAATTCACCATTTTTATCCTCCTTTAACCCATTAATAAAAGAACAACGATCAGGCGCGGATTTATTTTACTTCGATAGAGGTGATAAAATTAACATTGCAGCAGATTTATTCTCAGCGGAAGTTAATGATCTTATAATTGAGCATGGTGGGGGAAATAAGCGCCTTGGCATGGATAAAGGAATGTTAAATGGCATTAGAGCACTTGAAGCAAAAGGCTTCAAGATTATGGATGGAGAGGAATGTACGGAAAAATGCAGATCTATAAAAAGCAATGATGAAATTCTAGCAATGAAGTGTGCCAGTCATTCATGTGAATTAGCAATGTTAGAAATGCAAAAAAAAGTAAGAATTGGCATGTCAGAAGATGAAATTTGGGCAGAACTACACAAATCAAATATTGCACGTGGCGGTGAATGGATAGAAACTAGGCTTTTAACAACAGGCCCAAGAACAAATCCATGGTTTCAAGAGTGTGGCCCAAGACAGTTACAAAATAACGAAATTTTAGCTTTTGATACCGATTTAATTGGGTGTTATGGTTTTTGCGTTGATATCTCTCGAACCTGGTGGATTGGAGACAAAAAACCAAGGTCAGATATGATTTCAGCAATGAAGCACGCTCATGAACATATTATGACGAATATGGCGATGCTCAAACCCGGTGTTTCTCTCCGGGATTTAACTTTTAATGGTCATCAATTAGACTCTCTTTATAATAAAGGTAAATATAGTTGCCGATTTCACGGAGTTGGTCTTTGTGATGAATGGCCATTAATTAGTTATCCAGATAATTTTGTTGAAGGTGCGTATGAATACGAACTTAAAGCAGGTATGGTTTTATGTGTTGAAGCTCTAGTTTCACCTGAAAATGGTGACTTTTCTGTAAAGTTAGAAGATCAGGTATTAGTAACTGATGATGGATATGAAAATATTACCAAATATCCATTCTGCCCCCACTTAATGGGTGAAAAATAATATATTTTATATGATTTAGTATTTAATAAATTAATTAATTTATTTCACCTATACCCGAATCTTTTTAATTCATGTAAGGTAAAAATTAACGAGCAAAAACGGAATAAATGAGCCCATAATGGCCGATAATCTATTTTCAGATGAAATCCCCTTAGATAAGCCTTACGACGCTTCCTCTATTCAGGTTTTAGAAGATATGGAGCATGTAAGATTACGCCCTGGCATGTATATAGGTGGAACTGATGACCGTGCATTACATCATATGGTTGCAGAAATTATTGATAATTCAATGGATGAAGCCGTAGCTGGGCATGCAACATGGATTGAAGTTGAATTACACAAAAACTTCCATGTAACAGTAAGGGACAATGGTCGTGGAATACCAGTTGATATGCACCCAAAATTTCCAGATAAATCTGCTCTTGAAATTATATTCTGCACCCTGAATGCTGGTGGGAAGTTTTCTGGGGAAAACTATGAAACTTCTGGGGGCTTGCATGGAGTTGGTTCATCTGTAGTAAACGCTCTTTCTGATTTTGTTAGAGTAGAAGTTGCAAAAAATAGAGAATTATACTCATTAGAGTTTTCACGTGGATTACCCCAAGGAAAATTAGAAAACCTTGGTGCAATACAAAATCGACGTGGAACAAGCGTTACATTTCATCCTGATCCAGAAATATTTGGAAAAACTATAAAATTTAAAGCAAAACGTCTCTATGAAATGGCAAAATCAAAAGCTTATCTATTTTCAGGCGTAGAAATTAGATGGAAAGTAGATGCAGAATGCCTAGAGCCAAATGATGAAACACTCCTCTTAGATACCTTTAGGTTTCCAAACGGACTTGCAGATTATTTAAATGAGAGATTAGAAGGTTCTTCCGTATATTCAGAAATTCCATTTGCCGGTAAAGTTCAATTTTCTGAAAAGTTTGGACAAAATACTATTGGAAATATTGAATGGGCAATAAACTGGACACCATCTCGAGATAGTTTCACCCAATCATATTGCAATACCGTTCCTACCCCGGAAGGTGGTACTCACGAAAGTGGGTTTTGGTCAGCTATATTAAAAGGTATAAAAGCTTATGGAGAACTGACAAATAATAAAAAATCTTCATCTATATCCAGAGAAGACGTTATGGGTGGAGGTTGCGCATTAGTTTCTTGCTTTATTTCTGAACCAAAATTTGTTGGTCAAACTAAAGATCGCCTTGCGACAACAGAAGCAATAAAATGGGTGGAAAACTCTGTAAGAGACCACTTTGATAATTGGTTAGCATCAAATAATAAACCTGCTGGTGCAATTCTGGACTATATGGTTTTGAAAGCTGAAGAACGTCTAAGAAGAAAACAAGAAAAAGATACTGCTAGAAAATCTGCGACAAAAAAACTTCGATTGCCTGGTAAACTTACTGATTGCTCCAATAATATACGAGAAGGTACAGAACTTTTTATTGTTGAAGGAGATTCAGCAGGTGGGTCCGCCAAAATGGCTAGAGACAGAAAAACTCAAGCCCTTTTACCTTTAAGAGGTAAAATTTTAAATGTTTTAGGTGCAGCAAGCAATAAAATGTCTGCAAACAATGAAATCAACGACCTCTGCCAGGCCCTTGGTGTCCAAACAGGAACAAAGTTTAATATTGATGATTTAAGATATGAAAAAATAATCATAATGACAGATGCTGATGTAGATGGTGCACATATTGCATCGCTGCTGATGACTTTTTTCTTCACCCAAATGCGTCCACTTATTGATAACGGGCATCTCTATATGGCTTGCCCACCATTGTTCCGTCTTACACAAGGTGCAAAGCGGGTCTATTGTATGGATGATATAGAAAAAAACAAGATGCTTGAAAAAGGTTTGGGTGGCAGAGGGCGTATTGATATATCTAGATTTAAAGGTCTTGGTGAAATGGATGCTAAGGACCTAAAAGAAACAACAATGAACAAAGCATCCAGACAATTAATACAAATTAATATCGATGAAGATGAACCGGGCCAAACAGATGACTTAGTCGACAGGCTGATGGGAAAAAAACCAGAATTAAGGTTCCAATACATACAAGAGAATGCAAAGTTTGTTGAAGATCTTGATGTTTAGTTCCAACTAAACTTTTTTTGCTCTATGAAGCATCCCAAATAAATCTCTTGGATCATCAGGATCAGCTAACATATCTAATTTTTCAAAAAAGCTAGTATTATTTATTTTTTTTAATAAGAATTTTAAAGCTGAAAAATCTTCAATTGCAAAACCAACTGAATCAAATAATGTAATTTGACTATCGTTTATTCGACCTTTTGATTTTTGTGTCATTACTTCCCATAACTCGGTAACAGGGTAATTTTTTTCTAATTGCTGTATCTCGCCTTCAATTCTTGTTTGTGGTGGATATTCTACAAAAATACTGGAGCGTAATAAAATATTTTTATGTAATTCTGTTTTTCCAGGACAATCCCCTCCAATGGCATTAATATGAACCCCTGCACCAACCATGTTGTCTGTTAAAATAGTTGCCAATTGTTTATCCGCTGTGCAAGTTGATATTATGTCTGAATTTAATATAGCTTCTTGAGCTGATATGCATTTTACTACATCCAATCCACAGTTGGATAAATTTACAAAAGTCTTGCTTGTAGCGTTTGCATCAATGTCATAAAGACGAACCTGTTTGATGCCACAAATTGCTTTAAATGCAATGCATTGAAACTCAGATTGAGCCCCATTTCCAATCATAGCCATAATTTTTGAATTTTTTGGTGCCAAATACTTTGCAGCAAGAGCTGAAGTAGCGGCTGTTCGTAATGCTGTTAGCAAAGTCATTTCACTTAATAATTTAGGATAGCCAGTTTTTACTTCTGCTAATAAACCAAATGCAGTAACGGTTTGAAGACCTACTTTTGTATTTTTAGGATGTCCATTTACGTATTTAAAACCATACATTTCTCCATCACTTGTTGGCATCAATTCAATTACACCAACATCAGAATGAGAAGCTACTCTTGGAGTTTTATCAAATAGTGACCATCTCTTAAAATCAGCTTCTATTTCAGAAGATAGATCAATGAGAAATTTCTCTATTCCAATATAATTAACTAGTGCCATCATATTATCCACCGAAACGAATGGAACTAGAGCTTTATTGGATGGTTTGTGCATTTTATTGTTATTCCTTAATTAAAAAATTTTGGTTTAAGGCCAAAAATATTTATATGAATACTATTAATATGTTTAAACATATGACGAGTTTGATTTATCAAAAATTCTTCTACCTAAAGCTGATGCCAATAAATCGACCATAACGAGGGCAGTTTGACCTTTATTATCAAGAAAAGGATTTAATTCTACTAAGTCTATTGAAGTCATTAGGTCACTATCGTGCAACATTTCCATGACTAAGTGTGCTTCTCTTATTGTTGCGCCTCCTGGAACAGTAGTTCCAACAGCAGGTGCGATAATTGGATCTAAAAAATCAACATCAAGAGATACATGAAGCATTCCGTTAACATCTTTTACATGCGCAAGAAATTTTCCTAATGGATCTTTTATTCCAAATTCATCGATATATCTCATATCAATTGTAGATATAGATAATTCTTGTAAAGTATGTTTTTCAAAACTATCAACTGATCTCAAACCAAGCATTAAAATATTTTCATACGGGATTGGAGCTTCTAAATGAGGAAATATTTCAAATCCTAATTGCCCTGTAAAATATGCAACTGGCGTACCATGTAGATTACCACTTAATGATGATTTAAGTGTGTGAAAATCTGGATGCGCATCTAACCATAATACAAATAATGGCCTATTTGCTCTTTTTGCAAAAGCAGAAATACCAGAAACTGAACCTGAAGATAATGCATGGTCTCCGCCCATAAAAACTGGAATAGAATTCAATACTTTATCTTGTGCAATGGCAGAAATTTTTTTTATCCATGCTATATTTTCGTCTAACTTATATATTTTAGAAAAGTTTTTTTTATTTTTAAAACTTTTTTCAGGACAAATATTTCCAAAGTCCTCTACTTCATGGCCTAAGGCATCAATCATTTCAACAATTCCAGCAGTCCGATAAGCATCAGGGCCCATCAAGCAACCATTAGCAATTTTTCCACAGTCCAATGGAACACCTATTAACGAATATTTTTTATTAGCCATATCAATATTTTAATTATATAAATGGATAATTATAACCTAATAAATTGCACATAAACACATAAAATTACTCACAATGGACATTTAAAATGAACAATATGGATAATAAAATTTTAAATTTATTAAAAAAAAATTCTAGAGCAAGCATATCAAATATTGCTGAAGAACTCACTATAACGAGAACGACTGTTCGAAATAAAATTAATAAACTTATACAAAGTGAGGAAATAGTAGGCTTTACCATAATTACTAGATCAGATTTGAAATCTTCACCAGTACATGGCTTAATTATGCTTCAAATTGAAGGAACTGGTGCTAATATTATTCAAAAAAAACTCTTATTCCTGCAACAAGTTAAAGCTGTCCACACCACAAATGGAAAGTGGGATATAATAGTGGATATAGGGACACAAAGCTTAGAAGAATTAGATACAGTTCTAACTAAAATAAGAAAGTTTTCTGGGGTTAAAAACTCTGAAACTAGTTTGTTTTTGTCAACAAAATATACATAAATCAAACTTCTTGACTTAAAGATTCCAGCTCAATCCATTCATTTTCTAGATTAGCCAACACTTCATGCCTTTCTATTAAGCCATCAGTAGCTTTCTGAAATTTTTCAGGATAATCGTTAAATAAATTTTCTTGTGAAAGAAATTCTTCTAATTTGGCAATTTCTTTTTCATTTCGCTCAATAAGATTAGGTAGTTTGCCAAGGCGATCTAATTGAGCAAATGTAATAGATACCTTATTATTAGGATTGCTAGCTAAGCTATTATTTTTACGCGATTTCTTTTTAATATCTTTTGTTTGGTTTGTATCAGAATATCGTAATTTTTTTTGTGATTGATAGTCACTCCAACCACCGGCATAAGGAATAACTTTTCCATTACCCTCAAAAGCTAGTGTGGTAGTTGCCACTCTATCTAAAAAATCTCTGTCATGACTTACTAATAATACAGTCCCATCATAGCTATCTAGTATTTCTTGTAATAAGTCTAATGTTTCTACATCTAAATCATTCGTTGGCTCATCCATTACCAACAGATTGCTCTCTCTAGCCATTATTCTAGATAGTAACAATCGTGCTTTTTCACCACCAGACAATACTGATACTGGACCACGAGCTTGATTTTCATCAAACAAAAACTCTTTTAGATAACCAACAACATGTTTTGGCTTACCACGAACCATAATTTGATCATTTTTGCCAGAAACTCCTAAATCTTTATCTTCAGTTAAACTTTCCCATAGCGTTTGCTCAGGTTTTAATGCTGAACGGTTCTGATCAAAAATTGCTGTTAAAAGGTTAACTCCCAGCTTAACAGTTCCTGTATCTGGCTCTAGTATCCCAGTTAATATATTCAAAACTGTTGTTTTGCCTATGCCATTTGGTCCAACTAAAGCAATTCTTTCACCTCTAGTAACTTTAATAGATAAATTATTAACAATATTTTTATCTTCAAAAGTTTTTGAAATATTATTGATATCAACTACCAATTTACCTGATTTTGGGCTATCTGCAAATTCCATTGCAGCTGCTCCTTGTCGCTTAATTTGTCCCGAGCGTTCATCCTTTAAGTCCAATAATCGCCTTACACGACCTTGGTTGCGTTTTCTTCGTGCAGAAATTCCCTCAACAGCCCATCGAGCTTCAGATTTTATTAGGCGATTTAATTTGTGACGCTGCTGATCTTCTTCGTCATATTTTTTATCACGCCAATCTTCAAATGCTTCAAAACCTTTAGGATTTTGGTGCACTTTTCCACGATCCACCCATAGAGTTGCGCGTGTTAAATTTCGTAAAAAAGCTCTATCATGAGATATTAAAATAAAAGCTTTTTTAGTTTGGCGCAATTCAGCCTCCAACCATTGTATTGCTTCTATATCAAGGTGATTAGTAGGTTCGTCTAAAAGCATTAGCTCAGGCTCTTCTGCCATAATTTTTACAAGTGCAGCTCTTCGTCTTTCACCTCCAGAAGCAGTTTTCGGTGGCGCTTCTAGGTTCAATTTTAATCCTTCTGCAATGATATCAACTTTATATGTATCAATAGGGTCAATTTCTGATCTCGCATAATCACCCAATGTATCATAAGCCGATAAATCAGGATGCTGATCCATATATCCAACTTTTTGACCAGGCCTTAAGAAAATATTACCCTGATCAGGTTCTATTAATCCTGCAATTACCTTCATTAAAGTTGATTTACCTGATCCATTTCGACCAACTAAGCATACTCTATCATTCTCTTGTACAGTCATACCAAGAGCATCAAAGACTGGGTTGCCCCCAAAAGAGAGTGTGATATCAGTTAATGTAAGGATTGGAGGTTTTGCCATAACGTTCTAATCTAATAAATATTAGTCACAGTCAAGGTATCAAAATTACAAGTTCTTGCACTCTTAACTTGCCACGCGGCAGACAGTTGCCTAAAACGTCTTAACTTAATTTTTTAAAGGTCTAAATTAATGCTTTCTTCAATGCGTATTAGTAAAAAAAATCAACCGTTTGTTTATGGATTATTAGGTCTACTTGCTTTGGGCCTTGTTGGCGTTGCTTCAGGTGGTGTTGATGGTTCGCGAATAAGCTCTATTGGCAAGGTAGGAGAAGAGCCTATTCCAGTTACTTCATATGCACAAAGTTTAAGAAATACTGTTCAAAATATTTCACGTCAAATTGGAAGGCAAATAACAAGCCAAGAGGTTTCAGCTTATGGTTTGCAGGCAGAAGCATTAGAAAACGTCGTATCAAGTGCAGCATTGTCTAATGAAGCTAATCGCCTAACAATCAGTGTTGGAGATGATTTGGTAGCTGAGGAAATCGTAGCAACCCCAACCTTTACGAGCGTAGATGGAAAATTTAATAAAGAAGCATATGAATTTGCATTAGAAAATAGTGGTCTGAATACGAAAGAATACGAATTACAAACTCGAAAAGCCATCGCTCGGAGTTTAATTGAAGGTGCAGTAGCTACAGGTACAAAATCACCATCATCTCACGCAATGACTTTAATTAAATATGCTCGTGAAGAAAGAAGCTTTGATTGGACAAGTATAAACAAAACTTTTTTAAGTAAACTAGCCAATGATCCAACGAGTGAGGAATTAATTAAATTTTATGATAATAATCACGCTTTATACACAACACCACTAACACGTGAAATTACCTATGTATTATTAAGTCCTGATATGCTGTCTAAAAAAATTGAAATTCCTAAAAATTCAATAAAAGAAGAATATGACAGCCAGCCCGATCGCTTCAATAAACCAGCCAGAAGGATAGTTGATAGAATTATATTTGATACTCTAGAAACAGCAAAAAAAGTAAAAAATCAAATAGCACAAGAAGAAATTACCTTTAATGAAGTAGCTGAAAAACGCGGATTAACACAAACAGATATTGATTTAGGCGATATTGAAGAAGGCCAATTAGATGCGGATATCAATAAACTATTATTCAATGCTGAAAATGTAGGCATTTACGGACCAATTGAAACAAGTTTAGGCCAAGCTTTGTTTAGAATAAATGCTATTATTGAGCCGCAGAATACAAGCCTTGAAGATGCTAAAGCAGAACTAACAGCTGAATATGTAAGTATTGAAAGCCGAAAATTAATAAATGAAATGATTTCAGATATTGATGATCTTCTAGCACAAGGCCTGACAATAGAAGAAATTGCAAAAGATACAGATATGGAAGTTGGAAAAATTTCATATAACGACAATTCTGAAGAAGGTATTGCAGCCTATGATGGCTTTAGAGCTGAAGCCAGTAATTCTAAAATTGGCGACTTCCCAGAATTAAAAGAATTGTCAGATGGAGGCATATTTGCTCTACGTTTAGACAAGATAATAGAACCAACTTTAAGCCCATTTGAAAAAGTGAAAAATCAAGTTATTGACAATTGGTCTGATGCAGAAAACAAAAAATCTCTTTTAAAACTAGGTGACGAATTGGTAATTAAATTAGACAATGGTAATACATTTGAATCTCTAAGTTTGCCATTAAACAGCGTTAATAGTGTAAAAAGAAATAAATTTATTGACAACATTCCAGGCACACTTCTCGAACAACTATTTTTGAATGAAGTAGGTAAAACTAGCAAAATTGATAATGGTGATACTGTGATATTGGCTCGATTAAATAGTATCACACAATTTGATGCAAAATCAGATGAAAATAAAGAATTACTTTCGCAAGTGGGCTTTCAATTATCCAATCAAGTAACTGGAGATTTACTGAGGTTATTTGCATCTGCCTTAAAAGATAGAGATGGAGTGACCTTAAATCAAAATGCAGTAAATCAAATTAATACACAAATATTAGGCGGCACAGGTTTTTAAAAAATGGAAATCACTCCTAGTCTTGATAGCTTTAGCAAAGTATATGAAAAAGGTAAAAATTATCTAGTTTACACTCGACTATCTGCAGATTTGGATACAACAGTTTCTTTGATGCTTAAATTAGCACAAGCAAAGCAAAATAGTTTTATGTTAGAAAGTGTTACTGGTGGAGACTCGAAAGGGCGTTATTCAATTATTGGAATGAATCCAGATCTGATTTGGCGATGTGATGGTAAAAAAGCATCTATAAACCGCTTAGCACTATCTGGAAGTGAAATATATAACCCTTTAGAAATTGACCCTTTAACTTCACTTAGAGAAATATTGGATGAAACATCCATAGATCTTCCCGAAGATCTCCCTCCAATGGCTGCTGGATTATTTGGCTATTTAGGCTATGATATGATAAGGTTAGTTGAGCATTTACCAAATATTAACAAAGACATATTAGAACTACCTGACGCCATTATGCTTAGGCCATCTGTAATTGTAATTGTTGACGGGGTTAAAGACGAACTTACGATAGTTAGCCCAGCTTGGTACTCAAAAGGTCAAAGTGCTGAAATTGCTCATTCAAATGCTGTAAATAGAGTTTTAAATGCACTACAGAATCTTGACCGTCCACTGTCTAGAGTTTCAGAAAATCAAACAAATAAAAAAGTAGGCTCTCCAGTTTCTAATGTAAGCAAAGAGCAATATTTACAGATGGTAAACGATGCAAAAAATTATATCAAATCTGGAGATATTTTCCAGGTTGTACCAAGTCAAAGATGGACAGTAGATTTTCCTTTACCCCCCTTTTCATTATATCGTGCACTCAGACGAACAAACCCATCACCGTATATGTTTTATTTTAATTTTGGCGATTTCCAAGTTACAGGTGCAAGTCCAGAAATACTTGTGAGAGTTAAAGATGATGAGGTGACTATTCGTCCAATTGCTGGGACGAGGCCTCGTGGAAAAACATTAAGTGAAGATAAAAAATATGAATTAGATCTTTTGGCTGATAAAAAAGAGCTAGCTGAGCACTTAATGTTATTAGATTTAGGTCGAAATGATGTTGGTCGTGTAGCCAAAATAGGTTCTGTAAAACCAAATGAGCAATTCATTATAGAACGCTACAGCCACGTAATGCATATTGTATCTAATGTAATTGGCACATTGTCTGATGATAATGATGCTTTGTCAGCCTTACTAGCTGGATTACCGGCTGGTACAGTATCTGGTGCCCCCAAAGTTAGGGCAATGGAAATAATAGATGAACTTGAGGTAGAGAAACGCGGCGTGTACGGAGGAGGAGTTGGGTATTTTTCTAGCAATGGCGATATGGATATATGCATAGCGCTTAGAACAGCCGTAACAAAAAATAATAAACTTTATATTCAAGCTGGAGGTGGTGTTGTTTTTGACAGTGACCCTGAAGCTGAATTCGATGAAACTGTAAATAAATCCAAGGCGTTACAAACTGCAGCTAAAATTGCTATCCAATACATTTAATAAATTGAATAAATTCTCTAAACTTATGAAAGACTAAACTTAATATGCTGCTACTAATCGATAACTATGATAGCTTTACTTATAACTTAGTTCATTATCTAGGGGAACTTGGGGAAGATGTTGTGGTTAAAAGAAATGATGAATTAACTGTCAAAGATGCCATCAATATGAATCCTGATAATATTATGTTATCGCCAGGGCCATGTGATCCCGAACAGGCAGGAATTTGCATTGAATTAACTAAAGCAGCAGCTGCATCAAAAATACCATTAATTGGGGTCTGTCTGGGCCACCAAACTATAGGTCAAGCATTTGGTGGAAAAGTCGTACGGTGTCATGAAATAGTCCATGGTAAGATGGGCCATATGCATCACACCGGTAAAGGTATTTTCAAAAATTTACCAAGCCCTTTCGAAGCAACGCGCTACCACTCATTAATAGTTGAAAAAAAATCACTCCCAGATTGCCTAGAAGTGACTGCAGAATTAAAAGATGGAACAATAATGGGCCTTCAACATAAAACATTGCCTATTCATGGTTGCCAGTTCCACCCTGAAAGTATTGCGTCAGAACATGGGCACAAAATGTTACAGAATTTTTTAGATTGCACAAAAGAGGCAACATGAGCGAAAAACTTAAAAACTATATTGCTTTAGCTGCAGAAGCACCCTTAACGCGTGATCAGGCGGACAAGGCATTTACTATAATAATGAATGGAGAAGCCACTGATGCTCAAATTGGTGGTTTCCTAATGACGCTTCGTACTCGAGGAGAGAGCATAGAAGAATATTCAGCCGCTGCCAACGTAATGCGATTAAAATGTAAGGCTGTTAACGCACCAATTGGTGCAATTGATATAGTTGGTACCGGAGGCGACGGTAAATCAACTTTAAATATCTCAACAGCAACAGCTTTAGTAACTGCGGGTGCTGGTGTCGTAGTAGCCAAACATGGAAATCGAAATCTATCATCAAAATCAGGTGCGTCTGATGCTTTAAGTCAAAGCGGTGTTAATATTATGGTTGAACCCGATGTAGTTGAAAAGGCTATTCAAGAAATTGGAATAGGTTTTATGATGGCACCAATGCATCACCCAGCAGTCAAACACGTTATGCCAGCAAGGTTAGATCTAGGTACACGTACCATTTTTAATATATTAGGCCCATTAACAAACCCTGCAGGTGTAAAAAGACAGTTAACAGGTGCATTTAATCGATCAATGCTAAGGCCAATGGCTGAAGTTTTAAGAGAATTAGGATCTGAAAAAGCTTGGTTGGTTCATGGGTCCGACGGGACTGATGAAATATCAATATCAGGAATATCTTGGGTGGTTGAATTAAAATCAGGCGAAATAAATGAATTTGAAATTCATCCAGAAAATGCAGGATTACCAGTACATCCATTTGAAAGCATAATTGGTGGCACCCCAGAATATAATGCTGCGGAAATGGCTAAACTATTGGATGGTCAAAAATCTGCATATCGCGATGCAGTCGTTCTAAACACTGCAGCAGCATTAGTTGTCGCAGATAAAGCAAATTCTTTGTTGGAAGGTGCCGAAATAGCCATCACAAGTATTGATTCAGGTTCTGCTAAATCCAAATTATCAGCATTAGCTTCAATTACTTCAGGAGCTAAATAATATGACTGATATATTAGAAAAAATAAAAGATTATAAATTAGAAGAAATAAAGCAAGCAAAGTCAAAATTGCCAATTAAAGATCTTGAAGATATGGCAAAAGAAGCTGACCAAGTTCGTTTTTTTGGTGACACTTTAAAAAGCGTGACAAAATCTGGATATGGATTAATTGCAGAAATAAAAAAGGCTAGCCCGTCAAAAGGATTAATCCGTCAAGATTTCAATCCACCAGAATTAGCAAAGTCATATGAAGAAGGTGGTGCAACTTGTCTATCAGTCTTAACCGATACACCTTCATTTCAAGGTTCTCCTGATTTTTTAATTGCAGCCAGAAAAGCCTGTAGTCTACCAGCATTACGTAAAGATTTCATGTATGACACTTACCAAGTTGCTCAAGCACGTGCATGGAATGCTGATTGCATATTAATTATATTAGCGTCAGTTTCTAATATGCAGGCTCAAGAATTGGAGGCATGTGCATTTGAATGGGGAATGGACGTTCTTCTAGAGGTGCATAATAGAGAAGAATTAGATAGAGCTTTATTATGTAAATCATCTTTGCTTGGCATAAATAATCGCAACTTAAAAACATTCAAAGTTACTTTAGATACAACAAAATCATTATCAAAACATGTGCCACCAGACAGACATATGATAACTGAAAGTGGGATTTTTACATCTAAAGATATGGATGAAATGGCTGAAGTAGGTGCGCGCAGTTTCTTGATTGGTGAAAGTTTAATGCGCCAAGAAGATATTACTGAAGCAACTAAATTTTTATTGAAAAACAAAGGGCCAGTGTAATGTCAAAATTGAACCACTTCAATGAACAAGGTCAAGCACACATGGTTGATGTATCAAACAAAGATATAACATCACGGATTGCAACAGCAAAAACCAGCATAATAATGAATGCTGACACACTCAAAATAATCATAAGCGGTTCAGCAAAGAAAGGTGACGTATTGGGTATTGCTCGTTTAGCAGGTATAATGGCTGCCAAAAAGACTTCTGATCTAATTCCATTATGCCACCCATTACCTATATCAAATGTAAATATTGACTTAAAACCAGAACCATCAAAAAACTCTATAGATATAGTAGCAACTGTTAAAACATCAGGTCAAACAGGAGTGGAAATGGAAGCCTTAACTGCCGCTAACATTACAGCTCTAACAATATACGATATGGTAAAAGCTGTTGATAAGACAATGAAAATTACTAACCTTAGAGTAACATTAAAAGATGGTGGTAAAACTGGGCGGTTAGTTTTTGAATGATAAGCGTTAAGGAAGCTCTCTCTAAAGTACTAGATTTAGTAGAACCATTAGATATGGAGATGGTTGATTTAGATAAAGCTGGAGGAAGAACTCTTGCATCTGATGTATATGCAAGTCGAGATCAACCGCCATTTACATCATCTGCAATGGATGGATATGCAATAAATTCAAAAGACTTAAGGTCTGGTGCCAAATTAAAAATTATTGGTAAATCTGTTGCAGGACTTGGTTATGATGGCAAAATATCCACTGGTGAAGCTGTTCAAATATTTACAGGTGCACCTGTTCCAAAAGGTTCAGATCACATACTGATACAAGAAGACTGTATAAAGAAAAACGATAAAATTATTATTAATGAATTATTTGAGAAGAATACTTTTATTAGACCTCAAGGTGGTGATTTTATAGTTGGTGATGTTATAAAAGCGCCTTTAGATTTAGACGCTTCATCTATATCTTTATTGGCTGCGATGAATGTATCAAAAGTTCCAGTTTTTAAAAAGCCCATAATTGCATTAATAGCAACTGGTGATGAATTGGTTAATGTTGGAGAAAGCCCAAACAAAGATCAAATAATTTCATCAAATAATTATGGTTTAAAAGCTTTAATAGAAGCATCAGGAGGTATTGCAAGACTTTTACCTATTGCGCGCGATACCACAAAAGAACTCAAAACCGTTTTTAAGCTTTGTGACAACGTAGATTTAATAGTAACCCTTGGTGGTGCTTCTGTAGGTGACTATGATTTAGTTCATTCCACTGCAAAAAGTATTGGAATGGAAACTCTTTTTCATAAAGTTGCTATGCGTCCAGGTAAACCGCTTATGGCAGGAAAAATTGGCTCAATACCTATTCTTGGCCTTCCAGGAAACCCAGTTTCTGCACTTGTTTGCGGCACTGTATTTTTAATACCAGCAATTAATGCAATGCTTGGAAAAGATAAGGCTGCTTTGGATACTCATAACGCTATCCTAGTTTCAGATTTATCTCAGAATGGTTCAAGAGAGCATTACATGCGTGCAGAAACATTTGTAATTGAAGGTGAAGAGTTAGTAAAAGTATTTGAACAACAAGATAGCTCTTTATTAACAATTTTATCAAAAGCAAATGCATTGTTAATCAGACCAGTAAATGACAAAGCAAGAAAAAAAGGCGACAGAGTTAAGGTAATTCTTTTAAAATAGATGTCAGAAAACTAATTCATTCTTAAAATATTTGACACAAAACAAGAACAGTTGTAGAACGTAAGTGTACATATGAGAAACAAAAAGAATTAGGAAGCAAAAATGCTGACACGTAAACAACTAGATCTATTAGAATTTATTCACAAACGCTTACAAAAAGATGGTGTTCCACCAAGCTTTGATGAAATGAAAGAAGCTCTAGATTTACGCTCAAAGTCAGGTATTCACAGACTTATAACTGCTTTAGAAGAGCGTGGTTTTATTCGTCGTTTAGCACATCGCGCTAGAGCAATTGAAATACTTCGCTTACCTGAAAGCATAGAGGGTGGTGGATTTCAGCCTAGAATTATTGAAGGCTCCTTAACACCTCCACCTGCAGAAGCACTGCCTATTGAAGCAGCAAATGCCCTAACTTTACCTATTATGGGAAGAATAGCTGCAGGGACACCCATAGAGGCGATACAGCAAGTTTCAAATAATGTTTCAGTTCCCGGTGAAATGCTTAAAAATTCAGGCCGACACTACGCACTAGAAGTTAAAGGCGATTCAATGATTGAAGCTGGTATTAATGATGGTGATATTGTTGTAATTAACGAACAAAGTGATGCAGACAATGGAGATATCGTTGTAGCACTTGTTGATGATCAAGAAGCAACATTAAAGCGTTTGCGTAAAAGAGGCTCTGTTGTTGCTTTAGAAGCGGCAAACCCTGCTTATGAGACAAGAGTGTATCGTGATGATCAAGTTAAAGTTCAAGGCAAATTGGTAGGATTAATTCGTACTTATTGAAAGTGAAATATTTAATTAGAATTTTATTAGAAATATAAAGAAAACCTTTTTATTTTTGATAAAATTCTAAAAATATTTTTTTTAAATTCAGAAATACTGCAAAACGTAGAGCTTATACACTCAGTCTATTGCTACTCTCATATCTATTGCCTAATAGAAGTGTATCTCAAATCTTATAATTTAAAATAGGCTTATTAAAAAATGTCAGAGCAACAAGTTATAACTCGATTTGCACCCTCTCCGACAGGTTATCTTCATATTGGAGGAGCTAGGACTGCACTTTTTAACTGGCTATATGCAAAAGCAAATTCTGGTAAGTTTTTATTAAGAATAGAAGATACTGATCGCGAAAGATCTACTCCTGAAGCAACCTCGGCCTTACTTAAAGGGCTTGAATGGCTTGGCTTAGATTATGATGGTGAATTATACAGCCAAAATGATAGAGCGGATCGTCATCGCGAAGTTGCTATGGAAATGGTAAGAAATGGCCATGCTTATAAATGTTTTTCCACTATTGAAGAAATAAATGCTTATAGAGATCAAGCAGCATTGGATAAAAATCCAATGCCATTTCAAAGTCCGTGGCGTGATGTAGTCTCACAGAATTATCCTGATGCACCTTTTGTGATAAGATTAAAATCACCTAAGAGTGGTGGTATTGCAATTAAAGATAAAGTGCAAAAAAAAGTAAGTTGGGCAGCATCAACGTTTGATGATCTCATAATGTTGAGGTCAGATAACAATCCTACATATATGTTAGCCGTTGTAGTTGATGATCATGATATGGGTGTTACGCACATCATTCGTGGAGATGATCACTTAATTAACGCAGGTCGACAATCAATAATATATGATGCAATGAATTGGAAAATTCCAGAATTTGCTCATATTCCACTAATTCATGGTGAAGATGGGAAAAAATTATCAAAACGTCATGGAGCCACAGGAATACATGAATATGCAGCATTGGGATATATGCCTGAAGCAATAAGAAATTACTTGTGTCGTCTTGGCTGGAGCCATGGCAATGACGAACTCTTCACTACTGAAGACGCTATAAGTTGGTTTGATTTTAATGGTATGGGAAAATCTCCTTCTAGATTGGATTTTAAAAAGTTAGATAATGTTTCAGCACATCATATTAAGGCTTCTAGTCCAGAAATAATTTCTAGTGATTTATTTAACTATGCAAAAGAAATAGGTGTAAACATTTCAGATGATCATAAAGTGGTCATTTCTAAATCAATACCTTTACTTAGGGATAAATCAAAATCCCTTGGTGATATTTTAAATAAATGCCACTTTATCATAACATCACAACCTATTGATTTTGATAAAAAATCTTTAAATAATTTGGATTCGGTATCCATTGGTATACTAAAACAATTGACCCCGTTACTTTCAGATGCTACGTGGACAGCAGAATATTTAGAAGCATTAGCGAGAGAATTCTCTGAAACCCAAGGAATTGGACTTGGAAAAATAGGAATGCCATTAAAAGCGGCACTTTCTGGCAGAATAAATTCCCCTTCAGCTTTTGGGATGATGGAAATATTAGGTCATGACGAAAGCATAGCGCGCATAAACGATGCAATAAAAAATAATTGATATGTTTTTAACATTTTGATTAACACAACAGATATGCACTTCGACTATAGTGTAAAAAATTGGTATAAGGGAAACAAATGGCAGACAGTAAGTTCGCAAAATTAACTATAAACGATAAAATAATAGAATTGCCTATTCACTCACCTACTGCCGGGCCCGATGTTGTCGACATTACAAAGTTATACGCAGAAGGTGATGTATTTACTTATGATCCAGGATTCACATCAACAGCTTCATGTGAAAGTACTATTACATTCATTGCTGGTGCCAAAGGTGAATTACTTTATCGGGGTTACCCAATTGATCAACTCGCAGAACAATCTCATTATTTAGAAGTATGTTATTTACTTCTTTACGGAGAATTACCCTCCAAAGCAGAATTAATAGAATTTGAGACTAGGGTCACAAATCATACAATGCTTCATGACCAAATGAACCACTTATTTCGTGGATTTAGAAGAGATGCACACCCTATGGCTATTATGTGCGGTGTAGTTGGTGCTTTATCTGCATTTTATCACGATAGCATAGATATTTCTGATCAAGATCAACGTGAAATTGCTTCAATCAGAATGATTGCTAAAATCCCTACAATAGCAGCATATGCTTATAAATATTCAATTGGACAACCATTTGTTTATCCAGATAATAATTTAGACTATGCATCAAATTTTCTTAGAATGTGTTTTGCAGTTCCAACTGAAGATTATGTAGTGGACCCTATTCTTTCAAAAGCAATGGATAGAATATTTACGCTGCATGCAGACCATGAGCAGAATGCTTCAACATCAACAGTACGCCTTGCAGGCTCTTCTGGAGCAAATCCATTCGCATGTATTGCTGCTGGAATTGCGTGCCTATGGGGCCCTGCCCATGGTGGAGCAAATGAAGCATGCTTAAATATGCTTCGAGAAATTGGAACTGTTGATAGAATTCCAGAGTTTATAGCACGAGCAAAAGATAAATCAGACCCCTTTCGTTTAATGGGCTTTGGACATCGTGTTTACAAAAATTTTGATCCTAGGGCTACCGTTATGAAAGAAAGTGCAGACGAAGTACTTGAACTGATGGGCATAGAAAATAATGAAACTTTATTAGTAGCTAAGGCTTTAGAGAAAATTGCATTAGAAGACCCATATTTTATAGATAAAAAACTATATCCTAATGTTGATTTTTATTCTGGAATTATTCTTGATGCTATGGGCTTTCCAACATCAATGTTTACACCAATCTTTGCAATGTCACGTACTGTAGGTTGGATTGCACAGTGGAAAGAAATGATTGCTGATCCAAAACTAAAAATTGGCCGTCCACGTCAACTCTATACAGGTGCACTGAAGCGTGATTACATTCATCCTGATGATAGATAACTAATAAGTGAATGATTGACCATTAATAATAGGTTAGTCATTCAAAATTTCATCTAATCTTTTTTTCTCTTTTTCATTTAATGATTTTGGGCTTTCTTTATTTTTTTGTCGTGTATAACGCCAACCAATTATTCCGCCAATTATCAAAAAAAATGGTCCAGATAACCATAATATCAAATTTTCAAAGGATATTTTTGGATTTAAAAGTACATATTCACCATAACGGTCTATAATGAAATCAATTACTTGATCATTACTATCACCCTTTTGAATTCTTTCACGTACTAAAATACGTAAATCTTTGGCTATACCAGCATTAGAGCTATCGATATTCTCATTTCTGCAAACTAAACAACGTAAGTCTTTTGATATAGCACGTGCCCTAGCTTCATATTCAACATTTGATAAGACTTCATCCGGCTCAACTGCCCAAGCGGTTGAACAAATAAATATAATAAAAAAAGCCACCCGAAACATTAAATTTTTCTTCTTATTTTATTAGTTGAAGCAAAACGCAAACGCCTGTCAGTCATACTCATAAGTCCACCAAAAGCCATTACTAGACATCCTATCCAAATCCATACAGCAAATGGTTTTACATATGTACGAATAGTCCATCCATCATTCTGGAAATCTCCTAATGCAACATATAAATCTCTTTTAAAGGTACTATTTATTCCAGCTTCTGTAGTAGGCATACGCTGTACAGGATAAAATCTTTTCTCGGGTTTTAACTTAGCTACTAATTTTTTACCTTCATAAGCACTTATAGTTCCCATATCAGAAGAATAATTTTTACCATTAACTTTAGTCACATCATCAAAAATAAATGTATATCCAGACATTTCAAATGTTTCACCAATCTTAGCAACACGAATATCTTCAGTTTCCCATGCAGTTATTGCTGAGATGCCAAAAATAGTTAATCCTAAACCAATATGTGCAAAGGCTTTACCCCAATCAGCTCGAGTAAGCTTTATTAATCGTCTAATACCAGCAAAAAAACCATTTTCAAGCATACGACACCTGACAATCAAATCTGTCAGAGTGCCTAAAATTACCCACGCTGATAGTGCTAAGCCTATTGGAGCTAAAATTCTTCCACCAGTTTGCAAACTCCATATTAATAGTCCTAATGCTAAACTTAATGATAAAGCCCCAATTAGAGGGCTTCCAGCACGTTTGATTTGAGCTCTTTTCCAGGGTAATATTGCACCTAAAGGTAAAGAAATTGCCAAAATTACCATAAACGGTGTAAATGCAATTTCAAAAAAGGGCGCGCCTACCGAAAGCTTTCGACCTAAAACCAATTCCGCTACTAATGGCCAAATTGTTCCAACAAAAACAACTATAGTTGAAACGACAAGTAATAGATTATTTAAAATCAATCCACCTTCACGGCTTACAGGACTAAAAATGGCACCAGAGCGTAAGCTACTTGCCCTAAATGCATAAAGTGTCAAACCGCCACCAATGGCTATAATCAATATTAATAATATGAATACACCACGTTCTGGATCATTTGCAAAGGCATGCACAGAAGTAATTACCCCTGACCTAACAATAAAGGTTCCAATAAGTGAAAATGAGAACCCTAATATAGCTAATAAAACCGTCCAACTTTTTAAAGCTTCACGTTTCTCAACAACAATAGCTGAGTGTAATAAAGCCACAGCAATTAACCAGGGCATAAATGAAGCATTTTCAACTGGATCCCAGAACCACCACCCTCCCCAACCAAGCTCATAATAAGCCCACCAAGATCCTAATGCTATGCCGATAGTTAAAGTTATCCATGCTAATAATGCCCAAGGTCGTACCCATCTTGCCCAAGCAGCATCAACAGACCCCTGAATAAGAGCCGCAATAGCAAAACTGAAAGTCATAGAAAGACCTACATAACCAAAATATAAAAAAGGTGGGTGAAATGCTAATCCAGGATCCTGCAATAAAGGATTTAAATCTTTCCCATCAAAAGGGGGGAAAGATAGCCGTTCAAAGGGATTTGATGTAAAAAGAAGAAACGCAATAAAAGCAACCCCTATCATCGCCTGTACTGAAAGCACTCGAGCTTTAAGTATTATTGGTAGGCGATTGCCGAATACAGCAACCAATGCACCATAAAATGCTAATATAAGTATCCATAAAAGCATTGATCCTTCATGATTTCCCCAGACTCCAGAAACTTTATAGAGCATAGGTTTTAATGAATGAGAATTACTTGCTACTAATTTTACAGAAAAATCAGATGTAATAAATGAAACTGTTAGCATTATAAATGCAAAAAAAATCGCTAAAAATTGGATGATTGCTGCAGGTCGAGCCGCATCCATCCAACCAACATATCCTTTTGAAGCTCCAATCATTGGAATGACTGATTGAACTATTGCCACCATAAACGCAATTATTACAGAAAGGTGTCCTAATTCTGCTATCATTTAAATTCTCCAATTTCTAACATACTATAAACTTTAAATGGATTGCTCAATGCGATCATATGTCACTTAAAATATTAATAATTTCAGAGAATTTTAAATAAACTTATTCCTGAAAAACACCTTGCTCTTTCAATGCATCTGCGACTTCTTTTGGCATGTAGTTTTCGTCATGTTTTGCTAATATTTCAGTAGCTTCAAATATGTTAGATTTTAAGCGACCAGTTGCGATCATACCCGTCCCCTCAGAAAATAAATCAGGTAAGATTCCAACAAATTTAACTTCAACTTCATTTGCACGATCTGTCACAATAAAGCTTACATTATTTCCGTCTTTCAATAAGCTATTTTCTTTTACTAACCCACCAATTCGAAAAACTTCATCTTCATTAATATTTTCTGATACTACTTGTGATGGACTTCTGAAGAATTCAATGCCATCTTTAAATGCAAAGCCTATCAAAATAGAAGCTACTATTAAGAAAAATACTGCAATAACAATTAGTTGTATACGTCTTCGCTTCTTTAAACCCATTGCCATTATGGAAACAAAGGTGCCATTTCCAGCCCCATTTCCTCTGGTAAGTTTAACATTAAATTAGCATTTTGAAGAGCTTGCCCTGAAGATCCCTTTGTCAAATTATCAAGTGTTACAATTACCATAGCACGACCTTCTATTCTGTCACCAGTGACGCCAATGTGACAGTAATTAGATCCCCTTATATGTCGAGTGCTGGGTGTTTCTCCAAATGGTAAAATTTTGATAAAGTGTTCATTAGAATATACTTTTACAAATTCATTATAAATATCTTGAGGGTCACCTTTTACATAAACATTAGCAATAATACCGCGATTCACTGGCAATAATGTAGGTGTAAATTGTATTTTCACAGGCTTTCCAGCTAATTTTGAAAATTCCTGATCAAATTCAGCTAAATGACGATGAGTACCTCCAATTGCATATGGATGACTACCTTCTGAAAGTTCTGAATGTAACAAGCCTTCTTTTAGAGAACGCCCTGCTCCACTTACACCAGTTTTTAAATCTACAATAATATCCTCTAAATTTATTAACTTTGCCTTTATTAATGGACGTAAAGCATATTGACCAGCAGCAGCATTACAACCAGTACCAGCGACGAGGCGTGCAGATTTAATTGAATCTCTATAAAATTCTGTCAAACCATATACCGCTTCTGTTTGTAGATCCAAAGCATCATGCTCACAGCCATACCACTTCAAATATTCTTTCGCATCTCGCAATCTGAAATCAGCTGATAAATCTATAATTTTTAATTTTTTTGGTAATTTAGATATTACATTTTGACTTGTTACATGAGGCAATGCACAAAAACATAAATCAATATTATTGAAGTTAATTTCATCATTTTTTACAAGTTTTGGTAACTCTAAATGGCGAAGATGTGGAAAGACAGCTGCCATATTCATTCCAGCTTTTCGATCTGCACTAAGGGCAACAATATCCATAAATGGATGTGAGGAAATCAAACGTACTAATTCAGCCCCTGTGTAACCAGAAGCTCCCAAAATTGCTATTTTCTTACTTTGGGTCATATTATTTTCCTTATCATACTTTGTATCTTAATTTCTTTATAATCATATTCAGTTAAGCCGATTTAAATAACATTTTTTTACCTAAAAACCTGGTTGCTGCCAGACTAACTTTATTAACGTCTCCAGTAGTTAAAAATAATGTATCACCACTCTCAATAAATATAGGATGTCTTTTTAAATAATGCACCAAACTATCAGCAACTATTTTTCCTTGAGAATAAACTTCAACATTAGGTCCCAATGCTTTTTCAAAACATTCCTTTAAAATTGGATAATGAGTACAACCCAATACAGCCGCTTGTGGATTTGGCATCCTTCTTAATAAAGCGGATACATGAGACTGCACTAAAGCTTCTGCAAGCTCAAAATCATTTTCTTCTATGGCATCAACTAACCCACCACACGGCTGTGCTTCCACATCAACACCAATTGCACGAAAAGCTAGTTCTCGTTGAAACGCCCTTGTTGCAACGGTAGCTGGTGTTGCAAAAAGAGCTACCTGCTTGACGTTTACTTCTCTTGGTGCAGAGTTATCCCCCCATTTTCGTTCAGTCACTGCTTCAATCAATGGAACGAACACTCCTAATACTCTTTTATCTTGAGGCAGCCACTCTTCTTGCATTCTCTTAACGGCAACTGCAGATGCAGTATTACAGGCCACAATTACTAAATCACAACCTTCTTTCCATAACCGTTTTATAGCATTTTGGGTCAAAGTATAAATTTGATCATGATCTCTAACGCCATAAGGCGCATATTGATTATCACCCAAATATACTAAAGATTGTTCTGGAATAATAGAAGCAATCTCTTGCTGCACAGTCAATCCACCTAATCCACTATCAAAAATACCTACAGGCATATCAAGACTTTCCAGAAATTTATCAATAAACTTTTTAAGGTCATTAATATAAAAATACTTTAACAAAAAGGACGTAATTAAATAATTTATTTCATCAATAATAAACTAATTTTAACATAGCTATGTATTTATGATCTTTGAGATGTTTTTATCCAAGGTAAAATTGCTGAAAAATCTAGCCCAGATCCATCCCCGTTCTCAACAAATGTTTGATATATTTTAGTTGCAGCCTCACCTAAAGGTGTTGATGTGCCAGCTTCATTTGCAGCTTGTTGTGATAAACGTAAATCCTTCAGCATCAAGTCAGCAGAAAATCCAGGTAAATAGCTATTATCAGATGGACTTTTAGGTCCAATTCCTTCTGCAGGGCAATATGTATTCATCGACCAACTACTACCCGAGGATGTACTCACAACATCATACATAGCCTGTCTGTCTAATCCTAAGTTATCAGCTAATGCAAATGCTTCACAAGTAGCAATCATAGTTACACCTAAAATCATATTATTACATATCTTGGCTGATTGACCACTGCCAGCTGTTCCGCAAAAGACTGACTTTTGACCCATAATATCAAATAGAGGGATAAGTCTGTCATATATATCTTTTTTTCCACCAACCATAAAAGTTAAACTTCCAGAATTGGCTCCGACTACTCCACCAGAGACAGGCGCATCTAAAAAATTAATAGAGCTTTCATTAGCTAATTCATTAATTTTCTTAGCTGATGCAACATCGATTGTTGAGCAATCAATAAGAACAGATCCTTTTTTCATTATACTCATTATATCAATTGCGACTAACCTTGAAATTTCACCATTAGGTAACATAAATATTACTACATCAGCGTTATTTGCTACTGACTTAGATGAAGCCCCAGGAGTAATTTCTTTTGGAATTGTCGCAATGTTATCGAAACCCACTACATCGTGCCCGGCTTTAGCTAAATTTTTAGCCATTGGAGCACCCATATTACCAAGGCCTATAAAACCAATTTTCATCTATTGTCTCCATTAATACGTAAATTTCAACAAAGACTACATCATATTATAATCTGTGCATATTAATATATGTGAATACTTATTTTAAAATCATGATGGTCTTAATCTGATGTTTTTTTCTCTGGTAAAAGTGGCACCATAGAACTCCACACCCCATCATTCTTGAAACGGTGAAAAATAGCAGCAGAAACATGGATAGCAATCAACCAATACATTGTAGAAATTGAAAGTTCATGTAATCCAACAGTGAATTCAATAAATATACCACTTTTCAAGCCCAACCAGTACAAGATGCCTATCACTAAACCAGTGATAGGTATTACAGCAAGATTAATATAAAGACTAAGATGTACTACCTTTGCTGCACGCTTTTGAAACATTGAGGTATCGTCTGGCAATGATGTTACCTGCGTTCGTGACATGTAGAAATAGCGTATTATCAATAAGATCAACATCAAAGTTGCAAAAATAATTTCAAATTTTAATAGTGAAATATCTGATAGTTGATTTATGTCTTCTACTTGCTTAAGGATTCCATATATAAAAATGATTAAAAATCCCCAATGAAATATCATTGCTGGAATGCTATGTCTTGATTTCTTCATGTTTTTTTTGCGTCTATCTATAGTTCAAGTAGCCTTATTCTTAAAAGATAATTACAAAATCGGTATAAGTGCAATAAAAATTAAAAATTAAAAATTTGTACCTTCTTTTTATATAGGTAAAATTTTGGGCTAAAACATTAGATATATTATAATTTAATATAAATAAATTATTCAGTTTGTGCTAGAAATGAAACAAAAAAAACGAGCCCATATTTGCATAAGTGCTCGTTTTAATTGAATATATTGTAAAGTGTATATTAACGCTTGGAGAACTGGAAGCTCTTACGCGCTTTGGCTTTACCGTATTTTTTACGCTCAACAACACGAGAATCTCGAGTTAGAAAACCTGCAGCTTTAAGTGCAGGACGTAATGATGGTTCATACAATTGAAGCGCTTTTGAAATACCATGCTTAACTGCACCAGCTTGACCAGACAAACCGCCACCCTTAACCGTTGCCATTACATCAAACTCTCCTGTAACACCCGCTACAGAAAACGGTTGAGCCAAAATCATTTGTAAAACCGGACGTGCAAAGTATTTGTTCATCTCTTTACCGTTAACAACAACTTTACCTGAACCTGGTTTAATCCAAACACGTGCAACTGCATCTTTTCGTTTTCCTGTTGCGTATGAACGACCTAAGTCATCACGCACAGGTTCACGCGCTATAACTGCTTGAATTTGCTCTGCAGCAGTAACTTCACCAACAGCTTCTTTTAAAGCATCCAATGATTTGATTTCTTCGTTCATGATTGACTCCGCGTATTCTTTGAGTTCATAGATTTAACATCCAAAACTTCAGGGTTTTGGGCCTCATGTGGATGTTCTGCTCCTGCATAAATTCTTAAATTACGCATTTGTTCACGTGAAAGAGGTCCGCCAGGAAGCATTCTCTGGACAGCTTTTTCTAATAAACGTTCTGGGAATTTTCCTTCTAAAATCTGTCCAGCAGTACGCTGTTTGATCCCGCCAGGATGGCCTGTATGCCAGTAATGTATTTTGTCAGATCGTTTTTTACCTGTTAACTGAACTTTTTCAGCGTTAATAACTATTACGTTATCACCCATATCCATTGAAGGAGTAAAGGTAGGTTTATGTTTGCCGCGTAATCGCATAGCTATAATTGATGCTAAACGGCCCAAAACAACGCCTTCAGCGTCAATTATGAACCATTTTTTATCAATGTCAGCTGGTTTTGCTGAAAATGTTTTCATATTAATAATTCCATTTATTATGAGTAATTAAGATTTACTCTAATTAGATAATGGCCTTTTATATTATGCTAGGATTACGTCAACCAAAAATACCACTATATTATTCATTAAAAACAATGACTTAAAATAAAGGTATTATAATACCCCAATTAATTATATGAATATGTAAAATTTGCTCTAGAAACGGGCTCATTCATACCCTCTGAATAAATAAAAACATCTCCAACAATTAAACTTTTCCCTAATTTTATTATTTGAGGTTTTGCAATTAAATTTATCTGTAAAGGTTTTCGTAAAAAATCTATATTACAACTAGTTGTTAGTACGGATTTATTAGTCCCAATATTTGCAAGTATGGCAATATAAAAAGCAACATCAGCTAATGCAAACATAGATGGCCCAGATACTGTACCGCCAGGTCGCAAGTGTTTACTTGAAATACGATTAAAAATAGTAATGTTTTCACTAGATAATTCTAAGATTTCATATTCACCATTAATTTGTGGAAACTCTAAAGCAAGAAAGTCATTAATTTCTTCGCTACTAATCATTAAATAACTCCATACCTATAAATAAGTGTTAAATATCTTAATCTCTACGAACGCACAGATTGTTCTTGAGGGAAATTAGCGATAAATTTCGTTTGCAATATAAGAACTATTAATACAACTGCCCCAATTTGATGAAAGATAGCTATGTACCAAGGAGCTGCATACATTACAGTTACTATTCCCAAAACCATTTGGGCAACCATCATAATTAAGATCGCTTTAAATCCAATGCGTAGTTTTCGGTGGGCAATACTTCGAGACTTAAACCAAGCAGCAATTCCTAGTGCCATTAGTACATACCCCAATATGCGATGATTAAACTGAACTAACGCCGGATTTTCAAAAAAATTAGTCCATAAAGGATTATAATCAAAACTTTCAGATGGTAAAAATTCACCATTCATCATTGGCCAATCTATGTAACCTCTTCCAGCGTCTATGCCCGCGACCAATGCTCCTAATAGTATTTGCCAAAATGAAAGTACTAGAAGCAATGACGTCCAACGAATTGATTGTAAATTACTTCGCCTACGTGACTGCATCAAATCAACATCAGTTCTTTCAACTCTCATCACAAACCAAAATAGAGTGCCCAAAATAATGAATGCTAGCCCCAAATGAGTTGCTAATCTATAAGATGCAACGTCAACCATACGACCTACTAAACCAGATGAAACCATCCACCAACCGATTGCACCCTGTAATCCACCTAATAGGCCAACAAATAACATTCGGAATTTCCATTCATTAGGAATTTTTTTTCTAAGGTTCAGATAAACAAATCCAATTAGCCAAACTAATCCAACAAATCTTCCAAGTTGGCGGTGTCCCCACTCCCACCAGTAGATAACTTTAAAGTCTCCCAATGACATACCTTTATTTTGCAGTTGGTATTCTGGGATATTCTTATATTTATCAAACTCTAATGCCCAAGCTATATCACTTAATGGAGGTATAGCACCCTTAATAACATTCCATTCAGTTATAGATAATCCACTATCTGTTAATCTTGTTAAACCGCCTACTAAAACCATCAAAAAAACTAAAATAAATAGTATTTTCATCCAACGAGAAACACCTAGTCGCCATTCGTCACGGCCTTGATCGATATATCCACCTTTAAATGAAGTATCATTGGGTTTGTCTATATCTACGTCTTCAAAAATATTACGTGATTTATTCATAATTTACCTTATTACTTTTGATATTTTTAATTTAGTGCAAAGTTAATCTTTCGTCCATTTTTATAATTGGTCAAAAGCGCACAGAGCCCTTAAAAAATCAATCTTTTCTTGGCTTTTCCATAGACTTGATAATACCATGAAATATTTGGACATCCATTTTAGTTAGTTTTAAACGTGAAAACATATTTCTGAAAGAAAGTAACATACTTTCAGATTTATCTATTGGCCAAAAAAAGTTTCTTGCCATTAAAGCTTCTTCCGACCGATCAACTAACTTTTGAACTTCCTTTAAGGATGCAAAATCCGTTCCTGCAAACTCCATTATTTCATTGGGAACTTCAGTAATTTGCCGCTGCCATTCATAAGCCAGCAATAATACGCATTGGGACAAATTTAATGAAGAAAATTCTGGATTAACCGGAACTGAGACTAACACATTGGCTTGTGCAATATCTTCATTAGATAATCCAGAATTTTCAGGCCCAAACATAAACCCAACTTTTTTACCTTCTTGAATTAATGTCCTAGCATATAACATTGCTCGTTCAGGCGTCATAATTTCTTTTGATAAATCTCTTGTTCTAGCAGTTGTTGCAAAAACAAAATTTAAACCGCTTAAAGCATCAGATGTATTACTAAATACTTGTGCTGCATCTAAAACACGCCCTGCCCCAGCCGACATGGATTTTGCTCGATTGTTTGGCCAACCATCCCTTGGATTTACTATGCTCATTTTCTCAATACCAAAATTCAACATAGCTCGTGCTGAAGCACCAATATTTTCCCCCATTTGTGGGCCAATTAAAATAATGGAAGGTGATAATTTATTCCATATATTTTTTTTCATAATTATTTTTCCAATAAATCAAATTTAATATATTTAAAATGGTGATAAAACTCTAAAAATATAATGACAAGAAACATTTAACTTACTCAAATATTCAATATAAATTAATTTTAGACATATATGAAAATATGAGTCTATTTTAAACATTTAACTCACCATACATGTATACAATCGTATACATACTTTTAAAGCATAAATAAATACGTTAGTAGATGCATGTTATGATTCCAAATACTGACAAATAAAGAGGTCCTAAATGACTAAGATCAAAGTGGAGAACCCCGTAGTTGAATTAGATGGTGATGAAATGACACGTATCATCTGGCAGTTCATCAAAGATAAACTTATTCTACCATACGTAGATTTAGATCTAAAATACTATGATTTAGGTATTGAAGCGCGTGATGATACAGACGATCAAATTACTGTAGATGCAGCTGAGGCAATTAAAAAATATGGAGTTGGAGTAAAATGTGCAACAATTACTCCTGATGAGCAACGTGTTGACGAATTTGGCTTAAAACGTATGTACAGGTCACCAAATGGAACAATTAGAAACATCCTAGGCGGCGTTATTTTCAGACAACCAATTATATGCAAAAACGTACCAAGATTAGTTCCAGGATGGACACGACCGATTGTCGTTGGACGACATGCATATGGAGACCAATATAAAGCTACAGATTTTCGTTTCCCAGGAGCTGGAAAATTAACAATTAAATTTGAAGGCGACGATGGAACAATCATAGAAAAGAACATGTTTGATGCTCCTTCATCAGGAATTACAATGGGCATGTATAATCTAGATCATTCGATTTATGACTTTGCACGAGCATCATTAAATTATGGCCTAAATCTAGGATGGCCTGTATATTTATCAACAAAAAATACTATTTTAAAAGTTTACGATGGAAGGTTCAAAGATATATTCCAAGAAGTTTATGAAAATGAATTTGAAGTTAAATTTAAAAAGGCAGGTATTCATTATGAGCACAGACTTATAGATGACATGGTTGCAGCCGCATTAAAATGGTCTGGCGGTTACGTTTGGGCATGCAAGAACTATGATGGTGACGTACAATCAGATACCGTTGCACAAGGTTATGGCTCTTTAGGTCTAATGACATCACAACTAATGACACCAGATGGTAAAATTGTTGAAGCAGAAGCAGCCCATGGTACTGTAACACGTCACTATCGTCAGCATCAAAAGGGTGAAGCAACATCTACAAATTCAATTGCTTCAATATATGCTTGGACAGGTGGCTTAAAACATCGTGCTAAATTAGACAACAATACAGAACTTACTGATTTTGCAAATAAATTAGAAAAAGTTATAATTTCAACAGTAGAAAATGGTCACATGACAAAAGACTTGGCTTTATTGGTAGGGCCAGATCAAAATTGGCTTACAACCGAAGGTTTTTTAGAAAAGATTGATGAAAACTTAAATAAAGCGATGTAATTAATAAAATTCGAAAGGACTATTAATTTCAAAAGTCCTTTCGAATATATATGTAACAATATAAACACAAAAATTTTATAACTATAGACCTTCAACAATAGTATAATTTCTTGTCGATACACCTTCTGCTAATGCGAATTTTAATGCTTCTTGATACTCTTTCGATTCATAAAATGTAACTGCAGTATCAAAATTTGGAAATTTTATAATTACATTTCTTAATTGTTCAGGCCCTTCTTTAGTAAGGCACTTACCACCGCGAGCTAGAAATTCACCCCCATATTTATTTACAGCTGGACCCGCTAGCTCTGCATATTTTGCATATTCTTCGGTATCATGAACTGTGATTTGAACCATACAGTAACTATTCATCTCATAACTCCTTTAAGTAATTCTCAACTAATGATATCGCTTTTTTAGCATTAGAAATATCAGTTCCACCTGCTTGTGCCATGTCTGGGCGACCCCCACCACCTTTACCACCTAACTCAGCTGCAGCAATTTTGACTAAGTCAACAGCATTAACTTTATCTGTCAAATCTGATGTTACGCCTACCGAGATAGCAGCTTTACCACCGGCACCAGATAATAATAAAATTACACCTGATCCCAATCTATTTTTATGCTCATCAACAAGACTTCTTAGATCTTTACTTGGAACATCTTCAAAAGTTTGAACATAAAAATTAAAATTATTAATTTTAACAGTTTCTTGAGACTCATCTTTTGAACTCATAGCTACTGCTTTCCTCAAATTAATTATTTCATTTTGAAGCATTTTTTTCTCATCAAGCAAAGCTTTAACACGATCTAATATATTTTCTGTTTTTGTTTTAAATATACGTGCAAGATCATTTAAAATATTAGATTGTTCTGCATGATATAATTCAGCAGCTTTTCCAGTAAGTGCTTCAATGCGCCTAACTCCACCAGCAGATGCACTTTCACCAATTAATGCAAACGCACCAATTTCTCCCGTGCGCGAAACATGAGTTCCACCACACAATTCTAAAGAGTAAGTATTACCAGTTAAACCCTTACCAGAGTCTTTCTTATTCCCCATTGAGACAACACGAACCTCATCTCCATACTTTTCACCAAATAGCGCTTGAGCTCCAAGTCCTCTTGCATCGTCAGGCGTCATTATTCGTGTTTCAACTGATGAGTTTTGTCTTATTAAACTATTTACCTCTATTTCAACATCACTAAGCTCTTCTGAAGTCATGCTTTTCGAATGGCTAAAATCAAATCTTAATCTATCTTCAGCATTTAAAGATCCACGCTGCGCAATATGTTCACCAAGCTTTGATCGCAATGCTTCATTTAATAAATGTGTTGCAGTATGACTATTACATATTCCTGATCTCATGTCAGAATTCACTAATAGTTCAGCAGATGATCCAGATATAATTTCACCTGATAAAACTTTACCCATATGTATGAAAATTCCAGCTTTCTTTTTTACATCTGTAATTTTGATCTTATTATTTTCTACAAAAATATATCCATTATCAGCAATTTGCCCGCCACTTTCAGCATAAAATGGCGTTTGATTTAGCACTAACATAACGTCATCGCCTTTCGAGACGCTATCAACAACATTTCCATCCTGTAAAATCGCAAGAATTTGGCCTTCAGAAGTTTGTGTATCATATCCTAAAAAATCTGTAGTCCCGTGTTTATCAGCTAAATCAAACCAAATACTTTCATCAGCAACTTCTCCAGAGCCTACCCAAGCTGCGCGTGCTTTTGCTTTTTGAGCAGACATAGCTGAGTTAAACCCATCTAAATCAACATCTACGCCCTTTTCTCGTAAAGCATCTTGAGTAAGATCTAATGGAAAACCGAAAGTATCATATAATTTAAATGCAGTTTCACCAGATAATGTTGCCCCCATTGAAAGAGCTCCCGTTTCTTCATCTAATAGTTTTAGACCCCGGTCCAAAGTTGTTTTAAAGCGAGTTTCTTCAAGCAATAAACTTTCCTCTATTAGAGCTTGAGCTTGGACTAATTCAGGATAAGCTTGGCCCATTTGCCTGACTAATGAAGGTACTAATTGATGCATTATTGGATCTTTTGCTCCTAAAAGATGTGCATGCCTCATTGCCCTCCTCATTATACGACGTAAAACATATCCACGCCCTTCATTTGATGGTAAAATACCATCAGATATAAGAAAAGATGTAGACCTCAAATGATCTGCAATAACTCTATGATGCAAATTCTGCTCACCATAAGGTTCAACACCCGTAGCTTGAGCTGAAGCTTCAATCAAATCGCGCATCAAATCTGTATCATAATTATCATGGCTACCTTGTAACAGAGCAGCTATACGCTCTAATCCCATTCCTGTGTCAATAGATTGCATATTTAAAGGCTTCATTGTTCCATCTGCAAATTGTTCATTTTGCATAAAAACTACATTCCATATTTCTATAAAACGGTCACCATCTTCATCTTCAGAACCTGGGGGTCCGCCAAATACACTTTCACCATGATCATAAAAGATCTCCGTACATGGGCCACAGGGTCCCGTTGGCCCCATCCGCCAAAAATTATCGTCAGAAGCAATGCGAATAATGCGGTCATCAGATAAACCAGCATATTTCTTCCAAATATTAGCCGCTTCATCATCAGTATGATAAACTGTTACATAAAGGCGGTTTTTATCAATACCAAACTCTTTTGTAATTAAATCCCAAGAATATTTAATAGCTTCTTCTTTAAAATAATCACCAAAAGAAAAATTACCCAACATTTCAAAAAACGTATGATGCCTTGCTGTATATCCAACATTGTCTAAATCATTATGTTTACCGCCTGCCCTTACACATTTTTGAGCAGTGGTTGCACGGCTGTAAGAACGTGTTTCTTGACCTAAAAATTGATTTTTAAATTGAACCATTCCAGAATTAGTGAACATTAATGTTGGATCATTTCTTGGCACTAAAGGTGAGCTATCAACAACTGTATGATTGTTTTTTTCAAAAAAATCTAAGAAAGTGGACCTAATATCGTTTACGCTTACCATTTTTATACCCTGCAAAATATATAATAAAATTTGTTTACAGGCCGATTCAAAAACTGTCCACAGTTCAAAAGCAAAAGGCTGGGTCAAAACCCAGCCTTTTTTAGATATTTATTATAAGTTAACTTTCTACGACTGAATCGATGTCATCAGGTGGGATATCAGATTCTGGCGGTAATGCATCAAAATCTAACCCATTAGCAGCTCTAATCTTATCTTCTATTTCATAAGCCATTTTTGGATTATCTTTTAAATAAGTTTTTGCATTTTCTCGACCTTGACCAATTCGCTCATCACCACAAGAAAACCATGATCCAGACTTCTCAACAAATCCAAGCTTTACGCCAAGATCGATTAACTCACCAAGTTTTGAAATACCTTGACCATACATGATATCAAATTCCACTTGTTTAAACGGAGGTGAAACTTTATTTTTTACAACTTTTACCCTAGTATGGTTGCCAACAATTTCATCACGATCTTTTATGGCTCCAATTCGTCGAATATCTAAACGAACTGATGAATAAAACTTTAATGCATTTCCACCTGAAGTCGTTTCTGGAGACCCAAACATCACACCAATTTTCATTCGGATCTGGTTGATAAAAATAACCATACAGCCTGATTTTGCTATTGAACCAGTAAGTTTTCGCATTGCTTGGCTCATCAAGCGAGCTTGCGCACCAACCTGATGATCACCCATATCACCTTCCAACTCTGCTCTTGGAGTAAGTGCTGCAACTGAATCTATGACAACCATTGATACAGCGCCAGAACGCACCAGCGTATCAGTAATTTCTAGAGCTTGTTCCCCAGCGTCTGGTTGGGAAATTAAAAGTTCGTCTATATCAACTCCTAATTTTTTTGCATAAGTGGGGTCTAACGCATGTTCAGCATCTACAAATGCACAAACACCGCCTTTTTTTTGCTCTTCAGCAATAGCGTGTAATGTTAAAGTTGTTTTTCCAGAGCTTTCAGGGCCATATATTTCGATAATTCGTCCCTTAGGTAGACCACCTATTCCTAATGCAATATCAAGACCAATTGATCCTGTCGAAGTTGCTTCAATATCTAACCGTGCGGTGTCATCGCCTAGTTTCATAATAGAGCCCTTACCAAACTGGCGTTCGATTTGGCCCAAGGCAGATTCTAATGCCTTTTCTTTGTCCATACTTTTCTTTCCACTAAATTCTAATAAAGTTGATGCCACAAGTTATCTCCTTATTTCAATTCTGTAGCAACCAAAAACCACAGACGTTCTTATAATGTTCTCATCCCCTTATGGGGGTAAAGCAAGAACATTGCAAGAAAAATTTAAGTTCAGTGTTTTAATCAATAAAAATAACTCTAAAATATCAATTATAAAAATTAGTGTATTTAATTAAAATATTATTTTGACAAAATTGCTAAATAAAATCCATCAGATCTAATTGAAAGTGGGAACTTTTTGGACAAGATAATTTTCCACCCATGATTTTTATTTATAAAATTTTTAATTTGAACTTGGTTTTCACAATCAAATAAAGAACATGTCATATAAGCTAATGTCCCACCTGTAGCTACCAATTTTGATGTATTTTGAAGTATTTCAGATTGAATTTTAATTAAATCCTCTAAACGATCCTCAGTTAACTTCCATTTTGCATCTGGAGACCTTCTCCACGATCCACTTCCAGTACATGGCACATCAATTATTACTAAATCATACTTTTGATTTTTTTTGACTGGATCATTGTCTAATAACTTTACGTTAATACCTGCCCTTGAAGCTCTTAATTTTAATTCTTTAAGGCGGATTTCACTTTTATCATAGGCTGAAAGTGAAACATCATTTGGAATAATTGATGCTAAAGCTAGTGTTTTACCACCACCGCCAGCACAGTAATCCAATACCGTTCCTCGTTCAGGACAATTTAACTCAGATACAAGCGCTTGAGAACCAGCATCTTGAAGCTCAATAAATCCATCTAGATATAGTTTTGTTTGTGGAATTTTTCTTGTTTCACCATCAACACGTATAGCAGATTTAACAAAATCTAATCTATATGCTTCAATGCCATCTTTCTGTAATTCTGAAATCACAGCTTCAATAGATATTTTTTTTAAATTTACACGAATATCAATTGGCGCACGTGACTTTAATAAATCATAATCATAAATACTGCCAAACTTTTTGTCTATCCAATCAGGTATATCCATCTGCACAGCATTCGGCATACAAGCTTTCTGAGCATAAACAATTTTTTTCTCATCATCTGATAAGCTAGTTGGAGCATAGCCTTGACTATTAAAAATTAAACTTATTTCTTCTTTTCTAGATAACAATCTACCGATAAGTACACCACGAGCACCCTCTAAACCACTGATATACCCATAACTTCTCAAGTTTCGAATGCAATCATATACAATATCACGAATAGCTGCACGATCTTTTGAACCCGCAAACCTATTACTGCGAGCCCAGCTAGTTAATTCACGTTCAGCAGGTGCGCCAACCATAATTCTATCAAGTATAATTATAGCTGCAGAATATCGGGCCGAAGGCGTCATAACTTATCCAATACGGTAATTTGGACTTTCTCTGGTAATTTGAACATCATGCACATGGCTTTCTTTTAGGCCTGCTCCAGTAATTTTCACAAAATTACATTTAGAACGCATATCATTAATTGTTAAATTGCCGGTATATCCCATTGCAGCACGTAATCCACCTATCATTTGATGCAAAACATTAGATGCAGGTCCTTTATAGGGAACTTGTCCCTCAATACCTTCTGGTACTAATTTTTCAGAACTTGCTTCTTTTTGAAAATACCTATCAGCGGACCCTTGAGCCATTGCTGCTACAGACCCCATACCTCTATAGGACTTAAAAGATCTTCCTTGATACAAGATAATTTCTCCTGGAGCTTCATCAGTGCCAGCCAACATAGAGCCAACCATTGCACAACTTGCCCCACTTGCAATTGCTTTAGCAAAATCTCCAGAGAATTTAATTCCACCATCTGCAATTATTGGAATCTTATCTTTATGTGCTGCTTCTGCACAATCATTAATAGCAGTTAATTGTGGCACCCCTACTCCGGCTACTATTCTAGTTGTACAAATTGAACCAGGTCCAATACCAACTTTAACAGCGTCTGCACCTACACCAATAAGCGCTTTAGTAGCTTCTGATGTTGCAACATTACCCGCAACAATTTGTATGTTACTCTCTTGTTTAATTCTTGAAACCGCTTCACTTACAGAAGCTGAGTGACCATGTGCAGTATCAATTACCAACAAGTCCACGCCTGCATCTATTAACTTCATTGATCTCTCAAAACCTTTATCACCAACAGAAGAAGCTGCAGCTACGCGCAATCGACCTAAATCGTCTTTGCAGGCAATAGGATTCAAAACTGCCTGCTCTAAATCTTTAGTTGTTAAAAGACCTGTAAGCTTATTATTTTCACCAACTACCAATAATTTTTCTATTCGTCTTGAATGCATTATTGATTTAGCATCTTCCAAAGTTATTGGTTCACTTACAATAGCTAGATTTTCTGACGTCATCATAGATGATACTAATGTACTTCCATCTGAGACAAAACGCATGTCACGATTTGTCAAAATACCAAGAACCTTACCCAACCCATCAACCACTGGAAAACCGGTTATACGGTATTGTTCTGCAAGCATTCTTGCTTCGGCTAAAGTTTGATTTGGTGTCAAGGTAATTGGATTGTACACAGTACCAGAAACAAAACGTTTTACCCTTCGTACCTGAGAGGCTTGCTCATTATCACTTAAATTTCTGTGAATTACACCCATTCCACCTGATTGCGCTAGTGCAATTGCCATCTTTGCTTCAGTAACGGTATCCATTGCAGAGCTTAAAATTGGAATATTAAGTGCTATGCTCTGAGTAACATTAGTATTCATAATTGCATCAGCGGGTAATACGCTTGATGCTCCTGGAACTAACAAAACATCATCAAATGTAAGTGCTTCACGGATCTCCATTGGTCTCTCCAAAAGTTATCGGTATTGCAGATATCATATCTCACGAGATCAACTAAAAGAAAAGGCCTGTTTTGATGATTTGGATTAAAAATTATAAATATTTTTTTTATCTATTGAAACACACCTCCATGTATCGCATCTTTGTTCTGAAATAGATTGGTGGATGGTTTTTTGGGACATGGATATGATGATGGGCGTTTAAATTTGCCATTTGTTGGAATAGCCACTTTTGGAAAAAAACCCTACATTGAAGATTGGTCAAAAATAAACGCAGATGTTGCAATAATTGGAGCACCTTTTGATTCAGGAGCACAATACAGATCTGGCGCCAGATTTGGGCCAAGATCAATTAGAGAAGCGTCAACATTATTTTCATTTGGGCATGCAGGTGCATATGATCATGAAGATGACGTCACTTATTTAGAAGAAAATGTAAAAATTATTGATATGGGTGATGCCGATATAATCCATACAGACACAATACAAAGCCACGCTAATATAGAAAAAGCAGTTAGAGCCGCATTACTTTCAGGCGCTATTCCAGTCACAATTGGTGGTGATCATTCGATAAATATACCCTGCATTAACGCGTTTCATGACCAAGGAGATTTTCATATACTACAAATAGATGCACATCTTGATTTTGTTGATGAACGGCATGGCGTACGATTTGGACATGGCAATCCAATGCGCCGAGCAGCTGAAAAACAATACGTTAAAGGAATTTCACAATTTGGCATTAGGAATGTAAGCTCTACAGCCAAAGTAGGCTATGAAGATGCAAGGGCAATGGGGTCTGATATTTTATCAGTAAGACAATTTCGTAAAATTGGACCAAAAGAAGCAGCAAATAGAATACCAAAAGGTAGTGTATATGTAACAATAGATATTGATGCTTTTTGCCCATCAATTGCTCCAGGTACAGGCACTCCAAGTCATGGTGGATTTTTATATTATGATGTGCTTGAGCTGTTACAAAATGTTAGTAAGAACAACGATATAATTGGTATTGATCTCGTAGAAGTAGCACCAGCTTATGATCAAAGTGACAGCACCTCAATATTAGCTGCCCAATTATTGCTTAATTTTTTAGGGTTTATATTTCAGGAAAGATCAAAAAAATAATTTAAAAAGGTTTAATAGTCTTGAAGATTAACCTCGAAAACCAGTTGCAACAACGAACTTTTCCGAGCTATCTGCACGACTGCTAGGAGGCTTCATGTGATGCACTTTTGTAAACTTTTCTTTTAATAACTTCTGCAAATCGCCCTCTGCTCCACCTGCTAAAACTTTTGCTACAAATGTGCCACCCTCTTCGAGAACATCAAAAGCAAAATAAGCGGCGGTTTCACATAATGCCATAATTCGAATATGATCAGTTTGTTTATGCCCTGAGGCACTAGCAGCCATATCTGATAAAACGACATCAGCATTCCCTCCTAACCATAGCTTTACTTTATCATCTGCATCATCTTCCATAAAATCCAAAACATGGATTTCACATCCTTCAATTGGATCAACTTCCTGTATATCAACACCTAAAATTGTACCTATTTTTTTACCCTGCTTATCACCGTTTGCATTCACTCTTTTAACAGCTACTTGGCACCATCCTCCAGGCGCACAACCAAGATCGACAATTCTTGCTCCCGGCACAAGAAACCTAAATTTATCATCTAGCTCCATTATCTTAAAAGCAGCCCTACCACGATAACCTTCTTTTGTAGCTCTAGCTACATAAGGATCATTTAATTGTCGCTTAAGCCACATTGTAGAAGATAGTTTTCTACCCTTTGCAGATTTAACTCTAACCTGCAAATCTCGCATTCCACGACCTGATGTATTTTTCTTTTTTTCAACCATAATTGTCTAGTTAACTTAAGTAACCCTCTTTGACCATCTGAGAATATAAAATTCCCTCTCGAAGTCCACGATCAGCAACAGTTAATGTATCAGTTGGCCAAACTCGCAGTATAGATCTTAAAATTGCAGCTCCTGACATTATAAAGTCTTTACGACTATCACCAATGCAAGGGTTCTGCGCACGCCATTCTGGCCCCCCACTCAAATATCTATCAATTTCCATGCCTACTTGGGCAGACGACATTTCATATCCATCAACTTTTTGGCGATCATATCGTAATAATCCTAATTTGGTGGCAGCAATAGTAGTAATTGTTCCAGATGTACCAATTATTTGAAAATTTGGCAAAATCTTTAAATCATTTTTATGGGTTGGACCAAAATGTGTAATGTATTCCTCAAAACACCAAGACATCATTGCATATGCAGCTTTATCTTCTTCAACATCACTGTATTGCTCTTTAAGGGTTGTCACTCCAAATGGAACCGAAATCCAATCTACAACTTTTACACCAGTAAGATTGTCTAATTCTTTTTTTCGTAGTTGATTGCTTTGCATAAGCATTATGGAATTTTTTCTATTATCAGGTTTCACGTTTGTTAAATCAAGCCAAACAAGCTCTGTGGAACCTCCACCTATATCTACAACTAAGACTTGTTCTGTTAAAGGCTTCAAATGGCCAACACTGCCGATCACAGCTAGCCTAGCTTCTTCAGATGGCTTTATTATTTCAAGTTTCAGTTTGGATTCTTTACGGGCTCTTTTCACAAAATCCCGACCATTCAGCGCCTGTCTACAAGCCGCAGTTGCAACTAGTCGAGAGTATTTAACGTTATTCTGATTTAATTTTTTCTTACAAACATGAAGTGCTGAAATAGTCCGTTTCATTGCAGAATTTGACAATCTTCCTGATGAGTCCATTCCTTTGCCTAGATAGACTGTTTTTGAAAATGCATCGATCACTTCAAAATCACTTTTACGAGGCCTTGCAATCAACATTCGACAGCTATTTGTCCCCAAATCCAAAGCTGCAAATAATGGTAGCTTTTCCGCAATTATAACAGGCGCTTCAACCGCTTTTTGATTAGATTTTTGTTTTGTAGACATAATTTAAACTTACGCTTATGAATTCCTTCGTGCAATCTCTTTAAACTAGAAAAAATATGAATTTATAAATTTGTCGTTATTTTCATAATGAAGTCGAAAAACGATTCTGATAATGACGAATAAAAGATAAGCTTAAGCAAAAGGAAAATAAAAATGCCATCACTTGTTATCGTTTATTGGCGAGATATACCCGCTCAAGTAATAGTTGGAAAAGGACGAAGGGCATCAAAAAAACAACTTCCAGAAAGATTTGAACAAGCTATAGACAGAGCAGCAATGAAAACAGATGCAGCAGGTGATGATGCATATTTAGCTGAATGGCGCAAATCAAATCCAATTGAAGTCGAAGGCGACGCTGAAGAAGTCGCAAAAAGCGAAGCCGATCGTATAAATGCAGAATACGACAAAGATAAAATAAAATCTCTTATCGCCAACGATGGTTGGGAATAACATTTAAGTGAGGCAGAATGTCTATTTTAAATTTTTCAGCAGAAAAAAAATCAGAAATTAATCCTGTTTTGGAGGCTTTCTTAAAGGATTTTTCAATTGAAGTAATGCCACGCACTGCTGCAAAAATTGAAAGCTTTAAGGAACTTTTACCAAAAAAAACAAGAGTTTACATAGCTCACCTTGAGGGCACAACAATTGATGAAATGATAGTTACAGCAAAACGTTTAACCTTGGAAGGTTACAATGTAATGCCTCATTTTCCTGCACGAATTATAGAAAATAAGCATATTTTAGTTGATTGGATAAATCAGTATAAAAATGAAGCAGGCGTTAATGAGGCCTTATTATTAGCAGGTGGAGTGGACAATCCCTACGGTGACTTTCATTGCTCTATGGACTTATTAGAGACTGAAGAATTTGATAAAGCTGGGTTTAAAAACTTACATGTAGCGGGTCATCCAGAAGGTAATATGGATATTGATAAAGATGGCTCGACAAAGAATGTTGATGCTGCAATTTCTTGGAAGCATGAATTTTCAAAGAGAACAGACGCTAATATGGCAATGACAACACAATTTTGCTTTGAGGCTGGTCCAGTGATTGATTGGGCCAACCGAATGGCATCTAATGGGATAGATATTCCAATTCATATTGGCGTAGCTGGCCCTGCTAAGCTACAAACAATGATTAAATTCTCAATGGCTTGTGGCGTTGGAGCATCATTAAGAGTTCTCAAGCGAAGAGCTAAAGATGTTACAAAACTGTTACTCCCATTTAAGCCTGATCAATTTTTAATTGAACTGGCAAAACATAAAGCTTCAAATCCTGATTTTCTCATAACAAATGTGCATTTTTTTCCATTGGGTGGAATAAAAACTAATGCTAATTGGACAATTGAAAATGGCGGAGCCTCTGCAATACCTGCAATCAAATCCTGAAAGATCAAATAATGACAAGAACGATTATAGAAAGCAAAACCAAAACAACAATAATTGGTTTTGACCAACCCTTTGCAGTTATTGGCGAAAGAATAAACCCAACCGGGCGTAAAAAATTAGCCCTAGAATTGGAAGTTGGTGATTTCTCAACCGTAGAAGCAGACGCAATCGCTCAAGTTGCTGCAGGCGCTACGGTATTAGATATAAATTCTGGAGCAGTATTTGCTAATAAAATGGCAGAAGATCCAAGATATGCAGACAACAATTTTGTTGAACCTCCACTTATGAAAGAGCTAATCAAACGCGTACAAGCTATATGCGATGTTCCACTTTGTATTGATAGTTCAGTTCCTGGCGCATTAGAAGAGGGCTTGAAAGCAGCTGAAGGGCGACCACTGTTAAATTCAGTTACAGGTGAGGAAGAACGTCTAGAATTAGTTTTACCACTGGTAAAAAAATATAATGTTCCTGTAGTTGCAATTTCAAATGATGATACCGGTATTTCTGAAGATCCAGACGTTAGGTTTGAAGTTGCAAAGAAAATTGTTCACAGAGCTGCAGACTTTGGAATTCCCGCACATGATATAGTTGTAGATCCACTTGTGATGCCAATTGGAGCAATGGGAACTGCAGGTTTGCAAGTATTTACTCTTGTTCGAAGATTGCGAGAAGAATTAGGCGTAAACACAACATGCGGTGCTTCAAACATATCATTTGGCCTACCTAATAGACATGGAATAAATAATGCCTTTCTCCCAATGGCAATAACTGCAGGTATGACATCAGCAATTATGAATCCTGTTGCTTTACCAATAGGCCCCAAAAAATTACAAGCAAAGCTTGATGCTTTAGCTGCTGCTGGTATCATAGTTCCTGACAATATTGATATGGAATTGTTAGCTAATATTACTGGCATGGGATCAACCAAATCAAGAGCTGGAAAAGAAATGGAAGCAATAAGAGCGGCAAATTTCTTAACAAATAATGACCCAAATGGTTCAGAATGGATTAGGACAAATAAGGATCCAAACGCTGGTTCAGGTGCTGGTGGAAGATCAGGTCGAACAGGTGGCCGACGTCGTCGAGCTTAAAATTTAAATGAAAAATCAAGATAACCCATTAGTAATATTTACTCCCTCAGGAAAACGAGGCACTTTTCCTATTGGAACGCCTATATTAAATGCAGCACGCCAGTTAGGTGTTGATCTCGATAGCGTATGTGGTGGTCGAGGAATATGTTCCAGGTGTCAAATCACGCCATCTTTTGGTGAATTTTCAAAACATGGAGTTACTGTAGAAGAAAATGCTATTAGTGATTGGAACTCAGTTGAAGAAAGATACAAATCAAAACGTGGAATGATTGATGGTAGACGTTTAGGTTGCCAAGCTACTGTTCAAGGAAATATAGTAATTGATGTACCACCTGAAAGCCAAGTACACAAACAAGTAGTTCGCAAAAGAGCTGAAGCACGAGATATTCTTATTAACCCAACAACAAGATTATTTTACGTAGAAGTAGAACAACCTGACATGCATAACCCTTCAGGAGATTTGGAAAGGTTAAATGAAGCTTTAATTACAGAGTGGGATTTATCAAATTTAGAAGCTGATTTTTCAATTTTGAGCAAAATCCAAAAAGCACTTAGAAAAGGTAATTGGAAAGTAACTTGTGCAGTTTATACTGACAAAAAATCTAATAAATCAAACATCGTCGAAATATGGCCTGGTTATTACGAGGGATCAATTTATGGAATGGCCGTTGACCTAGGTTCAACGACTATTGCAGCGCATCTTTGTGACCTTCAAACAGGAGAAGTTATTGCATCATCAGGCTCCATGAATCCACAAATCAGGTTTGGTGAAGATTTAATGTCTCGGGTAAGTTATTCCATGATGAATGCTGAGGGTGATCAAGAAATGACATCTGCTGTTAGAGCAGGAATGAACGACTTATTTTCTGAAGTCGCTAAAGAAGCAAAGATCAACTCAAATTTAATAATGGATGCTGTATTCGTATGTAATCCTGTAATGCATCATTTGTTTTTAGGTATTGATCCCTTTGAATTAGGCCAGGCTCCCTTTGCCTTAGCTACTTCTAATGCAGTTGCAACTAATTCTTCAAATCTTGGCTTAACCGAAATGCATCCCGCTTCAAAAGTATATCTTTTACCATGTATTGCTGGCCATGTTGGTGCAGATGCTGCGGCTGTAGCACTATCTGAAAGCCCCAATACATCGGAAGATCTTGTTCTTATTGTGGATGTTGGAACAAACGCTGAAATTCTCTTGGGCAACAAAAATAAAGTATTAGCATGCTCATCCCCTACTGGTCCAGCTTTTGAAGGCGCGCAAATATCGAGTGGCCAAAGAGCTGCACCAGGAGCGATCGAGCATGTTGAAATAGATCCAATTACAAAAGATCCAAGATTTAAAGTTATTGGCTCTGATTATTGGTCAGATGAAATTGAATTTGATGATGCCATTAAATCAAGTGGGATTACTGGAATATGTGGCTCAGGTATTATTGAAATGGTTGCAGAAATGCGAATGGCCGGTATTGTTGATGGGCCAGGACTTATTGGGAGTCCCGAGCAAACTGGAACACAAAGATGTTTCCAAGATGGCCGAACATTCTCATACTTGGTATTCGATGGTAGTTCTTCAAATGGACCAAAGATTACTATTACAAATAGAGATATCCGAGAGATTCAAATGGCAAAGGCAGCGCTATATTCAGGTGCTCGTTTATTAATGGATAAATTTGAAGTAGATAGTGTTGACCGTATTGTATTAGCTGGTGCATTTGGCGCCCATATCAGCCCAAAACATGCTATGACTTTAGGGATGATACCCGATTGCGTATTAACAAATGTTACGTCTGCCGGTAATGCAGCGGGGACTGGAGCTCGTATAGCACTACTTAATCAATCAGCGCGTGCAGATATAGAGAATATAGTTAAAGACATTCATAAAATAGAAACCGCTATAGAGCCAAGGTTTCAAGAACATTTTGTCAATGCTTCCGCCATACCAAATTCAGTTGAAAAGTTTCCAATTCTTGAAACTCATATAAATTTACCTGCATTAAATTTCAATTTAGGTGGTTCAAAAGAAGGTGGCCGGCGCAGAAGGCGTAGATGAGAATTTATATTTTATCTGCCCAATATACTTTTGTATTATCACCAAAAGCCACTCTAATTGGAGCATTATTTTCTGATTTTTCTAAACATGCTTTATCGTATGCTTTTAATTTCTCTTGTCCTAATATTAAAATGTAGGTTTTATCAGCACTAGCTAATGCTTTGCCAGATAAGCTTATCCGCGCTTCTGGCTGTGATCTTGGCCTTACTACATGAAGTGACTTATTGGACTTGAGTGCATCATTTAGTTCATTACTATCAGGAAATAGGCTAGCCGTATGCATATCCTCTCCCATACCCAAGATAGATATATTAATTGGCAATAAGTCATGCATAAAAAATTCATTTTCATTTACAAATTCATTCTCAGTCATATTTTCATTGTAAAAACTTATAAATTTAGCCTTAGATGCTTTTTTCTGAATTAGATGTTTTTTTATTAAACCAGTGTTGGATCTACTATTGCTCTCAGACAAATATCTTTCATCGCTTAATAGAATATTTACCATTGACCAATCTAGATCTTCCTCACAAAGATAATCAAAAAAAGGAGCTGGCGTAGTTCCGCCAGGAACAGATAAAGTGACAATCTTATTTTTATTAATCGCATCTTTCAAATCATTTGCAACTTGATTGGAAAGAGATTTCATCAACTCATCAATAGTATTAAATTTTATTAACTTTGTCATTTTACGCTCCTAAAAAAGGCGACTATTATAATATATATATTTAAGCCATATGTACTGAGCAGCTTATTATATTCAACCTACTTTTAAAAATATTGCAATTCATTAATTTAAATCTAAATCTAAACAAAATAATATTAAGCTCATCTGCAACGTTTATTCATTTCTATAAAGGAATTTGTATTTTATGATAAGATTTCACGTGCAATAATTAATGCAGCTGAAAACACAAATAAAGGACATTAGACTTATAAAAATGCTTCAAAAATTTAAAGATCCTGATATTACAGCAAATGGTGATAAACGAGCTTCAGTTCCATTAATTAAGGCTAAAACACTTTGGTTTAACACTGGAACTCTATGTAATATAGAATGTGTTAATTGTTATATAGAGAGTTCCCCCAAAAATGATAATTTAGTGTATATTTCACCTGACGAGGTAAGTGATTTTTTAGATCAAATAGTAGATAGAAAATGGGCAACTACTGAAATAGCATTTACAGGTGGTGAACCATTTCTTAATCCAAATATGATCGAAATAGCTCGTAGATGTTTGGAACAAAATTATAAAGTATTAATATTAACAAATGCTATGTTACCCATGATGCGAAAATCTGTTCAAAAAGGTTTATTGGAATTACTTAAACAATATAATGAAAAATTAACTATAAGAATATCATTAGATCACTTCAAAGCAATTTTTCACGATACTGAGAGAGGTAAAGGTAGCTATGATATTACAATAAGCGGTATGAAATGGCTTCGTGATCACGGCTTTAGTATGGCTATCGCTGGGAGAACTGTTTGGGGAGATAGTGATAAAAATAGTAGGCTTGGATATCATGAGCTTTTTAAAAAAAATAACTTTAAAATTGATGCTAATGATCCAAATGAAACTATACTGTTTCCTGAAATGGATGAAAAAATTGATGTCCCAGAAATAACTACAGAATGTTGGGGCATACTTAATAAGTCTCCTGAAGAAGTAATGTGTGCATCTTCAAGAATGGTTGTAAAAAGAAAAGGTGCAAAAAAACCTTGTGTCGTAGCCTGCACCTTATTACCTTATTCTAAAGAATTCGAAATGGGGAATACTTTAAAAGAAGCAGAAAAATCTGTAAAACTAAACCATCCTCATTGTGCAAAATTTTGTGTTTTAGGCGGTGCTAGTTGTTCATCTTAAATAAATACGTAATCACTGTATTCTTAATGATATTCACCACACCTTTGATTGCTGATGAAAAAATATCCATATATCCAAAACTAATAAATAAAGATTGCTTTGCAGGGAGAGCGTTATCATACGATGAATGCGGCCTCCAAAAAGAGGTTTTAAATAAAGCACTTCGAGAAGCCAACAAAAATGATAAAACTGTTTTGATAGTTTACGGCGCAGAATGGTGTATCTGGTGTCATGTATTCAAAGAGCACATAAAAGGAAATTATGGAAAATTTAATTATAAATTAGAAGGGCAACAAGGGTACAGTCTAGATGAAAATCCATCAAATACTGAAATAATTCAAGCGAAAGAACTAAACGTTTTTGCTACCAAAAACTTTGTAATTGCAAATATTGAAGCTCAACATTCTTTTGATGGATATGATGTTTTATTTGAAACGGGTGGCTCTAAGCACATTAAAGATTCAATCCCCTTTATCTATACAATTGATAAAAATGGGCAATTTTTAAAAGATATGCCAAGCACGCATGATTTAGAAACTTTAGAAAAAAAACGTGGTGGAGAGAATTGGTACAGAGGTTATAATAGAAACGTTTTATTAATAGAATTAAAAAAACTTTTAAATTAAATTATCACTTAAAACATTTTTAACTAAATCAAGATCTATTTGGGGTAAGATAAATGCTTTACCTATATCCTTTGCCATAATGAATGATATTTTACCATCAACAGCTTTTTTATCTTGTTTCATCAAACTAATTAAATCTTCAGGGTTTGGTAAAGAACCTGGAATATCAGATAAGCTTACCTTCATTCCCATTTTTTTCAAATGGGCGCGAACTCTACTTGGTGCTTCCTGAGAGCATAATCCCAATCTCATAGATGTCTCAAATGCTAAAGCACAACCAATACCAACCCCTTCACCATGCAATAAGCGATCAGATAGGCCAGTAGCAGTTTCTAATGCGTGACAAAATGTATGCCCAAGATTTAACAAAGCCCTTTGCCCTTTTTCTTTTTCGTCTTGAGCAACTATATTAGCTTTCATTTCACAAGAGCGTTTAACTGCATATATTCGCTTTTCAACGTCTCCATTTGCCATTTCTAATGCATTTTCTTCCAACCAAACAAAAAAATCATAATCTCCCAGAAGCCCATACTTCATGACTTCTCCATAACCAGCTAAAAAATCTCGTGATGTCAAAGTATTCAGGAGGCTAATATCTGCTAATACCATTTGGGGCTGGTAAAACGCTCCAATCAAATTTTTCCCATGAGACGAATTTATACCAGTTTTTCCGCCCACTGAACTGTCTACTTGAGCTAATAAACTTGTTGGTATCTGAACAAAGCGAACACCTCTTCGTAAAATCGATGCAGCAAATCCGACAAGATCACCGATAACACCACCCCCAAAAGCAATAATGACATCGTCTCTTTCAACGTGCTGACTAAGTAACCATTCAACAGTTTTTTCTATATATTGCCAAGATTTAGTACTTTCTCCTGCTGGGAGGATTAACACAGAAACTTCAATATTCATTTCCATTAAACACTTCTTAAGTTTACTTAGATGAAGTGAAGCAACGTTCTCATCCGTAACAATCGCAATTTTTTTTCTATTCAAAATTGGGTAAATAAACTCTCCAGAGCTTTTCAACAAATCAGTTCCAATGTGAATAGTATATGATCGATCACCTAAATTAACGTCAATTTTATCACGCATTTTTTTCTACTTTCAACAATCCTGATACTGCATTGCTCAATAATTTGTTTATAACTCTCTCTACCATTACTTCTTTTGTTTGATTTGGAAGAGCTTTAACTCTGATATTTGCCTTTTCATATTGAGGCTTGCGAGAAGTGTATAGTTTTTTTAATGCTTCTTTAGGATTTTGGACCATCAATAATGGTCTTGATTTCTTTTCTTTTACTCTATCCCAAAGAGTTTCTAAGTCAGCATCAAGCCATACTGATACACCATTGTCAGATATCATTTGTCTATTTGCTTTGGACATGAATGCCCCACCTCCAGTTGATAAAATATGAGGCTTAGATTCTAATAATCTTCCAATTATTTGAGTTTCTTTTAATCTGAAAAAATCTTCACCATCTCGATCAAATATTTCTGGAATAGACATATTTGCCGCACGTGAAATTTCTTCATCAGAATCAATAAAATCAACTCCCAATTGATCAGCAATAATTGTTCCAATTGCAGTTTTACCAGCACCCATAAGACCTACTAATACTATTGTTTTTGATAGACTATATTCCATCTAGAATCCTATTTTCGGCTTAAGATTGCTTATCTTTATTGCAAGTATACTAAAAACCATTTCAATTTCTATTACCTATGATAATATTGTATTAAATTGTAGCAAAATGATTACGCTAAATAAAGAAAGCAATAAAATGGGTAAACTTTTTAAATATTTTTTTTACCTTTTAATTTTTATAATAATATTATTAATCGGATATTCTTTCTTTGGTGATTTATCTGCACCACAAGAAATTATTACAGAAAAAATTCAAATGCCTGATAATGTTTAAATACATCCTATTAATAAAATGAATAATAACAATAAATTAATAGAAAATTTCTTAGAAACTATTCATGCTGAAAGAAATGCGTCACATAATACTCTACTAGCTTATCGTAGAGATTTAGAAGCGTTTGTGTACTTTCTATCAAAAAAAAGAATAAATTTATTAAAAGCAAACAGAAAAGACATCGAAACTTATATTATCAGTTTAGATAAAAGCGGTATGTCTGAAGCTACCAGAGCTAGGCATTTATCTGCAATAAAACAAATTTATAGATATGGATATGACGAATCTTTGATAAAAGAAAATCCTTCTACCGACATAAAAGGCCCAAAATCTAAACGTAAACTACCGACTAATCTTTCTGAAAGTGAAATTGATAAACTATTATACGTATCGTCTCAAATTGGCCGATCACAAAGCGATAAGAGGCGGAATAGTTGTTTAATGCATGTTTTATACGCAACTGGAATGAGAGTCTCAGAACTTGTATCATTACCAGTAGCATCGGTACGCGGTGACCCCGAAATGCTTTTAATAAAAGGAAAAGGTGGGAAAGAACGGCTAGTCCCTCTATCAACACCATCAAAAATGGCAATTGCCGCCTATTTGGTAGATTGGAATATAAAACAAGAAATAAATAATAAAAAAGGATTACAAACATCTAAATTTTTATTTCCATCTAGCTCAAAATTAGGTCACCTTACTAGAGTAAGGTTTTATGTTTTCATTAAAGAGCTATGCGTCAAAGCTGGAATATCACCAAGCAAAGTATCACCCCATACATTAAGGCATGCTTTTGCTTCACATTTATTAGCAAATGGTGCAGATCTAAGAGTTATTCAAATGCTATTAGGCCATGCCGATGTTGCTACAACCGAAATTTATACACATGTTCTAGATGAAAAAATAAAATCGTTAGTATTCAAGCATCACCCTTTAGCACATTAAACCCTCATGCTAAGAGGCAATGTCTCCTGACTTGGCCAATAGCCAGTTTTCAAAGTAGAGTGATAACCTTGAATAAGTGATGTTGCTTGCATGGCTTGATAAGCAGAATTAATATCATACTCCAACTTATTGTTTATTATCATTTTTTTATTTATTGTTAAAAAGTTTGTATCAATATCACCATCATTCGCAGGTAATCCAATTGCACCTGGATTCAACCATTTCTTTTTATTGAAATCTCTTTTCATAGGAATACCTGTATGTCCTGCAATAACACAATCAACATAACCAATTTGCTTTTGTAATAGATTAAATTCATCTTCCAAAACCTTTTCAGCATCAGTGGGCCATACAAATTTAGAAATGTCTGATGCACCACCATGGATAACTCCATATCTTGACCCATTATTTTCAAATATTATTCTCTCAGGTAGGTCAGACATCCAATCTATGGAAGAATTTGATATTTGCGATCTTGCGTGAGCATACCATGATTTAGAAAGTAATGAACACATTGAGCCCTCCTCAAATCCACACCCACAATCATCAGATTTAATAGCAAGTTGGCGCTCACAATTACCAGCCAATACATGACAACCAAACTCACGGATTAATTTCACACTATCCTCAGCATAAGCACAATATGCTACTATATCTCCTGTACAAATAACATTTTTTGCAGAAATACCTAAATTTATTGTATAATTGATAAATGCTTCAAGAGCGTGTAAATTAGAATATACTCCACCAAATATTAAAATATCACCATTCAAGTGACCTAAATCAATTTTCTTCATGCTATTTCCCAATCGATTAATGAAGACTATACTAGTAACTGAATGACAATTTGAAAGGTCAAAATAGAAATGAAACCGCTTTATGCAGTAATTGAAAATATTGATGCTAACTCTTGGCTGACAATTTTAGCAATATTTATTTTATTGGGTATATCTGCATTTTTCTCTGGCTCAGAGACTGCGCTAACTGCAGCTAGCCGAGGTAAGCTTCATTCAATGGCTGACAAAGGATCAAGAGGTGCGAAACGCGCCTTAGCCTTAACAGAAGATACTGAGAGATTAATTGGCGCTGTTCTACTTGGGAATAATCTTGTTAATATTTTAGCTGCTGCATTAGCAACAAGTCTATTTACTCGTTTATTCGGAGACAGTGGAGTTGCTTTAGCAACATTAGTTATGACTTTATTAGTTTTAATTTTTGCTGAAGTACTACCAAAGACTTATGCAATTTCAAATTCTGAAAGTGCAGCTAGTTTTGTATCTGCTCCTATTAGAGCTTTGGTGATAATATTTGCACCGATTGTTGCAACTGTAAGAATTACAGTTAGAGCTATCTTAAGACTTTTTGGGGCAAATATGACTGGTCTAGATGAAGATGATGCAGCCCAAAAAGAAATAGCAGGCGCAATCGCATTGAGTCATTCAGAAGGAAACTTTGAAAAAGATGATCGTGATCGTCTATTAGGAGCATTAGACCTGAAAGATCGTGAAGTTGAAGAAATTATGCTTCATCGTTCAAATATTGAAATAATTGACGCAGCAGCAAGTCCTCAAGATATTCTAACTCAAAGTTTAGCTTCTCGTTATACTCGTTTGCCTATATTTAAAGATGAACCAGAAAATATCATAGGAATCATTCACACAAAAGATCTATTGAGAGAAGTCGATAGATTAATAAGGGGTGAAGGTGGAGGCCCAGATGCCTTAGATGGCTTAAATATAATTGATATAGCACGCGAAGCATATTTCGTTCCTGAAACAACACCATTAGATGACCAAATGAGAGAATTCTTACGTAGAAAAGCTCACTTTGCGTTAGTTGTTGATGAGTATGGTGATTTACAAGGATTAATAACTCTAGAAGATATTCTAGAGGAAATTGTTGGTGAAATTACAGATGAGCATGATGAAGATGCAGAGATACTTGATGGTAAAGATGCATCAGGGAACTTTAAGATAGATGGTTCAGCTACGATCCGTGACGTAAATAGAATGCATGAATGGAACTTACCTGATGATGAAGCAAACACAATTGCTGGTCTTGTTATTCATGAAGCACAAATGATACCAAAAATTGGACAGGTTTTTAGCTTTCATGGATTCAGGTTTGAAATTGCAGGGCGTGATCAAAATCGAATTACAAAACTTAAAGTTCGAGTGTTATAATCGTTGAATTTTTTAATGACATTATAACCTGTAAGAGATAAACATTTGGTAAATCTAGTGAGTAATAAAATGAAATTTTTAACATTAATTTTTCTTGTGATAAACGTTGCTATAAGCAGTCCCTTATTTGCACAAACTAAAGATGCTGAGTTTCCAGTTGACGCGCAACAGACTGAAAGTACAGGGCCATATATTCGTGAGACACACGAATCATGGGAAGTTAGGTGTATTAAATTATCTGAAAATGAAACATGTACGCTATATCAATTACTTAAAGATAAAAATGATATTTCAGTTGCAGAAATAAATATTGAAGTTTTACCATTAGGAAATCAAGCATCAGCAGGGATTACATTAATTACTCCACTTGGAACTTCACTTACTGCGCAATTAGGTTGGCATATTGAAGATGAAAAAATACGTCAATACCCTTATAGTTGGTGTGAACAAAGTGGCTGCGTAGCTCGATTTGGATTAACAGAGGAAGATATTTCATCTATGAAAAAAGGGGCTAACGGTAAAGTATATGTTGTATCAATTGCTACTCCAAATGAACCTTTTGAATTAAAATTATCTCTAAAGGGATTTACCGCCGCTTGGAATTCAGTGCCACAACCTTCGCAATAACTAAATTGAGCTAAGGGCAATTACTGCATTTAATCCACCAAATGCAAATGCATTACTAATTACTGCATTTACCTTTTGCTGTCTGGCCTCATTTGGAACAACATCTAAGTCACAATTTGGATCATATTCTTGATAACCAATTGTCGGAGCAATCATACCATCTTTTAGCGCCGCAATACATGCAAGCAATTCAACAGCACCAGTACCTCCAATCAAATGACCATGCATAGACTTTGTAGACGATACCATTATCTTTTTTGAATGGTTTTGAAAGACCTGTTTAATAGCCAATGTTTCAGTTTTATCATTAGCCGTTGTTCCAGTACCATGTGCGTTTATGTAGCCTATATCTTCAGGGTTTAGCTTGGCATCTTGTAAAGCAGCTAAAATTGCACGTCTCGCACCCCCTACAGATGGCATAACAATATCACCAGCATCACTGCTCATCGCAAACCCTGAAATTTCTGCTAAAATATTTGCACCCCTTGTTTGAGCATGCTCAAATTCTTCAAATACAAAGACTGCAGCACCTTCTCCCTGTACCATACCATTTCTAGATGCGCAGAAAGGTCTACATCCATCTTGAGACATAACACGCAAGCCCTCCCATGCTTTGATTCCACCAAAACACAGCATACTTTCAGACCCACCTGTAATCATAACCTTTGCTGCACCAGATCGCACTAAATGGAAAGCCTGGCCCATTGCATGATTTGAAGAAGCACATGCCGTTGAAACAGTAAAACTTGGGCCCTTAAGGTTGTTTGACATAGATACATGACTAACAGCAGCATTATTCATTAAGCGTGGGACAACAAATGGATGAACTCTATTTTTACCATCCTCATAAACAGCACGATAGTTTTCATCTTGCGTTTGCAGCCCTCCTCCCGCGGTTCCAAAAACTACACCTGAATATTGTGAAAGCTCACCTTCAAAAACTAATCCAGATTGTAAAATTGCTTCTTTTGCGGCAATTAAAGCAAATTGGGTAAACCTATCATAAAAAGTTATTTTTTGCCGTTCAAAATATAACTGAGGATCAAAATCTTTTATTTGACCACCAATTTTTACATTTAATCTGTCGATATTAGGAAAATCCATAATAGATATTCCTGATTGACCATTTTCCATAGATTTTAACGTTGATGCGACATTAAAGCCTAATGCATTAATTGTTCCCTGACCTGTAATAACAACCCTATTCATTTGTTAATTACATTCCTTTAAAACTAATTTTTCAATTGCAGTTATGATAGCTCCAACACTACTTATATCAAACTCTGATGCTGAAGGATCATTTGCATTAAATGGTACATTTATACTAAAAAATTCTTCTATAGAAAATATTGCTTCAACTAAACCGAGGCTATCTAAGCCCAAATCTTCAACTGACATGTTTAATGATATATCAGATATATCAAGCATAGCTTGCTCTGCAATTATGCTTAGGACCTTATCTTGAACTGATATTGACATATAAAATACTCTATAATTTATAATTAATGCATTATTTTAATTTATTATTTTTAGAAATAAACTCTTCAATTTTAGAAATTTTAGCTAAAATACGAGGCAAGCGACGTATAGATTTATATGACTCAATATTTAAGTCCATTCTCATTGCGGGATTACCCATCATTACACGCCCAGATGGAACGTTAGATGAAACCCCAGACTTACCAGCAATTATTACATCTGATCCAACAGTAATATGATCAGCAATGCCAACTTGCCCACCCAAAACGACTCTATCTCCAATTATTGAACTGCCAGCTATACCTACCTGACCACAAATTAAACACGTAGATCCTACACTTACATTATGGCCAATATGAACTAAATTATCCAACTTGCTGCCATTACCAATGGAGGTATTTTCTATGGTACCTCTATCGATAGCACTATTCGCACCAATCTCAACATTATCACCAATTATAACTGAACCTAAAGAATTTATGCGTTCAAAACTATCTGTTCTCGAGTCTGACGTTATTTTTCCCGTCTTTTTAGCTTCTTCCACTGCCCCAGGTTTGGGGGTAACATACGAAAACCCATCCACACCAATAACTGTATTTGATTGGCAAATAAAATTACTTCCTATTTGCACTCTAGCACCTATACGCACTCCAGAATATAAAAGAGCATTATCATCTATAGTTGCGTACTCAGCTATTGATGAATGTGATAAAATTCTAACATTATTACCAATTTTTACGTTTTCACCAATAATAACAAAAGCTCCAACAGAAATATTTTCTCCCAAAATAGCACTTTCAGAAATTATTGCTGATGGATGTATACCATTTTTAATTACAGGTTTTTTTTCGAACAAGTGAGTAACTCCAGATAGAGTATATCTAGATCTTGGGGCAATTATACCTGCAATTAAACCAAGACTTTTCCAATCAGCACCAGACCATATTATTGCGGCATTTGCAGTTGATGAAATTAAGTCATTTTCATAACTTGGATCCATTGCAAGCGCTAATTCACCAAGTCCAGCTTTAGACGGAGAGTTAACAGCTGATATTACAAGATCTAAATCACCAAAAGCATCTGCCCCTAACTCATCAGCAATTTTTTTGATTGTAAAATGTTCCATTTCAGTCCCTGTAATAAAATAAAATTTTATATATGTGGCTAAATGTTTAGCCTGATCAGCTTACGATGGCTAGCCTAGCTTTTTAAATATACAAACGACTAACTTCTTACAGATCCGTTACCAGTAACTAAATATTTAAAACTAGTTAGTTGCTCCACACCAACAGGACCGCGTGCATGCATTTTTCCTGTTGCTATTCCTATTTCAGCCCCCATGCCAAATTCGCCTCCATCTGCAAATTGTGTAGATGCATTTAACATAACAATAGCACTATCAACTTTTTGAAAAAACTTTGACGCAGTCAAACTATTTTCAGTCATAATACAATCAGTATGTTTGGATGAAAAAATCCGTAAATGGTTTATAGCATCATCAACATCATCAACGATTTTAGCAGAAATGATCATATCTAAATATTCTTTACCCCAGTCATCATCATTTGCTGGCACAACACCATTAATTGATTGAAGCACTTTATCTCCACGAACCTCTACCCCTGCTTGCATTAAATCATCAATAAATACAGCTCCATTCTTGTTGAAAAAATCGCGATCAATCAATAGGCATTCTGCTGAACCACAAATTCCTGTTCTGCGTGTTTTCGCGTTCATTATTACTGCTCGTGTTTTATTAAGATCAGCATCTTTGTCTATGTATATGTGACAAATACCCTCTAAATGTGCAAAAACTGGAACTCGGGCTTCAGCTTGAACTCGCCCAACTAAACTTTTCCCACCACGAGGAACAATAACATCTATATAATCAGTCATAGTCAACATCTCACCGACTATTGCACGATCACGACTTGGGACAAGTTGAATTGAGCTGGAAGGCAGACCTACTGAAACCAAACCTTCTACTAAGCATTTATGAATAGCTCCAGATGAATGGAAACTTTCAGAGCCACACCTTAATATCACTGCATTACCTGCTTTAATACATAGTGCACCGGCATCAGCAGTCACATTCGGTCGGCTTTCATATATAACACCAATTACACCCAAAGGAGTTCTTACTCGTTGGATATTCAAACCAGAAGGCCTGTCCCATTTACTTATAACTTCACCAATTGGGTCATTTTGGGCAGCAATAGATTGCAAGCCATCAACCATTGCTTGAATTCTTGTTTCATCCAACAAAAGCCTATCAATCATCGCATCTGAAAGGTCTTTATCTTTTGCAAAAATTAGATCATTATTATTTTCAGAAAGTATATCTTTTCTTTTATCCCAAATACAATTTGCAGCATTTTCGAGAGCTTTTTGTTTTTGGTTTGCGCTTGCGGACGCTAATTCTGCACTTGCATCCTTGGCTCTTTGTCCAAGTTTTTTCATTTCTAGTTTAATATCCATAAAGCCTCACAAAACCATATCATCACGGTGAATAAGAGCACCACGACCTTCATAACCTAAAATGCTTGCAATATCTTTTGTTTTCTTGCCTGAAATTAATTTAGCTTCTCTAATATCATAGCTAACTAATCCTTTACCAAGCTCTTTTTGCATTTCATTTTGGATGCAAACCATATCACCCCGATCAAAAGTGCCATTAATTGATTTTACACCAACTGATAGTAATGACTTACCCACTCTTAATGCGATTTCTGCACCTTCATCAATCACAATTATACCTTTAGGCTTCATTCCAGATATCCAAATTTTGCGAGCTAATTTAGGAGTATTAGAAGATTTAAACCAACTAGATTTCACCCCTGAAGCTAAAACACTTATTGGACGGTTTATATCACCCTCCATAATAACCATTTCACATCCTGCAGACATAGCAGTTTTTGCAGCCATAACTTTTGTTTTCATTCCGCCTTTTGAAGATAAAGATCCAGTACCACCGGCACCAAATTCCATTTCTGGAGTTATTTTTTCAATAATAGGTATATGTTGCGCTGTTTTATCAATTCGCGGATCACCAGTATACAAGCCATCAACATCTGAAAGTAATATCAACAAATCACCTTCAACCATGGAAGCAACTTGTGATGCTAGGCGATCATTATCTCCAAATCTGATTTCATCTGTTGCAACTGTATCATTCTCATTAACTATTGGAACAACATCTAATCCCAGCAATGCAGTCATAGTTCTTCTAGAATTTAAATAACGTCGTCTATCTGAACTATCTTCTAATGTTAATAAAATTTGTGCTGTTTTAATTCCAAGAGTTCCTAAAGCAGCTTCGTATGCTTGAGCTAAACGAATTTGACCAACCGCTGCAGAAGCTTGGCTTTCTTCAAGAGATAAAACATCATCTGATAATTTTAAAACGCTTCTTCCCAATGCAATCGATCCAGAAGATACTAGTATAACATCTTGCCCTAGCGATTTTAGTTTTGCAACATCAGCGGCTAATCCACGCAACCAATCCGTTCGAATATTTCCACTTGATGCATCAACTAATAAAGCTGAACCAATTTTTATAATTATCCGTTTATACGAAGTTAGGGCCGCCATCCACCTGGCTCCTCTTCACCACTCTCTATCTTATTCGTTTTCTCAAAAGCATCGCGTTGTTCAACTTTTGTAGCAATTGCACGCAAAACATCAGTCAAACCAGCCCGAGAAACTCCTGATAATTGTAAAACAGGTGAGCCAATTTGGAGCTCTAATTCATGTGCCTTTATTGCTAATTCTGTTTCATCAATGGCATCTATTTTATTTAAAGCAGTCACTCGGGGACGATTTGCAAGATCTCCACCATATTTTTCAAGTTCTTTGATAATAATTTTATAATCTTCAACTACAGTTTCTGATGTTCCATCAACTAAATGAAGCAAAACAGCACAACGCTCCACATGTCCTAAAAAGCGTACCCCTAATCCAATTCCTTCTGATGCTCCAGCAATTAAACCAGGTATATCAGCTATAACAAATTCTTTATTATCTACACCAACAACACCTAAGTTTGGGTGTAATGTTGTAAATGGATAATCAGCAATTTTTGGACGTGCATTTGACGTAGCTGCTAAAAAAGTAGATTTTCCAGCATTTGGCAATCCAAGTAATCCAACATCCGCAATTAGTTTTAATCTCAACCATATAGTTCTTTCTACAAATGGTTGACCTGGGTTTGCTCGTCTAGGTGCTTGATTTGTGGATGATTTAAAATGAAGATTTCCAAAGCCACCATTACCACCTTGCGATAATATGTATCTTTGACCTGGTTCAGTTAAATCTATTATAATTGTTTCTTGATCTTCTTCTAAGATTTCAGTTCCAACAGGTACTTTTAAAACTATATCTTGGCCATCAGCTCCTGAACGTTGCTTGCCCATTCCAGAGCGGCCATTTTGTGCAAAAAAGTGCTGCTGATACCTAAAATCAATCAATGTGTTAAGATTATCAATTGCCTCAACTACAACATCACCACCTCGTCCACCATTACCACCATCTGGGCCACCGTATTCGGTATGAGCCTCTCGTCTAAAAGAGATGCATCCATTACCGCCTGCACCAGATTTGATGTAAACTTTTGCTAGATCAAGGAATTTCATAAATTATCTCTTTTAGTTTATTATTCGATATAGAAGCTCAGACAAATGAACAAGCACTTCAAATAAAAAAGGGTCGGTAAATAAACCGACCCTTATATTAATTAGAAATCAAAAGTCAGTTTACTCAGCGGCCTCAGCAACTGGCAAAACTGATATAAAAGTACGGCCTTTAAAACCTTTGTGAAATTTTACGTTACCATCTTTAAGCGCAAACAAAGTGTGATCTTTACCTTGTCCAACATTTTCACCTGGCCACCATTTGTTGCCACGTTGGCGACATATGATATTTCCCGGAATAACTAATTCACCACCATATTTTTTTACGCCAAGACGGCGTCCAGCGGAGTCACGACCATTACGGGATGAACCACCTGCTTTTTTATGTGCCATTTCGCTTCGCTCCTATTTATCTTCAGCTTTTTTAGCTGCTGCCTTTTTAGGCACTGCTTTTTTTGCTGCTGGTTTCTTTTCAGCAACTACTTTTTTTGCTGCTGGTTTATTCTCTGCTACTACTTTTTTAGCAGCTGGCTTCTTTGCTGGAGCTACTGGAGCTACAGTTGTATCAAAACCTCGTCCGTTTGCTGCTATTGCTATACCAGACTTCTCTGCGCCTTTTGCTAAGATGTCAGTTACACGCAACACAGTAATTTGCTGGCGATGACCTTTACGACGCTGTGAACTATGCTTACGACGACGCTTTACATAGTTTATAACTTTTGGTCCTTTGCCTTGTTCAAGTATTTCTGCTTGAACAGCAGCACCTGCAACATTTGGTGCACCAACAACAAGATTTTCACCACCAACCATTAAAATTTCATTAAATTGAACAGTTTCGCCAGCATTACCTGTTACTTTTTCAATCCGGAGAATATCTCCACTTGCAACTTTATACTGCTTGCCACCAGTCTTTAATACCGCAAACATATGCGTCTTCCTTTATTTTCCGCGTCTTTCGGCCCTTGAAAACAAGTGTTTTGGAGATAATCTCCACCTTCAAACTGCGCGCTCTTTTAAAAAGCGATCATATAAAAACCATGCAATCATCTACATGGATGGTGGCTTATCGTAAAACCATCTAAATAAGTCAAGCATATTGTCTAAAATTATACATATCTAAAACATTTAATCCGTAAATTTTATTTTAAAAAATTTAAGATTTAACTTCTTCTAGTTCAATTAGTGTTCCATTAAAATCTTTAGGGTGTAAAAAAATTACTGGGTTACCATGCGCACCTATCTTTGGCTTACTGTCACCCAAAATCATTGCACCATCTTTTGTTAATTTTGAAATAGCGTTGCTAATGGATTCAACTTCATAACAGATATGATGAATACCCCCTGCAGGGTTTTTTTTCATAAATGATAAAATAGGACTATTTTTCCCTAAAGGACTAATTAATTCTATTTTTGTATTTGGAAGATCAATAAAGACAACCGTTACTCCATGCTCAATAAGATCCTTAGGTTTACCTACTTTGGCACCTAATGGACCAGCATATTTCTCCATTGCTTCATCTAAATTAGGAACCGCAATTGCTATATGATTCAATGCCCCAATCATTTAACATTCCTTCTAAGACCCTTGATTTGGTTCAGTACTGAATTTGCTGCATCTATAACATTCGTTCCAGGACCAAAAACCTCAGCAACCCCAGCTTTTCTTAAAAATTCATAATCTTTTTCTGGAATAACACCACCTGCTATCACAATAATATCTAATCTTCCTTGATCCTTTAGATGTCCAATAATTTCTGGAATTAAAGTTTTATGGCCTGCTGCTAAAGAAGATATGCCTATAACATCAACATTAAATCTTATAGCTTTATCTGCAATTTCCTTTGGTGTTTCAAACATCTCTGATAAATCAACGATAAAGCCAAGATCAGAAAATGCTGTTGCAATTACCTTTGCACCTCTGTCATGACCATCTTGACCTACTTTAGCAACGAAAACGTGCGGGCGCTTTTTCATTTCGTTAATGCGTTTTTGTAAATTATTATATTCCGGGTCCCCGGCATATGCATTTTCATAGATTCCACTAATAACGCGAGTTGTTGCTGAATGGCGTGTAAAAACCTTCTCCATAGTATCAGAAATTTCACCTAGAGTGGCTCTATGACGTGCGGCCTCAATTGCTAATGACAGCAAATTCCCTATTCCAGACATAGCAGATTTTTCTAAATTATTTAATGCTTCAATACAATTTTGTGCATTCCGCGTGCGTTTTATTAAATTTAAACTTTCAATCTGAGACTCTCGAACAGCAGTATTGTCAATTTCTCGTGTTTTTAAATCCTCTTCTTCTTCAAGACGATATTTATTAACTCCAACTATGACATCTTCACCTTTGTCAATTCTAGCTTGACGTCTAGCTGCAGCTTCTTCTATTCGCATTTTGGGCAATCCTGCTTCAACAGCTTTAGTCATCCCCCCTAGTTCTTCAACTTCATTAATTAATTCCCAGGCTTTATCTGCTAAATCTTTTGTTAAAGCCTCAATATAATATGATCCCCCCAATGGATCGACAACATCAGTTATACCACTTTCATGTTGTAGTATTAACTGAGTATTTCTCGCTATTCTTGCAGACTGCTCAGTTGGTAATGCAATAGCCTCATCAAACGAATTTGTATGTAATGATTGTGTCCCACCAAGTGTTGCAGCTAAAGCTTCTATAGTCGTGCGTATAACGTTGTTGTATGGATCCTGTTCAGTTAAGGAAACTCCAGATGTTTGACAATGTGTCCGCAACATTTTTGAACGATCTGATTTAGCACCAAAATCTGTCATTATTTTTGCCCACATTTGTCTAGCAGCACGCAATTTTGCGGCTTCCATAAACATATTCATTCCAATACAAAAGAAAAAAGATAACCTTCCAGCAAATATATCTATGTCGAGACCTTTATTTAAAGCAGCTCTAACATATTCCATTCCATCAGCCAAAGTGTACGCCAGCTCTTGAGCTAAAGTAGAACCAGCTTCTTGCATGTGATATCCACTTATGGATATTGAATTAAATTTTGGCATTTTTATGGCGGTATATTCTATAATATCAGAAACTATTCGCATGCTAGGTTCTGGTGGATAAATATAAGTATTACGTACCATAAATTCTTTTAATATATCATTTTGTACAGTCCCAGATAAAACTGATTTATCTACTCCCTGCTCCTCTCCAGCAACAATAAACATAGCTAATACTGGAATAATTGCACCATTCATTGTCATTGATACTGACATTTTATCTAAAGGAATTCCTTCAAATAGAATTTTCATATCTTCTACACTATCAATGGCAACACCAGCTTTGCCCACATCACCAACAACTCTAGGATGATCACTATCATATCCACGGTGAGTTGCTAAATCAAAGGCAACTGAGAGGCCCTTTTGACCTGCTGCTAAATTACGTCGATAAAAAGCATTACTTTCTTCAGCAGTTGAAAAGCCTGCATACTGTCTAATTGTCCAAGGTCGACCAGTATACATAGATGCCTTCACTCCTCTCGTAAAAGGAGCTTTGCCAGGAATATCATCAATCGAACTCTTTGGTACATCATCAGCATCATAGAATGGCTTTATATCAATATGTTCTGGTGTCTTAGAAACTTTTGGTGCTTTACCATTTGCTTCTATCGCAGCCAACTCAGCCCATATTTTTTTTCTATCAATCGCCATTACTACCTCTTAGTTGCTAAAATATAGCAAATATTTTTAGAATTAATTATCAAAAAAATTATTATTCAAACTCCATTATTACTTCATCAACAGCTAAACTATCACCCTCACTGACCGATATTTTAGATATTTTTCCAGGCTTTTCTGCTCTAAGAACATTTTCCATCTTCATTGCCTCAACCATAGCTAGAGCTTGACCCTCTTCAATAACATCACCCTCAGATACTAGAATAGAAACCATCAATCCTGGCATAGGGCATAATAAATATTTAGATGTATCTGCTGGCATTTTGTCCGGCATTAAATTTGCCAATTCAGCAGTACGAGGGTTCATTACTTTAACTATTTGCTCAACACCTCTAATCCTAAGGCAATATCCACCTATAACAGGGTTTACTTTTACTGAATATGAAATGTCATCTATCGCGACTTCAGCTAAAGAATCTCCCAATTCATGCTTAATAGAAGCTAAAATCATTTTATCATCTAGTGAAATTTCATAACCATCTTGATGATCACATATTGTAACATTTGTGTTTTCTCTATTTATTCTAATAACTAAGTTATCTTTTTTTGGAACCGGATTATCAAATGTACTATCTCGTTCAGAAATCCGTTTCATCTTCATTCTGGTAATTATTAATGCAGTAGCGGATAAAATATCCTGGATTCCATCAGAAGGGATTACTCCCCTAAAGCCATCTGGGTATTCCTCGTCAATAAAAGCTGTTGTTATATTTCCAGATTTAAATCTGGAGTGCCCCATTACAGCAGATAAGAATGGTAAATTATGCCCAATTCCTTCAATTTCAAATCGGTCTAAAGCATTTTCCATTGCAGTTATGGCCTTTTCACGGTCACTTGACCATGTACATAGTTTTGCAATCATAGGATCATAAAACATAGAAATTTCACCCCCCTCATAAACACCCGTATCATTTCTAATTATACAATCTTTTTCCACACTTTCAGCAGGCGGTCTATAACGTGTCAATCGGCCAATTGATGGTAAAAAATTACGATAAGGATCTTCTGCATATAAACGGCTTTCCATTGCCCAACCATTTAATTTAATTGATTTTTGTGAGAAGTTTAGTTTTTCGCCAGTTGCAATTCGGATCATTTGTTCAACCAAATCGATTCCAGTAATTAATTCTGTAACAGGGTGTTCTACTTGTAATCGAGTGTTCATCTCTAAAAAATAAAAATTTCTGTTTTTATCAACAATAAATTCTACTGTTCCTGCACTAGTATATCCTACAGCCTTTGCTAAGGCACATGACTGCTCACCCATTGCAACACGTGTTTTTTCATCTAAAAATGGACTTGGCGCTTCTTCAATTACTTTTTGATTTCGCCGTTGTATAGAGCATTCACGTTCACCTAAATATACACAATTTTCATGTTGGTCCGCTAATACTTGAATTTCTATATGACGAGGCTCAACAACAAATTTTTCAATAAAAATTCTGTCATCCCCAAAGCTACTTGCCGCTTCAGATTTTGATCGAGCAAAACCTTCTTTAGCCTCCTCATCATTCCAAGCAATTCGCATGCCTTTACCACCTCCTCCTGCGGAGGCCTTTATCATTACAGGATATCCAATCTTATTTGAAATCTCTACAGCATGATTTGCATCATCAATTAACCCCATGTGACCCGGAACAGTTGAAACATTAGCTTCCTGTGCAATTTTCTTAGATGTTATTTTGTCACCCATAGCTTCAATTGCATTTACTGGTGGACCTACAAATATAATACCTTCTGCACTTAATCGTTCGCAGAATTCTGCTCTTTCAGATAAAAAACCATACCCAGGGTGGACTGCATTTGCCCCCGTTTTTTTACAAGCATCTATTATCTTATCTATACTTAAATAACTTTCAGATGCTGATGATGCACCTATATAAACGGCTTCATCAGCCAAACTTACATGTAACGAGTTTTCATCAGCATCAGAATAAACTGCAACTGTTTGAATATCCATTTTTTTTGCTGTTTTAAAAACGCGACATGCTATTTCACCACGATTTGCTACAAGAATTTTCTTAATCATATCAGTTACCTACAATGGGATGTTGTCATGTTTTTTAAATGGCTGATGAACTTTTTTGTTTTTCAAAAGTTCAAAACTTCGCGCTATTCTTCTACGTGTTGATCTTGGATTGATTACTTCATCAACAAAACCACGCTGAGCAGCAACAAAAGGATTTGCAAACCTTTCTTCATAATCAGCAGTATGTTGTGCAATTTTATCTTCATCAGCTAGATCAGATCGGTGTAAAATTTCTGTTGCTCCCTTTGCTCCCATCACAGCAATTTGAGCAGACGGCCAAGCATAATTCACATCAGCACCCAGATGTTTAGGCGCCATAACACAATATGCTCCCCCATATGCTTTTCTAGTAATTACAGTAACTAAAGGAACCGTTGCCTGCGCATATGCAAATAATAATTTTGCTCCATGCTTTATGATACCCCCATACTCTTGAGCTGTTCCAGGTAAAAATCCTGGAACATCTTCAAGTGTTAGAATTGGAATACTGAAAGCATTACAAAATCTTACAAATCTTGCGCCTTTTCTACTTGCATTTATATCTAAACATCCGGCTAATACTAAAGGTTGATTTGCTACAACTCCAATTGTCTCTCCATTTATCCTAATAAAACCAATCAAAAGGTTTCCAGCAAATTCTTTTTGTATTTCAAAAAAATTACCCTCATCAGCTAACTTTATAACGACTTCACGCATATCATAGGGTTGGTTAGGATTTTGAGGAACCAATGTATCAAGTGATTTGTCTTCACGATCCCAGGTATCAGTAGTTTTTTGATGTGGTGCAGATGTTTCAGCGTTTAACGGCAAGAATGAATAAAACCTTCTAAGATCTAATAATGCCTCAATATCATTCTCATATGCGCCATCTGCTACAGAAGATTTTTTAGTATGTGTTAAAGCCCCACCTAAATCCTCAGATGTCACAATCTCATTTGTCACAGTTTTTACAACATCAGGTCCTGTCACAAACATATAAGAAGTATCTTTTACCATAAATATAAAATCAGTCATTGCAGGTGAATATACTGCACCTCCCGCTGATGGCCCCATAATCATAGATATCTGTGGAATTGCACCTGAAGCTTGAGCATTTCTTCGAAATACTTCGCTATATCCAGCCAAAGAAGCTACACCTTCTTGGATTCTAGCCCCTCCACTATCTGAAATACCAATTACAGGAACACCATTTTGCATGGCTAGATCCATTATTTTGCATATTTTTTCTGCATGTGTTTCAGACAACGACCCGCCAAAAACTGTAAAATCTTGTGAATAAAGATATACAGGACGCCCATTAATCGTTCCCCATCCAGTAACAACTCCATCTCCTGGAATTTGTTTTTCTGCCATACCAAAGTCTACACATCGGTGGGTCTTGTACATATCATATTCTTCAAAACTGCCATTGTCCAAAAGAACTTCAATTCGCTCTCTAGCAGTTAATTTACCTTTTGAATGTTGAGCATCAATTCTTTCTTGACCACCCCCTAATCGCGCTTCTTTGCGCCTCTCTTCTAATTGTTGGGATATAGTAGCCATGAAGTTCTCCTCATCTTCTCATTAAACTTTTGTTGTTTAAAGTTTATTTTAGTAAAGTTAATCATTCTACACCATCGACACAATAGAACAAAAAATTGAGTATTGTATTATTTCTCACCCAAATAAAATCAATAAATTATATATATAGCTTTTTCCATATATGTATTGGCATTATTTAAAAAATTTTATTTAGTGAATAATAAAACGCTGCTGTTGCAAAGCAAAAGCAGCGTCAATTTAAAAAACTTTATACAAAACTACTTCATTACAGGAATAGAAAACTCCCCACCCTCTTTAATTCCAGAAGGCCACCGAGCAGTAACAGTTTTAGTTCTAGTATAGAATTTAAATGCATCTGGACCATGTTGATTTAGATCACCAAAAACAGATTTTTTCCATCCACCAAAAGTATGGTATGCCAAAGGAACTGGAATAGGAACATTTATACCAACCATTCCAACATTTATTCTATGTGCAAAATCACGAGCAGTATCACCATCACGTGTATATATTGCTGTGCCGTTTCCATACTCATGATCCATAGCATAACCAATTGCTTCTTCGTAAGTTTTTGCTCTAATTGTTGAGAGTACTGGGCCAAATATTTCTTTTGTGTAAATGTCCATATCTGCTGTAACATTATCAAACAAATGAGGCCCTACAAAAAATCCATCTTCATAACCTTGTAAATTAAAATCACGACCATCAACCACTAATTTAGCACCTTGATCTATACCAGACTGCACTAATTTTAGTATATTTTCTTTAGCTGCTGCTGTAATTACAGGACCATAATCAACATCGTTACCAGCCGTGTATGGGCCAACTTTCAATGTTTCTATTCTTGGAATTAATTTTTCTATTAATTTATCTGCAGTTTCTTCTCCAACTGGAATAGCAACTGAAATCGCCATGCATCTTTCCCCTGCAGCGCCATATCCAGCACCCAATAGTGCATCAGCAGCCTGATCTAAGTCTGCATCTGGCATAATTATCATATGATTTTTAGCACCACCAAAGCATTGAACACGCTTTCCATTGGCACAACCGGTAGAATAAATATATTCTGCGATAGGTGTGGAACCCACAAAGCCAATAGATTGAACAATGTCTGAGTGCAACAATGCATCAACAGCTTCTTTGTCGCCATTAACGACTTGCAAGATACCATCTGGCAACCCAGCTTCTTTTAAAAGTTCAGCTAGCATTAATGGTACAGAAGGATCACGCTCTGAAGGCTTTAATATAAAAGCATTTCCACAGACGATTGCTGGAGCAAACATCCACATTGGTATCATTGCTGGAAAATTAAATGGCGTAATACCAGCTGTCACTCCTAATGCTTGACGCATTGAATACATATCAATTCCTGGCCCTGCACTATCAGTGAAATCACCCTTTAGCATTTGAGGTGCACCAATGCAGTATTCTACAACCTCTAAACCACGTTGAACATCTCCGGCTGCATCTGGAAGAGTTTTCCCATGTTCACGGCTTAATACTTCAGCCAATTTATCCATATCCCGATTTAACAAATCAACAAATTTCATCATTACACGAGCTCTTCGCTGTGGGTTGACTGCTGCCCATGCTGGTTGCGCAGCTTCAGCCTTAGAAATTATTGCGTCTACTTCTGATTTCGAGGCAAGTGGGCATTGATACTGCACTTCTCCAGTTGCAGGGTTAAATACATCAGCATATCTTCCTGAAGCACCTTCAACGTGTTCACCGTTTACGTAATGAGTTAATTTTTCCATAATAATCTCCAATTGATTTAGCTTTTCTTCCTTTTACAATGCAAAAATACAATATAAAGACCTAATATTACACTACTCACATGCAAAAATGCAAAGGATAGCTATGTTAAATTGGGATGACTACAGAATATTTTTAGATGTGGCTAGATCAGGTAGCTTGTCTGCTGCATCTATAATACTAAAAATTGATGCCGCAACTGTTGGCAGGAGAATAACAAGACTGGAAACCGCCCTAAATTCAAAATTATTTAATAAATTACCTCGTGGTTACCAATTAACTCAAGCGGGAAAAGATTTTAAAGAACATATTGAAGCTATTGAGCGCACAGAAAAAATTGCCAGAGGATCTCTTCAAAAAGCGTCTGCAAACATATCAGGGAACTTTCGCATAGGTGCTCCTGATGGTTTATCAAATTTTGTTTTACCTGTTGTCATATCGAATATTCAAAATCATCACCCCAATTTAAATATCCAAATTTTATCCTTACCCCGTGTGTTCAACCTATCAAGAAGAGAAGCAGATCTTGCCATTATGGTAACTCCTCCAAAAAAAGGTCGGTTTGTTACAAAAAAAATTGTAAATTATAATCTACATCTCGCTGCCAAAAATACATATTTGGAAAAAAACTCTCAAATAAAATCAAAAAATGATTTAAAAAACCACAATATCATTGGGTACATACCTGATCTTATTTTTGACCCAACTTTAGATTATCTATCTGAAGTAATACCAAATCGGGCACCAGATTTGTCTTCAAATTCCGTAGCAGTTCAAATGCAAATGCTAAATCTTGGAATAGGCGTTGGATTAGCACACGATTTTGCATTAGCTCACTTTCCAGAAATTATTCCTATCTTAAAAAATAAAATCAACCAAGAACGTGCATTTTATATGGTAAGAGATCGAGATGACCTTGCATCAGAACAATCAAACCTCATTGCCTCATTGCTAGATAATGGTATTAAATCAGAAGTTAAGCGCCTCCAGTCCAATAACTAACAAATCTAAGGACCAAAATGACCAAAAAAAAAAAAAATTAAAAGATTATTCATCCTTAGTAGGTTCTGAAATTGGTCTTTCTGAATGGATAACAGTTTCGCAAAAAATGATAGATGATTTTTGTAATGTAACTGGCGACTATCAATTCATACATAATGACCCAGATAGGGCAGCCTCTGAAACTCCATTTGGTGGATCAATTGCTCATGGCTTCCTAACACTCTCATTAATTACAAAAATGTACAAAGATACTACACCAATTATTGAAGGGCATGAATTAGTCATTAATTATGGATTAAACAGAATACGTTTTCTTGCTCCAGTACCAAGTGGGTCTCGCATCAGAGGCAGAATAACGCTTGGAAAAGTTGAGCCTCGAGGGGTAAATAAAATTCTAACAGAAAATAAAATAGTTGTTGAAATTGAAAATGCAGAAAAACCAGCAATGCTTGGTACATGGGTGACACTATTGGTCAAAGATTAAATCTGTTTTTAAGTTAAAAATACAAAAGCCCATGCAGTTTGCACAGGCTTTGTAAACTCAATGGCGCGGTTGACGGGGCTCGAACCCGCGACCTCCGGCGTGACAGGCCGGCACTCTAACCAACTGAGCTACAACCGCCGCTCATTGAGTAGCGGCTTCTTAGGACGCACAACACGATGGGTCAAGCATGTATTTATATAAATACGAAAAATATTTAATTTTATTGTATAGACCAAGCTAGCCATTCAGCCTAATGATATTAATAATTCCTAAATTTTGCTTATTAAGAATATTAATATGTCCCCAAAATATGCCACAATTTTAATTTTATCTGGTGCATTATGCATGAGTTTTGCTGCATTATTTGTAAAGCTTATACAAAATGCTGATGGTTTTCAGATATTATTCTACCGAGGCTTTCCACAATGTATGATGGTGATGATAGTTGCGTGCTTCATAAGGCGGATAAGCTTAGTAGAATTCTTTAAATCAATTGATAAAACAGATTTAATTTTGGGATTTACGATGTGTATTGCATTTTCCTTTTATATATTTGCCCTATTAAATACCTCCGTTGCGTCAGCCCTATTTATTCTTTCTATATCTCCTGTATTTGCTGCATTACTTTCTTGGAGGATAATTGGTGAAATACCAACGAAAACTACATGGATTGCAATATTATTTGCTATGGTTGGCGTTACTGTAATGGTAGGAGCGGACTTAACTAGAGGTCAGTTAATTGGAAATTTATTTGCGATGATTTCTGCTTTCAGTTTTGCTTTAATGTTAGTATTTGCCCGCAAATCAAAAAAAAGCGATGTATTAACTGGAAATTTTTTAGGTGCAGGTTTTGCTATATTAATGGCAATAATATTAGCTTATTCATATGGTGACGGGCTAATAGTAAGCACACAGGATATGTTGTTATCTTTTGCATTGGGCGCGTTTACTATTGGAATTGGTATAGCTTTTGTAGCTTGGGCTGCGCCATACTTACCTGCCCCAAATGTTGGGGTGTTAGTATTAATTGAAAGCGTATTAGCGCCTGTATGGGTTTGGTTATTTTTAGACATGCCCATGAAGTATCAAGAAATACTTGGTGGATTAATAATACTCTGTGCAGTTTTAATCTTATCAACAAAGCGAAAATAGTTATATTTTAGATTATTTTTTAACTTGGAAAATATGGTGGGTGATAAGAGACTCGAACTCCTGACATCTTCGGTGTAAACGAAGCGCTCTACCAACTGAGCTAATCACCCTACAAGATGCGGTCTACCCAAGGAATGAGCAAGCATCAAGTACCTTTTCACTGCTAAATGCATTTTTTTTAGTCTAAATAGAAAATAAGCCACTCATTTATAAAAGTGACTTATAATTTTTATATTTTTTTGGTTAGTGCGCTAATTGTGCGCCTCTTGCACTCTCTGCTCGTTTTGCAGCGGCTGCTTCTTCAGCAACTTCATCCCATTCAATCGATTCAGGTTTAGAAGTTAAAGCATGTTTTAGCACTTCACTCACATGATATACCGGAATTATCTCAAGACCTTCTTTAACGTTGTCTGGGATTTCAGGAAGATCTTTTTCATTATCTGCTGGTATTAATACAACTTTTATACCACCTCTAAGTGCAGCCAATAACTTTTCTTTAAGTCCACCAATTGGTAAAACATTACCGCGTAGCGTAACTTCTCCAGTCATTGCAATGTCTTTTCTAACAGGAATAGCTGTAAGGACAGAAACAATTGAAGTTACCATACCTACTCCAGCAGATGGTCCATCTTTTGGAGTCGCACCTTCGGGTACGTGAACATGAATATCAATTTTATCAAATTGTGTTGGTTTCACGCCTATTTCTGGTGAAATAGAGCGCACAAAAGATGATGCAGCATCAATGCTTTCTTTCATAACATCACCAAGCTTACCAGTAGTTTTCATTCTACCTTTCCCAGGCAGTTTCAAAGCTTCAATATGAAGAAGCTCACCTCCAACAGAAGTATAAGCTAATCCCGTTACTACACCAACCTGATCAGTCTCTTCAGCTAATCCATATTTAAATTTCTTAACGCCAAGATATTCACTTAAAGTATCTTTTGAAACAGCTACAGATTTTGTTGAACCTTTAACAATTGCGGTTAAAACTTTCCTACATAATTTACCAATTTCACGCTCTAAGCTTCTAACTCCAGCTTCACGAGTATATCGTCTAATAAGTTCTTTCAAACCATCATCGGTTAAAGAAAACTCACTATCTTTAAGCCCATGGTTCTTTATTTGCTTACCTAACAAATGCTGTTTGGCAATCTCATGCTTCTCATCTTCAGTGTATCCTGACAATGGAATAATTTCCATTCTGTCAAGTAGTGGGCCAGGCATATTATAAGTATTAGCAGTAGTTAAGAACATAACATTTGAAAGGTCATATTCGACTTCCATATAATGATCCGTAAACGTACTATTTTGCTCAGGATCTAACACCTCAAGCATAGCGGAAGCCGGATCACCTCGGAAATCCTGACCCATCTTATCTATTTCATCTAATAAAATTAGTGGGTTATTTGTCTTTGCTTTTTTCATAGCCTGAATAATCTTACCTGGCATTGATCCAATGTAAGTCCTTCTATGGCCACGAATTTCGCTCTCATCTCTTACACCACCTAAAGAAATCCGAATAAATTCACGACCAGTGGCTTTGGCAACAGATTTGCCTAACGATGTTTTACCAACTCCCGGTGGTCCAACTAGACATAAAATTGGGCCTTTTATTTTTGCAGACCTTTTTTGAACTGCCAAATACTCAACAATTCTTTCTTTTACTTTCTCTAGGCCAAAATGATCTTTATCAAGAATACTTTGTGCAGCATTTAAATCTTTTTTCACTCGAGATTTTTTATTCCAAGGAATTGCTGTCAACCAATCAAGATAATTGCGAACAACGGTTGCTTCAGCTGACATTGGAGACATGTTACGAAGTTTCTTTAATTCACCCTCAGCTTTTTCACGAGCCTCTTTTGAAAACTTTGTATTTTTAACTAATTCTTCTAATTCCGAAGTTTCATCTTCCCCACCTTCACTATCGCCAAGCTCTTTTTGAATAGCTTTCATTTGTTCATTTAGGTAATATTCACGTTGAGTTTTTTCCATTTGGTTTTTAACACGTGATTTAATTTTACGCTCAACCTTTAAAACTGACATCTCTCCTTGCATGAGGCCATAAATTGCTTCTAGCCTCTCTCCGATATCAAGGGTTTCCAAAAGTTCCTGTTTTTGATCAACTCTAATAGCTATATGGCCTGCAACTGTATCGGCTAATGCTCCTGCATTATCACTTTCAAGCGCAGTGGCTAATGCTTCATCAGGAACATTTTTATTCATTTTGGCATATCGTTCAAATTCTTTGGAAACAGTTCGAGTTAAAGCTTCAATTGCAGCTTCATCATTACGCGTAACTTCAAGTACATTTGCTGTTGCTTCAAAATATTCTTCATTATCTAAATATTCAGTGATTTGTACTCGATCTTGTCCTTCAACAAGTACTTTAACTGTTCCATCAGGTAATTTTAATAATTGCATAACAGTTGCTAAAACACCATTTTGGTAAATAGTTTCTGTTGTTGGATCATCTTCAGAAGGGTCAATCTGTGAAGCAAGAATAATTTCTTTGCTATTCTCCATAACAGCTTCAAGGGCACGAACTGATTTTTCGCGGCCAACAAAAAGTGGTACAATCATATTTGGGAAAACAACAATATCTCTTAACGGTAAGACGGGAAAAGAGACACTTTTAGCATCGGTCATAGTAATTCCTTTATTTTAGCAAAAAATTCATAGTCCCACCTTTGCAGCAACATAAAATTTTTCCTGTATTTAACGATATATATAATTTGGTTAACAAACTTAAAAAGTCAAGCGAATGGAAAGGTATTTTTAAATAAAGCCATCGTTAAAGAGGCTCAATATCACCCCTTTTTCGAATTTCATGAAAGTCTGATACATATTTATCAAGTTTATTTGAAGCAATAGCATCTCTCAACTCAGACATAAGAATCTGATAATAATGTAAATTATGCCAAGTCAACAACATAGAACTTATAATTTCACCTGCCTTGTGAACATGATGGAGATAAGCACGACTGTAATTTTTACAGCATGGACACTCACAATTTTCATCTAATGGCCGATTATCATCTCTGTGCCTTGAATTACGCATATTAATAGCACCCATTCTCGTTTGTGCCTGACCAGTTCGACCAGATCGACTGGGCAAAACACAATCAAACATATCAATACCTCTTTGAACTGCACCAACAATATCATCTGGCTTGCCTACGCCCATTAAATATCTTGGTTTATCTTGAGGTAATTGATTTGGCGCATAATCTAAAACATTAAACATCAGTTCTTGACCTTCGCCTACAGCAAGCCCTCCAACTGCATATCCATCAAATCCAATATTTGTTAATTTCTCAGCACTTTCAGCTCGCATATCCTTAAAGGTAGATCCTTGTTGAATCCCAAAAAGTGCATAGCCTGGCCTATCTCCAAATGCATCTCTTGAACGTTGTGCCCAACGCATTGATAAATCCATACTTGATTTTGCTTGCTCCTGAGTTGTTGGGAAAGGAGTACACTCATCAAATGACATGACAATATCAGAACCAAGTAGGCGTTGAATTTCCATTGAGTATTCTGGGGTTAAATTATGAACGGATCCATCAATATGACTTTTAAATTTTACACCTTCTTCAGTAAGTTTTCTAAGATCCGTTAGACTCATCACTTGATAGCCCCCCGAATCTGTCAAAATAGGGCCATGCCAATTCATAAATTTATGAAGTCCACCTAACTTATGAATACGCTCTGCTCCTGGGCGAAGCATTAAATGGTATGTATTTCCCAGTAGAATATCTGCACCCGTAGAACGTACACTCTCAGGCATCATGGCTTTTACTGTTGCAGCTGTTCCCACTGGCATAAAAGCTGGAGTACGGATATCACCTTTAGGTGTATTAATAACACCTGTTCGGGCTCGCCCATCGGTTGCATTAATATTAAATTGGAAACGGTTTGTCATGTCGAGTCACCCTAGACGTTTTCTTTTCTATTCCTTATATGTTTACTCAGGAATTCCAAGTGAGAAGAATAATGAGCGCTTCAAATGATACACAAATGGAAGGTACACCGTTAATTGTACCATCTTCAACAGATCATGCACTGTATGAAACTATATGCGAAGCATGCAGAACAGTGCATGACCCAGAAATACCAGTAAATATTTTTGATTTAGGTTTAATTTATACAATTGAAATATCTGATTCTGGCGCAGTTGATGTTAAAATGTCTTTAACTGCTCCTGGTTGTCCTGTTGCAGGAGAAATGCCTGGTTGGGTTCAAGACGCAATAGAGCCAATACCCGGTGTCCTATCAGTAAATGTGGACCTAATCTGGGAGCCCCAATGGGGAATGGATATGATGTCAGATGAAGCTCGATTAGAATTAGGTTTTATGTAAATGTTTAGTATTCCAGGAAAACAAGCAGTAACCATAACAAACGCCGCTGTTACACAAATCAGGAAACTTATGGAGCAAGGTAACAAAAAAGGTTTGCGAGTTGGTGTGAAAAAAGGTGGTTGTGCAGGCATGGAATACACCATGGATTATGTAGATGAAATTGATCAAAACGATGAAATCATATCACAAGATGGAGCTACTGTAATGATTGCTCCAATGGCTCAAATGTTTTTATTTGGTACAGAAATTGATTATGAAGTATCTTTACTAGAAGCAGGTTTTAAATTTAATAACCCAAATGTTTCAGAAGCTTGTGGATGTGGTGAAAGTATCAAATTTGAAGGCATGTGATTTTCAATAGATTACATTAAGTTCACTTTTATTAAGGCAATATTATGCGAAGACCGACTGCAGCTGGAAACTGGAAAATGAATGGCCTTAAAAAGCATAAAGATGAGATATTAGATATCGATAATGCTTCCAGAAAAGCTAATTGTGATGTAATATTATGTGTCCCATCAACTATAATTTCAGAAATATCGAAAATAACAAAAAATATTTTTATGGGTGGGCAAAATTGCCATACAGAAAAAAACGGCGCATTCACAGGCGATATCTCTGCTGAAATGCTAAAAGATGCAGGTGCATCGCATGTAATTGTTGGACATTCTGAACGCAGAGTTAATTATGGTGAAACAAATAATAATATAAGAACAAAGACACAAATAGCTTTAGAAAATGATTTGAAAGCTATAGTTTGCATTGGTGAAACATTATCTGAGCGTGAAGATGGAACAACTTTAGATGTGATTAAAAAACAATTAATTGAATCACTACCAACAGAAATCATTGGAGAGAATATAATTGTTGCATATGAACCTATCTGGGCAATTGGGACTGGATTAACTCCTACTATTTATCAAATAACTGAAGTTCATGATTTTATACGAGTTGAGTTAGTTCAGAGCTTTGGGAATGACACTGGGCAATCAATTAATATACTTTATGGCGGCTCTATGAATGCAAAAAATGTTAAAGAAATATCAGCTATCTTAAATGTTGACGGCGGTCTTGTAGGCGGTGCGTCACTAAAAGCGGATAGCTTTGTTCCAATAATTAATGCTTTGGGTAAAGGTTAATTAACTAATAAAATTCACAAAAAAGCATTTTAACCAAAAGCATCTGGTTCACTATCTTTTCGTGCCTGAATGTAAGCTTTAAGCGCTTCATCAATTTCTGGATCAATTGGTGGCTGGATATAATCACTTAGCATTTTATGAACTTTTTCATTTGCTAAAGTTACAGAATCTTTTGCTCCATCTTCACTCCAAGTCTCAAAAGGCTTGTAATCAAGAACATCACTTCTCCAAAAACTATTTTTGAAATTATTTTGTGTATGCTCACATCCCAAATAGTGACCACCAGGCCCAACTTCTCTTATGGCACCCATAGCTTGGGCATTTTCAGACATATCAATACCTTCAGCAATAGAATGCAAAACTCCTAATTGATCTGCATCCATAACAAGTTTTTCAAGACTTGAGACTAAACCACCTTCTAACCAACCTGCTGCATGTAAACAGAAATTTACACCACCCAACAATGCTGCGTTGAGTGTATTTGCTGTTTCATAAGCAGCCTGAGCATCTGGCAACTTAGATCCACAGAGCGAACCACCAGAACGAAAGGGTAAATTCAAACGACGAGCTAACTGCCCTGCCCCATATAGAATTTTTGATGCTTCAGGAGTTCCAAATGTAGGTGCTCCTGAATTCATATCTATTGAAGCCACGAACGCACCCATAATCACTGGTGCACCAGGCTTACAAAGTTGATTATATGCGACTCCAGCAAGAGCTTCTGCCATTACTTGAGTTAAAGTTCCTGCAACAGAAACAGGTGCCATAGCTCCACCAACAATAAATGGCGATACAATACACGCTTGATTATTTTCTGCATAAACTTCCATGGCCCCCATCATTATATCATCAAACACCATAGGTGAATTAATGTTAATCAAAGAGGTCATTACAGTATTATTTTGCACAAATTCTTCTCCAAAAAGAATATTGCACATATTTACACTATCTTGAGCATTTTGAGGTGCTGTTACAGATCCCATAAAAGGCTTATCTGTTAATGTCATATGAGCATAGAGCATATCTAAATGGCGTTTATTCACTGCCACATCTGTAGGTTCACATACTGTTCCTCCAGAATGATGAAGGTATTTAGACATATATGTAAGTTTAACTATCTTATGAAAGTCAGAAATTGTTGCGTATCGACGTCCACCTTCTAAATCACGAATAAATGGAGGCCCGTAAACTGGGGCCAAAACCATGGTTTTTCCACCAATTTCAACATTTTTTTCTGGGTTTCTAGCATGCTGAGTGAATTTAGCTGGTGCCGTTTTTATTAGTTCTCGTGCCAAACCACGTGGAATTCTTACTCGATCACCATCTATATTTGCTCCGGCATCTTTCCAACGCTGTAAAGCTTTTGGGTTTTCAGGAAAGTTTACACCAATTTCTTCAAGTACCGTTTCTGCATTATATTCAATTATTTTTAATGCGTCATCATTTAAAACTTCAAAATTTGGTATATTTCTTTCAATAAATCTTGCCGTTTCGATAACTACAGCAGTGCGCTCTGCTCTCCTAGCTGCACCTCCACCACCACGTACTCTTCTTCGTGTTGTGTTTTGCTCTGCTGTGTCAGTCATGATTCTAATCCTTTGTAGAATAGGTATATTATTGACAACAATACGTTTCCATCACTACTTTTACAGTTACAAATTCGGCTATTATGTGTCGATGGCGACATTTAAATATTTAATATTAAGACTTTCATTAAATTAATCTTTATAATCACTCTTGCATGGATCTAATGATACTAATAAACGGATTTTATGACAGATATATCACATGACCGCCTCCTCATTATCGATTTCGGTAGCCAAGTTACTCAGCTAATTGCGCGTCGATTACGAGAACTAAATGTTTATTGCGAAATTCACCCTTTCAATAATGTTGATGGTGCTTTTTTAAACCATTTTAAACCAAAAGCAGTAATTTTATCTGGTGGTCCTTCTTCCGTAACAACAAAAGATAGCCCTCGTGCTCCTAAAGAATTATTTGAACTTGGCATACCATTATTAGGAATATGCTATGGCCAACAAGTAATGATGCACCAATTAGGTGGAAAAGTTGAAACAGGTCATGGAACAGCAGAATTCGGGCGAGCATACGTAAAACAAAATTCAAATCGTTTAAATATACTTGATGGCTGGTTTCTTGATGGAGATGAACAAGTCTGGATGAGCCATGGCGACCATGTATCTGAAATAGCTGATGGATTTAAAGTATATGGCACATCTCCAAATGCACCATTTGCTATTACTGCAGATATTGATCGAAACTTCTATGCAGTTCAATTTCATCCAGAAGTTCACCACACACCCAATGGTGCAAAGCTTTATGAAAATTTCATTAAACTGGCAGGTTTTACTGGGGACTGGACTATGGAAGCCTATAGAGAGCAAGCCATAGCATCAATAAAAGAAGCAGTTGGTGACCAGCAAGTCATATGTGGATTATCTGGTGGCGTAGATAGCTCTGTTGCAGCAGTGTTACTGCATGAAGCGATTGGAGATCAATTAACTTGTGTGTTTGTTGATCATGGTCTTCTACGAATGGGAGAAGCAGAAGAAGTTGTCAAAATGTTTAGAGATCATTATAATATGAAGCTCATTCATGCTGAAGAACAAGAACTATTTCTTGGGGAATTAGATGGACAATCTGACCCAGAAACAAAAAGAAAGATTATCGGTAAGTTATTTATTGATGTTTTTGATAAATATGCAAAACCAATTGGTGCAAAATTCTTAGCACAAGGAACATTATATCCTGATGTAATTGAAAGTGTATCTTTTTCAGGAGGACCATCCGTAACAATAAAATCACACCACAATGTTGGTGGGCTACCTGAAAAAATGGATATGGCTCTTATTGAACCCTTACGTGAATTATTTAAAGACGAAGTACGTTCATTAGGTGTGGAACTAGGCTTGCCTGCAAGTTTTGTTGGAAGACACCCCTTTCCAGGACCAGGCTTGGCTATTCGATGCCCAGGTGAAATAACTCGCGAGAAATTAGAAATACTTCGAAAAGCAGATGCAGTTTACATAGATCAAATCAGAAAACATAATCTGTATGATGAGATTTGGCAGGCATTTGTAGCTATCCTGCCTGTACGAACTGTAGGCGTCATGGGCGATGGCCGCACATATGATTTTGCTTGTACGCTTCGTGCAGTTACATCTGTAGATGGTATGACTGCAGATTATTATCCATTCTCACATGATTTTCTGGGAGAAACTGCAACACGTATTATAAATGAAGTTGAAGGTATAAACCGTGTTACATATGATATTACGTCTAAACCCCCAGGAACAATTGAGTGGGAATAAGGTATAAAACGTAAGTCATTGTTTTTTATTACAAAAGAGGCAGACAAACACGCAATCCAACACGTTCTAATGCTCGTTATAGTCTTACTAACCCTATCAAAGTTGAAACATACAAGATGGCATTCGATGTATATGAACACATATTACTTGCTAACAGTAACGATGAGAAAGTATCAAATTACAAGTTAGCAAAGGCTGTTGGATTGAAAGTTGGAAGTAGAACAACAGATGAAGCGTATGACAAAGCATATGGGCATAGAAAAATATCAGTTGCTGTTACAGGTAAGAAGAAGACAGCAATAGATGCTATAAGCAATGTTGTTGAAGATAAATTTGGTTAAACAAAAGGAGAAAGAAATGACACGTTCATTAGAAGAAATAGAAGCACAAGAAAAAGAACTTGCGGCTGAAAAGAAGCAAGCAATTAAAGAGCATAAGAAAGAAGCAGTTGGAGCGTTAATATAATGATTGGAAAACTTCCAAAATTTTTTGCGTATAAAGCTGCGTCAGATTTAGTTCGAATTGGACGTAATAATGATGGTGGTTATCTTGTATCAAAGTCTGATATTGACAAAACAAATATACTCATAGGACTTGGAATTAATGATGATTGGAGCTTTGAACAAGATTTCAAAAAAATAAAAGATGTTGACGTACTTGCTTATGATGCAAGCATATCCCAAAGATTTTTCATCAAACAATTGATCAAGTCATTACCAAAATTTTATAAGCCAAGATCGATATACAGAAAAATTTGTACGATTTTATCTTATTATAATTTTTTTGATAAAAAAAATAACTTCCATATACAAAAATTTGTTGGCTTGGATTCGGATAATGATCACCATTGTAGCTTTACAAGTGTATTAGATGAGATTGTCCATGATGATATTTTTCTTAAGATCGATATTGAAGGATCAGAATATCGATTTCTTGATAATATTATTGCCAACGAAAAGAGAATTTCTGGCATGGTAATAGAGTTTCACGATTGTGATATTCACTTAAATAGTATCCAAAAATTTATTAAAAAAACTAATTTGAAACTTATTCATGTGCATGCGAACAATTATGCGCCGATTAGAGCAACCGATAGATTGCCGTTAGTTTTAGAACTCTCATTTAGTACATATTGTGAACAATTTGAAGTTCCATCGTTGCCACATCAACTGGATATGCCTAACGGCAAACGCCTTTCAGAAATTCATCTTGTGATTGATGATTAGTTTATTATTCTGTATGATTTGTATCAAAAGATAACCTATGCTTAACACATTAATTTTTTCATACATATAGTTAAAATACTAATTGGACAATAAATGATTAAAAATATTTCTGATTCGAAAATATTAATAGTTGGTTTGGTTCGCAACTGTGAAAGCCAAATTGAAAAAGAATTTAACATTATTAGTTCGGCATTTTCCGATGCTAAGACTTTAAGTTGGCTGGTTATTGAGTCTGATAGTGAAGACGCGACTGTGGAAGTTTTGGAGAAGCTCAAATCCAAAAAAAACTTTGACTTCATTTCTCTTGGCAAACTTTCTCCAACATATCCCAAGAGAACAGAGCGAATAGCTATATGTAGAAACCGCTATTTAGAAGAAATTAGAGTTAATGAAAAATATATTAATTATGATTTTATCGTTGTTGCTGACTTGGACGGAGTAAATTCAGAGCTCACGCAGTCAGCAGTAAAATCATGTTGGAAGGTAGATAGTAAATGGGACGCATGTTTTGCTAATCAAAGTACAGCATATTATGACATCTTTGCTTTACGTCACAAAGTTTGGTGCCCAACTGATTGTTTTGAAACACGCGATTTTCTTATGAAACATGGTATAAGTAAATTCAAAGCACGTCAGTCCACGATATTATCTCGTATGATAAAAATAAAAAAAGACAAAAAACCCATTGAAGTTGAATCTGCGTTTGGTGGTTTGGGGGTTTATAAAAGAAACACATTGATATCAGCAGATTATAAAGGGGTGAATTCAAAAGGTGAGGAAGTTTGTGAGCATGTGTATTTGCATTCTAAAATGCGTGAAAACAGTTTTAAGCTATACATCATACCAAGCCTCATAAACTGTGGATGGAATAACCATTCTAAAAATATCCAATTAAAGGTAAGAATTAGACGTAGGTTACAATATGGATTAGCGATTTGTGCAGACTTTTTAACCAAAAATTTTAGTAAAAGTAGATGAACGAGAAACGATCAACTTATGAACAGCTGTATATAATGTAAGTGTAAATCAACAATCAACTATGGCAAAAGATGATCTTTGAGCATTTAAATGCAAGGTTTGTATCCAACTGCTATGTTTCTATTACAAATGAGTAGCAACGCATAAAGATTGATTGTTAAGCAGAATGCCATACTGACTTACAAATTACTTACAAACCATTAGGAAATATGTGTGATAACAATAACTTACAGTGCTGGAATTATTGAGTGGGAATAAATTATTATAATATCAATAACTTGTTATTCAATATTAATGTATTATTTATGGATTCTTAATTAATGTATGTATCAGTAACAGGACTTAAACCAAAAGGTTTAGTTGGTTGGATAAGGTTTTGGATACTAACAATCCCTGCTTCAAAAGATGCCCAAAAAGCTGAAGGAATAATACATTGTGCGTTTAACTCACGTAATGGATACCAACACACACTAACTGTGTGGAAATCAAAAGAACACATGTTAGGTTATTTATCATCTCCAGCCCATTTAAAAGCTATGAAAAACTTTTCAAATATTGGGAGTGGAAAAGTATATGGATACGAAGCTGATACAATGCCAAGTTGGGAAAATGCGTTGACTGAGTGGGATAAAAATGGGCGCATGCACTAAACCTATATTGTAATAGTTGAAAAATAATATTCATAAATTAATTATTATTTTGGAGAGATTACTTAAATGAAGTTACGAGAAATTCACCCTATCTTAATTTGTGTCGACATACAGTTAGGGTTTTTAGATGAAGACTATTGGGGTGGAAATAGAAATAATAAAAATGCAGAGAAAATTTGTGCAGAAGTTTTAAATAATTGGAGGGATATTGGAGAAGAAGTCATTCATGTTCGTCATAGCTCCAAAAATCCAAATTCAAAGCTTCATAAAAGTTCCAAAGGATATAATTTTAATCCATTGTGTGAACCAATTCATGATGAGATTGTACTTACAAAATCGGTTAATAGTTGTTTTATTGGCACCAATCTAAAAAAAATACTCGATGGAAAGAATTGCAACACAGTTGTAATCATTGGCTTAACAACAGATCACTGTGTTTCTACAACAACAAGAATGGCTGCTAATTATGGATACGATACTTTTTTGATATCTGATGCAACTGCTACCTTTAATAAAGTTGGAATTAACGAAGAAACTTATGATTCTGAATTAATGCACCAGACAGCACTAGCAAGTTTAAAGGATGAATTTGCAATAATAATATCGTCAAAAGAATTTTTTAAGATATTTTAAAATCAGCCAATCAAACGATAAGCTAACTATAAATGGAAATCTTAAAGATACCTTAAAATGCATTAATTCCTAATATATGTGCTAAAATTATTTTTCACAGGTTTACAAAGCTCCATAACTACATCTTTAGTATAATCTAAATATTTAAGTTAAAAATGGGCCACATCTAAATGAACAATAAATATTATTATCGAACGGTAAGTTAGGTGTTTAATTCTTTTTCTAAGACTATCCAAGCTGCATTTTGGATGACAGGAACAATAGTTTCATTTTCTGCAATGGCAGTCTCAGGACGTGAGATTTCTTTTGAATTAGATACATTTGAGATAATGATGTATCGATCAATAATTGGCTTGATTATTGTTTTAGTAATTTCCACCCTCTTAAAGACACGCAATCAAATAACTACAAATAAACTTTCCTTGCATTTTTTACGAAATCTATCACATTTTACTGGCCAAAACCTTTGGTTTTATGCCCTCACTTTAATACCATTTGCTCAACTTTTTGCATTTGAATTTTCAGTACCATTGTGGGTTATGCTGGCTGCACCTTTTCTACTAAAAGAACGTCTAACTAATATTAGAGTTATTTCAATTTTAGTTGGATTTGTTGGCATACTAATTGTAACTCGCCCTTGGCTTGCAGGATTAGCACCAGGAATTATTCCCGCTGCGCTTTGTGCCATTGGCTTTGCCTGCTCAGTTATTTTTACAAAAAAATTAACTCAAACAGTTAGCATTACTTGTATACTTTTTTGGCTCACATCAATGCAACTTGCCATGGCCATTATTTGTGCAGGCTATGATGGCGAAATAGCACTTCCATCTAGTTCTAATTTAATTTGGATTATAATTATTGGCATTGGAGGACTTTTGGCTCATTTCTGCATTACAAAAGCACTACAATTGGCACCTGCAACAGTCGTGACACCTATAGATTTTTGCCGACTTCCTGTAATAGCGGCAATTGGTTATTTATTTTACAATGAAACTCTTGATATATTTATTATAGGTGGAGCAATTATAATTTTTGTAGCCAATTATATCAACATATGGTCTGAAACTAGACAAAAGGTACTAAAAGTTAATGGCTGATTTTTTTGGTTATGGATCATTGGTAAATTTACATACACACACATATGTAAATCCTCGCCCAACTAAAATTAAAGGCTGGAAAAGAATATGGGTAAGTTCTAATATTCATGATATTGCATTCCTTTCAGTAGAGACCTGCAATTCAACCCAGTTACAAGGAATGAGAGCTAGTACAGAAAATATTGGGTGGGATGCTCTTGATCTACGTGAGACTGGTTATAACAGACAACAAGTAGATAATCATGACATGCAAATATATGTTGGTGACCCAAAGTATATAAATACCTCAATAAAGAACCCAATTCTGCTTAGTTATTTGGATTGCGTTATTCAAGGTTACTATAAACACTTTGGTGAAGATGGCGTAATGGATTTTTTTTCCTCAACAAAAGGTTGGGATCATCCAATATTTAATGATCGAAGTTCACCAAAATATCCGCGCGCTACAAAGTTAAGCAAATATGAATTTGAGCTCGTAGATGCTCATATCCAAAAACTATGATACAAAAAACATTATCACTTTCAGCATGGATACCATTATTATCTCTTGCCATAATTTGGGGAGGTAGCTTTTTAGCCTATGCGTTAATTTTACGTGAAGTACCTGTTTTTACTCTTGTAGCAAATAGAGTATTTTGGGCATGCTTAACACTTTGGTTTATTGTAGCATTTTTAAGGATTCCAATACCAAATTTAAAACAATGTGGTGTGTTATTTATAATGGGGATTTTGAATAATGTAATTCCATTTTCTCTAATTGCATGGGGGCAAACAGTCATTGAAAGCGGCTTGGCTTCAATTTTGAATGGAACAACTGCAATTATTACATTTGCATTGGCTTCTTTGATTTTCAAAGATGAACGTCTTTCTTATAATAAAGGTATTGGATTATTTTTAGCATTCATTGGCGTATGCATAGTTATAGGCTTTGACACGTTGGCTAATTTTAATTTACGTTCACTCGCTCAATTAGCTCTTATATTAGCATGTTTCTCATATGCTGTAGCTGCCATTTGGGCGCGATCTAAACTTACAGGTGTTAATCCAATTATGGCAGCGACTGGCATGCTTACAAGCGCAAGTTTAATAATGATACCATTAGCAATTTTAGTAGATGGACCACCCAACTTTAGATTGGAAACTATTACTATTTTATCAATGATATTTTTATCTTTACCAGCAACGGCCATTGCATACCTTCTGTACTATAAGGCATTAAATTTAGCTGGTAGCGCCAATTTGTCTTTAGTTACACTCCTAGTTCCTCCAATGGCAGTTATATGGGGGGCAATATTTCTTGAAGAAAAACTTATGCCTACTGCTTATTTAGGGTTTTTATTTATCACAATTGGAATGTGTTTTATTGATGGACGTCTTTTCAATAGCAAAAAGCGTTGAATTAATTCGGTATTTTTGGTTTACACGTTACAAATCAAGGAAATTAAATAAATGTTATATAATTCATCATCAGATTGGGATGCCTCAAAGTCAAAAAATATAATGCTTTTTGGAATGTCAGGATTGGGCAAAACATATATTTCTGAACTCTTAAGAAGTAACGGTGATTGGTTCCATTACAGTGTCGATTATAGAATTGGCACACGGTACATGGGCGAGCATATTGCAGATAACTTCAAAAAAGAAGCAATGTTAAATCCATTTTTAGCAAAACTTTTGCAAACTGATGCGATGGACATCTCTGCTAATATGAAATTTAACGACCTGTCCCCTCTTTCAACTTATTTAGGCAAGCCAGGAGATTCATCCAAAGGCGGTATTCCATTTAAAGAATATTTACATCGCCAACATTTACACCGCGATGCAGAAATTAATTCAATGCTTGATACAGTTCATTTTATTCACCGAGCCAAATCACTATATAATTATGATAAATTCGTATGCGATACATCTGGATCAATTGTTGAAATTGTGGACTGTAATGACCCAAATGACAAAATCCTGAATACTTTATCCCAATATGTTTTACCAATATGGATAGAAGGAACAGAAGACCACACTGAAGAGCTGGTTAAAAGATTTACTAAAGCCCCTAAGCCTATGTATTATGATGAAGATTTTTTAAATAAATGCTGGAATGACTTTTTAGATCAAAAAAATATTTCTGAATATGAAGTTGACCCTAATGAATTTATCATCTGGGGATACCAAAAACTTTTAGAAAACAGACTTCCAAGATATAAAAAAATTGCTGAGAATTGGGGAATAATATTGCAAGCTAGTGACGTGAGTAAAGTTAAATCAGCTGATGAATTTACTGCTTTAGTTTCTGAGAATTTGAGAGGATAGGATATGCCTATACGTATACCATCCAAGCTTCCAGCTTTTGAAATATTAAAGTCAGAAGGCGTTAATGTAATGTCTAATGCTGATGCTGATCGGCAAGACATAAGGCCATTAAAGATTGGCTTATTGAATTTAATGCCTTTAAAAATTCAAACAGAAAATCAGTTTGCAAGATTGATTGGATCAACTCCTCTTCAGATTGAGCTAACATTAATCAGGATGTCTGAACACAAAAGTAGAAATACTTCTTCTGATCATATGGATTCATTCTATAAAACTTTTGATGAAGTTAAAGATCAAAAATTTGATGGTTTAATTATTACAGGTGCACCCATTGAACACCTCGCCTTTAGTGATGTTACATATTGGTCAGAATTAAAATCTATTTTTAACTGGACACAAACCAATGTTCATTCAACATTTGGGGTTTGTTGGGGTGGAATGGCGATGATTAAACATTTTCATGAAATAGACAAACACATCCTAGATAAGAAAATATTTGGTTGTCACCGATGTCAAGTTACTGACCCAACATCAAGATTTTTAACAGGTTTTTCTGATGATTTAGTTATACCTGTGAGCAGATGGACAGAAAATAAGGCAGATGAAATTTTATCTGCTGGGCTAAACATATTAATTGACAGTGAAACTTCAGGACCATGTTTGATAGAGGACACAAAGCATAATGCTTTATATATTTTCAATCATTTTGAGTACGATAAAGAAACATTAAAACAAGAATATGACCGCGATATAGAAAATAATACTCCAATCAACATTCCTATGAATTATTATCCAAATGATGACCCCCAAAAACCACCTTTAAATAAGTGGCGAAGTCATGCACATTTACTATACGGCAATTGGATTAATCAAATATACCAGAATACTCCTTTTGATATTAAAAAGATTGGTTCATGAATTAAGAAAGGATTTATAAATTAGTATGGATAATCATATACTACCATCACATAATAATCTTCAGCGTTGCCCAAGATGTCAATCTGAATTGAGTACTGTCGTAGTACATGGTCATGAGCAGTGCGTAATTTGCAAGTCTAACATATTTGAATGTTGTTCAGGGGACACATGTGGCACCGACTTTAATTTAAAAATAGGCTTTAAAAGATCATAATCTAATATGAATAATTTAAGGAAAAAACCTATGTTATCATTTATTAGAAGTACAGTATTTTTGATTTGGATGTTTTTTTCTTTGGTTTCGATAACAGTTTTTATGTCTATTTGGGCACTTCAAACAACATTTAAAGTAGCAAAATTAAGCGCTGAAATAACTTCAAATACGATAAAACATAAAAAAGCTATAAAGAATGCGGTACTGAGAGTTAAAGCAAAAGCTCGCTTGAAAAGAATGATAACAATGCTTCCTTTTGCTGGTGCAGCAGCCGGTATTTATTTTGAAGAAAGCGAATTTCAAGAATGGCTGTTAGAAAACCCGACTGGTTCAAGATCTGAGTATTTATGTGAAATTGCAGAAATAACCTCTGAAATTTTAGACGAAGTACTTAACGGTTTACCACAAACAATAAAACCAAGTGGTTTATTGTTAAAAAACATTACTCCAAAATGCATTGAATGAAAATTAAAAGTAAAATGCATTTACCAATACTTGATAAGAAAAATAAGCTAAACCAAGCCCACAAAAAAGATTAATTATAACCCATATTTTTTGATTAATTGTTTGCCTAACAATTCCTATAAAACCAGCACAAATGAAGCACCAAAGAATAGAAGAGAGCATAAATCCACAAAGAAAAACCATAAAAGATATCCCAGTTGGTTCTTTTACACCCAATGTTGCAATTGTCCCAGCCATTCCCACCCAATAAGTTAAGTTAATAGGATTTGATAATGAAATTGCAGCACCAACTATTAAATCAGATCTATCATCCTTCTTTAAATCTGGCTTTGATGAAGGAGCTTTTCTAGCTGCATCCTTAAAACTAGTGAACGCAAGCCAAGCAAGAAGCAGTCCACCAAATAATGCCATCGGCATTTTTATGGCTGCTATTTCAAATAATGCCGCCACTCCGCCTAAGCCAAGAAGAGCCCAGGTTAAATCACCAACTAATGATCCAAATTGAACATATAGTGCAGAAGAAAACCCTCCTTGCAGTCCACGTCTTAAACTTTCTGTGAATATTGCGCCTGGGGTCGCATTAAAAAGAAAGCCTAACGCCATTGCTGAAAAGAATAATTCTATCATTGAGATTCCTAATTCTTAAATATAATTTATAAGCCTTCAAAAATTCTTATATCCCTATCTGTACCATTATCTAAAGCTAATAACGCTTTTTGATAATCAGAAGAGTGATAAGCATTTATAGTTTCATCACATGTGCTGAATTCAATTAATACTGTGCTTTGGTTAACACCATTTTCATAAACAGTTAGTTTTTTCCTACTTTTGCCATTGCAATAATTTTACCTCCAGCCTTTCCAAGGCGTTCCTTACTAATAAATTATATGCAGCTTTTTTTACTGGGTCAGCTTCGCTTCTATGAGCACTTAAAATATACCCTTTCAATATGTTATTTCTCCATCTGAAAATTCAATACCAAAAAATAAATTAAAATGTAATTAACATATTAATATGTCTGATACTAAGTAATGTTTGTCGATAGTATCAATTGACATGGTTGTCATACAAGTTATTGGGTGATGTAAATTAAGTTGATAAAGAAAACATATTAAAGCTAAATTATAGAAATAAATTACCAGGGACACAGATGACAAATATTAAAGACAATCGATTGATTGATGGCATCGCAGTTAAAAAACGCATTATCGCTGAAGTTAAACAATATTCAGATAAATTTACAGAAATGCCAAGTCTTGTGTCAATTTTGGTAGGAGATGTACCTGAAGCAGCTGTATACGTTCGCAACCAAGCTCGAGGCGCTGAGCAATCAGGAATGCCTTTTGAGCAGATCAACTGGCCTTCTGATATTACACAAGAGGAATGTAAAGCAAGATTGCTAGCTCTAAATAATGACTCAAAAGTTCTTGGTATTATTCTACAACGACCAGTACCAGAACATATAAATGTAAGATCCTTACAATCAGCTATCCACCCTTTAAAGGATGTAGAAGGAATGAACCCAGCATCAATTGGTAATATTGTTTACTCTGATGTTGCTTTAGCTCCATGTACTGCAGCTGCAAGTGTTGCTCTAATAAAAGAAACGGGACTAAAGCTTGAAGGTTTAGAAGTTGTAATGATTGGGCATTCTGAAATTGTTGGAAAACCCGCTGCAATGATGCTTATGGCTGAAGGATGCACAGTAACAGTCTGTCACCATATGACGCGATCAGTAGCCATGCATTCAAGACGTGCTGATGTTGTTGTCGTTGCAGTTGGTAAAGCGCATTTAGTTAATCAAGATATGATTAAACCAGGAGCCGTAGTTATTGATATTGGTATAAATCAGATAGATACCCCAGAAGGTCCAAAAATTGTAGGCGATGTCGATACTGACTCTGTCATAAATATTGCAGGCTGGATTACACCTGTACCTGGTGGCGTTGGCCCTGTTACAGTTGCTATTCTAATGAGAAATGCAATGGTTGCTCACAAGCGCCAAATTAGTGCTGGTTGGCTTTAGGTTTTAAATTATTAAAAAGGTTTCAAAATGTTTAATAAGATTTTAGCAATACTGATAATGGGCGTTTTAGCCTTACAAAGCACAGGATTTACAATGGCGGATACTTCAGATTTAAAAATTGAAATTACTCAAAAAGGTTCTGGTGCCGAGGCAGCAAACGGAATGTCTGTTTCAGTACATTATACAGGAAAATTAACTGATGGTACAAAATTTGATAGCTCTTTAGACCGTGGAACACCTTTTACATTTACTCTTGGCCAGGGGAGCGTAATTAAGGGATGGGATCAAGGCGTATTAGGTATGATGGTCGGAGAGAAACGCACACTAACCATTCCCTCAGAATTAGGCTACGGCAGTGCTGGTGCTGGCGCGTCAATACCACCAAATGCGACCCTAGTTTTTGATATTGAGTTATTAGATGTACAGATGCCTGTTGTGCTTGGTCAATCCAGCCCTACTGAGTTTATTGAGCTCCAAAAAGATGGTTATATTGTAATCG
>Ga0209534_10000062_pt1 | contig 125226 bp, 156 predicted proteins | sample COG_07_FD_184751 | JGI IMG/M metagenome (GOLD analysis project Ga0209534, IMG submission 184751) | Pelagic Microbial community sample from North Sea - COGITO 998_met_07 (SPAdes) (version 2) | ecosystem: Environmental > Aquatic > Marine > Neritic zone/Coastal water | place: Helgoland, sampling...
TTCGCCAGGAAAAATCGAAGATTTTTCGCCAGGAAAAATCGAAGATTTTTCGCCAGGAAAAATCGAAGATTTTTCGCCAGGAAAAATCGAAGATTTTTCGCCAGGAAAAATCGAAGATTTTTCGCCAATTTATTTGCTGAATATTGGATCATACTTAGGATCGGCAAAATTGTTTAATAAATTGTGCAAATGTTTTATATTTTTTATATTTTCGTCGTTGGGTTGGGTTACAGGTTTTACGATTACAGAATTATTATTGTTTTTATACCAATCCAAACAATTTTCTGAATTAAAGATTGTTTGGCGAAAATGCAATAAGTTGGCCAAGTTAACTTTTAATTCTAAGTTTTGCAAAAAACCGCAATGAAGTATATTGCTGATTTCACACAACGATACGGGTTTAATGTCCTGAATTTGTTGAAACATGTCAAGATCTTCTAATATATTTTTTGAATTTAAAATTTCCATAATTTTATTATATTTAAGGGTATCAAATAGATTTCTTGTTTGGGTTCCCATATTAAAAAAAATCCATATTGCAGTAATAATGGTTGATGGTAGCTTGCCATCAAAATCTTTTTGTTGTTGTTTTTTTTCTTCGAATATGTATTCGTATAATCTTAATGAATTTTTAAACATAAGTTGATTATAGTCTGCCATTTCCTGACCATCATCATCTTTATCAAATACTTGTTTTCTTAAAATCTGTTTTACGTCTTGAAATGACATGGAAAAATCCCCTAAATTTAATGACATTTATAATAAGGATAGTCTTAATTTATTAATTTCAAACATATTGTTTAAAATTTTGACCTATTGGTAGAGCACATTTTATACTGTACAAACATGGGCGGATATCATTCTGGGATCACTGCGGCTAAATTGTGTGTTTATCGGCGTGTTTCTCCAGAGTAAATTTTCAATTGGCGGATAAATCCAGAATTGGGATTTGCCACGCATCTTTTCTTCTCTATATACGATAAAGCATCCGATGTAGTTTTTGCAAACCTTTTATAAAGTAAATATGCTGCAACTACCGATACACTTCTGGATACACCCATATAACAATGAACAAGAACAACTCCTCCTTCTTTCAATGCTGCATCTATAAACTTACCTGTAATATTAAAATATTGTAATATATTTTCATCTTTACTGTCATCTATTTTTACTTGAAGATAATTTCCTTTTAATATATAGTTTGGTCTTGGAACATCTTGAGTAACATTTACCACATGAGTTATTTGTTTTGGTAAACATGTTGATGACAACAAGTTTCCAATATACAATCGGGGAAGTATTTTTGAATAATTTTCAAATATACAAATGGGATTCATTTATAATATATTTAAGTTAGATTAGAGCAATTAATATTACATGAAATATTTTAAACGCTATACATGATTTTAATTTGTAATGTTAAATGAAATTATTCAATATTTTTGTATTATATTCGATTTTAAAAACTTCTATGAGCTGCTTTAGTGGAATTAGTATATCTCCCATGCGACAAGCTCATAAAAGAGTGTAATTTTCGTTATGATAAAATAATGGATAAATATATAATGTTTGGTGGGTTTTCGCAAACTAATTGTTATAGAAATAGATCAACATTATCGAATATGTTTAATTCCACACATAATAATATTTTGGCGTGTTTGGATGTTCTTTCTTTTAATTTTCCTAAACATATTTATACTGTATATACTGATTTTGGGATAAAATACAAAACCTTTTTTGTGAAGTGTATAAATAAACATTCTATTAGACCCGATAAATTTAATGATATAAAATATTTAAATTGTAATACATAATTTTATTTAAATGTTATATTATTACGTTTACAATTTTACTACAATATTTTAAATGGATCAAAAATTTTATTGGACAAAAAATATTCAAAAGGACTTTTGATATAATTTGGTTTATAATTTCTATGTCTTGTTTTTGGAGTGTAATTATACGAAAATTTTACAAAAAATTTTTTGTCTTCGAAAATAGTATATTTATTTCTATCGACTTTAATCGGTTTTGCTTTTTTGTAGAACGATTCGATAAATTTAGAATGGTCAATATCACTATCTATCACACTTCTGCGATCCATCCAACTTATTATGATTTCCAAATCAGATATTTTTTTAATATTATTTTTGGTGTCATCCAAAGATATATCAAAATTGTCAATAATGGTAATTTTTATGTTTGTTGAAAACGCAAACAATGTATCTTCATTAAGTTTGTATATAAAGTTCCTTTTTTTACATTTTCCAATTAGAATATTACAATCGTCTAAATCTCCATGAGAAAATGTTTTAAAACTTTTATTCATATAATCCAAATAACAGATCACCATAATTATACTTTGGAATATAGCGCGTGTTTTATCGTAAGAAGATTGTTCTTTGACCATAAATTTCAATAAACTTACACCTTCTGCATAATTATACACAGAAATTTCATATAATGTTATTAGTTTTGTTTTTTTTTCATGTTTTAAAAGTTCTCTAAAATTATTATTTTTAACAAATCGATCAATAAATATATCATAATTTTTACTAACATTCACATTAAAAATATTTTTATATTCCAATATAGATACAAAATTTTTAATATCACTTTTTTCTTCTACCTGTTTAATTTTTTGAAAAGTTTTCAATAATTTTTTTGGTTTATATTTATCTTCATCTTTTTTGATGGGCACTAATTTTAAAACCAAATCAGTATTCTCTATGGAAAATATTAATCCTTGATCTCCCTTCCCAATAAAATTGTAATTATAGGATAAAAAATTATGCTTAGTTATCATTTATTATATAAATCGATTGTTATCCACGCAAATTAATAATATATAAAAACGTCAGTTATTTTGTATAATTGTATTGTTTAACCAAAATCGACAAATAAATACATAATTTATGTATTTCAATTAAAGTCTGTTTATATAGTCCAAAATAAATATAGATTATCAACCAATATTGCTTTGTGGATAATTTCTAGTTTGTTGAAATTTAGGATTACAACAAAATAACCTATTTATCCAATAAATATGTATAATATAGTTTATCTTTTGACTGAGAACAGAATTTTACATGCTTCATTTGATCGAATCCTTCAGATTTATCTGGAATTTCTAATTTTTTAAAGAATATATTTGCGGCCATAAATGGTATATGTTTTGTAGATGTTATCGTTCTATATAATAAATTGTGTTTTACGTGCTCTTTATTCGCATCCATAAATATACAAACTGTTTTCATTTGTTTATTTTTAGCTATATCTATGAGTGTCTTTCTGTCAATTTTTAAGGGGTGGGTGTTATCGATAACGATAATTTCGTTATTATAATTTTCCAAAAATATATTTAATGCCTTCAATGTTTTCTTTTTATTCCCACTAATATCATTTGAAAATATAACATCATGTTTAACCCATTTTTTTACAAATGTACTCTTCCCGGATCCCGGGGATCCCGTCATAATTATCATACTTTTTGGAAAAATTAATTTTTTATAATTACATAATTCTTCTTTTGGTTTAAATGGAAAAATAATTTTATGTGATGATGGTTCATTCAAAAATGTATTTTCTGGAGTTGAAAAATGAACATTGGCATTCATAGCAAATGTTATATCTGCTGCAGAAAAATCTTTTTTATTTTTAGAGTATACTCTGCCAGATGCATCTCCGCAATATATTTTTAATACAGAACCAAACGTTTCGAATTTTTTTAACATCCCAAGTCTAGGCTTTCTGTTTATAGAATCACCAACACACGCAAAAAAGCAAATGGGTATAGAAATTTTTTCTGCAATATCTGCAAATTTGGCGTGCAAATATTCTTTGGTTTTGTGTTTTTGGTTTGTGAAAATCACAATATTGTACTCTTTATTTATTTCTTTTAAACGTTTAACAATATTATCATAATTGAATTTCCAGTCTTTAATATCTTTTGAGAATGTTTTTCCGCTTTTTGGTTTTATGATTGTATGATCTAAATCAAACCCGTATGCATACTTGTGTTTACCTTTATAGTTATTAAATTTTCCATATATAATATCATCTTCTTCAAACCAAGTCATAATGTAATTAATATTCGATTTATGTAATGAAATAAATTTTTATTTGATTCATTTTAATTCTCAATTATTATAAAATTTAAATTAATAAATTGATATGGAGTTGGATTTAAAAATACAAAAGTGTTTTGATAATGTGGAAACTGTATGGACGAACAAACCATCAAATCTTTTAGATGTTAACACTTACTTTAATTTAAATGATTTATCAGAAATATGCAGAAAATATTTTACAAAATTAATTATATATGATTACACTCCTTGGGAAGATCATAATTTGTTTGAATATATTTTTCATCCTACTACAAATAAACGCGAACAGTATAATATAATTAAATTTAAGAAAATGTTTTTTATTAGTGATAATCAAGGATATAGATATCCTAGATATTTAATAAAACTATATCAATATGAACCAACAAAGTCCCAATTATCAAAACGAATTATTGTGGATGTTCCTTAAATCTTCATTGGAACATGACCATAATAGTTTTCACTAAAAGTATTAAACTGTACAGGTATTCTTTTATATCTGTCATATATGGGATGAATAATTTGGTTTCCATCCCAAAAGAAAAATTGGGGATCGTGTATACCAGAAGCTGTAAGATATATAATATCTCCATATTTTAAGTTATCCACGTTTAAATATTTTTCAAGTAATTTATCAAAAATATTTGTTCTTTCTAACAAATGAACCGAATCGGAAAATTGAATTGATGGTATTATACTAAATTTAGCAATATCGTTATTCGATAAATGTTTTTCTTGTCCATGCAACATAAAAATTGTAGAAATTATCATTATAATATCATTTACTGAATAAAGTTGTTCTTTATTTAATATAAATTGTTTAAACATGTCTTTAACATCTTGATAATATATCATATGAATAGTTGCTATATTACTTATGTTTTGAGACTCTTGTTTTAGAAGATCAACTAAATCTTTATTTATACATGTATTTTTGTATAATTTAGATAATCTTCCGGCCAAGACAATACTTTCATATTTTGATGTTGACATCGCAAAATTTTTCGATATATATTCACATAAACTTTTAAATACAATCTGGTCTATTTTTGGTAAATTCATAAGATATTTTTTGTCTAAATTTTTAAGTAATGATTTGGTCAATGAACGTTTATCATATTCACATATATCAAATTTATCATCAAAAGTTATTTTCATATTGTTTAATAGTTTATTCTATGGTCTGCAAAAATAATTTTTTTAATTTTAATCATATAAGTTAAGCGAGGCGGACATTTTTAAACTACATACAATCGCTAATAGTTTGTCTAAGAAACTCAATTAAGTTAAGCGGGAACGGGGTATATTTTTAGTGTACAAACTATAATATTTTACACAAGGGATCTATATTATTTTAGATAAATAACATCATTTATATGTAATTATATATTACTAAACAATAACTTAATTGAAATTTTATTTACGATTATTTAATTGATAATAAGTTTAGAAAGTCTAAACTTATATATAATACATAAATTATACACTCTTTTTTATATCACAACATTAGTATGATTTATTTTAAATTATATATAATAATTAAAATAATAATATTTCTCAAATGTAAAAGTTAAAAAAAAATGTTCATTGTTGAAATAGAAAATGAAAAATAAAAAAAATATTTTTTAATATTGTCACCGAATATTTTTTAATGTTTTTAATGTTTTTAATGTTTTTGTGTTTGAGAGTTATATTTGAGAAAATAAATATTTTTAGTAAACACCTTGTTTACTAATATTTCTCAAATGTAAAAGTTAAAAAAAAATGTTCATTGTTGAAATAGAAAATGAAAAATAAAAAAAAATATTTTTAATATTGTAACCGAATATATTTTAATGTTTTTCCCGTTTGAAAAATAAGTATTATATTTAATTGATATAATGAAATAGATTTTTTTCAAATATTTTTTCCCGTATAAATTCTTCTTTATTCTTAATATAAAATGGTATTCTAATTAACATTGTGCCATTTTTCAAACATAAATCTTCTTTGAGTCTATCTCTAAACTCTTGTTTTTCCAGTCCCGCTCGATCAATATGCCATTTGGGGATAAAAATATAATGTTGTTTTCCGTCATATTCCCATGCCAGTCCCTTTCCAATAGACGTTATAATATCTGGATTATAACAATCCAATTCTAAGTTTCGTTTCGTCGAAGGATTTTTTAAAAAATTTGGTCTACACTTTGGAAAGGGTAATTGGAACATGTTTTCTATAATTTGTCTGCATTGATCTTTTGTTTTCATATTGTTTAATAGTTTATTCTATGGTATGCAAATATAATTTTTTTAATTTTAATCATATAAGTTAAGCGTGGCGGACATTTTTAAACTACATACAATCGCTAATAGTTTGTCTAAGAAACTCTATAAAAGATAACTTTGTCACCAAAAAACTCAATTAAGTTAAGCGGGAACGGGGTATATTTTTAGTGTACAAACTATAATATTTTACACAAGGGATCTATATTATTTTAGATAAATAACATCATTTATATGTAATTATATATTACTAAACAATAACTCAATTAAGTTTTTATTTACGATTATTCAATTGATAATAAGTTTTGACTTTCTAAACTTATATATAATACATAAATTATACACTCTTTTTTATATCACAACATTAGTATGATTTATTTTAAATTATATATAATAATTAAAATAATAATATTTCTCAAATGTAAAAATTAAAAAAAAATGTTCATTGTTGAAATAGAAAATGAAAAATAAAAAAAATATTTTTTTAATATTGTAACCGAATATATTTTAATGTTTTTCCCGTTTGAAAAATAAGTATTATATTTAATTGATATAATGAAATAGATTTTTTTCAAATATTTTTTCCCGTATAAATTCTTCTTTATTCTTAATATAAAATGGTATTCTAATTAACATTGTGCCATTTTTCAAACATAAATCTTCTTTGAGTCTATCTCTAAACTCTTGTCTTTCCAGTCCCTCTTGATCAATATGCCATTTAGGGACAAAAACATAGTGTTGTTCTCCGTCATATTCCCATGCCAGTCCCTTTCCCATAGACGTTATAATATCTGGATTATAACAATCCAATTCTAAGTTTCGTTTCGTCGAAGGATTTTTTAAAAAATTTGGTCTACACTTTGGAAAGGGTAATTGGAACATTTTTTCTATAATTTGTCTGCATTGATCTTCGTGTTTTCGTTTATAAGTAAAAAAATTCTCTTCCACCTCTTTATCTATTGGTCTATAGTTATACTTATTTCCCCAATTTTTAATACTCAAATATATCAAATAACTAATAGTTAACAATATAAACACAACTTCTTTATACATTTTTATTTATATTTGTGTTTTAATATCATTTATATATTAAGTTTAACAAATTATTGAAGTTCGTGTATTTGTGTTTAACTTATAACTAAAAACTGCCAGCATTATTCTATGAAAAATAAAATTTAATTTTTTTTTCGAATATTCTGATTTTAAATCGTCCCAAAATGTATAAAACATTTATGAGTCCCAATGAACATGGTCTTGGTGGCGGAGGATTTTTCCACCACCACAGCTACATTTCTAAAGATAGGACGTATCCTAGTGAATATGTTATTACAGCAAAAGATGTCGATCCCATATTTCAGACAATTAAAAATATGGTAGAAGCTGACGCCGGAAGATCATTTGAGGAAGTGACTATGTTGGATGATGAATACGTAAAGAATATATTTAAAGAATTTAAGGAGGATTTAGACAAAGAATATTTCAATAGTCATTACGAATTTTATGATGGGTGTGAATTTATCAAAAAGATGACCACAAACCCAATTATTGTAAATTATTTTAATAAGTGTCTCAGAAAAAATATTCTTCGTTTTGAAGGAATTAAACGTGGAGATTTGATCAAATACCAATTTTTGGGTTATTATACTCATGGATTCCAAATTTGGGATGGTACAGATCTCGTTCCCATGGACAACACCAATTATGAAAATACACTAGAATTTTCTATTCCAGAAAAATTCAACAAAGAATTTGGATCAAAATATTGGGAAAATCTATCATTTCAGGTAGAAAACGAAGACGAAGACGAAGAACTTATTAGAGAGACTGAATTTAACGATGATGAAGATCAGTATGACTATGACTATTATCCTTACGATTGTGGTGATACTTCGGATAGTGAAAGTGAATATTAAATAAAATTTATTTTTTGTGAACAGCGCTATACAGATAACCGGTTTGAACCAGTTTAATTAAATTTATAAACGCTTACACAATGGTGTGCCAGTGTGGTAAATCGTGCTGTAAAGACAAGCCCGAAATGTCAATTGTGACGTTAATTACTGGAATACTGTCTGGAATATACGCAATATATAAAATATGTGAATACGCAGATAAATGTAAAACGTGTAATTTAAATAAAAACAACTGTAAATGTTAATGAATTAAAAACATAAAACCAAAAAACTAAAAAAAAATTGTAAATATAATTTACAATAATTGTAATCAAATATTATAATTTTTAATTTAAAAATTATTTTTAGTTAAATGTAAAGTTAAAATATTAAAGATTTTGTATAATAATTTGGCATATTAAAATGTCGGAAAAAAATAACCCAAATTCAGAACTATGCCACCAGCTTAACTTATTAAGACTACACTATTTAAGTATCAATGATAAATATAGAAGTTTTGCGTATAAACGAGCTTTAGATGGTCTAGCAAAACAAACAGTTCAAATAAAAACAAAAGAAGCCGCAAACCTGATACCCGGTATAGGAAAAGGAATTGGAGATAAAATAGAAGAGTTTTATTCAAAAGGATATATCGAAGAAATAGTTTCGTTAAATAACAAAAATGAACAAGTTGAAATAGAAATATTTACGAGAATAAGTGGAATAGGGCGGGTTAAAGCGCTTGAAATTATTAGTAAAGGTATCAAAAATATAGAACAATTACGTCAAAATAAACATATTAAATTAACTCATCATCAGAGTATAGGTTTAAAATATTTAAACGAATTTGAAACAAAGATTCCAATGAAAGAAGCCGAAAAAATTGTAAACATTATTAAAAATACAGAAAAGATATTTAAAAAACTAAAAACTACTATATGTGGGAGTTATAGAAGACAAAAAAAATATTTAGGAGATATTGATGTGCTGATGTGTTCTCCCGATTTTACATCAGATGATGATAAACAATTGGGTGGCGTGAAACTTAAATTGTTTGTAAATAAACTAAAAGATAATCAGTTTATAACCGACACACTTGCATTAGGCAATACAAAATTTATGGGTGTATTTCAGCTTTCAGATAAACATCTACACAGAAGACTCGACATTAGAATTGTTCCATCTAATCAATATTGGACAGCCGTATTGTATTTTACTGGATCGGCCAATTTCAATAAACAATTTAGAGCTCATGCACTTTCTAATAATTACACCGTAAATGAATATTCTATTCGTAAAATTAACCCAAATGGATCTTTAGGAAAACCATTACCTGTTGAGTCTGAAAAAGATATATTTGATTATATAGAATTCCCTTATGTTGAACCAAAAGACAGGGTATAAAAATTAAAACTTAGATTATTTATCACCAAAAAAAAACCTCAATTAAGTTAAGCAGGAAGGGTGTATATTTTAAATGTCTAAAAATGGAGATGGTGACAAATTGAATAATGTGTCCATCTCTTTTTTGGTGACAATATTTTCCTCCTTTACAGGACTACTTTTAATATTATTACTCCATATATAATCATATGTTATCTTGTTTTTCTTATATTTTTGTTTAAAAATAGTATACACGTTATTCCAGAATTTTTGATTATAAGATAATACTTTGGATTGGCACATGAAAAATTTTATATTTGGAGACAAAATATCTACTTGATTTTGTTTGAAATATTTTTCATATCGAATTAATAATTCTGTATGAATCTTTATATCATCAAACGGTATATAAAATAAAAGTTTGTGTTCTTTTTCTACAACAAATTTATAATCTTTAATTGTAAGTTTTGTTGTATATTGAATAAGATTTAACATTTTTGAAATACGACCTTTCATAAGAGTTGTACACAGAAGTATGTATGGTTCATATGTTACTATTAAATCTAATAAACAAAGGATTTTAGTTCTGTCGTCAATATTGGGGATTATTAATATTAATGTCATTTCTAAAAACGAAAATAAAAACATTATTAAATGTTAAAAGTTTCTTTTAACATAAATTTATACATACATAATTTTTTATATGCTATGTTTTGTAATAAAACATCGGTATAAGTTTTGGTTAACATATTTAATGAATCTGTTTTTATAAATTTACTACACAGCAGTCTTCGTTAGCCGACATACTATTCTTATGTTATTTTTGTAATACAATAAAAAAAATTATTTGTTCATTTATGATCAAATACACTCAACATATAATTATTGAGTGATTTAAGTATGCTATGGTATGTATCTCCGTCTTGATAAGAATATAATCTTTTTGCGTTTTCTAAACTAAAATGTTTATTAACAGGATCATTTGCAAATTTCATTTCAATCAGATTTACCAATGAATTGTATCTGTTTGTTAATACCAACTGTTCTGAGTAAGATATCGAATTATTTCTATTTTTATACAACTCCATATTTGGCATTATAAAATTATAAAAAATCATAACTATCAATAATACGACAATTGCTATTGCAAATATGTGTTTTTTGGGCTCAAATTCATCTTCGTTATATTTATTATATAAATCTACAATAATTGCAATCAAAATTATAATTAAACATATTAAAATTATATAGTAATATTTTTTGTCGAGGTACATTTATTCGACGAATATAATTATAGTGTCTTTTAAATAAATTTCAATTCATTAATAAAAATCTTACACTGGCGAAAAATCTTCGATTTTTCCTGGCGTTATTAAAAATATTTTATATATTTAGTTTCGTTAAATGATACCTTTTTTTTTGATTTTTTTTTATATGATTTAACAAGATCATCTAGTTCATGGTCTGTTAATTTTTTTAAATGTTTTAGAGTAAATTGAGTATTGTTATACAAAAAAAATATAATTTCTGATCTATTCATTTATTGTTGACTTAATATAATTAAAAATTTAAACTTTTACAATTGAGGCTACAGGGATTTATTACCAACTAGAACTAAATAAATATAAATTAATAGTATATAAATTTAGTTGAATTTAATTCAACTATAAATAAACTAAATGTGGCTGAAAGAATTAAATGAAAATATATTCATAAACGATATCTCAATCCCCGGTACACACAACTCTCTGGCATTGCGTGGGGGTTGTTGGAGTATTACCCAAGACATTTCTATATTAGACCAAATGCACCTAGGTATACGTTATTTAGACGTAAGACTCAAATTGATTGACAACAATTTGAAGGTTTTTCATTCTGTCGTTGATCAGTGCATAGACATGGATGAAGTTCTAAAAATTGTTAAATCATTTTTATTTAAAAATCCTTCTGAATTCATTTTATTAAGTTTTCAAGAAGAAGGCGTGCTGAACCGAGCAGAATTTCCTAATGTATTAATAAATATATTACATAAGTTTCAAGACATATTGTATAAAAATTATAATAGAATACCCCAATTAAAAGATGTAAGAGGGAAAATAGTATTAATAGATAATCATGAATCTTGTGTTGGCTTTAAAAATAATTATTTTGAAAGTATAAATCAATGGAAAGACATTAATGATATAGATAAATATAAAAAAAATTTAATGACCAATATAGTTAAATCCACGAAAAATAATAAAGACGTGTTTTATAGAACTGTATGTAGCGCAAATGAGGGGGAATTGTGGGATCTATTTTGTGTTTTTACAAAAACCAACCCAAGAACATTTTCTAAAATAGTAAATCCATATATTTATAGACAAATTGATTTATTAGCAAATAAATACAATGTGACACAACTTGGTATTATAGAATTTGATTTTCCATCAAAAAAATTAATAAAACGAATTATTGATTCTAATTAAATACAGTTTAATATACAATATGAGTGTGGATAAAATAAATCGTGGAAATTTAATTATATTTGAGGGATGTGATCGTGCAAGTAAAACAACACAATCCAAACTAATTGTTGATCATTTAAATGATTTAAATTATACCTCAAAACTTATGAAATTTCCGGATAGGTCTACCAATATAGGAAAAATTATAGACCAATATTTAAAAGGAGAAATAGATATTGATGATTATACCATACATTTATTATTTGCAGCTAATCGACGAGAAAAAATAACAGAAATTTGTTCACATCTGAATGATGGAATTAATGTTATTATTGACAGATATGCATTCTCTGGTGTGGCTTTTTCGGAAGCCAAAGGACTTCCATTAGAATGGTGTAAAAATTGTGATATGGGGATACCAAAACCAGATGTTGTGGTTTTTTTAGAAGTGGATCCCCAAGAGGCATCTCTAAGAGGAGGATTTGGAGACGAAAGATACGAAAATATTAATTTACAAACAAAAGTAAAGGAGTGTTATAAACACTTAATAGATAATACTTGGAAAACAATCGATACAAATAATAAAAATTTCAATGAAGTTTATTTGGAGATATCATCTTATATACTTCAAAATATAGTCGAAAAAAATAACACCTCCCCAATATATAAACTATGGTCTTAATTTTTAACTATACAGACAATAGTTAAACAGATATAAGTAAAAATTATTTTTAAAATACTTAAAATTTGTTTTAAATAAAATCATGAATAAAGAATTATTTAATTATCTAATTACTGTTGCCTTGGAATTTAAGGAAGACGAAGAAGATAAGTTTGATTTATTCAAAAATGCAGCGTATTTTGTTTTAAAACATACATCCGAGATAACAAATAAAAATCAAATTAAAGTTCTAAAATTTGATAAGATGGTTGTAGATAAAATACACCATTATCTTTATGCAAAAAATATATTATCATTGATGACTATTGAGGGTATTGGTTCTAGTACAAGCCATAGACTATTCTCTGAAGGAATAAATGTAAATGACCTCTCAACGTTTAAATCTCCAATAATATTGAATAAACATCAAAAAATAGGTATAAAATATAAAAAGGATTTACAAAAAATTATACCCATGGATTTATTAAAACATGAACGAGAAAAATTAAAAAAAATATTGAAATCAAACAAAAAAATTAAAGAGGTATTTTTTGATTATACAAATGAACGAGAAATAAATCACGCAAAGATTATTAATGTGGGAGTGTGTGGAAATATAAAAATGCAAGATATAATTATTATGTTAAAAGACTACACAAAAGATGTTTTTTATTCTGGTAATAAGAGATTCTCTGCTATATATGAGGATTCTACTAAAACAAACAGAAAATTGATTATTTATATTTTCTCAAATTGTATTCTTGGAAAATTTTTTTTAGGCGGATCTGCAAATTTCAACAGAGATATTAGACGAGAAGCAAAAAGACAAGGATACAAACTAAATGAAAATGAATTTATTGACGAGAATAATGAAAATATTGACTCAACAGAAAATAAAAAAATATCCGTAACAAGTGAAAAGGTAATTTTTGATACACTGGGACTGAGGTTTATAAATATTAAAGATAGAATTTAAAAATCTACACCATAGACAAAATAAAGAAAGAATAACTGTAAACTCTAAAAGTTTATACGTTTAATAAATCTAAATAAATAAATGGACATTGATAATACCCTCAAAAACGTACCTTTAAAAAACGAAAATCCGTCCCCGGAAAGTTTGAATTTGTGTTATAAATATTTTGGGCATGCATCTAGTAAAAATTTAGATTCAAAAAAACCAAAATATTCATATTTTATGCTAAAAACCATAACATTTACGGTTGTTATAACCTCATTGATTATAGTGAATAAATATATGGATGTGGAAAAAATATTTAAAGTTACTAGTATTGATATTATAAACAAAATAACCTACATATTGTTTTTGGCAATTGTTATTTTTTCATCTGCAATAGTTACATACCATATATTATAAGTAAAATATATAGATAAATGATTTGTCCATCTACATCAAATAATATTCAATTTTTCAAATTTTCTGTAAATAATTGTAAAGTTTTTTATAAAAATAACTATTTTATTTTAATTATCAATAAAGAAAATTTAAAATGGATAGAACAACCGAATAAAAATTTTAAAAAAAATTAAATAAATTTTGATTTAAACCGAATAGATATAAAATGAAGTGGAATATAAAAAAACAACAATGGGTTAATTCTTTTTCGTGTAACCATTGTTTTAAAGTATTTGAAACAAAATATACATTAGCAACTCATATAAAAAAATTTCACACAAAGTTGAAATGATACAAAATACATTATTTTATAAGTATTTCATACTTATAATTAAACAAAAATTTATGCCTTTTTTTGGATCATAATGAAATAATTAAAATTTTATTATAATAAATGAAGTGGTGTGAAAAAACAAAAAAATGGACAACTCCTATTTATACATGCAGTAAATGTAAAAAAACATTTGATAATCATTCCAACTTCGGGTATCATACGATAAATAAAATATGTGAAAAAGATAACGCATCAAAATTATTTAATCGTAGATTTACATACGGATTTAAAGGAAGAAAAATTTATTTATAAACGTTTGTTATGATATATTAGAGAAATGAAATGGTGTGAAAAAACAAGAAAATAGACAACCCCTAGTTATATGTGTAGTAAATGTAAAGAGACATTTGATAATCATTCCAACTTCGGGTATCATACGATAAATAAAATATGTGAAGATGAGGAAAACGAATCAAAATTATTTCATCGTAGATTTATATACGGATTTAAACGAAGAAAAATTTATTTATAAATATATATATATTATATTGCAACAGAAATGAAATGGTGTAATAAAACAAATAGATGGAAAAAATTTAATTATAAATGCAATATCTGTACAATTATTTTTACTAATTATTCCAAATTTCTTTATCATACAACAAATAAACTCTGTAAAAATGATAAAGTATTCAACTATTCAAGGTAGTATAAAAATATTAATTATAAACGGAGGTTTAATTTAACAATAAAACACTCATTATGTTGATTGTATAAACATATAAACATTTATAATAATAAATGAAGTGGAACGAAAAAACCAAAAAATGGGAAAGTCCAACTTATAAATGTTCAAAATGCAATAAAGAATTTGGAATATTTAGCGATTATACCTTTCATACAACTAATAAAGTGTGTCAAAAATAAACAAATATTACATAATATTATATTATGTATCAAATTAATTTTATACCTTTGTAACAACAAATACGATTACAATAAAACAATCCTAATAATAAATAATGGATTAGTAAATATTTTTCCTAACGACCACCCATCTGTTGCATCCCATTTTGTTTCATTGAAACAACAACAAATACGATTACAGCAACTGCAACAAGCCCAATAATAAATAATGGATTAGTAAATATTTTTCCTAACGCCCCAACTACGTTAGAAAATAAATCAGACTCTTCGGTTGAGGTTGAATCATTAACTATTTTAGAAATAGTATCTACATCATCTGCTATATCAGATATATCCATTATATTTTCTGCCACTAATCTTGCAGTTTGATGTATATCTATACCTTCTATTTTAACACGCCCCTTTACATCTTTTATTGACAAATTAACTAATAGCTTAATTCTTGCATTAAGAGTATCTTCATCGACATTTTGAATATTTACATTTATAGATTCTGTCAAATCTTCGACATTGTCGGAATCTTCACTACTAAAAAAATCCAAAACTGCCTCTCCCTTCACATTTGAATATTTTTTAAGTTCATCTTTTAATTTATCCCCAATATTTGCTTTTTTAACGGCTGCCAATGCACATTTTATATTAACAGCTTTGTTCTGTTCTACGATTATATGTGTAATTTCTACATCTGCTCCTACGTTTTCGATGTCAATGTTTGTCTCCGAATCCACACTTATTATACATTCACTCATACTTTTCATCATTAAATGTTTGACGATAGTATTAATATCATGTGTTATATTTTTTGATTCGATGCCGCCCATTCTATTTTATTGTAACTAAATAGATATTTTTTTAAAATGCTGAGCCCAAAGTTCATCCTGCTCTTTTTTTTTCAAAACATAAGATTTAAATAATGTCCAATCTATGCTTGGTTTTTCCAATAATAATCTATAAATTGTTACTATTTGTTTGGCTTTCGGTAAATTTATATGTGAATCATAACGAATTGCTCTAGATAACGCCTGATTTTCGGAAGCATAGTTCCATCCTGGTTCTAATATAAATACATCATTGACAGCTTTTAAATTTAGGCCCTCCTTTCCAGCAGATGTAATTATTATAATTTTGTTTTTAGATTGTGGAGGTTTATTGAAATCATCTACAACTTTCATTATAGCTTTTGGTGTCATCCCTCCTCTAATTACATAGATGTCTGAAATATTTTTATTTAAACTTTTCAATAATACATTAACACCATTTATGACCCATGTTGTATATATTAAAATTTTTGTAGCTTCTTTTGTTTTAATTACATTATTTATATATTTGATTTTTGGGGAAAAATAAACTTCAAATGATGCATCTCCGGCCATTCTCATTTGATTTAATTTAACCATAAATTGGGACTCGTGGACATTTTCCCACCCGTCTATTACTTGTTCACCAGTCTCAATATTATTATATCTTTCTTTTTCTTCGGGTGTCATTCTTACAGGTATCAACTTTTCTACTATTTTAGGAAAATGCTCATCCATATATTTTTGATCTTCCGATTTATCATAATATGATACATTTATATTTTTGATACAATTGTATGCATCATTATATTTTTTATTTGTCAAGAACAAACACAAATTATCAAAATCTTTTTCACTATTTATAAATGGTGTAGCAGACATTATTATTAACTTATGTGCAACTTTTGCTGCTAAATAATTATGCCATACTATCTTTGATTTTTTTGTATATTTATATTCGTCCTTCATTTTAATATTATTAGCATTTAGTAAAATAATTAAATAATTCCATCTTTCGTAATCATGCTGAAACTTTTTATTTTTTAATGTTTTAATGTCTTCTTTTGGTAACATCTCTAAGTATAATTTAAATCCCAATTCATTAAAAATTGTCCCCTTCATAATAGTTGTTCTTAAAATATGAAATTCGTCTATTATAACAATAGCATCCCTACATTTTTCCAATTCAAAAATATTGGTGCTTAAATAGTTATGAGTAAAGAAATACACATAATTTGGTATTTTGGGATTAATAAAACGCATATATTCGTTTTTCCATTGATTTATTGTAGAATTAGATGTTATAATAATTATATTTCTGTTCGGATCTTTTTTTAAAATCTTTTCGGCTGCCATTAATGAAGTTAAGGTTTTTCCAGATCCCGTAGAATGATATACAAATATACTTCTGTTTTGGGGTTTAGTTATAAAATCTATTACTTTTGTTTGATGTTTATTCAAAAACGTCATTTTATTAAAATTAAAAACTTTTCAAAACAATTAATTGTATTTTTTGAAAACTAGATATTGGCAGGATTTATCTTATTCATTTATAATGAATAAATGTTATAATTAAATTACTTCTTTTTGTTTACAAATAAATCTAGCATTTCATTGGTGCTATTGGACCTTAGTTCTTTTTCTAATTTTAATACATCTTCACTAACACAATTTTGATTTTTATCTGTGTCATTTTTAAATAATGTTTATTAAACTAATTCTTCAGCATCTTCCTTACAAATAAAAGTGCTTTTCCCTCTACCACAAGATTTACATTTACCTTCTATTCTCCATCGTTCGACGCCATTTTTAGTTTTTGTTAAAATTAATATTGGACTTTCAGTTTTAGTTTTTTTGCGTTCGAACAAACAATATATTGTGGATACATCCTGTTCATTTAATTTAACCCTTTTCAAAACTTTTTTTTCTCCCGAACGAGTTTTTTTTTTAGTTTTTTTTGGTTTTCTAGATTTAGATCGTCTCCTACTACCTTCAAAGGTTTCCATTTTATTATACAGAAATTTTCTTGATGTAAAAATAATTTAATAAGATAAAAATAAATTGATAAAATCAAGTTTCATGAAGTATTATATTAATTTTTTATTCACTAAGATTAAGCGTTATAACAATTGGCACAACAGGTTTTACTAAACATTCGTTTTACTAAACATTCGTTTTACTAAACATTCGTTTTTATCAACCAAACTTATTTTAATTTCTTTTACATCATTGTTTGGAATGCACACACAGTGTGTGTTTGCCTTTCGTTCGTATAAATTACGATTTTTGTTGAATTCAAATCCAACGATAACATGTGGTCCGGTGATATTGGAAACAAAATATAATATTTCTCAAATGTAAAAAATCAAAAATAAATGTTCATTGTTGAAATAGAAAATGAAAAATAAAAAAAAATATTTTTAATATTGTCACCGAATATTTTTTAATGTTTTTTGTGTTTGAGAGTTATATTTGAGAAATTAAAGATTTTCAGTAAACAATTTGTTGACTAATAATTCTCAAATGTAAAAATCAAAAATAAATGTTCATTGTTGAAATAGAAAATGAAAAATAAAAAAAAATATTTTTAATATTGTCACCGAATATTTTTTTAATGTTTTTGTGACCAAAAATATATTCATCATTTTATAGAGCTTGAAGATTTTTAGTCTGCCAACATTTTCAAATATTCTAAAAATTTTTTTATTTTAACTTATTAAGTTCTATAAAAGGTATAATTATGACAAAACATACAAAATTTTATGATATACTCGGAGTGAAATATGATGCAGATTCGTCGGCGCTTAAAAAGGCATACAAAAGATTAGCTAAAAAATATCACCCAGATAAAAACCCCGATACGGAAGAAGAATTTAAAAAGATATCCATGGCATATGAAACATTGTCAGATCCATTAAAAAAAGAAATATATGATATACATGGTGAACAAGGAATTAATGAAAGAGGAGGACCCCGACAATCTCCAATGGATATTTTTAATATGTTCTTCAACACCCAAAAATCCAATAAAACTGCTGATACAATATATAATTTAGAAATTACTTTGGAAGAAATATATAATGGTGCTATAAAACAATTAAGTTTACAAAAAAATGTAATCTGTAAGTTGTGTAAAGGCATTGGTGGAAAAGAAAGCGAAGAAATAATATGTGTGGTTTGTAGGGGGGAAGGCTCTACTGAAACCGTTCGACAATTGGCTCCTGGTATGACCCAGAGGATGCACATGTTGTGTAATAATTGTGGAGGAAAACGCAAAGTTACTGAAATAAAATATAAATGTGATAAGTGTAACGGAAAACGAGTTGTATTAGAAAAAAAAATACTAGAAGTTAACATCAAAAAAGGAACAAGAAACGGACAAAAAAATATATTTCATAAAGAGGGGAACCAAGAGCCAAATATAGAGTCTGGGGATATTGTTATTATTTTTGTAGAAAAAGAACATAGTGTTTATAAACGTAATGGATCAAATATTATTACCAAAATGGATATTAATTTAACAGAAGCTTTATGTGGATTAAACAAATCAATAAAAACATTAGATAATCGCAAATTATTTATTCAAACAATTCCAGGCAAAGAGGTTATCCAAAATTCAGAAATTAAAGTTATAAAACATGAAGGATTGGTTTGCGAAAACTCATCAAAAAGAGGAGATCTAATTATACAATTTTTTGTAGACTTTCCAAAATCAATAAGTTTGGATATAATTGACGAATTGGAGTTATTATTGCCCCCAAAAAATGATGATGAATTTTTGGAATACGACAATACATATGAAAAGGTAAATTTAGAAAATTATGAAAATTTAGACAATGAAGATGAATATATAGATGAAGAAGCATATCATAGTACACACTCGTGTGCTACACAATAAAAGAGTTTGAAATAATTAAGTTTACTTAGTAAACTTAAATAATAATATTTTCAATCCAATTTAAAATTGTTCCATATATCATAATTATCAATAAAAAAAAATCCGAATTTGGGTAATTTATAATAAGGTGAGAATTATCAATTTAAAGAAATTATAATTTTATTTGGAACCAAAAATTTTTTTTGGATAGAGCTAAAAATTTTTTTTTAAATAGTGTATATGTATTTGAATAACAATGGTAGATCAAATGCAAATTGTAGTAAGAGAAATTCTTAATAAATATGGGTGGGAAGATAAGATCGACGACGAAGAAACTATTTTAAATTGGAAAAGAGATTTTTTGGGTTATGGTTTTAATTACGAAAATTTTAATCAATCTATCATTTTTTTGAGAGAATACGCAAATTATGATAAATTGGATAAGGACGAACATGGAAATTTTAAACACAACTACGGTGGTGTAGATTATGGATCTGATTCTGACTCCTGCAGCACCAGAAAATATAAATGTATTGGTAACAAACCGTGTAAAGACACGGGTGAAAATTGTACATGGCATACCAAATGTGGATATTATGGGTTAGATTGTTTTCATGATTGTAAATGTCCAAGACCAAAAAAAACTCTTAAGGACTATATAATTTATGATAAATTATTAAGTGATATTACTCACAGTAAATTGAAACATTCCGTGGTGTCATTTTCAAGAAATACTCCTGTAGATTGGCATCCCGGATCCAATAATAAAGTAAGAGACATTGTCCACCCCTCTATGTATCCTTATATACGTGGTAAAACTTCAGTAAAAGAAGAATCATATGTTGGTCATATTACAGGAAATTCAGAAATCAGTTATCAATGGTTACCATCCGAATTAACAAAGGTAAACGATAAGTTTGAATTTTCATCTTATATAAATAATTTACCAGAAACTGAAGTTGACTTAAAAAATAATATTTGTAACGCCTTTAATGAATTAATTCCGTCTTTTTCTAAAATTATAGACAAAGATTTAACCCGAAAACAAAATCTACAGGTTATTGTAAAAATAGGATCCATAAATTTGTCTACTGAAAATATAAGATATTTGGGTGGAGAATGGCATAAAGAAGGAATGTCGCATGAGAATATTGTGGCTACGGCAGTTCATTATATTCTTATCGAAAATATCGAAGATAGTACATTACGTTTTAAAAAACCATATCCTAAATTTAATCCCAGTAGATCATATCCACAAAATGATATAAGATATATAGATAGACATTATGATGTCGAAGATAACGATATGGATGAACGAACTGTCGATGTTATTTTCAATAAAGATTTGGGGTCTATAGAATGTAAAGAAACATATACTGTAGTATTTCCCAATACTTTAATTCATAAAGTAGGAACATGCGATCTTTCGTCGGGAAAAAATTTAGGATATAGAACAATATTGGCATTTTTTTTAATCAATCCAGATAAACGTATTATCTCCACAAAAGATGTTGATCCTCAACAAAATCATATTAACTTGGACGATGCAAAATTGTATAGAGAAAAATTAATGGAAGAACGAGGATTTGGTAGACGATTTGATGACAGAGAAACGAAAGTGAGGTTTACATTGTGTGAGCATTAAACTCATAAACAAAGTTTACATTGTAAACTTTATTGTAAGAATACTGGGGTGTGGTTTAAGTACGATCGTTTTTTTTTGATCAAACAGAAATTAAAGATATTTGCATGGACGCTAAAATTGTTGATATTGTTTATTAATCCAATTTAAAATTGTTCCATGCATCATAATTATCAATAAAAATATTTGAATTCGATGATCCATTCATGAGATCCTCCAATTTTTCTATAGGGTAATTTATAATAAGGTGAGAAAAAGGCTTTGGATCATATTTTAATTGTGTTAAGATTCTGGTTTGATGTTCTATATCTATAAGACAATCATTCATAAAAAATGACAATTTTCCCAATGAGGGTATTAATAATTTTTTTGCTATAATTGCCAACATTATAGAAAAATAAGCTATATAGTATGGCATATCTTTTACTAAATCAATATGTGTAAATGTAATATGCATGCTTATTGAACTTTTGGATGGGGGGATATCAATTTTCATGTACTCTATTCCAAGTGGTTCATTTTCATTCTCTCTATGAAATCGAATTATATCTTGAAAAGCACCTTCCGCTATAAAAAATTTTCTTAAAAGATTTTGTAATGGGTCATGTATATGTGTTTTTTGTTCAAATGATTTATCTGCTTCTTCATCATATATTTTTCTTCCTATAAAATCCAATTTGCTTCTTAGTCTGAATCCTATTCCATCATCAGAAAAACACAGACTTTGTAAATCATCAATGACTTGTGCTAAAATTTTATCTGGAAAGATATTCCTTGTAGTTATAAACGGCATTTCAATTGTTTGTTTTATTTTTTTGAAATAAAACTCTATATATTTATCATGCGAAATATGCACTCGTTTATTGAATTTGTTGATTGTGGGGGCACCAACAGTATCTTTTAATAATGATAAATACTTATATTCTGGATGCAACATGTTTGGAGTATAAATTCTTATTTCATATCGGGATATTTCTCCAGAGTTTTCTAAAGTATATGGTATATTTTTTAATGCTTCCATTGGAAAAAATAAATCACAACTTTCACTTTCACTTTTCATCTTACAAAGTATAATCTTATTAATGTAAGGCATATAATTATCCAAACAAGTTTTAATTAATTTAGATCCTCCTATTACCCATGTTTCTGGCACAATATCCAATGTACTTTTATTAGAGGCTATAGACGCCAAACATTGTGTCATATTTGAAAAAATTGGAAAAATACAGTCATTATTTTGTTTTGTAGATATAATAAATATATCTCTTTTTGGAAGATTGACAGTTTGGTTGTCTCGTTTAAAAAAAAGATATGTATTTTTACCCATAATTATAGCATTTTGGGGTTTATTTGTATTGGTTACACCAATTGTAATATTGTTGACATATTTTGCCCAATATTGTATATTAAATGGTGGCATGTTTTGGGACGACATTCCATTTTTTGCATCTACAAGACAAATAATATTAAATCTTGCTAATTTCATTTATTGATTTTTGTATTTAATTAATATTTTAATTGGTTTTTTGAGTTTTTTTGTATAATAAAACAAATAAATTTGTTTTTAGTGTATAAATATGTAGTTGTTGAACTTACACTCAATAAAATGATTAAAATTTATTTTTATATAAACTCATATGAATAATATTATAACAATATGGAACCTAAGGAGACGGACGAGTTAAATTCTTTAACAAACAAGGAAATTAAAATGATGGGGCTTGGGGGGCAAGATGAAGATTTGCCTCCAAGTTATAAAGAAGCCACAATTAATAGATTTAAAGATTTTAAAAAATCTATGGAAAAAAAACATGGGGTATTTATGATTACTAAAAAATTGGTTGTGAATTATTCTGTACAACTTTGGAATTATTTTTTAATTGTCGATTTTAAATTCTTCTTATTAACATTTGTATGTACTACATTTTTGTTGAATGAGTGTATAGAACAATTAATTCTCAAAATGTCATATGATAATGTTAATAGAATTGGAAAGGCAAACAAAGAGATAACTAATTGGTATTCAGAAAATCCCAAAGATATATTCAAAGGGTTAAAAGATTTGTTAATTAATATGGTTAGAGCTATGTTTAGAATTAACACAAAAAAATATAAAAACATCACAGCACTTAATAAACAAAACAATGATAATTGTAAACTTTTTTTTAATAGAACTTTTATGTTTGTTAAATTGTTGCTGTATATACCTACAATTATGTTTATAGTATTTCCAATATGCTTCACAATCACCATTTTAATGTTTTCGACAGTTGGATGTGGTTTGTTTATATTTATGCCTATAATCATTCTGATAGTCGAATTAATTGTATTTTTAACATTTCTATTATTGGAATTTATGAAAGTGTTAACTATATTTGTGGCTTGGCTAACAAAAATAATCGTTGGATCAATCAACCTTATATTATATGCCATTATGATGGGCGTCAGAATACCATGTATGATTGTATTTGCATTTCTCGAACTTATTTGTGTTGGATTTAATAAATGCAAAATTGGGTGTTATTTTAAATGAAATATAATGTTGTATTATATAGATATAAAATATCTATAAATTTTAATGTATAACCAAAATTGTGGCGAAAAATCGAAGATTTTTCCTGGTTTTATAATATCTTTATTAAATATTTTTATAAATATCTGAATAATTAAAAAATGAAACATTTTGGCTCATACTCCCAGTTTTAGATAAAAAAATATTCCAGTCTATTTTATTTATGGAAGATTCTAAGAGACAAAATGATACTGGATCATCTGTTGCATAAGTCGTACAATTCATATAATTCATAAATATCCACTTTATAAGTATATAGTCAAACAGAGTTTTACATATACACATAATGTCAATGAAATCTGTAGATTTAAAGAAAAAAGCGTTTATTTGAATAAATTTAAATAAATCTATATAATCATATTGACCACTCACTTCTATTGAAATTATGAAATAGTTTCCAATTTTTTTTATTTTTTTATCGTGTAAATGTCTTAAAATGAAATCGTGCATTTCATATTTTATTTACAACCTACACTTATTGACAAAATTATTAATACAAATTTTTTGTATTATACAATAACGAAGAATTTAATCAAATTTAAATACATTTTATTTTTTTACATTATCCTACCATACAAAAAACATCTATAAATATTTATTAAAAATCAAAAATTTTCCTAATTTAATTTAGAAAAATTTCAATGGTTTAAAAAATGGTTTAGACTTGCGTCTTTTGCTGGAGCGACGTCTACCTTTTCGGCTGGCAGATCTAGGTCTTTTTGTTAGACGACGGCTTCGTCGGCTGCTTCGTCCTGCTTGTGGTGGCATTCCCATACCTTCAAATAAAAATTGTGGAGATTCTACTCTATTAACGCTTCTACGAATAGTTCTTGCATGTGGAGACCTAAGTTTCATATCTGAGAATAAAGTTTCGAGAGATTTGGATGATTTGGGACGTCTTCTAGAACGCCTAGATTTCTTTGTGGTTGATTTGGGTCTTGATTTGCGAGAGGTACGTTTACGTCTACGGCTACGGCTTGATCTTTTCCTTGCACCTTCGAAACCCAACTCGGAGTTACCTTCGTAACCAATCATTTATTATAACAAATTAAATTAAGAAGTTAAATAATTAAAATGATTATTTCTACACCAAAAATATGTAAAAATTGTTTGTTTTTAACACCAGAAAGTAATCACGATTTTAGAAATAAACTCATCAGAGATTCAAAAACTATGATCACATTTATACCCACATTCAATGATTTAAAAAAGCATATAAATTGTCTTTCGGATTTCGATAAACTTACATTTTTTGAGACATTACAAACATTGCATGTTATTGACTGTTTAACAGAGTACGTGGAATTGATATTTGATGATTTAAGTAAGGATTATAAAAAGTCTTTATTTTCATCTATTATGCCACAAATTTCCAATGAAACAAAATTAATTTCATTCTTTGACAAAATAATTGACGTATTGGACGATACCGAATTATATGATATATCATTTATAACATTTAATAAACGATATTTTATACCAAAGTTTTCTTCTTCATATTTATTTACAAAAAATGTTAATAAATTATTTTTAATACATACTGCCGAATATTGTCTAAATTATACCCAAGAAATATCTATAAAATTAAGTTGTTTAGAAAAATTAGTACATTACAGAATATTGAAGCGGGAGGACATAGATATTATAAACTATATTTTAAAAACACACACAGAATATACAGGAAGATGTTTAGACATTCTTTTGTCAACAAGAGACATAAAACACATAAAAGACGCAAAAGATATAATAAACAAGGATGTTAATGTATATTGGGAATCGGAAAACAGTGTACACTATTTTAGAATAACAGATTCTACTTTAGATGAAATATCAAAAGAAAATATATCAAAATTTTTTGAAGTAATTTCAGATATAAATAATGTAGCTGTTATTTGTTGTTTAAATGAAGTTCAAAATAAAAATTTAAATCATATTCTTAAATCGTTCATAATAAGTGGATATATTTACAAAAATGATTATTCTGAAGCCCCCATAGAAAACATAATAACGTTTATTTGGGACAAATGTGATATCAAAGAAAAAAAAAGTTTACTGGATGAAATTATAAACTTTGATGAAACTATTTGTTGCTATGGTATTATCATTAACATGTTGTCTTGGCTAAGTGGATTGAATAAAGGAGTATTTATTGAATTTGATGAAACAGATGAAGATAAAAAAATAAATATATTGAAGAAAAAATACAATAAAGATGATGAGATGTGGGAAGATGCCAAATTAATAGAAGAAAAAATGAAAGAAATAGTTTTGTAAAATTTTTTTTTATAGTAAGCCAATTTATTATACGGTGAATAATGTTTAGGTTACCTAAACGACATTATAATATGATATTAAAAATAATACTACACTCTCGTAATAATTTTACATTAGAACAAATCGCCTTAAAACGTTTTTTAGAAACACACGACGTATATAATGACAAAATGGAAAGATATTCTTTAGAAATGATAATGGCAAGACTAGTTGACGAAGTTAATAATATTTCTATTGAACAAATAACAGATATACTATTAACCCACGCATTTTTTTTAGAGTTTGTACAATTTATTAAAAAATATGAGCTACTACGTATTGATGAAATAGAAGAGATAGATTTTTCAAAAAAATACGCAATTAAGTTTTATTTGGAAATTTTAGACAAATTTATCCGAACACTTAAATTTTTTTGTCATGATGAACCGCTGACCACAAACCCTATGAATTCGGAAATTATCGAAGGTATAATTTTTATGAGTGTTATATTTGATAAGAGAAAATTTGAATTTTCTCATGAGGATATAGAATTATTTAAAGACCATAAATATAAACTATACTTTATGCATTTTGTCAAAATGGTAGCGGTGAACAATAATAATTTATTACCAAGTCTTTTTGTAAACAAATGTATACTAAGTATAATATGTAGAAAATTATCTCTTATTCAAGAGAATTTAACGAAAGTTCAAAAGATATATTTATAAGAATGATTATTCTGAGGCTCCCATAGAAAACATAAAAAACATAAAAAACATGTTAACTATTATTTAAGTGGGTTTATATGTATACAAATTGTATACATTTTTTTTATTTTTATTTACCTTTTTACCTTTTGTAAAATGTTTCGAGTTCGTTTTTCACCTGTTCATTGGTTTTTCCGTGTGCAAAAAAACACTTTTTCCCGTGTGCTTCTTTTTCCCATTCTTTTGTATTTTCCCCAAAAATAACAAAACCATCCGCTTTCATATTATAGGCATTTCCGAGACCCAAAAATTCCTTGGTAGTTCCGCGATCCCAAAGGTTATATTTTCCCGTCGGATGAACTTCTACACCTTGCGTCGGCCGATACTTGTGGTTTGGAGTTTTTTCCTCACCCGTAATCAAATAACGAGCAAACCTTGTTTTTCCCGTTTCGGGATCTCCGAGCAAAACTACTTTGCTGCGACTCATTATTAGGCTTTAAAACAATTTTGTGTTCTTAAAAAACAAATTTTATTTTATGGTGTATAAAATTTGTTATTTTACAAAAAAACTTTTAGTATTATAATACGATATGAATATTTTAACATACATATATAAACCATATATCAATTTTGAAAATATTGATCATTTAACTGTTCAAAAATTAACTATTATTATTTTGGACACATTGAATGAAAAAACATACAATAAAGAATTATTTGAATTATTTCAAAGCAAATCTATACTCGAATTTGATGATATAGAAAAATGTTTATTAAACGATTCAATGAACCGTTGTTTTCAAAAATTAGAAAATACCGATGGAAGCGAATTTATTGAATTGTTTAAAAAAAAATTGAATGATTTAGAACCAAAAGAACTTTTGGATTTAATTATATCTGTTGATTGTATTGTGAAAACTTATGATAATTTTGAAAATATCAAAAATAAAATTGATTCTCAAAATTATATAAACAAAGATGCAATTATATCTGAAATTTTATCTTTAGCGAATAATTTTTTAAGATGTTCAATATATTTCCGAATGCTAGCCAATACACCTTTGGGTAAGGTGAATTTATTAAAAGCAATTACATCAATATTTTCTTCTATAAATTTGGCAGATATGTTGAAACGTGTAAATTTAGAATACAATTTTAACGATTTTAACGATTTTCCAAATTATCAATTATTTTTAATTTATTTTTACAGAATCATGGAAATGAGTCATAAATCGCCAAATGAAGATTTAAAAAATGAGTTTAAAATAATCACTTCTTACATATATAAACTAATATCAGAAAGTTGTTCAATTTTAGAAAAAAAATTCAACATTAAATTTCAGTATTTATCATAAAGGATGATAGGCAATTAAGTTTAAAATTTAAACTTAATGTACATATAAATATATAGTATCAAGTTTAAACTTTTTTAAAAGTTTTTCGCAATAAGCGCGAAGGTTTAGTTTTTGGTTTAACGCTGGATGGATCTTCGGGTATAAACTTTTTTATAGCTCCATATTTACTTTTGGGTGATGCTTTGACCCCTCTTTCTTGTTTTCCTAATTTCATTTCGGTATCGCTTATGGGTGACTGAGATGTGTCTTTTACGATTTTCTGAAACGTCACAGGAATATCCCCGGGTATAACCTTTTTTGTAGCCTCATATTTACTTTTGGGTTGTTTTTTCTCATTTGTACTTTGTGTTTCGGCCTCCTTTTCAAGTGATTTAGATAAGTCTTTTGTGTCTTTTTGATCATTTTTGTCAATAACAGGTAACGTTGTAGAATTGTCTAAGTTTACGTTAATTCTTTTTGCTGTGTAAAGTTCCATTTTATTTAATACATTGTATTAAATATTAATTTATATTTTTATAAATATAATATTGAATTAATCAAGTTCTTCAACTTCATGTTTGTCCTCTATTTCCATATCTTCCTCATCTTCATATTTAATATCTTTTGGGAGATCTATGGGTTCTTTTTCTTCTTTTAGTTTTAAATTTTTTACTCTCATTATATTTTCTAGAAATTCATCTTTCTCTTCTTTTCCCTTTTCCAAAAAGGCAGATTTCATGAATACTTGTGGATGAACCTGTTTAGAAATATTGTTAGCAAATATTCCAATGATACCAATTCTAATTCTGTAATTTCCTCTGAGTTTATCTTTTTCAAGAAATTCATCTGTAAGAATAATTTTTCTTGGTTCGCCCTCCTCTTCAACAAGAAAGTTTGTCCTATCACTAAATTTGATCCATAGAGTTTTTGAATTTTTTTTTTCCTCATCAGACTCAAAACTAGAAACCATAGAGATATATTTATAATCTTTAAATTTTTTTGCGAGTTTTTGGTCTTGTGTCATTTTTAATGCTTCTTTAAAGGCAACATTTTCAATCCAATAATCTATTTCTTTAAGATGATCATATAGTTTATAACCAGTTTCAGTAGTTAGGTCTATCCTGTAGGCAAACACCAATCTACCATCCATTTTTGTTTTTAAAAATCCATTGTTCTGAGCAGGTAAATCGACAAAAATGGTTTTTCCAAATATATCTTTTTCATTTATGAAAGCTAAAGCACCATTTCCTATTGACGCGGGTGTAAATCCAGTTGTAACAAATTTTTGTGGTGCAAATTTTTCTACTTCAAATCCATCAAATAATTTATTTAAATCGGACATTTTAATTAAAATTATGATTTGATATTATTAAAAGTAAATTTTACGATGGGTAAATATCATTCTTATAGATTTATTGATGAATTTGGAAATAGCTTGGCAGCAAGTGGATTGATTTTTTATAATGAACACGGTGTGTGGATTATAAAAGAGAAAACATCCAAAAATTCTTTTGAATATAATGATCCGGGAGGAAAATATGAAGGAGACAAAAAAAAACTCATATACGATAGAAACATATATGAGTGTGCAGTTAGAGAATTTTCCGAAGAAACATATGATTCGGTTAATTTTAATTTAAACAAACTTTATAAATTATTAGACGAAAACAAAGTAATTAAAACTTATCCCTTGGTGGACAAAAATAAAAAACCCAACTATCTATCATTATTGATACATTTAAACGATACAGATGTGACATTTTCAAATGATGCCTTTCACAAAAATTTAGAACACACATTAAAACATAAACCCAATGTGAATTGTTCATCTATTGATCTAATATTTTTAAAATATTCAGATTATGAGGATACCAAAAGTATGTTTAGTTTTAGATTAAGACAGATTTTTGAAAAAACAGATGTTTTGAGGGGATTTACAAATAAATATGATAAATGGACCAAATTAGGAGATTCAAGAACAAAAAATTAATAAATGTTTGCGGCGTTTCGCACATTTCGTACATTTTGTACGAAACATAACTTTTTAAATTTTATACTAATAAATACGAAAAACACATTAAACTACCGAAACTAGAATCTCAATAACCGAAATGGATTCGGAAAAATGCAACTATGAATCTCTCATTGAATCAAAAAAACCCGCTAACAAAATGCTCATCATTGCGGTTATTCTAACATCGACTCTCATACTGATCACCTGTGTTTCTGTTGTGACGGTCAACAAGATGTGTGAAAACCGAGCCAACCAATGTAATGTCGTTTACGAAAACTACGCGACCGATTGTTTTATAACAATATCTCATCCCGTGTTTGAGTGTAAAATTTTGACATTCTTGACGAAAGATCGAAGATTTTTCCTGGACAATCAGAGCACCAATTCTCAGACATTTATCGAAAATCTCAAAGAATGTTTGTCTGACAAACAGATCGAGATTATTGAATTGTGCTGAGTAAAACAAGGTAACTTGTAATTATTTTAATTACAAAATTGATGATTTGTAAAATCTAAAATAACTTGTATGTTTTTGCTTGTTCTAAAGAATGGAAAATTTTACACAGCACACAAGTTTTTTCGAAAAAATTTTGATTTGTTTGTCCCGCAAAATTCATATGAATGATAGCTTGTAATACATTTATTGGAGACACCCGTTGGTGTGTGTTTAAAATTATGTCACGTTCTTTTGCAAAATATCTATTTACAAACTTTGTAATTTGTTCATATTCATATATTCATATTTATAATCATACCATTCTTCGTCATAAACGAATACAAAACTTAATATAGCAAGTAAATAAAGACTCCCAAAATCACATATTTCGTATTTAATATCGCCTTTGTACTTGTGAGTCGCTAAAGTAAAATATTTAGATTTATCTTTATTTGTAAATAAAATAGTCAATGAATTGAAGGATTTAGGTTGTTTTAATATTGTTATAATGGTTCCATTGAATGTATCTTTTATCATTCTGTATTCTTTCGACAATTTCAATTGTTTTTGGAATTTTTTATGTTTAAACAAGTCTTTCCATAAAAAATTTTCTATGAGCACTTTTAACATTTTTAAATTTAAAACTTTATTTGCAGATTTATTTATTCCATTAAGTAATACCCATTTTTTAAACGTTTTGCAAAAATACTTAATTTATAAGTATATCCTCTTTTAATTGTGCCCAAATATTTTGGAGCTTGTGGATTGGGAAATTTTGGAATAACAACTACAGAATGATCATTTGAATAAGTAACAAATGGTAGTTTGATAGAATGTCCGCCCACCGGAAATCTACCAGACAGAGATCCGACCACCTCAAATTTACCATTTTCTTTTTGAATAGCGACATTATATTCGATAGGAAAGATGTCTCGTTCCGTATATACAAAATAAATATAATCATCGGCCATAATTCTCCCTTTGACTCCACTTGGTATACCAGCAAATCCTTGTAAGGACAATGGTTTACTCATTTATAAGAATTAAATAATTTAAATGTCATCATTAAATAAATGGAATCTGTTATTACAAAATTATTAGAAAAACAGGCAATGTACGGTGATAGCAAAAAACCCTTTATTTATATGGGTATTATATCTGTGGTTGTTATAGGAATAGGGGTGTTATTTTATTTAAAATTTGCTAAACGCAAAAAGGTAGTTGTTGAAGATGACTAAGTTTAATCGTGTAAATAATTTATTTACATTAAAACGTGTTTATGTTTGACTTTTTCCGTATTTTTCATCTAAAAATCTTATAACGGATTCCATAGAAACTCCGTGTATAAAAGAATTTTCGTGTCCATCTGAAAACATATACATAACTTTTAAGATTATATCTGGTGTTGTGTAGACATACGGAGTTAATATATAATTATTGTTTATAGATGCAAAAGCCCCAGTTTTTATATTTAAATGTTGTGTTTCATCTAAATATAGTTTACGATTGTTTTTAAACATGTTGATTTTTTGATTAATTTTGGTTTGTATTAATTTATTACACATTATTAATTATAAATAACGTCGAATAAATATAAATTTTAATTAAATTTTATTAAAAGGTGTATGATTATAATTTAATAAATTTTGTTCTAAATGTTTAATGTCAAGTAAACGTTTTCCATAAGATTCACCGGATGTGTAAACATTTTCTAAATTATCCAATAAACCATGGACATCCTGCGGATACAAAAATCTATTTTGTGTAATTTTACTATGAACATCCAAATATTTGTCTTCTAAAACATCAGTTGGTGTTTTAAAATACGAATCATTCAAAAAATTAGATGGAACTGGCGAAAAATCAAAGATTTTTCCTGGCGAAAAATCAAAGATTTTTCCTGGCGAAAAATCAAAGATTTTTCCTGGCGAAAAATCAAAGATTTTTCCTGGATTTAACGATTTACGATAGTTGGAATGTTTATATGTTAAAATTACATATACAATCAAAATGACAATAAATACGGACATTAAAATCTTACTGAGCAAAAGATTAAATGTGTCGGTATCTTGATTTTTATATCTGTATACACCCAATATCATAATAATAGAAATTATAATTAACACAAAAATCATTTTATTATAATTTATTTAATATTTTTAAATAATATTCAAATAAAAGATTGATTATTATAAAATTACATATAATATATTTTAAAAAAAATTTATTTAGTGATACTTCATTTCATAAAATAACTTACAAAATGAGACGAATTGATCCAACTTTATTTGAGGAAATATATTATCAAAATTTTGACAATTTTAAATATACCATTTATCGTCCTATTGGTAATCCAATAATTCTTTTTTCATTAATTGATGGTTCTCCGCTTGCGGCATTGACATTAAAAACCCAAACAGGAAATTCGGGCCAAAGTATTATAGTTAAAAAACCAGAAAAAGAATTACTTGATATACCTTATGATTTTCAAGGAATTATTGATAAAGATAATCAAGAATTTGAATTTGTTATTACTAATTTTTGCGATTGTTTAATTAATTTTAACATTTTAAGGGAAGATAATAAAGTTACTGAAGTAAACCCAGGAGCATTTATGTCGGTGAATAAAGTAAACGAATTACACCCGGGACAATCATATGCTATTAAATGCGATCAAAAAAATAATCTTACACTTATTTTAAATAAAATTTTTAACAGTGAAACAGAAATTTATGCTAAACCTATTAGTCTTGCGGAAGAGAATATCAATGTAGCCAATTTGAAATCTAAGCCAGGAAAAATCAAAGATTTTTCGCCACGAGGTATATATTATTATCTTAGTGTTGTTCCACAAAATACAGCTGTCAATACTATTAAAAAATTCGAAAAAACCAAATGGGAGTGTGTTGATTTTTTTATAAGAAAAGAACAAATCGTAAAAGCAGATGTACAACATCTAATGGTAGATGGGGGAGAGGATGAGGAGGATGTGGGCGGATACGATATTTTTGGGGATGAGGAGGATGTGGACGATGTGGACGATGTGGACGGATACGATGATTTTTGTGAGTTGGATGAACAACCATGTTGTGATATTCGTCAAAAAAATAAAACTTTGACCGAAACCGATTCTGCCATTTTACCTATCATTGGCAAACATAAAATTGCACCTATCAATACTATTACAAATTCTTCAATTTCAAGTGTTGGCGGGGGCAAACGTATAATGGAATACAGCAGAGAGACAGGTGTAGATTATGATTATAACTCTAACTCTGTTCGGTGCATATTAACACTAACCGTCAATGAAGATTTGGTATTGTTTACAAAACCAAAACTTGAAACACTTCTTGGGGAATCTAGAGCATTTCTTACAGATATTTTAAAAAATAAATCAACATTATTATTGAATGATATTGACAAAATTTATAACTCGGATAATTGTTGTATTTGTTTAGAATCCAATCCTGATATTATATTTTACCAATGTGGTCACCAATGTGTACACAAAGCAGATAAATGTTCAAACGGGGTTATAAAATGCCCGTTGTGTAGAAAGTTTATTGTGGCAAAATTAATATAAGTAAAGGGGTATCAAAAAATTTATGTATTAAAGGGATTACTTTAATAAAAATAAAATGGCTACAATAGGCATAGATCTCGGAACTACTTATTCTTGCGTTGGCGTATTTCAACATGGTAAAGTTGAAATAATAGCTAATGATCAAGGGAACAGAACGACTCCATCTTATGTTGCTTTTACAGATACAGAAAGATTAATTGGAGATTCAGCCAAAAATCAATCTGCTATAAATCCAAATAATACAATTTTTAATGCAAAAAGGCTAATAGGACGTAAGTTTGACGATTCGACGGTCCAATCCGATATCAAAAATTGGTCATTTAATGTTGTTAATGTTGATGGTAAACCTAAAATGGAAGTGCAATATAAAAATGACACAAAACAATTTACTCCAGAGGAGATCTCTTCTATGGTGTTAATAAAAATGAAGGAAACAGCAGAAGCTTATTTGGGGACCGAAATTAAAAATGCTGTTATTACAGTTCCTGCGTATTTTAATGATTCTCAGCGCCAGGCCACCAAAGATGCGGGTGTAATTGCGGGGTTAAATATTTTACGAATTATAAATGAACCTACTGCTGCAGCTATTGCATATGGTTTAGAAAAAAAAAGCGAAACAGAAAAAGAGAAAAATGTATTAATCTTTGATCTTGGTGGTAAATAATACTGCCTCCAAGTAAAAAAAAGTAAGTGAATTGCGGGAAACTCTTTATAGCTAAATATACCACAATACAAATCTAAAAACTTAGGTTCATGAATTGTATGAAGGTTTTAATAAATATTTAGATTAGACAATCTGCAGCCAAGTCCGAAAGGAAAGGTTCAACGACTAGAAGATAAACAATCTTCCACGAGCGCTTACATTGTAGTATTAAGTGTGATTTAAAATTTAATTATGCAATATAGATATAGTTATAAAATGGATAATTTAATAAATTCAATTTCTGAAATATATGACAAAAGATCCAAGGCGGTAAATATCGAAAATATTCAAATAGAACAGATTATGACCAAATATAGTAACACAAATAAACCTATTTACAAAATGATTTTAAATGGTTCAATTATTTCCAGAAATAATAATTTGGTGGTGAATTATACATGCCAAAACTGTAAACTGAATAACTCTATTACTTTAAACATATTTATGCGAAAAATCAACAATAGTTCTTCTAAATGCAACAAATGTGTTAATTTGGACTTGGATAAACGATCACAACAATCAGATTTTATGAAAGAAAATCGATTTGCAGATAGCAATTATACATCTAAAGATAAACCTGTTAGAATCAAATCGGTTAAAGAGATTATTTATGAATCTGAATTACTATGGGATACAAAGGACGACGACTTTAAAAGTTGTTATTTGAGAAAATATTTAAATTTAGAAGAATTTGACCGAATAAAAGACAAAATTATAAGCGTCAATTATAGTAAAATTACAAATTTATCTGAGTACAAATATATTTTCAATTATAAAGTGAACAACCAAACACTATTCAATCCCATGTTAGTAAACATTGAAAAGAATTTAATAGAGAAACCAATTTATATAAAATTTAAATGTGAAAACTGTGATTGTGAATTTATAAACAGAGATTTATGGATTCAAAAAAATAAATACAAAATATTCTGCAAAAATTGCAATTTCAGTAACAACATTTTCAAAATTAGACACATGTTGAATATTAAAAAAGAAAAAATAATTTATCAGAGTCAATTTGAAAAGAAGTTTATAATATTTTGTAACGAAAACAACATATATATTCAAAATGGAGATACTATACAATACCCGTGGAAGGGGAAAAATCTAAAATACATTATAGATTTTAAGCTTCCAGAACAGAAAATGTTGATAGAGTTAAAGGATGAACATATATGGCACAAAAAACAAGTTAAAAATGGAAAATTTGATAAAAAAGTTGAGTTTGCAAAAATTCACGCAAAAAAAATAAAATATGAATATTATGTAGTATTCCAAAACGAATATATGAATTTTATTAAATCACACTTAATATTATGATAAGATATAGTCTGAACTTATATGAGAGTATAAGAGGATATGGTTAAACTCCATATCGATAACATATTGGGTACTTTTGATGTATCTATACTATCTATTGAAGATGGAATTTTCGAAGTCAAAGCCACCGCCGGAGATACACATCTTGGAGGAGAAGATTTTGACGACAGAATGGTAAGTCATTTTGTCAATGAAATTAAACGTAAACATAAAAAGGAGATTAAAACGAATAAAAGAGCTATGCGAAGATTAAGAACAGCTTGCGAAAGAGCAAAAAGGACCCTTTCTGCTTCTGCCCAAGCAAATATTGAAATTGATGCTTTATTCGAAGGTGTTGATTTATATACAAGTATTACAAGAGCTAGATTTGAAGAATTGTGTTCTGATTTATTCAGAGGAACACTTGATCCGGTAGAAAGGGCAATGAGAGACGCCAAAATGGACAAAAGTTCAATTCATGATGTCGTTTTAGTTGGTGGATCCACCAGAATTCCCAAAATACAAAAACTTTTACAAGATTTCTTTCATGGAAAAGAATTAAACAAATCCATAAATCCAGATGAGGCTGTTGCCTATGGAGCTGCTATACAAGCTGCTATTTTGTCCGGAGATACACACGAAGTTGTTTCGGATCTTTTGCTTTTAGATGTCGCCCCCTTATCGCTTGGTATCGAGACGGCCGGGGGTGTTATGACCAATCTTATAAAAAGAAATGCTACTATCCCCACCAGTCAAACTCAAACATTTACTACTTATAGTGATAATCAACCGGCTGTTACAATTCAGGTATATGAGGGAGAACGGCCAATGACAAAAGATAATCACCTTCTTGGTAAATTTGATCTAACCAATATTCCGCCAGCCCAAAGGGGAGTTCCTCAAATCGAAGTTACATTTAATATCAATGCTAATGGTATTTTGGATGTATCTGCTTGCGATAAAAGTACAGGTAAACAAAATAAAATTACTATCACAAACGATAAAGGTCGTTTATCCAAAGAAGATATTGAACGAATTATAGATGAGGCTGAACAGTTTAAAGATGAAGACAACAAATATAAAGATAAAATTTCTGCGAAAAACAGTCTAGAGACATATTGTTTTAATACTTTGTCTACCATTGATGACGAAAAAATCAAAAATAATATTATCGAAGAAGATAGAAACAAAATCACTGAGATATGTAACGAAACAATTAAATGGCTTGATACAAACCAGCTTGCCGAAATTGAAGAATTTCAAAATAAACAAAAAGAGGTAGAGTCTGTGTGTCATCCTATTATTTCAAAATTATACCAAAATATGGGAAATGAACAAAATATACCCGAACAAACAGAATCTAAACCAACTGTAGAAGAAGTAGATTAAAGTTGTATGGTTGAAAATTATTAATATTTAAAATAAATATTAGAAAGATGTTTATCAAAAATAACTATTTTTAGTTATTTACGTTGTGGGTAACTTTTATTTTTTTTGAAACGTTTCCAATAGTTTCTTCAGCTTTACGTTTTCCGTTGTTGGTAAAAGTTTCAACATTTGCTTGTTCAACACAAGTTTCAACATTTGCTTGTTCAACACAAGTTTTTTTTTTGTATAACGCTTTCATAGCATCAGAAAGATCGAATGTTTGTGCAGTTGAAGAATTCATTTTTAATTTACAACAACACCAACAACTATAAAAATAAATTTTAAATTTTAAACATTATGATTTAAGTTTATTAATTTTTATAGGTGTAGACACACATCTTTTAACGTAATCATTTTCTGATGTAAAGATACATTTATTGTATTTTGTGTCTTTATCTTCTATGATATTTTCTTCATCGGCAATTATAGTCTGATTTAGTTTAAAAAAATTCAAAAATGTATTTTTGATTAAAGTTATATTAAAGTTCATTTTTTAATTTCATATTAACTTATAAAATAAATTTAATCATTAAAATTTTTCTACTCAAACTATGAAATATTTTAGATATATTTAAAATAAATGGCTGGTGGGATATTCATAGATAAACCATTTAGTTTTAATATTAAATGTGTTATATTTGCAGTTATTGTTATACTGTTTTATTGGTTGATATCAGCTAACACAGTTTATTTAATGTTTCCTGTGATATTTATAATTTCTTATGTTTCGATGGCATGGTACGATTTTAAATATGATTGTAACGATAAATTATATTCTGGAATATACAGTCCAATTTCTACAACAAATTCAATATTTAAACCACAACTAAGAAAAATACAAACATCTAGGTCTGTAAAAGACCAAGAAGAGATATATCTCAGAAATGTTTACATTTTACATGCTGTGGCCATTGCTCCACTTTTCATATTTACTTCTTGGAGATCTTATAAAAAAACAGGTGAGGGTATTTTTCTTGTATCTTTTATGGTTGCTTTGATAGCTGAAATTTATCATTCATATCGATTTTTTAACCCCAGAGATAAATAAAACTTACAATATTTTTCTAAATTCATTGAATTTAATTTTAATTGTGTTATTTTAGAATATACAATATATAGTTAGTTATTTTACAATTGATTTGATTTAAAATAAATTTATTTTTTAGGAGGCAAATCAATATAATATTATCATGGAACTGTTAAATCACCAAAAACTGTCCGTTGATGGAATGACCAAAAGTATTGAAAGCGGGAAAAATCTATTTATTCTTTCTGATGATATTGGTAGTGGAAAAACAGTAACTTTTCTATCATTTCTTAAAACCAGGAAAGAGAGATGTATTATATTTACATCTTCAAATATAATACACCAATGGAAGAACACAATTAAATTAATATTGCCGGATATACGTTACGAAGTTATATTAAAAAAAAGGACGAAATACAATAAAAAAATTGAGTTGTTTTTGGCAATCAAAAGTAGTTTTAAAGATCTAACAGTTGCTTTTCCAACCTATGCAGTTTGTATTGACGAAATGGAAACATTCAGTCAACTTGTATTGGGATATCCCGAGTTTAAGATGACAAATGATATTCACAACATACCATTTATGTGTGTTATTTCTGCGAATAAGCACATAAATCATAAATGGTTCACAGAAAAATCTATAGAATATATGGAAGAAAAGTTTAATGGACCCAATTTTGTATTTGATGCAACATTTACCTTAGACCTTCTGTTGGACGATGTCACTAAAAGAATAATACAACATTTTTGTCCCGATATAGATTTTGAAGAAATGAAAAAATTTGGAGCATTTAAAGACGTAATTAATTATATAAACCAAAAAGGTATACATTGTTTGACATTAAAATTAAATAAATTGTATTTAGCTAAAGCGATGAAATTAAGAGTCATCAAAGGAAAACTAATGGACGATAAGGAAAATTTGAAAACACACAAACTCGTATTCGAAGAGGTATACAAAGATTCGATTTCTGGATCTTTAGAGTCAGATGAATACAGAAAAAATTTTCGTGAAAGGTACTCTAAAATGGCAGATATAGGATGGAAAGTGAGAAATGAGCAAGAAGCTATTGGACATGCCTTGGGCGATCTAGCCACAATTAGAGATAATATACAAAAGAACGAATCATTTGTTAAAAATAAATTTGACGTAGAAAAAATTAAGCAACAATTTGTACAAGGGAAAATTGAAATATATACAAACAGCATAAAAGTATACAATAAAATTGATGATGGCGACATAATTAAGTTTTATGAAAATAATTTTACACACAAGTGCAAATTCACAGAAGTTATGTCTTTATTGAACAAATATACAGATTTTGAAAGTAAATTGAAGGTATATGATGTATCAGGAGTACTAAATTCTCTAAAAACATCAATACTCGAAAATTCAGATGGTGATGTTATTGATTCTATCAACGAAGACAAGTTTAACATAGTTGTTATTTTAAGAATGTTCAAAGAGACAAAACTGAATAATTTAAAGGCCAAAGATATCAAAACTACATTAGATTTAGAACGAATAAAAACATTTGAAAAAGATATAGCCGAAATAAACAAAACGTATAATGAAATTTTAGAGGAACCATGTAAAATATGCCTTAATCCAGATGAGACAAATATTCTAATATACTCATGTTGTCAATTCTTGATATGCGAAAATTGTAAAAAAAATGTAAAAGAATGTCCATATTGCAGAAACTCAGAAAACGATGCAAAATTTTTTGGAGAATTTGTAAATGTTTCTGACCCAAAGAAAAAATCAGAAAGGATCACAAATTATATAGATAAGCTTAACGAAATAATAAAAAATGGCAAGTCTGTTTTACTGTTTTGTGATAATTTGCAAAGTAAAGTTAATAGAGTTATAGATTGTAATATCTTAAAAGGAAATTCGACATGTAGAAATGAAATAATCAATGAATACAAAAATGAAAAAATAAAAACACTGTTGATAAATTCTAAAAATGATTTTTCGGGAATATGTTTAGAAAATACAACTGATATAATATTTTTGAATGATCCCAAAGATGATCAAGAAAAACAAATTATTGGGAGAGCGCTAAGACTTGGGCGTACTCAACCAAACATAAATATTCATAGATTTGAGTTCATAGAATAAGGTAACAATAAATCAAAAAAAATTTAAATATTAACTATTAATATTTATTTCTAATCATTACAATGTTGTTTAATTACAATGACATTTTTGAAACAATAAAAACATCATTATTGTTTCAATTTCACACAGGAAATGTTATTTTTGACACATTAATTAATGGTTTAATTATATGCATAACATCGTATATAATGAGTCTAACGATAAACATCAAAAATATGAATTTCCGAAATTTGTTTAAATTTATTACAAATTTTAATTGTAATATGATACGAATAATTGGTATAAAATATGAAGGACGATTTGATAAATGTGATTATTCTAACACTTTTCGTGCTATTCTTCACCAAATTAAAAGTTTAAATTATATAGATGCCCAAATTTATACTTTAAACGAAATTCAGTTTATGGGCTATGGTGACAAAGAATTGGTCCAAAAAACCAACTTAATTGTCGATCAAAATTCTTATTTTAAATTGACAAAGGATATTAGAGTTTTAATCTTAATTAATAACGAAAAAATTCACAACAAAACACAAGAATTTAACAACATAAAAAGCTTCGAGATGCAAGTATTCTCTTATGTTTTAACTCTAAATGAATTACAACAACAAATAGATAAATGGTTACAGATATATTTGAATTTAAACAGCCCAAATAAATACTTACGATATTTTATGTATGATGATATTTCTATTACAGATAACGTCCGTTATGATCCACATAAAAAATATTCCGAATTTAAATTTGAATCGGGAAAATCTTTTAACAATATCTTTTTTCCACAAAAAAAAGATTTGATTGACAGATTGGATTTTTTTAAAAATAACAAAATATGGTATAAAACTAGAGGAATATCATACACTTTAGGAATGCTATTTTATGGTATGCCTGGATGTGGAAAAACATCTACAATTAAAGCTATTGCAAATCACACAAATAGACATATTGTATCTGTATCATTAAACAAAATTAAATCATTTAAAGAATTACTTGAAATATTTTACGAAAACAAAATAAACAATATGATAATTCCATTGGACAAAAGATTGTATGTTATAGAAGATATTGATTGTTCTGACATGAAAAAAATCATCAGAGATAGATCATTGGATAATGATGATTCCGATAAAGATTCCGATAAAGATTCCGGGGCCGAATTAAATAGTGAAGACTCAGAGTATCAGCCAAAAAAAAAACCAAAAGAGAAGGAAGAACAAAAATTATCATTAGCCGACATTTTAAATATTTTGGATGGGCTTATGGAAATGGATGGACGAATGTTGGTAATTACAACAAATTATCCCGAATATATAGATTCGGCTTTGACTAGACCAGGAAGAATTGATATAAAAATAAACTTTCAAAAATGCACATCTCAGTCTCTTATTAGCCTATATAAATGTTTTTTTTCCGATAAAAAAAAAATAGTGTGGGATAAGTTATTTGATAAACTACCAAACGATAGGTGGACTCCAGCAGAAGCCACGCAGATTTTTTTTGATAATTCCAATAATCCTAGTCGAGGACTCACCCAACTTATAACTGATTTTCCTTAAATTTAATTTACATAAATTAAAAATTTAAATATTATGATTAATATTTACATATAATTACAAAAAAAATGAGAGTCGGAGATTGGACGTGTTCATCATGTAAAGGGATAGTATTCTCCCACAAAACCAAATGTAGGTGTGGACAAGAAAAATCTAATAATGATACACCAAAAACATTATCTCCGCGTATTGGTGATTGGACGTGTTCATCATGTAAAGGGATAGTATTCTCCCACAAAACCAAATGTAGGTGTGGACAAGAAAAATCTAATAATGATACACCAAAAACGTTTTCCGTGTCTTTTGGAGACTGGAAATGCGAATGTGGCACATACAATAAACGATTAAACGAAAACTGTTTTAAATGTAAAAAAGTTCCATCCGAATTGGAGAGCGAGAGGGTGGACGATAGTACTTGTCTTATATGTATGAAAACACGACGACAGTGTGCAGTAATTCCTTGTGGACACTTTGTTATGTGTTATGAATGTTCGAAAAAAATACCCGACCGTTGTCCCAAATGTAGAGGTAATATTGACAAAATGTTAAAAATCTATCATTAAATAATATGATTTGTAATCTTTGATTACAAAAACTATCAACAATTCAACCAAATAAATCATTAACACGATTCACAATTTCATCTTGTTTGTCACAAAACTCGGATAACATTGGTGTATTCCATTGAATTTCTTTAGAATAATTGTCCAAATTTGTTAACAAATCGATTATATCAGATTTAAGATGTTTTGGTAAATAAAAATTGCATCTACAATAATATTTGGGTGTTTGGTCAATAACCCATTTATTTTTTACTAAACCATTAATAAGTTTACTGGCGCCAACCAATATCCCTCCAGGATTTATTTGGTGGCGTCCAAATAATACATATTCAAATGGTAACCTCTCCAATATATTTTGATATAATCCTATTTCAGTATCTACATGCACATACGGATATGACCATTCTAACGTTTCCCAACGTGTATGTCTGTTTACACACTTTCCAATATTAAAACTTCTTACATCTTCACCAAATACAGTTTTAATCACAATAAACATAGGTGTAGAAGTTAATGGTAGCATATTTATATTGGAAGTTTCTAAACATAAGAATGTAAAAATAAATTGGATTGATGTCATGAACCATAAACAATTTCGTATTTCTGCGTCGTCTTCATATGAATTTGTTAAAAATGAACATATGAGAACAGGAATCCATGTACTACAATAATCAATTCCTTGAAGTATTTTTATATTTATATGCATACCACTGAGTATTAACACTATTAACATTGTATACAATGAATTATTACCAAAAATATACAAAAATGGTAATAGTGAGATTTCTGCAAACAGTGCAATATATCCAAAAATTAAACATAATTTTGGGTATAATATCAACAGTTTTTGGAAAGTCGGATATTTCATTCTCGACAATCTAGCATTCCATATAAGAGACAATAGTGTGTATGATGACCAATTTGTCTCTTGTATACAACTGAATATTATTTTTTGTAATCCAGCTATACAATATATACTAGCTAAATTGTATTGTATAAACGAACTACAATTTGGACTAAATGTATAATATAAATGCATTATACATGGAAATACATCTCTATGATATGCTAAAGTTTCTTCGGCCCACAAAGATGACGCATACAAAACATATAAAATAAATGTAATTTTGTTTATGAAAAAATCATCTGTAAGAAAAATACTCATAAACATTGTGAAAATATATAATTGGGATACAACACAAAAAGCATTATATGACAATAACGGCATTTTAACAATCCCAAATAATGGATACACATTTGTAGACAGATCTTTTTTGTGGAATACAGATTTATCTAAAAACCACTTGTAGAATGCCGTTCTTTGATTCCAATAATATATAGTACTTGTTATTTGACAAATAACCCATATAGACCACATATTTAAATCTATTACAACCAAGATATTTATAAATTTTTTTATAAATTTTAATCAATTTAATATACACAAACATGAATAAATGCCTCTTTGACTTCTGAGACCGAAATTATTCTCACATCTAGTCTTTCTGATTCGGTCGAAACTTTATTATAAACAATCTGTCTAAAGCCATAACTTGGTTCAAGACCTACACCAGATCTATACAATATTGAATATTTTAAAACATCATTTACATATAACCCTAGAGTGAATGATCCATCATGTCTAGTAAGTACCATATTTTCCACCTCAACTTTAATTATTCTTTTAACAGACGAATCTATAATAATATTTCCGTTGGATAGAGAAACTCCGATCATATCTCCTCCCAATAGTTCATCAAACATAATTTTACCTACAGTTCCACCAACGGCTGAAGTTTTTTGTATCAACGATATTCTCGGAACCAAATGTTCTTCGTTGGTACCAACCACTTCATTTCCACCCACAAATAATTTTTTACACGAACAAAAGTTAAAGTTTCCATCATTTACCATCGAACTCATTTTATGTTTAATTAAAATATTCTAATATTACTTTTATATTTTGTATATACACTATATACAATAATTTACCCATACATGATCTTACATTCAATTAACATTCATTAATGTTGTTATATTTCACATCATCCACACATTCTAAGAGATTTCGTTTCACAGATTTTCCGTATTCGGTGATAATTTTATTTTTAGAAACCAAATGTTTTAAAAACGCCAATCCATCACAGGAGAATATTTTTTGGGCGATATCGACACCTATCCAGCAATTGTCTTCGTTGTCAAAATCAACAAACATTTTGATGCACCGATTAGAATGATATGTGCATGTTTGTTTGCATATAGCTGCCGTTGTTGCAGTAGCGGCCACAAAAAAGACTGTTAATCCCAAACACAAAAGTGCGCATCGCAGTTTGTGTGGAGGGGGGTTTTCCGAAAGCAAGTCATATCTCGGGTGTTTGATATCCTTGCACATCATTTTTGAAGCATGTGAAAAGCCATAAATGCAGATGTTATTTTTTTGTTTTGGGTCTAAAATAAATTTTTTTTAATTATATTTCGATTGAATGATATTTATTAAAATTTCGAAATATACTAGTAATTTATATCTAAAATATTATTTTCTAGAAATCATGTGTTTTACACCACTCTTTGGAATATACCCCCTTGGTGGGTGGTTTCCTTCTTTGGGCCCCATATTTCATTAAGAATAAATTTGCATTTACTTCACTTTTAGACATTGGCGGATATTTCTCTGCGACCCCCATGAAACTTATAAATATAAAATTGTAAAAAGAATAAGCAACAGTAACACAACAATACCTATAATTATTAAATACACATTAGAGCTTTTCTTTTATAAATTAATCTATTTAAATTTTATAGTTCATAAATATTAGATATGGAGATTTATTTATTATTGAATTTTCGACGTTATTATAAATTAAAGAACATGAAAATAGAATAGATGTATTAAAAAAGTTAACATGATCAAAACTATTACAATATCCCCCACACGACGATAAGTTGCAACAATCTTTGTTGATACTTTCATTAGTTATGATATTTTCTAAATCTTTTTTATCAAAAAAATATAACAATTTAGTATTTGTTTTGTTTATAAATATGTGTTTATTAAAAAATTTATAAATGTATAAAAATAATAACTCAAATTTTGCAACAATATTGCTCAGTTCAAAATCTATTAATTCATAATATTCGTCTGTTAATTCTTTTTTTTTTTTACAAAATTTTATTAGTATAAATATTCTTAATAAAAGCAACAAGTTAAAAATATTGTTTATATCAGAAATTTCAAAATTTTGTAATATTTTGTTCATATTTTCATCAAATTCATGTATAAGTATATTTTTGTTTAAAATTATTGTATTAGAATTTAAAAAATTATAAATAATTTTATATAATCCACATATATGTTTATCCCATTTTTCAATATTTTGATTAATATCTACAACATATTCATCTGTTGTCGATAATGGATTGTTGTTTTTTGTTATTTTATTGTTTTTAATTAAATATTGCATAAATGTGTATACATTTGAATAATAATATTCTTCGTTTTCACTAATTATATATTTTAAATCATCCTCAGAGATTTTAAATTCGGAACATCTAAAATATTCTATTTTGCAGTGTTCTAAAAACATTTTATTTTGAATATGTTGTTTAAAAAAATAATTTTTAAATTAGTTTAATTTTAGTAGAATATTACACCAAATTATATTATATTTGTAAACTGTTTTTTTTTTTCAGTAAAATTCGACAATAATTATCAATTTATATATTTTATTTGGTGATGATTTAAATTATATTATTCTATACCAACATATATTTAACATATATAAAATATATTTAAATTTAAAAATGGATAAAGTTATAATCATCTTTTTAAAATTATTTTCTGTGACAACCTTGGTAACTTTTACGGTAGTTCTTATTCAATTTGTTAATGATAAAGAGGGAAGTTTTTATGAAGATGCATATTTACATAAATTGTTTGAATGAGTACATTTAACCTAATGTTATTTTCACTTTGATAAAGTGAAAGAATTTTAAAATTAAGCGAATGGTTGAATTTTTTTTCTAATATTTTGGCATTTTTTACATAAACAATTATAATAACAAAGTTTGTCATATATATCTTTACATTTTGATTGGTTGGCAGAGTTATTATCAACGCTACGTATAACTTCATATGGATTAAAATTGGTTAAATTTTTTTCAAATTCTGCATTGATGTTTGTTTTGTTTTCGTTAATACGGGCTTTTACAGAATTATATTCTTGTTTGATGTTTTTATAATCACAAACGCTTACTTTTTTACCGCAAATTACGATAGGCATGGTTAGTTTTTAAATTGTATATTCAAAAAAATAAAATTTATGATACATCAAAAATACATATAATCTTCATTTACCAAACAATTTGAAGAATATGCTGTTTTTGGTTTCATTTTATGATAATAATAATAACCGATAACTAATAGTAAATGTAGTAAAAGTATTACTATACAAACCGCAATCACAGTTATATTTTGATGATCTTTTTTTTTATTTTCTGAACTCATTTTATTTTAAAAGATATAAAAATTAACTTAAATAGTATAAATAAAATTTATTTTTACGACGCAATATATGGTTAATAGACGATACAGGTAATCTTACAACCAAAAATTCAATATGCAGGGAAACGCAGTGTTTCAATTGAATCGTAGAATTAATTATCTAACGTCTAGAATAAACGAATTGGAGTATAAGATCAGACTCCAAAACTCACAAGAAAGGAATAATCTGGCGTCTATGATGACGTTTAGAATGGGAGACTTGGAACTTAAGAACAGGTTCCAAACCACGCGAGGAGCGAACAATCTAACATCTAGAGTGGACGAATTGGAGCACAAGAACAGGCACCAATATTCACAAGGAAGAGTGAATAATAAGCGCATCTATTCACTGGAACGAAAAATTAAACAACTAGAACAGATGATAAAAATTGGCAAATTGGCTGCAGCAATAATAATGGAGTTATATTTCTAAAAAAAAATATAAACGACAAAACTAGAAAAAAAATATAAAACAAAAAACAAACAAAAAAATATAAAAAAAACAAAAAATCATATAAAATATATGGTTTTATACGAATATATTTGTAATATTATTAATATAATCAAATATGTTTGTGTAAAATTATATTGCAAATATAAATTATATAAAATATATAATTTAAATTCATTTTATCTTAAAGAATGTCCATATTGTCCATATGATTGATAATTGTTATGTTCATAAATCATCCCACCACCAAGGATCCACTACGTCCCAAGGTAAAACTGGTCCCAAGGTAAATAGAAATTTGTTACAAAAATAGTGCCAAAAATTATTCTAGATTTTATTGTATATATCCTGAATGAAAAAAAGATTGGCGAAAAATCGGAGATTTTTCCTGGTTGGTAAACGTTTTATCTTTATCATCATTGTTTTCCATTTATTTTAATTCTGGTAAATTTAACTTTTTATAAATTAAGATAAATCACATATTTTCAAGGTGTATAAAACTCCATGCGCTGTTCCCTGTGTCTATTAAGCTGAAAAGAATTAACGTCATATTGTCTATAAAAATCTGTATATTTTAAATAATCTTCAGAGATTCTATTTAATCGTTCAGAGTTAAGATTAAAATAATAAAATTCGGTTAAAAGTGTATGAATAACTTGTCTATTTATTAAATCGTATGTCATTTCTCTGACTGGATCATGTAATGCTTCATCAACTATAGTATGAATATGTGTTTTAATTATATCTCTATGTATAGTTTTATGTGTGTAATTATTGAATACTTTTTGAATATAATTTATATTTGGGTCGGATTGTAACGTGCTTCTGAATAAATCGATAGTATTTAGCTCCATTTTAATAATACACAAAAAAATAATTTATTTTTGTATTGGGTTTATTATTCATAATATAAAATATACCAAAATGAAGAATATTTTGCCGAATATTTTGTTGAAGACGGCGCTGAAGTCCCCTCATAGTTTTAGACATGGGGCTATTCTTGTAGGAAGGAATGAAATAATTGTCACTGGATACAACAACAACTTTACTCATGCCGAAGTCTCCGCGTATCGTAAAGGAAACAGACGGCGTATTTTATGATCTTTATGTATGCAGAATAAACAATAAAAATGAATTTATAAATTCTAAGCCATGTTCTGACTGTATAAAATATATAAAAAAAACAAAAAATATAAAACACATTTATTACACAGATAATGATGGGTCATTTATACGAGAGAATGCACTTTCTATTGAAAATGATCACAAATGTGCTTCAAGGAGCAAGATTAGATAGTTGTTTTATAAAAATTTTTAATTTGCAATGCAAATTAAAAACACAAACTTATGAATGAGTAATGGAAACCCCTAAATTGTATAAATCAACCCAAATACAATATTTCCAATTTGGGTAGAATCAAAACACCGCAAGATAAAATAAATATACATAGACCAACTCCACAGGGATATATTAAAGTTCTTATTAAGAAAAAATCTTATAGTGTTCATGGATTGGTTGCTAAGGAAACATTTTAATAAGTTGCAAAACCAATAAACCCTATAGGGTTTACTATTATAAGTATGATATTGTCGATAAAATTGATCAATTTAAAAAATATCAAAGAACATTACTCAAAAAAAAGTAATATTTTTAAATACAAATAAGTTTTCGTTAATTATGTAAAAATTTAATTTAATACATGTACATACCAAAAAACAAATAACAAATAATGAATAAAGGCGCATATGTAAATTGTAGTCAAGCATGTCTCCAAACGGAAACTCCAAGACAGATCAGACGCAGTCCACAAAACAAGGGATATTCTTTAGATTCTTTGTGGCTTATATTTAAAATAATAACAACAGAATTTTATAAAAATATAACATCAACAAAAAATTGTATTTGTAGATTTATTTCTTTTAATGAAACGTATACATCTACATCTAATCAGATAAAAAAATATGACTTTTATACATGTATAAGATATGGTATATCTATTCCTATTATAATTATTTCAAATGTTTTACTCTCATGTGTCAACAATCTATTGTATTTAATTTTTGAATTTATTTACAAAATTTTTTATATAATGGTATATACCATTCAATTTGTATTCTTTATGCCAATTACAACAGTATATAGTGTACGCGAATTTTGGAGAAGTTATTGCTGATTTTCGTATTATAAAAATAATTGGAAATTTGTCCATAGATCTCAAAGAATTTTGTATAATTATCTATAATGATATGAGTTATAACAAAATTGAATAATATTCATGTAAATACTTCAATTACAAAATATTATTTAGCTATAATTTTACTTTTATAAATAAAATGTTTATAATTTTAACTGTCTGAATGTATTACTAAATAAGGGACCAAATCAATTTAAACAACTTGTAAAATGGTATTAATAAAATATAATTTATAGTTAAATTAACTATAAATTATAAATGAAAAAAATTGATTCTTTTATAAATGATATTGATCTAATACTATCATCCGTGTATGAGTTTGAATCGATAGATGTACCCCTCAAATCGGCTACATTGTGTAGTTTGGCATACAAATCACATAAAGATGTAACAGATGAAATGAATAGTGACTTTACAAATATAGATTTTTTTGATGTAAATGATATCCAATATTATATAATTAAAAATGGTAGAACAATATTATTTTTATTTAGGGGCACAGATTCTCTAAAAGACATTAAAGCTGACATTGATATAACTAGAACTGACACTAAGTATGGTAAATTACATACAGGATTTTTAAACAGCTGGGCTCATATCAAAGATAACGTTTTAGAAAATGCAGATAAGTATGATCTAATTAAATGTTACGGTCATTCGTATGGAGGAGCGTTAGCAATGATATCATCGTTGTTTATTTCGGAAGAATTATTCAAACGAGTTCATTGTTATACATTTGGGTGTCCGAGAGTCGGGGATTCCAAATTTGCAAAAAATTTTAACAAACATATAGGTGTCCACAGAAGATATGTCGATAGTTCTGATCCTGTAATTCGTATTCCTTCTGCTGTTAGATTTACACATGCTGGTATCCAAATTAACATAGATAACCGTCCTTTGTACAAAAGATTATTTTATAAAGCCTTGTATCTTATGAGAGGACGTATATTCCATGGACACAAAATGTCACATTACGTTGAATTATGTAAAAAATATAATTTAAGTTAAATTTTTTAAAAATATTTAATGTAGTCAAAAAAATTATAATTAATTTTGCAAATCATATTTAAATACACCATAATAATAAAACTTATATATTATGGGCGTCTCTAGGTTTAATTATATAGTTAAAACTAAACTGAAAGCATCTCAATTTATACCGAATTACATATTTGATCATTATTTTCTAGACGGAAACTGTTTATTACATGATTGTATAAATGAGCTATTTGTTCACGAAAATCCATATAAAAATATCAGAAAAGCATTGATAAAAATATTTTCTGCACAAATTCAAAAGCACAGAGCCAATATTTATTATATTATTTTTGACGGAATACCTCCTTTAACCAAACAAACGTGTCAGAGAAAAAGAAGACTAGACAAAAACAATTTAGGATGTGAACTATTGCCATGTACGCCACTGATGAAAGAAATCGAAAAGATAATAGTTGAAGAATTTGTGTGTGATTATATATTTTTATTTAAATCTTCAAATTTAGGAGAAGGAGAACAAAAAATATTCAAATTAATAAGAGAAACCAATAATGTGAATAAAAATGTTTTGGTTTATTCTTTAGATTCAGACACAATTATTTTATCTCAAATATTGCAACATCAAGCCACCAATATAAACTTATTTGCAACAATACCCTCTTTTGAATTATTTGTAGATATTAGAAAACTAAACAACATTTTTTTTAGAAAAAAAAATTTTAATATCAAAAAATTTCTTTTATTCTGCTTTATTTGTGGGAATGATTTTATACCAACGCATAAAGAAGTGATAGATAATGATAAATTATATAGTATATTTTGTAAGGAAAATATAGACACATTTTCAGATTTATCTGCTGATAATTGTTCGGGAAAAACCGGAGATTTTCCGCCAACACAATGCGACATAAAACAGGTCGAATCTTATTGTTCTATTTGGAATTGGTACTGTGAATATTTTACTACAAATGAAAATTTGGACTGCGAAAGTTATTTATTCGATGATACACCATGTTTTTATTGTATTTCTACATTTAACCACAATTATAACAAAAAACTTATAGATTATACATATGAAGAACATATAAAATATGTATATCCCTCACTACTAGATGAAAAATAAATAATGTTTAATATTATCAAATAATATTAATTTGTTAAACAACTAATCTTGTTTTTCTGTTTTATTTTTTTTCGTTGGATCATATATAAATCCAGAAAGATCATATACTGCACGTGTAATTCTAATTCCCATGGCTACAACAGATAATCCTGCGCCAAGAACAAATCCTCCTCCCAACATACAAATCGAAAATATATCATTTAGAAAGCCCCCATTTGACTTTGTAGAATAAGTCATTAGAACATTATCCTTATCTGCAAAATTTATAATCACAGAATTTAATTCTTTGTCATATCTAAAATTAACAGTATTAAATGCTGTCTCAAAGGAAGAGTTTTTATTATCTCTGATTGTAGAGGGGGGAATCTCAGATTGGTCCGGGCCAACACTATGTGAATTTGTATATTCGATATTATCTGGCAATGAAGTATTAATATTCTCCTGAGACATTATATTTTTATAAGTAAATTAAACCAATCAACAAAATAAATTTTTTTGTTAAAAATGGATTGGTTTGTTCAACCCACAAATTTTGATGGATTAAAACATAGACTCACATTTTATAATGAAGATAAGGATTTAAAACAAATAATTTTACCATTTTGCAAGTTTTCTATTGGATTTGAAGAAACAAAAGTTATAATTGTTCCTGAAAGAATTGACATGCCTATAATTATTGACAATACTGAATTTAAACTTAATAGATTTAGTAATTATGTTGTTATCAAAGATAATAGAATATTACCAAGAACTATGAATGTTTAATTATTTATACGATTTTCTTTATATTTTTCGTAATCATCGACATTTAATGTTTTGCTTACTCTTCTTAGATTAAGGGGTGAGGGTTTTTTGTTAAACAAATTTTTAACGATAACGAAATGAACAAGTTCTAATAACTCTTCCGGTATACCATATTTAATAAATTTAAAATTTAAATTCGCAGATTCGATGATAACAAGCGGAAAAGATGGTTCTCCATTTTTATCTCCCCAATAAAATCTTTCTTCATCATCTACAGTAGTCACCTTTATATCATATTTTACCTTTAAATTTTTGAATATTATTTTAGAATACTCCAACGAATTTTTATATAAATTAAGCTCTTTTTCTATCTTTATGGCACATTTAGAACTCAGCATGCAATTCACAAAAAAGTTATAATTATTTAATACAACATTGATATTTTGATTTCTGGTGTGATGAAAATTTGTATATAAAAAAGATACAATCTCAAAATATCTACTATATATATCAAGTGCATAATTACGTATAAATTTTTTAAAGTTTGTTTTTGTTTTGTATAATTTTTTAAAAATATTATATTCTATACGACAAACCGCCATTTCGGGGCGTACTACTTTGTTTTCTAAAAAATAAAATGCCCAAAATAAACAATATCCGGGTAAATCTTTTTTTGTTTTTTTTTCTTCATCTTCTAATTGTTGTAAACCGTATCCAAATGATTTTGGGTATCGTATCTCAACTAAAAAAATATGTAATATATTTGATATTAAACATTTCATTTGATGAGCTAATTTTTCATTTATAACATAAGGCCCTTGTGATCCATGTGGTTCATATATTTCTAAAATTTTATGTTTTGTATCTATAATACATAAATTTGCATGACCTTGCGATTCTTCCGTTCCTGGTATATCAATATTGTATATAGAAAAAAAAATAACTATAAATTTGCACTTTTTAATTTTTGGGAGTTCAAGTACACTTAAACTTAATTTATCTGCTTTAACATTCAGTTCTAATGAAATTTTGTCAAAAAAAACACAATCGGTTTTATATTTGGCGTTAATAAACATTTCAAAAAATTTCAATGATATCTCTGGGTGTATTTTGATTAAATTTTTTTTTGGGATATTATATTTTAAATTGTTATAAATATTTTTTAGCAACAAGCTAGTCATTTATTTAAATGAACTTGATTTTGTATAGGTTTAGTATAACGTGATCTTTTATGATAATATGTTTCATTTAACTATTTATTTTAATCTCAAACAATGAACATTTTTGTGTGTGTTTGATATATGTTAGTTGATGTAAAAATTAAACTTTTAATATAACCAAATATATATTTTCGATTTACAAATTCTTCAATTTTCGTAACATAATCTCAAACACAAAAAAACACTAAAATATATTCGGTAACAATATTAAAATATTTTTTTTTTATTTTTCATTTTCTATTTCAACAACTAACATTTATTTTTGTTTTTTACATTTGAGAAATATTATAATTTTAATTATTATATATAATTTAAAATAAATTATAATAATGTTGTGATATTAAAAAGAGTGTATAATTTATGTATTGTATGTAAGTTTAGAAAGTCTAAACTTATTATCAATTAAAGAATCATAAATAAAAACCTAATTTAGTTATTGTTTAATAATATTTGACTGTATATAAATGATGATTTTTATTCACAATAACATAGATCCTTATGTAAAATATTATAGGTTGTACAATATAAAATATACTCCCTTCCCGCTTAACTTAATTGGGATTTTCGATGACAAATTTATCTGTTATACTGTTTTTTTATATAAATTATTGTTGGTTGTGTGTAGTTTAGAAAACCATTTTCTCTTAACTAATTTGATTTTAGAATATATATTGAACGGATAAAAACAACTAAAATTTAAAAAATTTAAAAAATCAATTATACTTAACTATTTAAAATGGATTATTCTGTTAAGTCAATTAAAAGTTCCAGAGAGTATATGGAGGATGAATTTTCTATATTGCTTACTTCACGTTATGCTATTTTTGGAGTTTATGATGGTCACGGAGGAGGCTCGGCGTCAAAATTTTGTCAAAAAAAGATGATACCCTATTTAGTGAAAGCTTTAGAAGAAATTATACAAAAAAAAAATTATGCATGTATTTTAAAACATATCACAAAAGTATTTTCAGATATAGATGCCGAGTTTAAACCTACAAAACATTCTTTTGAAGCTGGAACAACTGCAGTTATTTCTATTATAACAGATAAACTTATTATATTAATTAATTGTGGAGATTCTAGAGGAATATTGTGTGATAACTCCAAAAATATACTGATGTCTACCTTAGATCACAAACCAAATTCTAAATCCGAAAAAATTAGAATAGAGCGGGCGGGAGGAGTTGTTAGTTCGGATAGAATAGATAATATTTTAAATTTATCTAGGGCAATAGGAGATTTTGATTTAAAAAATAATAATAATTTTCCAACACACGAACAAAAAGTTATATCTGTACCAGATGTGTATATAATACTAAGAACAGATGTATATGATGCAAAATTTTTAATATTGGCATCAGATGGTATTTGGGATGCATTTGGTTCACAATATATTTTAAATTTTGTAGACAAACATTATAAACGTAGAGATACATTAGATCAAATCACAGAAAAACTCATCAAAGATTGTGAAGATTCAAAAAAATGTGATGACAACAAGACCATAATACTTGTAGATTTAGAAAAATATTAAGTAATCCTTTTGTATATAAAAGCAATATTCAAATAACATAATACTTGTAGATTTAAAAACACAATAGATTGACAAATTTTATCAAAAAAACATTAAAAATGTTTTTCGTTGGACTAATTATATTATTAATTATTTTAATTATTTATAAAAACTACAAACTAGATGATAAGGACTTCCCACATAAAAAAATTTCAATATTAATAAATTCACTTATTATTTTACTTGTCATTATAACATATTATGGTAATTTAAGCAATGATACAAATAACCTTCCTTTTGAGTTTAAAAAAAAAACTTATGAGTTTGATGAATACGATAAATTATATAGAACAGATGTAGATTATTATAAACGTTTGCGACCATTTGTATATCCTGATGAAATGCACAGAAACACTATTAAACATTGGTTTGATCCCAAAGACTAAAACACTTAAAAAATAATTATATTTTGGGATAGTTTAACATTGGAAGATTATAAATGGGTGGATCTTTCTCTAATACTATGTGTGAAGAGTGCGGAAATGTATTATTTCATGATTCTCAGGATGATTTAAAAGACAGATTATGTTTAAGTTGTCCTCAATCAGTTTGTTGTGTAGATGGATGGTTTGTTCATTTAGAACAAAATTCTAATATCAAAGATGTATTGGATAATAATATAGAATTTTTTAAACTTACAGATAACGCATTTAAAGAAAACCATGAAGACTCATGTTATGAAGACATTATTGCTTTTGTCGAATTTTTGACAAAAAATCAAAAATTTATCCTTAATCAAGATAAACAAAAAATGGTAGACATGTTTTCGATATTTCAAATGGTTAAGGATAATTCTGTGGATAAACTGAAAATTTTAAACTATAACACAAATAATGAAGTATTAATGATGGAAATTAAAGACGCAATGGGCGACAATATATATTAATCTATAATATGTTCAAAGCCTTACTTATTCGTTCCAGTTCTCTAATTCTAGAATTATAAGAATGATCATCTGCCATATATATCCGTTTTGCATTTTCCAAATTAAAATTTCGTTGTGTCATATCATCAGATAATTTATTAACAATTAAACTTTTAACATTTGCATATAAGTAATATAAGTGTTCCTTTCTATCAAAAAAAGGCTCGGGGGAGTGTATATACTCTTGTTTTGCTGTAGGATATTTGGATAAAAAATATCCAATCAACAAAATACTAAAAAGTACAATTAAAACTGTATTTAGCGTAAAGTTGAATTTTTCATTTTTGTGTTCAATGTATCGGTATATTGACAATGATATTATTACAATGCTAAAAATAATAGGAACAAAAATCATAGTAATTTATTAGGTAAAATCTATGTTTTTTTAACAATAACTTTTTTCGTAAAAATTACGAAAAACATACTTTTAAATTCTCAAAGATTTAAATGAATTCATTAAAATTTTTCCAAATGAATAATTGGTTTTTATATCTTCTAAAGTTGCCCTTCCCATGTGTAACATAAACATGGCATCAACAATTTGTGCTAATTTGTTAGTATTTGATATTACAACTATTTTACTAAAATTATTATCTTTAATATAAGAAAACAGTTTAGAGAAGTCATCGTCATTTGAAGACGTTTCATATATTTCTGAACTATAATTATCAAATAACATTTTCTTAATTCCAGAATCTATATTTGAATCTTTTTTGATAATTATACTATTAAAATCTCTTAACTCTTCCAAATTAATTTTGTTGGTTTTTACATATTTAACATTAGATGATATTAATTTGGTTGTCGAAGAATTAAATAATTCAGATGTCCTATCTTCTAATAATTCTAGATCATTCTCATCGTGTTCTTCGGGAAAAATCTGCAAGTTTTCACCAATATCTTGAATTTCTAAATGTTTTTCTTTGAAATTATTATCCTTTTGTCCGGATTTATCGCCATTAGTTTGAATTGTTTCTACTAATATTTTTTTCATATAATCTTTTAAAAACATCAAAATATTGTTTTCTCCGCGAAAAGTTAAATGGTTATTACCACTATCTACTTTCAAAATAGGCAACTCGGTTTCATCTGCATCAACCAATATTTTTCGTGTTTTTTCACAATCGATATCTACTATCTTTAAATTTTCTTTCATGATACTTCTTAAATATTTAAAATGTTCATTATTTAGAAATGAATTTGATGACTCCAACCGAGAACAAACAAAAACAACCAATTCCATATTTATATTATAGTAATCATTAATATTTATTTTTTATAGAAAGATCTATTTTAAATAATTCAAAAATTTTACCAATAAAACTTTTAAGAAAATATAAATGGAACACGTACCTTACATTCCACAGGCCGGTGTATATTATGATCCCGCACCATCACCAGACGGGGGATTTGTCGATGACGGTGATATAGATCAGTACATGCACGAACGTTTGCTGGACGTGAGTAACATAAAGAAAAAATATGGGTTTTCATATCAAACCCATAAAAAATCGGGTGATCATGTTGCGGCAGTTCAAAAATATAGGAAAGCTTATATGAAAGATCCAACTAACAAAAATTTAGAAACGTTTCATAAGGGTTAGATAAAACATTGGAGATAATTGATGAGTCACTCGAACAACGGGAAAAGGATAAACAAGAAATTTATAAAGTTATGCAGAAGAAATTTTCATTAGTGCGTAGTCGTGACATGCAAGTTTTGTGGACCGCCCTTAACAAAGACCCCATAACTCATAAAGCGTTTTACGAAACACTATCGCGTATGTGGTCAATAATAGAAAACTCGAGATATTAAATATTAACACCTGATTTCATAGTAAAAAATGCTTCTAACAGAATTAATTGTTGAATTGTTATGAAATTAAACATGAGATACTTTTAGTATCACATAAATGTATGTGTTTATTATATGGTTATAAAATTTAGTTGGATATTTGTTCATACATTGTTTTGTTTAAACGATTTTTTTGCGTTTTCATTTCGAATGGTATGAATTTCAGACACCAGGTTTCTAACTTGATCTATAGTACTTTTGGTAGATGTTGACACATCATTACACATTTTTAATTCGTGAGATGTTCGTTGTAATTTGCGGTTTAATTCTGCAATTTCTTGAGCTTTAGATATATATCTATCTTTAGGCATATTTATTTTGAATTAAAGACACCCAAAATTAATTTTTTGTATCAATATTCACACGCCCAAATCAATTCTTTGTAATCATTAAAATTAATATTTTAAATATTTCAATTTGGATAATGATTCTAAAAATAAATTTAGTCTAAAATAAGCCCAACGAACAACATACTGTTCGTGTAAAATTTCAAAAAAATTTATTTTACGGTTGTTGTTCGTCTACATCAAACCCAAGACCTGGAACCTACTCAACGCCCAGCTTTTCAGAACGAACAACATGATAAGTTGTGCTCAGATTGAGAAAATACCCACTTTTGTAATAAATATGGAAAGGTGTAAAGATAGGAAAGAAAGGATGGACGTGGTTTTGGATAAAAGCTGTTTCCAATACAGGTTTTTTAAAGCTACAGACAATCCCGTACGACCCTGCAGGGTGTTGGGACTCTCATGAGCGTGTTCTAATGCGAGGAAGTCAAGTTCGAACGAAATGTTTTTTGGTCTTGGAAGACGATGTAACCTTCAATGGTTTACCAAAAAATTTTTGGGACTCAATTTCTGAATTTGAAAATTCAAACATAGATATACTCTATCTTGGAATGGGAGATGAAACAGACACGACTACAGAAAAATCGTCTTCTAATGGCATTCAGAGGATCAAAGGTGCGGTAGGGACTTATGCCATGTTGATCAAAACCGAAAGTGTTTTGGTGGTGAAAGAAGCAATACAACAATACACCCACCAAACGATTGATATCGACTGCGCTTTATCGTTCGCAATGAATGAAAGCTTCATCGAATGTGCTAAAACTTCTCAAAGTATCTTTGCTCACGACTTCATCTTTCCAACCACTATTACTTATTGATGTAATCGAAATAAAACTGGTGGAGGTGTAAATATTTGTCATTAAATTAGATCACTTTTAGTGATCTATAAAATTTACATTCATTTATGGGTGTTTCAGAAGCTTGTCTAATCTTATCACTTGTTTCGAGATCTATTGTTCATAGTTTGGGCCGATTGTTTTATGTCTTCATTTCGAATGGTATGAATTTTAGACACCGGGTTTTTTAACTTGAGCTATAGTACTTTTGGTAGATGTTGTTGACACATCATTACACATATTTAATTTGTGAGATGTTTGGTTGTAGTTTGCGTTTTATTTCTGCAATTTCTTGGGTTTTAGATATATTTATTTTGAATTAAAGACACCCAAAATTAATTTTTGTATCAATATTCACACACCCAAATCAATTCTTTGTTTAAATCTAACATATAATTATTGTTCGGGTAGATTTTATATGAATTAATAAAATATATATCAACAATTGTTTTTTTAAATATACATTTAATGATAAAATTTTAAAATGAATAAAAAAAATGAAATATTAATATTGATTTTTAATAAAATAATACAATGTCAGACACTAACAGTTTAGATAAGTTAATTTTAGATAGTGTCGTTGACAAAAATTCATCGGATTTTAACTTTCAAACGATTGATGGACGAAAAATATTCATAGAAAATATTGGTGAATTCTGGAAAAAGATAGATTTTTCTTTTAAAAATAATAAAAAAGAATTAGAAAATATACATTTATTAGAAAGCCCAAATACGGAATATTCTATATTAAGATTTGATATAGATATATACAGTGAAATAAAATTCGAAAGCCGTTCTTATTCCGTTGTTTTTGTAAAAGCGGTCATTGAATATATTCATTCTCTAATCAGACATTTAGTTGTAACCAAACAATGTTCAAGTGATATGCAAGATAATAATAAATTAATTTCTTGTGTCTTTGGAAAACAAACAATTGATAAAAAGGATGGATTTCATATAATATTTCCTAATTTATTATGTGGTAAGGATTTACAAAATAACTATTTTGTTAGTAAATTAAAAGATAATATTTATCAATTATGGGACGGAAATAAAAATCTTAAAGTAAAAGTCGATAAGGTATCTACCAAACCGTGGGTTATTCATGGCACAAAAAAAACCGACACTTCTTCATTGTATTCTTTAGAAAACGCGTATTCATATAATATACAACAAATAAGTTCAGTGCCATATGATATACCATCATTATATTCAATAAACAGATCAGACTCAAGAACAAAATCTTATCATTTGAACATAAAATCGGTTAATATCAAACAATATGATTCAGACTACACTATAGATAGTGCGTATAATGAAATAGTTCAAGACAAATTATTATATTTGTTGAATGAAGATAGAGTAAACGATTATGATGATTGGCTACAAATAGGCCTAGTTCTATTTAATGTTGGAAATGGCCAAGCCAGATTTTTAGATCTGTGGAAAGACTGGGCTAGAGATTTTGAAGGATTTAGTGAATTTGAGCATTCGAAAAAATGGTCAAGTTTTTCTGTTTTAAATTTGACTATGGGAACATTAAAATATTTGGTTCATTGTGATAATCCAACAAAATATAAAATGTTATTGTATAAAAAAAATTTAATCAAATTAAAAAATCGCTTATTCAAGCTTTATGAAGATGAAGACGAAGAAATTACAGACGAATCCATTATAGAGGTATTAAAAAATAATACGCCACCAAGTAATGTATTTGTTGCTCAAATATTCTATTCACTTTATAAAAATACACTATTGTGGTCGCCCACAAAAAGAAATAGTGGCAAATGGTATAGATTTTTAAAAAATAAATGGGTAGAACATTCACCAGAATTAATTTTACAATTATTGACACAAGAAGTCACCGCATACATATTTAAGTTATTTCGTGATTTGTATGATGAAATGACTTATATTGACAACAAAGATATACCCAATTTTATCAAAGTAAACGTTAAAAATTATCAAAGATCATTGGGAAGCAATTCGTTTTTGACTCAAACAATTAATCAGTCTAAGTCTAATTTTGTAGACGAGAAGTTTGATAAAAAAAAGGATATGAACAAATATTTGATTGGGTGTGAAAATGGTGTCTTAGATTTAAAATCGTTTTGTTTCCGAAAAACAGTACCGGAAGATTATATAACTCTATCAACTGGTTTAATTTACAAGGATTCACCCCCACTATATAACCAACAGAGCTTTATAACCGAGTATTTTGAACAAATGTTTGTTGATAGAGAACAACGTGAAGATTATCTGAATATGATATCTGCTTGTTTGTTGGGTGGAAATTTACAAAAAATAGTATTATTTGCTTATGGGCATACAAATGCGGGAAAATCTCAGATCGTAACATTTTTAAGCAAAGCAATAGGAGATTACACAACTGTATTACCCAAAGAAATTATTTATAATAGGAAACAAACATCTTCGGCAGCTAGACCAGAATTGGTCAAAACACAGGGTAGAAGATTAGCATTTATAAATGAATTACCAGTTAATGAAACATTAAACACGGCATTTATTAAAGAGATAGCAGGAAATGACAAAGTTTTTGTAAGAGATTTATTTTCATCCGGATATGATATTGAAACATTTTTTAAACTATATATATCGTGTAATGATATGCCTCCCTTGCCCAAACACGATTATGCTATGTGGGGTAGAATTAGAATTATAAAATTTGAATCTGTATTTTCAGACAATGCCCCAAAAGATAAGGCAGAACAAATAAAACAAAAAACATTTCCTCGATGTGAAGATTTATCTGAAAAATTTGATGAATGTGCAGCATCTTTATTATACTTGTTGTTTGAAAGATATAAAAAAAATGCCAAAGAATTCCCAAATGGAATACCATGTGATTATATTTTAAAGACAACAGAGGAATTTAAAGAAAGTACAGATCCAATAAATAGATTTATTGCAGAAGAGGTATCCGAAGAAAAGGGCAGTTTTGTTTATTTGGAAGATATGTTCGATAAATGGAAAGAATGGTGGAGATACGAATTTCCTGATCAGAGAATCGTAAAATCGAAAGAAATGTTCAGACTCGAGATTTCACATAGTTTAGGGAAATCCTTTACGAAAGACATACGAAGATTGAAAATGTGTGATACAAAATTAACAAACGTATAATTAAAAATTGGATATATCTCATATATCTATAAATGTGTAATCGAATTACAACCGTACGTCTAGTTGTTTTGATGAAATTTTAATACTTAGTTTACTTAGTAAAGTTTTAAAATATTTCATTTTCTATTTCAACAATGAACATTTTTTTTTAACTTTTACATTTGAGAATATATTAGTCAACAAATTGTTTACTAAAAATCTTTAATTTCTCAAATATAACTCTCGGACATAAAAACACTTAAAAAATATTCGGTTACAATATTAAAAATATTTTTTTTATTTTTCATTTTCTATTTCAACAATGAACATTTTTTTTTAACTTTTACATTCGAGAAATATTATTATTTTAAGTATTTTAAGAAAAATAAATTATACTAATGTTGTGATATAAAAAAGAGTGAATAATATTCGAACACAGAACTTTAACGTGTTAACTTCGTCTCCAATGTCCCAATCCATGTATTTACCGAATATCTTACATTTTAATTTTATTTTTTTAATAAAATTAAAATGGCATCTTTTGATTTTCACTTACAACATTTGTATTCTGATGCTATTACAATTGGAGATCTTAAATTGCCAAATATAGATGGTAATTCTGGAGATATTATTCAAACAAATGGATCTGGTATTTTATCAGTTGTTTCTCCGAATTTTATGGATAGTGTAACGATAACTCCAGTAACAGAAAGTTCTATTCCTGTTTTTGATGGTACATCTGGTAAATTATTAAAAGAAACCTCGGCAGTATTAGATGTATCTGGAAATATGACTGTGTCAAGTTTGATTTCATCAGGATTGACATATCCAACTTTAGACGGTTCAAGCGATCAATATATTGTTACCAATGGGACTGGAACTCTTTCGTTTAAATCTCTTCAAGATCCACAATACATTTTTGGAAAATTGACGACCACTCAATCCACGGATATAGCTTCTGGAGATCATATAAAATTTCATATATTAGAGGATTCGACAGGATCGGATATTGGGTTGGATATTACAACAATTTATACTAATGTTGTAAATGTCGACAGTATAGGTAGAATTTTACTAGTTGCAAATCAAAAATATAAACTAAATGTAAATATTATAGAGTTTTCATTGTTAAACCATGATGGAAATTTCTCTATACAATGGTTTAATGCGGATTTGAATACAGGAATTGGGTCTTCGCATACAATCAACGGCTTTGGAACAACAGGAGATAAATTATATTCTAACGCAATTCTTCGGGCATTTTATACTCCTGTTGTTGATACAAGAATAGAACTTAGAATAATAACCAACAACAACAACCTTACCCAGATAGGAATTGCAGATTTAGATATCGTTAAATTGTAAGTAAAATTTATTTTTTTTTAAACAATATTTAAATGTTATATCAGAATGTTAAAAACACTTTTCTTTGTACATCTTGCCCTTGCATCTACCAATTCTTCAGTAATTGGCGAAAAATCTTTGATTTTTCCTAGCAGAGATGCAGATATTCAAAGAGCACAACGAGAATGTAATTCAATAATCCATAGATGTAATTTTGGATATGATTTCGTTACATCTCTAAACAGTGATGATTTTTTATCGGACATCTATTTAAACACTAACTGTGGATCTTTAGATAGACAAACATTTGATGTGTTTTCTGACAACACCAGAAATATGGTTACATGTAATATACAAAATAATATACGTACAGTTGAATTTACCAGATTCGGAGAATCATTTAAAAGAAATTTGGTAGACTTATGTCTTTCGTATTCAACTAGTGATTATAAACAACAAGATTTAGACTCTCTTATCAACGATTGCGATAGGTATATTGCAGAATAGCAAAATAAATTAACATATAATATATGTTAATAAACAACAGTTTATCCACTTTCCGTATCAAAAGTGACATAAGCTATTCTCTTATATTCGTCGTCGTCGTATTGTATTACATCAATTGTCATTAGTGAATAAAAGTCTAACCCATGACAATAATCCAAATCATGCAATATTTTCATTTTTTTTATAATATCATCTAAATGAAAATTTCCATAAAAATAAACAATTCCGTGTACGTCTTTGACTAATTTTGATAAAAATATATCTTCCTTTTTACTTTGTATATTATTTTTGACCGATTTGTCTGAATTCAAATCCTTATATATATTTGTATGTTGTATATTTTTATCAATTATTCTGTTTGTATATTGACTGGGAATAGCTATACCAGATAGTGTAATATTTTTATTATTCAGAATGAATTTTTTTACAAATGATTCAACATCTTCGTAATACCTGTCTCCTTCATCCCTATCCTCATATTCGTCTAAATCTAGAAAATTATTGTTAAAGTGTAATAGTTTTTCTATTCCCACATTAAAATCTCCTGTATATTTGTCTTCTAAATGTATCAATTTGTTTTCATACATATTTTTTATATCGCCAACAATTTTTTTAAATTCAGGATTTTTTATTAAAACGTCCATTATTAAACTATATTTGTATTTATTTAAAATAATTTTTTTTTCAAAAAATTGTATTTTATCAGATTAAAACATATTATCCGCCAATGCAAGGAATGGTGCAATGTAAGCTGCAGAAAAACACCAAACACTACCAAATTCTTTTTCGGAATTTATGTTAGCATATGCATACAATACAGTTCCTGCATAGCTCAACGTCATCATTATTTTATATTTTGTAGGCGAATATATTAATGTGGACAATATAATTAAAAGTGCTGTACCTAAATACCATATTTGACAAAAGGGCCACACTATTCTCTTACCATTTTCTGGTATCTCTGTTTGCCCCAAAATAGTGTTATCATAAGCCAATGTTAACACTAATATGTATGATAATACACCAAATATTAATGGGATGTAATCGCCAGTCGTTAGATAAATTCCTAATCCAAAAGCGGTCGCATGGAATGGTAATGCATATTTGCCTATAGCTGTTCCTATTTTATTTTCTATACTATCATATGAATGAGACCAAATCATAAATTCATATAACTGCATAAGGGTAAACGCATAAACAAATAATTTTAACGGTAAATACTTTATAAAAATAGCAGAAATTAATCCGATTATGAAAGTTGCCGCCGAACTTCTGGTGTCATAACACATTTTTAATATTCAAATTATATGTTTTGGTTTGATATAATTTTTAAATATGTTTATGTGTTTATTATTATTTTGTCGAAACAAAACACCCCATTGTTTTTTTAATTGTATAGATGATATATTATATATTTATTATAAAATTTATTTATAGACAAATTATTTTGTAGATAAAATATACAATGTGTGACCATGAACCTTTCAATGCAATGTTAGAAAAAGTCAATTCTTCAAAATTTAAATGTCGACGCTCCAATTGTCTTCATAACAATTATCAATTAGCTTATGATTTAGCAACAAACCAAACAGATCAAAAGGTTTTATCGAAAACAATCAAATGTAATATAACTAACGAAAATACTAAAAGAAAAAATGAATTTATAAAAAGTTTATTTAGCGAAAAATCGTAGATTTTTCCTGGCGAAAAATCGTAGATTTTTCCCCGAAACACCATCTTAATATTAAAAAAAATTTAAATAATTATAACCACATTATTAGTTTAATTGTATAACGAAGATGAAATATATTTACGCCACCAATCTTGATCTAACGTGTCTATCGTGGTCCGAATATGAAAATCTAAAAATACTAATTGACAAAGAATTCGAAAAGGTGTTACTATCTGGCGATGGGTGGGTTCCGTCTATGGAACAATGCGCATATGACTCCAATGGTGATGTTTTCGTAAAAACCAAAGATAAAACTACAGCAGTGTGGCTCCAAGAAGCAGTTTTTCCGAAAATAATTTTTCTCGAAAGACACATACTTTTTAAAAAAAGAAGATCAGGATTCGTCTACAAGGATATACACGAATTTTTCACTAATTTAACCAACACATCCAATTTGCCTTTGAATACATACAAGAAATATGTTGAACACGAATTATCTGAAAAATTGCGAATCGTTGATCCAGAGGTGATTACACACAAAAATGGTAATTCTGTTGTAATTTTTATATGGTTGAACAGAAAAGAGCAAAAAATATTCAAAGAATATCAATGCGAAGTAAATGTGTTCTCACATGGATCTGTTAAATTCGATGAAGTCGAATAATGATTGTTGGTGAAAAATCTACGATTTTTCCCACATAAAAATCTAAATTCTAACAATAATACAAAAATTTTGTATTAAATAATTTATTTTTGATTAACATAAAATAAACACATATAAGAATCATGTCAACCATCAAATTTGAAGCAAAACTAGAGCATGCATCTTCTGGGTTAAATTTATTTTCCGAAAATATAGATCATGAGTATCTACTAAAATTAAGCTCAAAAGTTGATTATGAAACATTTCCTTGGTTAAAACGTGTTAAAGATGAAGAAGTTAATTTTATATTCATATTGGACAATAGTGGATCTATGAGAGATAGACCTTGGAACAGGTTCAAGATGCTTTAATTACAATTTCATCTCTTATTCAAAAGGATAAAAGTAAGAAGATTTGTGTAAAAGTTATGATATACAATCAATTTGCAGAATTTATACATTTGGATCAACCGTTAGAAGATTTAAAACCAAAGATTAAAGATATTCGTGCCGGAGGATCTACAAATTTTGTAGATGTGTTTAAAAAACTTTCAGTTTTCTTACACGAAACACCTCTGTCTGAGAGGAAAAAAACTTTTGTATTTTTTATGACAGATGGACAAGACACATTTAATAAGCCATCCGAGATAATGGAAAGCACTGAAAAATTGCAAGATGCTATCAAACAATATACCCAAGATGTTATTATAAACGTTTTGGGGTTTTCTGAAGACCACGATAGAAAATTTTTAGAAAAATTAACATCTATAGGAACAATGGATGGAAGTTATAATTTTATAGATGTTAGTGATGATGTTAATTTGGAGAATAGAATGATAGATCTTTTAGATTCCACAATTTATACAATTGGAAAACTATTATACTTAAAAATCAAAATAAATTCACCAAACTTATTTTTATCTGATTGGTTTGGCGAACGAGACGACGACATTGTTATTCCGGCTTTTTTAAGTTTAAATGAAGAAGATATTACAATCCAAACCAATAAATTTGTTTATTTACCTAATGGTGTAGATGATTTATTGTTTACAGATATTAATCTTTTTGAAAAGTTAAATGATTCTAATCCTTTAAATTATAAAGTTGATGATATATCTACCGTAAAATTGGTGGACATAGATAAAGAACACCTATTTCTTAGAAAACTTAAAACGGGGCTGAATATGATAACATATAAATTGTCAAAAACAGACAACAAGGAAAATATCGATAAAAATATAAAAATAATGTTTGAAAAGATTAAAATTCTAAACGAAAAACATACAGAAATACATAAAATTAATTTGAGATTTTTTGCAATATTTATAAAGTCAAACAAAGATGCAATACAAGAGATTAAAGACTGTGTAAATAAAGGAATTAAAATTTGTGACAGAGTATTTAATGATTTAAAATATAAAAATAAAAAATTATCCCGAATGACAACTACAGGTTCACACTCTAGTTTTACAAGTTGTTCATCAACAGTGTACAATCAACGTGCAAAAAAGATATTTACCGATGAAACTTCTACATCAAGTCGTAATCAAAAGTTTGCTGATTAAACATGTTTATAAAAATTACATATTAATGATATGTAAAAAATTATATTTTTACTAATAGATTAAAGAAATAAAGATGTTTATAAAATCATTTTCATGGTCCAAACTTAATAATCCACTTAGGTTTATAATTAACGGAATCGATGAAAATAACAAAAAAGTTAGAATATTCGTGAATGATTTTGTCAACCATATTTATTTAAAGATTAATGATGAAGATTGGTCTAACGACAAAGATATCCAAAAAGATATTCGAGAAAAAATAATAAATCATTTGGTAGACAAAGGAGTTGATGTTGTAAAGGCTGTAACATGTAAAAGAAGAACATTTTACGGTCATATCGATACTCATTGTATTAAAGTTTATATTAAAACATCTGTTTATAAACTAGATAATCTTAAAAATAAACCAATTCCATACATTGTCGTTAATGGTGACATAGACGAAAGGGTAAAATTGGCCACAGAACGAAATTTAAAGTTTTGCGATTGGATAGAAATATCAGATAATGATATCAAACAAATAAATAATGAGTTTATTCAAGTGTCTTATAAAAATTTACACTATCCTGAAGATGAAGATTTTGAGAAATTAAATGCTATAACTCCAAGATATACACATTTTTATTTTGACATAGAGTGTGAAAGTTTAGGAAATGAAGAAGACGAATACGAAGAAGACTATAATGAAGTGTATGATGATAACAAAAGTAATGATAACATAATAATGATTTCTTGTATAGTTTATGATACAAATAAAAAATTAACAAATTATCTGTTAACTAGTTATGAAGTTGACGAAAAATATATATTAGACGAAACAAATATTAATAATGTTGTTATAGTTAAATGTATGAGTGAAAAAGATTTAATGTATAATTTTTTTGAACTGTTAAACGACATTGATCCAGATATTGTTTCGGGATATAATATTTTAGAGTTTGACTGGGATAAAATCTTATCTGTTACTCAAAAATATAATATTTCAGAAAGCATTTATAAAAAAATGTTTAATAAGATCTATGGTAGTATTGGAAGTTGTTACAATAGAGTCGTTCAAAAAACTTGGGCAAGTAATGCTTTTTCTACTAAAACATTTCATTATATGGAGCGTATTGGAAGTAATAATTTAGACATTATTCAATATGTAAAACGAAATTATAATCTGCCATCTTATTCCTTAAAAAACGTAACAAAAAAATATTTAGATGAAAAATGGTCAAAATTGGATGTCGATTATAAAGTTATAAAATTAATATCTATGTTGTGTAGAGAAAGTAATCTATCAAAGAGTTTAGAAGAATTTAAACTAGTATATCAAAAAATTAAACCATATACATATTTTGACATTATAAACGATGTATACAATGAATTTGAGTTATGCCAAACATTGGCTGATGTAAAACATGCATTGATAAAACCTTGTTCAATAATAGGTAAATATTGTATAGTTGATAGTTTATTGTGTTTTCATCTGAATAATGTTTTACAAATAAATTTAGCTTGTGAAGAAATTTCAAACGTTTCAAATATTCCATTAGAAGACGTTATTGTTAGAGGAACTATGCATAGAACATTGTGTTTATTGTATAAATCTTGTGAAAAACGAAATATTATTTTGGACAGGCCATTAGGTAAGTTTGAAAAACATAATTCGGATTTAAAAGGTGCAATTAGTGGTGCATTAGTTTTAGAGCCAGATGTTGGATATTGGAATGGTGTAGTTACTTTAGATTTCGCATCCCTATACCCAAACATCATCATCAATTATAATTTATGCGCTACGACTTTAAGATTCGAGCCTTCAAAGACAACCAGAGAAATAATTTGTGCAAACGGAGATACATACTATTTTGAACAATCTTTTGAAGGAATTTTACCACAAATCATGAAACAGATGTTGAGCAAACGAAAAGAGGTTAAAACAAGAATGAAAAATACAGACAAAAATACATTTCTGTATTCATTGTTGGATTGTAGACAACTAGCATTAAAAGTTACAGCTAATTCCGGTTACGGATTTACTGCTGCAATTAATGGGTCTAGAGCTATTGCTCCCGTTGCTATATGTACGACTTCTAAAGGTAGAGATTTATTGAATATTGTTAAAGATATTTTGACTCAAAAGGGAGGACGTGTAATTTATGGAGATACCGATAGCAACTTAGTTATAATGCCTATCGAAAAACCATTGGAATCTTTCAATTCAGAATTATGTGTGGAAAGTATGCTAGCGCATGATCCAGAACTATTTGAACAAGTGACACCTAAAATTGTTACTTTAAAACAGGACGACCAAGACAATGTACTAACTGAAAAATATGGAATAAATGTTATAGCTAAAAAAGGAGATGCATTGAACATATCCGCGATTACCGAAAAACAAATTGAAGAAAAATCGATTAAAATGGCTAAATATATAACAGACGAAATCAATAGAACAAATAATACTGATTTTGACTTGGAATATGAGTCGGTATATGAGCACTATATTCTGTTTAAAAAGAAACATTATATCGGCAGATCATATGCCAACAAAAAAGGTACAACCAAAACAACCCAAAAGGGAGTTTTACCGGTAAAACGTTTATACAGCGTAACAGAAAAAAACATATATAACAATACTATAACTGCGTTCTTTGAACGGAAAAATATATTGGATGTCTACTCTGAACAATGTATAGGTATATTTACTAAAACAAATATAAACAATTACATAAATACAATCATGTTTAAAACGTTAAAAGATTATGCAGATAAAAAATTAACAAATATTTATATAGATAAGGATAAGAAAAACTTTACAACAATAAAAGAAATAGATGATAGGTTTGTTTTTAGTAGGCGTCCGGTTAATGTGGCTATTGCACTACAGATGATCGCTCGAAATGACATTCCACCTAGATACGATAGGTTGGAATATGTTTTTTACGAATCTAAATTTGGACACTACAATAAATCGGATAAAAAAGGAGACTTTTGTATAGATTATGAATATTTTTACAGAAATTCGCAAACATTGTATATCAAAAAAATAGAATATCTTAAAAGATTAACAAATTCCATAAATAACGTTGTAGAATTGTGTCATCAAAAAACACATAAACTAAAATTATATCATATATGCACTACACTAGCTAAGTTTTTTGGTATACGTGTTCCTGATATAGACCAATGTATAAAATTAACCGAAACAATACCCAGTGTGGTTGATAAACAATGTGGGTGTAATGATGTTGATTGTCAATGTAATTGTAGTAATCCTGATGTATGCGAATGTAAATGCGATTGTAATTATGATCAAATGGATTGCTTAGGAAGAAAAATAAAATTAAAAAAAAAACAATTAGATAAGGAAAATAGAAAAATATTGGTAGAAGAATTGAATCTTAATATTTCAAATTTGGACGACGAAAACTTTAGAACACTATTTCCATCAGAATTAATAGTAACTAAAGTTAAACCAAACACATTTATTGCAAAAATTAGATCTAAATCATTAGATTATTTAAGACAAACCCACGTTGACAGCGATATAACTACATTGTGCTCGTCAATCAATTCATATTTTGTTATGGAAAATATATTTAGTGGTCCACTTAGAATGTTTACTTGTTTATTACAAAATGATGGCGAAAAATCTTTGATTTTTCATGATAAATATTACAATAAACAGTGTTACAGCAGAGCATTAAACCCATTGAAAGAACACAAATGTGGCGAAAAATCTTCGATTTTTCCTGATAATAAGGAGTGTATTTTGTTTAATAATTGTTTATGTAAACTAAGTAATATCGAATGTAAAAATAACGAAACGTGTATAAAACCCGTAACCCAAATTGCAAAAAAAATAAAAAATATAGTAGATGGATTAGAGTTAGCGCATTGCAAAAAAGTCTATAAAAATAATGTGGCAAAAGAATACCAAAGATATTATAGTAATCATTATTTGAAAAAATCGATTACTAAAAGCTCTCAAAACGTATTGTTTTTTGCAAAAAAAAGATCTACATCTAAGCTAACTGAAGCAGATAAAATAATAGATTATATAATAAATAAAAATAGTTTTGTTAATCAATTGAAATATATGTAATAATTTACTAAATAATGATATAATATATCATTAACAAATTAAAATTTACCCCATTTCCGCATCAACTATATGTATGAACAATTTATCTGATTTATTATTAAAAGATGGGATTGGTGGTGATTAATGATAATGTTGGAACCGGGAAAACAGTGTCTATATTATTGTGGATCATTCATCAGAAACTACAAAATAAACTTTATAAAACCAAAGTATTCGTTTCTAAGAACATAATATTTCAATGGGAAGAAGATTTACTCAAATTTTTTAAAAATTTATTAAGTTACACACTAATATTCGACCCAAAAAATGAAGAAGATCTAGACAAATAATTCTTCAAGGTTCTTAATCATTATTGAATATTCCTTATTTCTCTGTAATGATGTACTCAATAGTTTTAAAAGACAGTAATATGGATAATGATTATTCTGGTCTAAGACTCGAAAATACCACAGATATCTTATTTCTGGATACACCAGATGATATAGTCGAAAAACAAATTATTGGGGGGCTTTAAGAGAGGGAAGAAAACAAGGTTTACGGTTAAATTTACACTATTTAACATGCATATAAGAGATTTGGGTGTATTTTTTTTTGAAAATTATAAAATTTTCAAGTTTTTTTAAATTAACAATAAAGGAAATTAATTTTGATATTTTACACATTTATTTCTATAACAATGAATTTTTTTACGTTAACAAAAATAAATTATTAATAATAAGACATTTATTTATAAATTCAAATAAGCGTCTATATACCATTAACTTATCCATTAAAGTATTTTCTCAAATAAATATGAAAATAAAAAGTTTAGAACCAATGAACGTATATTCGAATCATGAAAAAAAAATAACAGATTATACGTCAGATATTGGCTCAGAAACAGATTCGGGTACAGATTCTGTCGACGAAATTAACAGTTCAGATGATAATGCAGAATCTACAGAAGAATTAGATACTTCCGAAGAAACATATAACGAAGGCAGCTCAAATAAACTAGAATGTGTTCAGGAAAAATCGAAGATTTTTAACCACCAATACGATAAGACTGATAAAACAGAAAACTTAGAAGATATGTTAGATAAATACAGCAATACTTTGTCTGTTCAAGAATTAAATAATATGCTCATAGAGGGAACAATACGACGTATTGTCAAATATAGTAAAATTCAAAGAATAAGTAGTTTGGCTGTAAAAGAGTTGTGTAAACTTTATAATGATAAAATATTAAAATTAATCCAATTGTTAAAACCTAATAATAACGTAGTAAAAAAGGATAATTTGGTATTTTTTCCTCCCTTGGATAAAGAAAAGACTAAAACAAAACGATATACTTTGTCAGATGACGACAGTGATACCGAAGAAAAGAAAGATACCATAATTATATTTTGTAGCCCTAAACGGTTTAGACACATAGTAAATACCAATGTGTCATATAGGTGGAACCCATCAGTTTTATTATATATACAATATTATGTGGAATTGTTCATTATTTGGATGATTCAAAATGCAGAAATAACCAGATCTCTATACAACAAAAAAACTTTAGACTCGCAAACAATTTTATATGCTCTAAAAATTGTTAGTTAGCCAAATAAATATTCAAATTTTTCCAATTTTTTCAATATTATTACAATAGTTAAACTATTGTAAAATTAAGTTATACTATATCTCTTTAAATTCGCATACCTATTTGGCTATACTTTTTTTAGTATAGCCTTATCTTTAAGTACAATTATAGTTTTGTCTTTTTTGATATTTTTTATTTCTGTTTCGTAATAATTTTTTTTTGGCACATTTGCTATAAGATGAAAAATATCTTTAGGTATGGGATATAATACTCCAACCTTATTTGGATCGGGATTATCTGCTATATTTTTAAACATTTTATTCTTATTTTAACGTGCAAATTAAAAAATTTTTAACTGGTTTGAAGGTGCCCATTCCAAATTATTTATGTGATTGTTTGGTCTATCTGAATCTTTACGATTAACTTTTTTTTGAATTATCCGGGTTCGGTATAATATATTTTTATGTTCGAGAAATATTAGTCAACAAATTGTTTACTAAAAATCTTTAATTTCTCAAACATAAAAACACTTAAAAAATATTCGGTTACAATATTAAAAATATTTTTTTTATTTTTTCATTTTCTATTTCAACAATGAACATTTATTTTTGTTTTTTACATTTGAGAAATAATAATATTATAAGTATCATATATAATTTAAAATAAATTATAATAATGTTGTAATATAAAAAAAGAGTGTACAGTTTGTGTATTATATGTAAATTTAGACTTTCTAAACTTATTATCAATTAAATAATCATAAATAAAAACTTAATTAAGTTATTGTTTGGTAGTATACAATTACATATAAATAAAGTTATTTATTCGCGATTGTATAGATCCTTGTGTAAAATATTATAGCTTGTATGATGTATAAAATATGCCATTCCTGCTTAACTTAATTGAGTTTTTTGGTGATAAAATTATCTGTTATAGAGTTTCTTAGACAAATTATTAACAATCGTGTGTGATTTTAAAAACCCGTTTCGCTTAACCAATTTGATTTTATGCGTAAAAATTTTCTACAGTGTCAGTGATAAAAAACAAACTCTACGAATTCTATACATTTTATTTTTAGTGTGAACGGATACAAATCCTTGGATATCTGGATTTTGTGGGGCAATGTTTCCTTGAAAATTTTCAATTCTACCATAATTTGAAATTTCACGTTTATTGGCATTTATATGGGTCAGACATCTCCATACTTCTTCCATGTTTTAGATACAAATCTCAATAAACAAATATAAATTTATTGTATTTGTTAAAATTTAAATTTCGATTATTAATTATTAATTATAAATATGGATATCAAAAAAACAATTGAAACTATAAGAGATACTCCTACAAATTTTCCACCAATTTCTTTGTACGATTTACCAAGTACATTGGATTATGATTGCAGATTAAATAATACAAGCCAAAAGGTGGCTTTGCATAAGGGTCAACGAAAACTATTCAATGCTTTAATGTATTTCTTAACAAGATATACAAACCCAAACACAAGTTATACTCTATTATATATTGGTGCGGGATCTGGAGGAACCAACATAAGACCCGTTTCATTGTTGTTTTCTAATATTAAGTTTATATTGTATGATAGCGAACCTATACGAATTAAACAAAGCAATAACATTAAAATGGTTAATTCTTTGTTCACACAAAATCACATAGAACAATATAAAAACATAAAAAATCTTTTAATTTTTAGTGATATACGAAATATTAATCCTAGAACAAAAACGGTCACAGAGACTAATGTTAGAAAAGATTTAACTTTACAACAAGATATTATAAAAAAAACAAATCCAGCCGCTTGGTGTGTAAAATTTAGAGTTCCATATGTTACAGCAAGTAATGAAAAAACCAAACAATATATATATTTGGATGGAGATCCAATTTTACAATGTTATGCTAAAATTGGATCTGGGGAAACAAGGTTAATGTCGGATAAAATAGAAGACAAAAAATGGACATTAAAAGATTATGAAAATAGAATGTTTTTTTTAAATATAGTTCTTAGGGAATGGCAGTATTATAAAAATACATCTGAAGACGTTAAAGATGGAGATCACTGTTTTGATTGTTCTTTGGAAGAATTCTTTTGTGGAGAATTTATAGAAAAATACGGATCTATGTCTGGAAAATTTGAAACCGTTGCAGAAATGAGAAATTGGATCTCCAAGCAGGATGGAACTTTGTCATTATACAACGAAGCCGGATATTATATTGATTCGAAAAAACAAAAAAAATATTGGAATGTAGAGCACAAAACAACAGAATATAGTTACAAAAAAACGGACAAACATGGGGATTTACCATATAAACGAGATGTTAAAACATATCTGAAATATGCAGATATAAAAGAAATAACGTTAGAGAATATTTTAAAATATAGTGATATAAATGAAAAATATACACCAGAGTTAAAAAAAATAATCAAAGCAGAAGAAGATCTGTTAAAACAATCGATAACGCATAAATCTATGGGAGATACAAATTACGAAGAAATGGAATTTGTGGGGGACGGCCTTTTGGATTTGTATATTAAAGAATTTGTGAGTGAATATTATAGTGGTGAAGTTGCGGCCAAAAGTAGCATATCTACAATGTTTTCTTCTGGAGAACAAGCAACAGAAATTTTTTCTAAAAAATTGTCAATAAAAGAAATATTATGTGCACACATAGAAGAGGACGAAGAAAAAATATTAGAAGATGCATTTGAGGCATATTTATATGCTCTTAAGAAAATACTAGATAAATGTTTTAATGATGCAACTGGATATTTATTGTGTAAACACATTATGTATTCGCTTCTTAAACCAGTGGATATATCTGGAATATACAAACACAAAGTGTTCCCTCCCAAAACAAGATTAAAAGAATTGTTTGATGAACAACAATCGCTAAATAAAAATACAGAAACAAATTATTGGAATTTCAACAATACGTATAAAATTTACGATGCTAAAGGCGATATAATTAGATCGAAAGAATTAAAAGAATGGGACAAAACTCAGTTAACTATAAGATTAGATTTTCCCGAAAGATTTATGATTTCTGTGCCAAGTTACACAGAAACAGGCCCCCAAAAACAGGTAGAAATGAATGCTTGTTTGGCCTTTTTGGAATTCTTTAGTAATCGGGGTTATGTGTTAAAACCCAAAGAGAAATATTTTTATAATAGAGTTAAATAGACACTCGATAAAATTTAATATGTTGTGTTTATGTTGTGTTTATGTTGTGGGGATCATTTGCAAAAAATAAAGATGTATTAATTGATGCGAATAAACATTATTTATTAAAAAGTGTTCATCCTTCTCCCATATAGTGCAAAACATGGATTTTTGATTGTGATCATTTTAATAAATGTAATGAAATTTTGATAAAACATGAATTGATCCCAATTTGGATTAAATTTTATAATAACTATAATTTTATGATATAAAATTATTTTAAATACAGATTTCTATTCTTCATTCCTACAATTTGTATTTATTTCATCACAGATAGTTTGAATTATATCATCACATAAAATTGAAGCCGAGTTTATTTTTTCTGTTTGCTCTTGTGTCAATGAAAAATATAACTGTGCATTTCTTAGTTTTATATATTCTTTCCATTCCAACAAACGAGTATAAAACAGTTTGGTATCTACATCAAAATCTTTAGAATCATACTCTACCTTTTCGATTTTAAGATTTTTTATCTCTTCGTCTGTTAAATTTTCATATGAAATATTTTTATAATAAACATTATTGTCTTTATCTTTAAATTTGAAATTTTTATAACAAAATGAATTTTTTTTTAAAATCTGAAGACTATGGTATACAGGCAGTAAATTCCACTGATCATCTATACCATATCGACCTATAGTTTTAAAATTTTCTCGAATTCCAAATATATGATCACCCCTGCATACAGATTTATTTGTAAAAATACATTTCTTTTGGTTTTCTATATCAAAAATTTTATTTTTTTTAATTTTATCTGCTTTAGTAAATTTAGGATTTAAATTTTTCCCAATACATTTAATTGATTCGTATGCCAAAGTTCCATTTCTTTTACAAATATTGACAGTATTTGTGCATGGTATATTGTTATCCTCTTTTGGAATGTTGCCTATTTTGATATAAATAAAATTATCATTTGATTTATATATTTTTCTTTCTAAATTATTTTCAGACAAATATTGGAATAATTGTTTGCATAAAATTTCAAACTTCATATTTCACACAATAATTTATAAATTTATGTAAAAATTTTTTAAATTTTAGTTAAATCTTTATCTTATAACATCAATAGACATGAGAGATCTGTATATTAATGCGTCTAAAGTTGCCGATGCTATTGGTGTGTCTCATTTTAAAACAAAGGATGAAATATATTGTGCAAAAAAAAATACAAATGAGTTTCCGGATATACAAATAGACTTAAGTATAAGTGATCAGATTAGACAAGCTTCTGAAACACCTTCCATAAATGAATGCAATAGTATCGAAAAAACATTAATTGCAGAAGCCATACAAAAAATGCCAGATGTAAAAACTAACCGCATAGAAGAATTTGTAAAAAAAACAATCAGTGTTGACAGAGGTATGATAAATGAATCAAAAATTATAGAAGAACTCAGAGAAACAAAAAAATTAGCTATAAAAACTAACAACAAATTATACTATTTAAATTTTGAGTTTAAAGAAGCAAATTTAAAAATTGGAGGAAAAATAGATGGTCTCGATAAAACGAACAATAAAATTTTAGAAGTAAAAACACGAAGACATAAATTTTTGGGGATCAGAGATTATGAAGAAATTCAATTGGAAATTTATATGAAAATGTTAAATTTATCAAAAGCAACCCTAGTAGAAAGGTATGAACAAGAAGAAAGGATACACGAGTATGAACATAATCCAACACTATACGACAAAATTGTATTGGGATTACAGGATTATGTTGAATATGTGTGTCAAAAATATCCACAATTGGATTGAAATTGTTGCTAAAAATGGATATTTATAACGCCATAGTTTTAATCACAAATATTTAACTATTTATAAATTACAGATATAAAATATATCTGTTTTAAATTGGTATTTAATCCGATTCAGTATCAAATGAAATACATCATTTTTTTAAAAATTTTATCCGTCAGATCTGTTGCCATATTCGTCGTCATCTGAGTCTACACAATAACTACACGACCAATTATAACACAATACAAGTTTGCAATTTGAAGGCAAATCTCCTAAATCGATTTCTCCATTTGTATAATTAGTAGAACTAAACGTAGTAAGAATTTCTTCGTTGAATATTATATGAATTACAACTTCTAAACACATTGTAATTTATTATATTACGTTTAAAGTTACTCACAAATAAATTTTATGTTATGAAAAATTTATTTAATACATCTTCAAATATAATATAATATATAATGCCGAAAATAATAATTGTAGAGGGAACTATAGGAAGCGGAAAAAGTACTTTTATTGAAGAATTATCAAAAAAATTACCAAACACATTAACAATTTATGAAAACATTTTTGAATGGGAAAACGTTAACATTGATGGTGAAATGTATAATTTTTTAGAAGATTTTTATAATGGAAATATTTCAAAAGATATGTTTCAATATTTTATTAACATAAACAGATTAAACTATATTATGAAAATTAGAAAAGAATTTGATAAATATGAATATATAATATTAGAACGATCATTACATTCTACATATTATGCCTTTTGTAAAACAATTGAAAATTTTGATGCTTTCTCAAAACAAAGTCTACATATTATAAGACAAACATTATTATTATCCGAGAGTTATTTAGATAAATTTACTCATCCAGATTATATTGTATATTTAAATATATCTTCAAAAAATGCATACGATAGAATACTTAGTAGAAATAGAAAATCCGAAAAACTTATAGCATACGATTATTTAGAAAAATTAACAGATAACTATAATGAGTGGGCCAAACAAAAATTTGACCCAATCAAACCAAAAAATACACCTATCAGTGTAGACTCATCTCTCGAGCTAGACAAATATGTTAAAGAAGTTTTGAATATTATTACATAAAAATTGTTTAACAAAAATTTTATCATATTAACAATTAAAAAATTTTTTTCGGATACGAATAATAAAATATAAAATGTTTAATACGGTATATCTAATCTTATTTTTTTCCATTGTCTGTCTCAAGTTGCCAATAGAAATTATATATTGATATAAAACATAGATATAAATGTTTAGATAAAAATTATCTAAAATATATGAATATAATAGTTGATATCACCCAAATTGTATTGTGGGACAAAATTTTGATTTCTGAATATTCCAAAATTTGAAATTTCATATTCGCAACTTTTCCTAACATACTTACTCTCTATTCGATCTGTCCAACTTAAGTTTGTTACATGATTGTCAAATTTGTTTCCGTTTTTATGAAAAACAAATTTTAGATTATCTGGGTTTGGTAAAAATTGTGATGCAACTTAATCTATGATTATAATATTTTTTATAATTTATATTTACACAACCATTTGAACTTGATAAAATTTTTGAATGTTTATTTCTTTCTCTCCCGAACGTTGATATCGAATATGTTGGCTGATTTATACTAGTTAAACATTCCCATATTTCAAACGTCATTTTGAATATTCGCAAACTAATTTAAAAAATAAAATTTCTTATAATATACATTAAGAAACAATGAATATAAATGGAAGAACATATATTGGTGTGTGATGTTGGTGTTAAAAATTTCTGTTATACTGTTTTTAAACAAAATCAGTTAATCGAATTTGATATATTGGCTATTACCGACAAAAAACTTTTAGATTTATTTGTTAATTTACATAAACAATACAATTTTAAATATATAGGATGCGAAAAACAGCACAACAGAAATCCAAAATGCATACGATATAGTCATTATATTATAGCGTTTTCTATTTTAAACAAAATACAATATAGAATGATAAATCCAAGAAACAAATTTACAGTATTAAGCGTAGACAAAGAGGACATTACAACATATTATCAAAGAAAAAAATTAGCGACATTATTGGGACAAGAAAATTTAAAAAAATTTTCATTTAGTGATGAAATACAAAAGCAAATAAATCAGCTTACCAAAACTGATGATTTTTATGATTGTTTATTGATGTACTTAACGACTTTTATTACCCCCACGAAACCAGAGAATACAAAAGAAGAGACCGGACTATTAGAAAACGAAAAACACACAAGGATATTTAAGTTTGTGTAAATAAAAATTAATAAACAATTATAATATGGAAGTGAAATTTTTAGCAGACGATATATACAATGATTATCTTAATGCCTATAAATTAGTAAAATATTACTATAATTTTGTAGAAAACGAATATTGTTTACAATGTCAAAAAAAAGCACTCTATTATATACCAGTAAATATTGGAAAGGAGAGAAAAATTTTTGTACAAGGAAAATGCTGTTCGTTGAAATGCATTTTGCGTTTTTTGTTGTTCACAGAAGATGTAACCTATGTTCACTCTAACCAAATAATTTTTGGATACATTATTCCGTTTATATTAAACGTTGAAGATTTTAATGAAAATTTTGGAGATTCTGATGAAAAAATTGAAAAAATTGAAAAAATTGAAAAAGTTGGAAAAATTTAAAAATTTATAAAATAAATGAAATTTAATCAATAATGTGTGATAGACCCAACTCGCGAGTTGGTAATCTTGAATCACAAAAAAATATAAATAGATATAAAGAAATAGAAAATAAAGAGTTATCATCTAAAAAAATAAACATAGCAACAAAAAACGAAGATGTTCCTAAGTGGGTGAGAAAACAAACTGAAAAATTTTTAAGAAATTTGGAAATAGAAAAAAATAATTTTAAAATGTATAAAGGAACAGAAAATATAGAGTTATCATCTAAAAAAATAAACATAGCAACAAAAAACGAAGATGTTCCTAAGGCTCAGCCATCAGCACCAAACGTGATGTGTGTAGCGATTCGAAAAATACAGTATGTAGTGGTGCAGATAGCTGAGAGATTTACCGACTTGGATTGGATCTGTCGTTCAGTGGACGGAGGCTCTAAGTGGACAGTATGTATTGGTGCAGATAGCTGATAGATTTACCGACTTGGATTGGATCTGTCGTTCAGTGGACGGAGGCTCTAAGTGGGTGTGAAAACAAACTGAAAAAGATTTAAGAAATTTGGAAATGGAAAAAAATAATTTTAAAATGTATAAAGAAATAGAAAATAAAGAGTTATCATCTAAAAAAATAAACATAGCAACAAAAAACGAAGATGTTCCTAAGTGGGTGAGAAAACAAACTGAAAAATTTTTAAGAAATTTGGAAATAGAAAAAAATAATTTTAAAATGTATAATTCAATTTAAAATTATATTTAATATTGTATAAATTATACAATATTTAAGATTAATAAAAATCTTCATCTGATGTGATATAATCTATCGTTTCATCATCATCAGTTTTATATTTTTTATCTAAATCTTCTGTTAATGAAGTATCATAAAAAATTTTATCATCTTTTTTGATATGATAAAACATTTCATTATCATCCAAATTGGAATCATTAACTTGTGTTACATTAGATCTGTCATTATTATCCATATTTCTTTTAGCCACTGAGTGTTTTGTTTTTTTTGTTTTTTTGGTTTTCTTTTGAATATTACTGTTTTCTTTATCTCTAACAGTGGTCTCTTCGTCTCCGCTGGTTCTATCTTCATTTTCGTCATTTTTATTTATTCCATGTTCGTCTTTAACCTTCATATCAATATTTTCTTCCCCATCTTGATTTTTTGTTTGTGGTTTGATTTTATCTTCACTTGTGATAACTTCTTTTTCTTCATTATCTTTAAGATCTACATGTTTATCAGAATCGTCGGATTGTTTGGAAATCTCAGAAGTCTCCTCTTCTTTTGTTATCAATTTTTCATCTGGGTGTTTTTTCGTTTCAAAAGGTATAATTTCTTTGGACTGTTGGGTGTTTTGTTTTTTGTTGATTGATAAATTTTCAATTTCTTCATCTGATACATTTTTTGGTGAAAAATCTTCGGTTTTTCCTAGAGAAGATTCTTTAATTTTTATTGGTTGTATTTCCTTCAATTCTTTAATTTTTTCGGTGTAAACAATTTTGGGATTTTTTTTTTGAGTTTTTGGTGAAATATCTTCGATTTTTCCTGGCGAAAAATCTTCGGTTTTTCCTGGCGAAAAATCTTCGGTTTTTCCTGGCGAAAAATCTTCGATTTTTCCTGGCGAAAAATCTTCGATTTTTCCTGGTGACTCGCTTTTTTCTTCTTCGTCGGATGGTATCTCATCTGGCAATGTTCTCGTTTCAACAAATTCATTTTGGGTAGATGGTGTCTCTTCATCTTTTTCTGGCGATTTTTCAATTGATTTGTGTGGTTGTTTACCCTCTTTGTATTTATTTTTTAATTTCTTAACATATCTTGCATCATTTTCGCTTGTCTCTTGTAATAATTTTTCCGTTAAAATTTTAACTATGTCATTTGTTTTTTTTGAAAACATGTCTTCAGAAAATTTACTCAAAGCCTCTGCTTGAATTAAATTTTGATACAATTTCCCATTCCAACATTTCCATAGTGTATAAATTTGCTCGTTGTCTTCTCGTGTGATCGTCTTAAAGGATATCATTTTGTGAAGAAATAAGTCGATAGACAAAAAATAACCATACCATACTTTAAATTCTGTTTGGCACATTGCTAACAATCGTAATCTAAAATTTTGTATCATTTCATCCGAAAGAAAAACTTCACCCGTAGACATAATTATGCCTCTGCTCTCTTTACACATATCTTCGACCAATTGATTGTCTTCTATAATAATTTTCTCAATTTTATCAAATTTAGATACAAATTTTAACAGTTTTTTTTTAAAATTTACTACTGTCGTATAAATATTTTGTAACTCCTGTTCGTAACAGCCGTCTGTCATTTTTAATAGTATTATTGTTAACAATAAATATTTTATTTATTGTGGTGTAATTGATTAAACTAATAATATTTATATGTCTTTTTGTTAGGGGGAGTTTGGAGGCGAGACCGAAGAAGTACTTCCTTGGGGAGAATTAGTTGGGGTTTGTAAAAAATCCCATGCACTTTCTTGTTTTACTTCTTGTTTTACTTCTGATTTTACCCCAAAAGTTTGTGTAGATTTATTTTTTGGTACACCAAATGAGTTATCTACTATTTTATTTATCATATCTTGCACCGTTACACATTTAGTGGTTGCCATTTTACTTTAAAATTATATTTTAAAAGTAAATTTTTCGTATTAACATGTATAACGAAGAAATTGACTAATATTGTTATAATGATTCATGTTTAGCGGGTCTAAATAAAATTTACATTTTCACAAATCAAAAATTTTATAACTTCAATATGAAAGTTATATGTTTGGGATTACCTAGAACTGGAACAAGCTCTTTGGCAAAAGCATTAGAATTATTATTCAAAAACACAAAAACATTACATGGTGTAAAGTTGGCGCAAACAATTACTGATTATGATATTGAAAATATTAACAATTTTTTAAATGGAAATTTTAAAAATTATAGTTCATATATGAATAATTATAATTTTATTTTGGACATTCCATCTATATTATTTTTGGATAAAAGTGTAGAGACATTTAAAGATGACAAATTTATATTTACATATAGAAATTCTAAAGATTTTGCAGAAAGTTGGAGCAAATATATGAAATTATCATTTACTATAGTTAAAAATAACAAATATAAAAACATACTTGAATCTGGAAATTCATTATTTTTTGATTCTATGGACTTATTCGATAAATGTAGATCTCATAAATTCAAATTTTCTAAATACTCATTACAAGAAGCAATATTTGATACCCAAATTGGAGAAGCGTTATACAATGATTATGAAAATTATGTGAAACAAATATTCAAAAACAAAAATATACTTTTTTTAAATATCAACGACGGATGGACTCCTCTATGTGAATTTTTGAAAATTGATGTTCCAAAAGAAGATTTTCCTCACACAAATAAACTAGAAGATCATAGAAAGAATGTAGAGTTATTTCACGAAAAATTTATACAATGAATTTATGCTATACTATTACCCACAGTTCAAAAATTTGACTTATTTGACTTATTAAATCAAGTATATCGATTAATAAATACATATTATATGTATTTTATTGTTTATTTCAAAAATTTAAATTTATATTGGATTTTTGAAAAATAAAGTTTTAACATGAAGGATCAAAATTTTGATTTTTTTCTTATTGTAAATTTGAAAGCAACATGTATAGAAGATGCAACTATTTCACCACAAGAAATAATCAAATTTGATTCTCTTTTGGTGGATTGTAAAACATTAAAAATTTTGGACAGTTTTTGCGAATATGTAAAACCCACACATAAACCAATATTGGGATCTTATTGCGAAAAAACAACAAACATATCTCAAACTATTATAGACAAATCAGATAAATTTTATATAATTTATCAAAAATTTATGTATTGGTTGGGTTGTAATACTATCAACAAAAAAATTATACTTGTAATTTGTGATGATTGGCATTTCAAAACTATATTTCCAAATCAATGTAATCTTTCTAAAATTACACCAAATAAATTTACTTGTGAATGGATAAATGTAAAAAAAGAGTTTAAACGATGCGGAAAAATATATAAACGTGAGTCGGAAATTTCTTTAAACCAAATGTTGGAGTTTTACGATATTAACGAAACATCAATTGATGAAACAAATAAAATACATAGACTTTTGGTAAAATTATGTTCAAATTTTACATTGAACCCAACAAAAATTATTTCCTAAATATAATTTGCTGTTTTAAAATAATTTTATTATTTTAAATGTTGAGTTTGACAAATGCGACTTCGAGAGATTGCATTTGTATACTCAAACTTTAGCCGCATCAGGAATAAAACAACTCTTTTACTGTAGATTTCACTGAATGTAATACGACAGAAACTACTTATACATTTTGTTCGAGTATACAATGTTTTGATGTCGTTATTTATAAACTTCAATAATGGTATGTTTTTGTATTAAGCATGAATATAAATAAATGTTTTTACAAAATATTAAGTTTACACCATCTCCTTCACAAGAATATGTATGTAATAATTTATCCAAATTATTGGAAAACAACAAATGTGTTATAGTAAATGATGAAATTGGAACAGGAAAAACCGTCTCTTTATTGTTGTGGATATATAAACAAAAATCACAAACACTTCCGCATAAAACGAAAATTATAGCATCAAATAGTATAATTTATCAGTGGAGAGATGATTTGGATAAATATTTTTCTAAATTGTTGAATTATAAAATTATAACTGTTTATGATCAAAGTAATGATGATTTATTTTCTTATGATTTAATTGTGTGTAACCATATAACTTCACAAATTATGTATAAAAATGATTTTATATGTTATGATGAATTTTCATCTATAAATCGAATGACCATAGGCAACAATAACATTAGAAAAAGTATTTTGATTTCTTCTGATGATGAAATAACAAAAACATCAGATGTTATTACTTTTTTTCGACTGATCAAAGTTGATATTGCCGATGGACCGAATATAAATGTGTCCGATTTACCATCGATTAAGACCATTAACATGAATATGAATACATTTGACCAACCAAATATATTCAATTATGTTTATAAAATATCCGCTGCATCTAAATCAGCAATTAAGTTTTCATCTTTACATATACAAAAAATTATTAAAGAGAATGATGTTGGACATGCAATTGAAATACTTATTTCAGATTTGAAATCCAAAGGACTAGAAATAGAGGTTCCGTGTTTCCAAAATGATATACTAACTGTAATAAAACTTATTAAAATAACCGAAATGGAACAATTGATAACAGATATGAAGGATACAACACTAAATAATGAAGAGAAATATGAAATTGAAAAAAAAATAAAGATTATTGAAATCCAAATCAAAGAATTGGCCCAAAGATATGACGATATTATTTCTGGGGAATGTAATATTTGTTGCGGTCAATTGGTTAATCCTATTTTTTACAATTGTTGTCAAAATGTTATTTGTGAAAGTTGCAAAAAATCATTAAAAAATTGCCCATATTGTAGATCTTCAAGTTCAGAATTGATATCTTCAAATTTGATAAAGCCAGAGAAATCTGTTAATTTATTAAATTTATCGAATACACTTCTTTCAATATTACAGGGGGCCAATTATTCTATTATTTTTAGATATACTATAAATTCTATGAATTTGGATATAAATAAAAAATTTAGAGTATTAAAAGGAACAGCCGAACAAAGAATGGAAATAATCGAAGATTATAAAATTGGAAATACAAAAATTTTATTTCTGGATTTTATTGATGATTTTTCTGGTTTGAGATTAGAAAATACAACCGACATTATATTTTTAGATAAACCTTGTGAAAAGGTGGAAAAGCAAATTATAGGGCGGGCGTTGAGACTTGGTAGAGATAAAACATTACCTCTAAATTTGCATTATTTGAGTTGTGATTAAAATAAATATTATCCAAAAATTTTTAATAATATACATATAATTAAACAAATAAATGTTAGTGGAAAATATTAAATTTATACCCTTTCCTTCACAAGAATATGTGTGTAATAATTTGTCTAAATTGTTAAAAAAAAACAATTGCGTGGTGATAAATGATGAAATTGGAACAGGAAAAACTGTTTCTTTATTGTTGTGGATATATAAACAAAAATTATATAACCTCCCATATAAAATTAAGATTATAGCTTCAAATAGTATAATTTATCAATGGAAAGATGACTTGGACCACTTTTTTCATAATCTATTGAATTATAAAATTATAACAAATTCTAAAGAAAATAATTTGGATTCTTACGATATAATAGTGTGTAATTATATGACTTCTCAAATTTTATTTCATAATGATTTTATATGTTTTGACGAATTTTCGTCTGTGAATTGTATGACTATAAATAATAAAAATAATATAGGAAAAAAAAGCATTTTGATATCTTCTGATGATTATATAGCTAAAACCCTTTCTATTATTCATTTTTTTGAAAATATTAAAATTGATGTTTCTGATTTGGAACATACAATAAACATATCAATTTTGCCATCAATCAAAACCACTCATATGAACAATTTTAATAAACCAAACAAATATAATTATAGATATACTATATCTGATGTTTTAAAGGCATCACTTCAATATTTATCTCCAAATGTGCAAAAAATTATCAAAGAAAATGATGTAAAACATGCTATAGAAATACTTATCTCAGATTTGAAACTCAGAGGACTAGATATAAATCTCCCATGTTTTGAAGATGATATGTTGACTGTAGTAAAACTCATTAAAATAACTGAAATAGATCAATTGGTGGCGGATATAGATAATACAACATTAAGTGATGTTGAGAAAACGAAAATTGAAAAAAAAATAAAAATTACCCAAATACAAGTTGAAGAATTGACCCAAAGATATGATGATATAATCAGCGGAGTATGTAATATTTGTTGTGGTAATTTGCTTTATCCTTTTTTTTATAGTTGTTGCCAAAATGTTGTTTGCGAAAATTGTAAACATTTATTAAAAAAATGCCCATATTGTAGAAGTGTAAACCCAAAATTATTAGATTTCAATTTGAATACGTTATCTGATATTATCTTATCAATATTACAAAAAATTGAGTATATCGGGTATATTGTTATATTTAGATACTCTCAAAATTCTATGAATTTAAATTTAAGTGAAAAATTTGGAATTTTAAAGGGGACGGCCGAACAAAAAAGAGAAATTATCAGAGATTATAAAAATGGTACAACAAAGATTTTATTTTTAAGTATTCTTGATGATTTTTCTGGTTTGAGATTAGAAAATACAACCGACATTATATTTTTAGATAAACCTTGTGAAAATGTAGAAAAGCAAATTATAGGGCGGGCGTTGAGATTTGGTAGAAATAAAACATTACCTCTAAATTTGCATTATTTGAGTTGTGATTAAAAAAATTATAAATAAAAATATTTTATTTATTGTCGAAATTATTTTTCTCTAAGACGAAGATAATATAAATGAATGATAACATAACGGGCTTGGTAATTATGTTTTCAGATTATTGTTCCATTGTTTCCACAACTATAAACAATCAGTGTAATGTTCCGACCATTTTTCATACGTTTTGTGCAAGAATATACAATATTCTGTATACCAATTTGGAATAGACTTATACATATTTCCTCAAATATGACGGAAACCTTGGTTTTTGGTCAGGAGTATATTCGAAAAATTTAACAGTTATAATTGTGCCTATTGGGTGAGTATTTTTATAATTTTCTCGTAGTTCATCTGTCAATCCTCCACCAACTCTAATATATTGTTTTTGTTGATTAATAGTTAAATCATTATAAATAACTTTTTTGGGATTTTTAAGTTTTCCTTCTAGAGTAACAAACGCCCCCAACTTTCCTGTATGTTTTCCCTTTTTTGCTATATTATAGCCAACAATGGTAACTTCCGTATCTTTAAATAATTTATATTTCAATAATTTATCCGTTCTTCCATGTATATAATTAGAGTTGCTGTCTTTTAACATTAATCCTTCTCCGCCCCTTTTCACAATTTTATCAGACTCTTTTTTAATTTCGTCAATATTTTTTACTGGAGTTTGTATAATCAATACAACATTTGGTAATTTAATTTTTGCTATAATATTTTTAAGATTGGTATAACGTTTATAATAAGGTTCATCGGATTCAGAATCTGAGGGTATATAATCAAAAACTACATATTTTAGTGTATCAAGTTTCTCTTTGGGAATTTTTTCTTTCGTCCTCAAAGCTCCACACATCTGAAAACTGTCTACTCCGAACCACAATTCGCCATCTAATATTTCATTGGTATATTTTGAGATATTTTTTGCAAACTCAGATACTGAAGTCATAATTTTATTATTTCTGGTAAAAAAGTTTCCATCTTTTAAATAAGCTCTATAACCATCTAGTTTTTCGCTCATCCACCAATTATTTGATCTATTAAAATATTTTTCACTAAACTCTTTGGCTAAAGTAACCGATATATTTTCTTTTAACTCCGTCAAATTGTAATCGCCCGTGTCCTGTTCAAAAAAATTAAGTAATTTGATTATAATATCTTCTTTTTTTGTTATTTTTGGAATATTCAGTTTTTTATTATATTCTGTTTCAACATTGGCTATAAGTCTAAAGAGTTCATCTTTCTTTAATTTATGTAACTTATCATAGGTTATCATTTCTTAATTCTAAATAATTTGTCTCCTATATTTAATTTTTGTTCTTCTTCGATAAATAATTCACCATCAATTTGCTTTTTATCAACTAAAATATTAATTCTAGATCCCAAAAATATCTGCCCAAACGGCTCTCCTTGTGTTAGCACATCACCCACTTCTCTATAATTTATTATACTTCTGGCCACTTTTCCGGCAACCTGTTCAATGGTGAAATTTCCAATGTCTGCATTACCAAATTTGAATACAGTGATAAGTCTTTCATTGTTTGAGCCCTTTTCTTTTGTAAATACAAAGTCGAATACACCATCTTTATGTGTTATACTCAATACACTAGAATTTGTCGGGGCATATTGGATATGTACATTGTAAATATTTAAAAATATAGAAATTTCTACTGTTTCTTCGCCAGTCGAATTTCCGTTTTCATCCTTGTCTAGTGTAGTAGTAATTCCTATAACCTCACCATGTGCTGGAGATAAAAAGAAATCTTCATCAACAAAAGTACAACCCCCTCTGTAAAATATTATAACAAATATTAAGTACATCAAAAAAAGAATTAACCAGAATAAATTCCAAGTCAAAAGGAATAATGAAAAGAATACTAGTGGTAATACAAAAACTTTAGGATCATAAAGTAAATATATACCTCTTTCATTCATTTTTTATTTATAAAGTATAAAAGTAAAAGTTTTTAAATAAACTTTCAAAATTAATTTAAACATTTTAAATTAAAATGAATTTGCTGCCAAGGAAACTAATTATTATGTTGTTTTATTTACACTATTAGTTATTATAATTTTTATAATGAAGGTATAGATGTGCAAATGATGATCTAAAAGATCCATTTACATACATGTTTATCAATAACTGTAATGGGTGGTGTGGTTATATTTTAGCACAAAATATTTTGACCAAAAATAATATAACTTTAAACTAAATTATTTTATTTTTGGTTTAAGCAAAGGCTGTGCTAGGTCCTTTTTTTTTCTAGAACACAAGACTAGGGCAATGATTAAGGCAATGATTATAAGCACCACCAAAACTACACCAGCAATAGCAAACCAACTCCACATAGGTATACCTTCTTCTTCGCCTTCGATAGTTTCTGTTACTATTTTTTCTATAGCAGGATCAACACTCATATTTGTATATGTTTATTTTATATTTTGTACATAAATTTAATTCAATTGTGTTAAATCGAACCTTGATTCATTTGTGTTGATATACATAACTAAATAGTATTCCTTTGGCGGCCAAAGATTTAATTATACACAAATTAAACTTTCGTACAATATTTAAATTTAAGTCGTAGGATTGTTTTGTAGTAACTGCAATTTGGCTTTTTTTCTGGTATAATAATATATTCCTATTCCTATTCCGCCAACCAATAACAATAAAACTATAATTACTATTAACCAAATCCACCAAGTACTTTTTTCTTTCTCGTCATTTTCATCTAGGTCTTCTACAATTTTTGCCAGTGTCTCTTTAGAATTAGAAAAAATCTCAACCTCTTCTTCAAGAGTAGATTCATCTTTTCCACATCTCTGATCTATGTCTGCATCATTAAATTGAACTTGTCCTGTTTTTTCTAAATTAAAGGCAACACTACAATCTATAATTTGACATCCGTCGCCCAAGGAATTTATCATAGGAGCAGTAGAATAACCAGCATTTATACATTCTTTGTCTTGACACAAAGGATTATATTTATACTGTTTAAACAAAGAATTAACACAACTACACTCTGGTTTACCTATATTTTGTGTTTTTTTACAGTATAAATTCATTGAGGTATCACATTTTCCTGGATTCTGAATACAAAAATCTCTACACTGATAGTTGGTTTCAAAAGAATTAAGATTATTACACAAATCTATTTTTTTGTTCATACACTCATCGGGATTTAGTGTACACCATTGTTTACAACCAGAATCAGCAAATATATTATTATCTATAAAACAATAATCTCTCATAATAGGAGCACAAGCAGACGAATCCATATTTCTATACTTAGGATCACATGCAGTAGTAGAACCGCTTTCTCCAGTTAAACAACAAGTAAGTGGTTTACCCTTAAAACTTTCTCTATAATATACTATTTTGGTTCCATCACAACCACACCTTGGTCGTTCAGAATAATCAACAGCTCTGTATTCACCACCAGGAGGCAAAAATTGCCAAGTTAAATAATCGTAATCTTCAGAAATACAAGTACTAGTTGTCTTAATTGCGTTTATTTTATCATCTGGATTATTGGGCAGTTTGTATACTTTTGGTGTGGGACAGTCCGCTTGAAATATGGTATTTTTATTTCCCATTTTATATTATACAGATTTTTTCCATAATACAAAATATAAAACTATTAAAACTATGATTATTGTTAAAACTATTCCTCCAATAACTAAACCTATAATTAAACCATATGATTTTTCTTTCTCTGGAGGGGTGTCATCTTTTATTAATTTCTGATATATTTCCTCACCGCTTTCTTTATTTATGTCTATTTCGGCTTCATCAAGTTCATCTTTACATAACATTTCTGTCGTTGGCGTTAATTCTATATCATTTTTTAACTGTACAGCTAGTGCACAAGGGAGTATTTGACATCCCATTTCCAAATAATTTTGTATCATATCTTCCGTTGCATAACCCATGTCTATACATGTTTGATCTTGACAAAATGGGTTACTTTCATGTTCTAGAAGTTTAGAATTTATACATTTACATTTTAAACTATCTTCATTTTCTGGTTTTAAACAATGCTCTTTTATAGCTATATCACAATATCCTTGATTTGCGTCACAAAACTGTTTGCATCCGTCTGAAATTTTATAATTTTCGTAAACATTACAAAACGCTTTTATTTTTTGCGAGCATTCTGTGTTACAATCTCCAGGATCATAAGTTAAAGTGGCCGCATTAATATTATCATATGGTCCTGATGGGGGAGGAGGAGCGGAAGTTGGTGCACTAGATGTTGATGTATTTTTTGAATTATTACCCCCCATACTATTTTATAAGGCGAATTAAAGTTCAGTTTATAATAAAATGAATTTAATCCTACATTTACAATGGTTTATATTGATGCGTAGTCAAAAAAAATTTATTTTTTGACTCACATGTTGGGAGATTAAGTATCAGATTCTCATATCTACATCTAAAATGGATTGTTCCGACAATAGTTTTGTGGTGATTCTGCCCACGTATGATATGGCCGAAGAAATTTTACAAAAATATCCTGGAGCAATTCTGATGACAGGGGCGACTGTCCCAAGATTGCTAAAGAAGACAGTTAAGGCTATTAAGGCCGATAAATCCGAGGCTGGGTCTAAGAAAAAACCCAGAGCTAAGAAGGAGAAAAAACCAGAAAAGGATTCTGAAGATGACGATTGAGGCCAAGTACAACAATGTCTGAAATGACCAGGAAAAATCTTCGATTTTTCGCCAGGAAAAAAAGAAAAAACACAAAAACACAAAAAAATAAATCTGAAATTCGGGTTTAGAATATACAAAAAAATTTATAAAAAAACCCTTTAAATATTTAATAATATAAAATGCAAATATTTGTGAAAACTTTAACTGGTAAAACTATAACTTTGGAAATAGAACCATCAGATACAATTGAAATGGTCAAACAAAAAATACAAGATAAAGAGGGTATACCTCCTGATCAACAACGATTGATATTCTCGGGGAAACAATTAGAGGATGGAAGAACACTTTCAGACTATAATATTCAAAAAGAGTCGACACTTCATTTGGTATTGAGACTTAGAGGTGGTCTATAAAATTAACACACAACTTATAAAATTCAATAAAATATTTATTGAAAACATAACACATAAATTTAAACAACCAATACATCACATTGTGCTACATCAACCCGAGATAAACCTGATGCAGATACCAATCTTAGTTCTACTCTAGTATCTGCTACTGGAGTATAGAATACTTTTAATTCGGGATATCCGTACGTTACGGCCCCAGATTGCCCCAAACCACTTATGGTCAATGCTCTACCAATTGAAGTGTTCAAATCTGCATTAAACCATTGTAAAACTAAAGATCCGGCATGAGTAGCCAATTGATATTGGAGAAGTTTTCCAACTAGACAATATGAAGGGCCGGTTTTAACAGTCACTCTTCCAAGACTAGCTACATTTGCTACCGAAGTATATGCTGTTGCTACGTCCAAAACGACATTTGTTCCAGATGAAAATGCAATAGAGTCAAATTTAAGATGATCTCCTGCAACAAGATCTGACGTATAAGACGCAGAAACATCTCCGAATAAAGAAGTGACTTGTGTGGCCGAAAACGACAAATTTCCTGATCCATCAGTTACCAAAGCTGATCCGGTAGACCCATCGGCAACTGGATATGTTAGTCCACCAGCTACTAAACTTGTTAATGTTGCGTTACCGGCCACATCACAAGTTGCGGCCGATTCTTTGAATAATTTTCCGGTAGTTCCATCAAATACTGTAAGCGCTTCATCGGTCACTGGTCCTGCTGGACCAGCGGTAAACGAAGGTGTTACAACAGATAATATACCAGCTCCATCAGTTTGAATAAAATCTCCAGCAACACCATCCGTGTTTGGCATTCTTAGCGCACCTACTGTAATGTCATCTGAATATAAATGTTGTAAGTAAAAGTCAAAGCTAGCCATTTTATATATACAAATAATTATATTGTAAAACCAATTATAAAGTCGTATAATTATATGTTGGTTATAAATTAAATATTTTCATTTATTTAATAAATGAAAATATACAGAGACTTAAATGCTGATGCGATAATATCTGATGCTTTCTACACAGATATAGCCAATGCAGACCCTTCGTCCAACGTTTTGGAATCTGTAAATACGAACACTTCCAATATTGATATTTTAGATAATGATATTTTAGAACTACAAGCGATAGTCGATTCATTAGAAACTGGTGCAACATCTCAGGTTGTAGGCCCAGTATCATCGGTCGATAACGCATTAGCAAGATATGATTCTACTACTGGAAAGATAATCCAAGATTCTATTGCAATTTTGGATGATGTTGGTAAACTAACAGCACCTTCATTGGCTACATCTAACTTTACATTACCAACTAGCGATGGAACTGTAGGTCAACAAATAGGCACAGATGGATTGGGAAATTTGTTTTTCTCTGATGCTGGAACTGGTGATGTATCTGGTCCCGCATCATCAACAGATAATAAAGTTACCAGATTTGATGGTACAACAGGAAAGACAATCCAAGATTCTTTGGTAACCATTGATGATGTCGGTAAACTAACAGCACCTTCATTGGCTACATCCAACTTTACCTTGCCAACTAGCGATGGAACTGTAGGTCAACAAATAGGCACAGACGGATTAGGAACGTTGTTTTTCTCTGATGCTGGAACTGGTGATGTATCTGGTCCCGCATCATCAACAGATAATAAAGTTACCAGATTTGATGGTACAACAGGAAAGACAATCCAAGATTCTTTGGTAACCATTGATGATGTCGGTAAACTAACAGCACCTTCATTGGCTACATCCAACTTTACCTTACCAACCAGTGATGGAACTGTGGGACAAACAATCGCAACAGATGGTGCTGGAACTTTAAGTTTTGCTGACAGTTCTGGTGGTGATGTATCTGGTCCCGCATCATCAACAGATAATGCCGTTGCGAGATATGATTCCACTACAGGAAAAATAATTCAGAATTCTACAGCAACTTTGGATGATGTTGGTAAACTAACAGCACCATCTTTAGCAACATCAAATTATACTTTGCCCATATCTGACGGAATGTTAAATCAGGTTATAACTTCAGATGGAGCTGGAACTTTGAGCTTTGCTTCAATCGAAAGCTCAACTGATCACTTTTCATCTACTATTTATGAAGACATAAGTTTTGTTGTTGGAGGAACACCATTAGATGTACAAAGTGATTTACAAGTTACAGTTCCCACAGGAAAGTGGTTATTTTTTTATGATCATTCTGGGGAAAACAATGATTCTGGTTCATTTAAATTTACACAAGGTACTTTGACAAATGTTAACACTGGACTTCCGTTATTTGTTTCTAAAAAAACATTAACTCATTCGGGAGTTCCTATTGGCGAAGAGAATAAAATGAGTAGTTCATTTACAGCTATTGGAGATTTTTCTGAAACAACAACAATTAGAGTTGATTGGTCATTTGCACCAAACGAGACATTTCACGTTTTTGCTGGAACTATTTTGCGTGCGTGGAAAATTTTAAATGGTGCTGAAGTGCCACAACTCGTCTCAGATTATACACTCCAAGCATCTTATGCCAATGTTGGATATTCGGTATTTTTACCATTGGCTGGTACTTATTTGGTGATATACGACGCTAGACATGTTATAGATAGTTCTTCTACCACAGTATCTCACACAAGACTATTTAACACTACATTAGCATCTGTAGTTGTCGATAGTGAAGTCTTGTTAAATTCTGCTTGCTGCTCTCCAGCATCTTCATCCCAAAAAACTGTATCAGCAAAACAAATAATAACTGTTCTTGGGCCAACTACTTTAAATTTGCAAGCAAAATATACAGGATCTTTCGCGCCGACAAAACATATTGGTGCGACTACTCAATTTTTTTACCAACTTATTGCAGATCCACTAGATGCTATCTATAGTGTATTTCCAACAGGACCCTCAATAAGCGCTCCTGTATTTTTCAACACACAAATGAATATTGAATTGACACGAGGAGAATGGTTAGTTTGTTTTAATCCCCTATTGAATATAAATGGACAAGATGTATCTGTGACCGAGGGTCGTTTATATGGATCAGTTTCGGGTGTCATTCCCGAAACAACACGATTATTGGTAAGCGGATCCACACAGGTAACACAGTTTGCAACTACATGTTCTATAGTTTCTTTTATCGCCGTCAATACCAAAGAAACAATAACTCTTCAATTGTGTTATATAGGATCGGGAGTGGGTGTACTTGTCGAAAATAAATCTGACGACGGAAAACCTAGTGTAACAGCTGTAAGATTACACAAGGAGTTAACAGATATAGAGTCTTTGGAGTCGAGACTTTTAAACAATTTCAAAATGTAATCACATTTTGAGATTTCGGAACTATAATTCATTTAAGAACATAGTTTCTATAGATTCTTTTAATTTGAAATTTCTCATATTATTTAACTCATCAATTTTATTGGTTAATTCCTTTCCTTGCATCTTATTGATATCTATAACCCTAAGATTTGTTAAATAGGGATATTTTTGATCCTTTGTTTTTAACATAATATTAATTTTTTCTAATATTGTCTGTTCACTATCATTCAATAAATCTACAGTTTTATCTTTGATAAGTTTTATAAATTCAATTTTATCATTAAGCTGCTTTATGTCTTTATCCAAAATGGATATTTTTAGTGCTTTCTTTTTATCTAAATATTGTTTATGTAATTCTAAACTGTCTTTTAAAATATCAACAATACTATCATATTTTGTTGGTTTATCATTTTTTATAATATAGTAATTGGAGAGTTTGTGTGTTTTTTCAATTCCTACCATTTTATAAACATCATCATAACTTAGTTCGCTTTTAAATTGTATTTTAATTCCATTATCGTTTGATAAATCTGCGAGATTAGGAAATAATCCCTTAACTTTATCAAAAAATATATCAAAAGAAACTGTAGGCGGAAATTCTGTTATCGTGAATATATTTCCTTTTTGTTCCATTATCCCTGTAATTTTCACTCCATTTGTAGTCTTAGATATTTTCCCTTTGAAACCCTTAAAATATGGAATTGGTTCTTTTGTGGGTTCTCCTAATATAATTTGTTTGCATAGTTTAAGCAAATCTTGTATATTATATGGAAAAATATCTGTTTTGAATCCCGGACAAACACCTTTAATACCATTTATTAAAAAATAGGGTATTAGTGGATGAAACGTTTTGGGTTCTGTTTGTTTATTTTCGTCATAATTAAAAGTCATCAATTCTGGTTCAATTTTAAAATATTTATCAAAAAAATTGTTATAATTGAGTCTATAATAACGACTAGCTGCTGCTTGAGTAGTTCTTGTTCCTACATTTCCGTCGCCCACAAAATATGGTTCGTTATTTGAACCCACATGATCTTGGGCCATATTCAATATTCCCTTTTCTAAAGATACAGATCCATGATGATAATTTGTAAGGTCACTGACAGCACCAGCAAAATTTTCACATCGTTCATCTAAGTTTCCGTTTTTTAATTTTTTTAAAGTAGTGAAAATAATTTTCCTTTGTGATTGTTTTAGTCCATCTTCAATATACGGTAAATGTCTTTTAATTACATTAACAAAAAAAATACTTCCTAAATTGTAAGATAAATAATCTTGACATAAAATTCGACCTTCAATATTTACACTTTTACAATTGTCTATTGATTTTAAAATTATATTTTTTCTTTCCTTTTCAAACCCGGTGGAAAAATTGTCAATAAAAGATTTACGAGTATCTGCATTTCTAATAAAGGTGTTGATTTTAGGATGAATAAAAACATCATAAGTTGCAATAGTTCCGGGTTTTATAGAACCCAATCCTTTTATATAAGAAACTAAGTAGTTTCTTGGAACTTTGATTTTTTTAAATTCATTTTCAGAATAATAATTAACAAATTTATCTTTTTTTTCAAATACCCTAATAACTGGAGTGTTTAAACTTTCAACAAAATCTATATCAAATAAGCTTTCATTAAAAGAAAAAAAGAAATTCAACAACAGTGATTTTATATGAATTCCATCATCATCTGCATCTGTAAGAATATTAACCTTGCCGTATCTCAGTTTTCCGTTTTCTTTTGTATAATCAATATGTTGTTCTATACCTAAGATATTCCGTAAATCGTTAATTTCTGTATTATCTGTTTTTCTCTGTAAAGTGGCTTTATTGATATTTAAAAATTTTCCCTTAATTGGATAAACTCCGTTAAAATCATTTCCGTCCTTTATAACTGTTAATCCGGAAGTTACAAATCCTACCGCAGACCTTCCTTCAGTTATAAACAATGTGCATTTTTTCCACTGTTTCGTTCCCGCTTTTGTTGCTTCTCTGATATGTTCCTTGGTTACCTTAGTTGGAATGTACCAATTTTTAAAAAAATCCATATTAGTTATTGTTTTTTCTTGAAGAGGTGTTAATTTATATACAACCTTAGGGTATAAGCTAGTAACTTTACTTTTAGATTGTGTATCAAAACAAACATTGGCATCATTTAATACTGTAACTATCATAAAATGTTTGAGTGATTCTTGTTTAACGTTTTCCAATTTTAATTTTGATTTACAAAAATCTTTTATAAGTTTATAACATTGTTTTTTTGCTCGCTTTAAATCTTCTCCTTCGTGTCTTTGAGTGCTTCCGTTGCATATAGAGATAAATGTATCTGTGTGACTTTTAATATTGATAAACCATGTTGATAATGTCTCGTGATTAAAATGCAACGTATGTAGGGGTTCTATGTCATAATAAGATAATAATTTTTCAACACTATCACTTTTAAATATTTCCCCGTTCAACGAAAGTTTAACATTTTTTAAAACAAATGATGAATCTATTAGAATTTTTTTAACATAATTTATGCATGTATTGACTAAACTTACATCAAACATGGTAGAATTTAAAAAACAAAATACTTCTACGAAACTATTTTTAGTTTTTGAAACAACAATTTCGGGTTCAGATATTGCCATCCCATCTACATATTTTTTTGTAAATACTTTTATACCATCAGAAATATTTATTATAAAAGAATTAGATAATACATTTACAACCTTAATTCCCATCCCGTTTTTACCACTCGTTTTGATGTTGTCTTCTTTTTTTGAATAATTTGTCGATGTACTCATTCTTCCAAATAATACTTCTGGAATATAAGCATCAAATGTTTCGACTTTATTCTTACTTTCTGGGTTGTTTATAGTAAATGTTTGTTTTTTTATTTCTATAATTGGTCCATCATTTTTGACATGTATTAAAATTTTGTTATTTTTTATAGAAATATTTATATCAACGTAAGTTAATTTTTTACCCTTTCTATTGAATTGATCAAAAGAATTATATATTACTTCTGATAATATATTTAAAAGACCTTCGTTTATTTTGGTGTTTTGGGTGCAAATTTTTTTAGTTTTTTCGTCCCACAACATAATATTTGTGAAATCTGTAACCACATTTCCAATATATATTTCGGGAGATTTAAAAATAGATTCTTTCCAATTTAATACTTCTGAGCTTATACTCATGATGTTTATTTTATATAATTGATGATAATAAAAAATTTTTAAATATAATCAACAAAATATTTTTACTTAATAGATGATTATTTATAAACAAATCAACCTTTAGTAGAAAGTCTATATACAATATAAATTAATATCAAACTGAACATCATAAATCCTATTCCTGATGTCAATATAAGACTTATTTCAAGCCAACTACAAGTATTATCTGCAACCAAATCCAGCCTATCCGCTATACCGGAAAAATCAAATATTTTTCGACTCCATAAATTTTCTTCTTCATCTTCTTTTATATCCATTTAATTATGGTTAATTATTTTGTTGGGGCGCCAACCGGATTAAAGATATTTTTTATAGAATTTTCCACATTTAACACCTTATTTAATAAATCCAATAGCCCGTGTGTCATAGCCTGTTGAACAGTTATCATATTCATAAACTTAAATTTATCAACTTTTTAATCATTTCTTGTGCATCATTCTGTATTGTTTTCCCAGATTTATTTTTACCTTTTAACTTATAATCTTCTATATTCTATTGTGTCAATAAATTTATTTTTCTAATAACAACGATTTAACGTTAAATTTGAATATGCAAGATACCGATGGTACAGCAGATATCCGAAAACCAATAAAAATCATAAAAACAAATCCATAATATATTTTAGCATTTTACACGAATTAAATATATAAATTACAATTATGTTGTAATTTAATAGCTATTTTACAGTTTTAAATTATTTGATAATTTTTTATCACATTTGACAATTGTACTGTAAAATTATTTGATAATTTTTTATCACATTTGACAATTGTACTTTAAAATTACTTATCACATTAATGTTTTTCTGAAAGGTTGAGTGGCGTAGTTTATTTTAATTATAAAATAAATTTATAAAATAAAAATAAAATCAAGAATATCGAAATACCAATAAAAACATATCTAAAATATATATTTGTTGGTTTTATTATCCCCCTGTTCATGGTCGGCCCAATACACCCAAAACTCAAAGATTTTGCAATTATACCTATGGAATCGGATTCGGCCTCTATTTTATTCAAATATGTGTCTAATGGACACAAAAATAATCTACTATTCGTATATTCTAGATTATCATTATTTAGTAAATTGGGGCTGTAAAATGGTGGGGTGTAAAAATTTGCATTTATTGTTCCATCTGAATTCTGATAGTTATTTGTTATTGATATATTTATTAAATTATCATTAATATCTGATTGATAATAAATACCTTTAACCTTTCCAAATCGAAATTCATAACCAGATTTATTGTTTAATTTTGGACCACTGCTTATATTTACTATTCTATTTTTTTCATTATTAACATGAACAGAAAAGTGTTTAAATTTTTTGGTTCTTTCAATTTTGTTTTTCATTTTACAAATATTTTAAATAATGTGTATTTTGGATGTCAAAATACACATTATTTAAAATAATCTAAAGACATTAAAATTAACAGTATGATTAATAAAATAGAAATTGCCAAAAGGTAATAATTACAGCAGTGTTTCGTCGGTTTAATTGGATTAATAACGGGTGTGACAGATTTACCTTTTATACATCCAATTTGTAATTACTCATATCACTTTCTGTAATGCTTGGGATCATATATACTTATCATCTAATTTAATATTAATTACATCCAAATCAGTTTTGTCGACAAATATAGTTATTTCTTCAAACGGACCCAGGGGTTTAAAAACTTTGAATGTACTCATTTGTAATTATATTTAAACACAAAATAAAAAATAGCCGCAAAAAACAACAGAAGTTTTGTTAATACAAAAATTGTAATATATTTTTCGGTTACACCAGAATCATCATCTACACAATTAAATTGTAAAGTATCTCCCCTAAAATTATTATTTTTATCTACATCTATTTGTATTCTATTTAATGATTGTCCCACTGGACACATAAATAATTTGTTATTTAAATTATTTGAATTAAAAGCTGACGGTGTCAATATACTATAAGACGACCCAAAACTATTATTTAAAAAATTAGTATCCAATCCAAATGAGGCTGGCTCTGCATGTTTATTTGATATTGACATTCCTTTAATATTTTTATCGGATTTATCGTATCTATAAAATATAGTTTTTATTGGATTATTATGAATATATGTTTTGTGTTTGTCAAAATCTTCTATAACATCACGTTTTAAATACTCGGAATCAAATTCTAAATTGTCTAAATCTAGTGTTTGCCTATCAACAAATAATGTTACTCCTTTAAAAGGTTTACTTTTTTGTAATAAGATAGTTTTCATTTTGTGATACAAAAACTCTTAAAAATCAATAATTGGTATATTTTTTTTAAACAAATTGTTATTAATTTCTTTAAAAATTTCTTCAAACTTATATTTAACATCTTGGATCCTGGTGATTGCCGGGTGTTCCGTTTCTAAAAATAATTTATTTGGAAATTTTTTTATAATTTTATTTAAACGACATTTAATTGATTTTCCTAACATTACAATAATAACATCTTGTTTTGTTAAGATATAAGTTAAAACTTTTTGTGTTATACTTTCATATAGTCTGTAATGTTCATCAAGTTTTCGCTTATCGGCTGTCCAAGAATAATTTATAAACCAACATCCCTGTTTCTCCCACAACTTAAATCTTTCTATATCTGGCTCAGTTGAATCTATTTTTGTGGCTTTACATATTTTAGATAAAACTTGAGGACTACACCAATGTTGGGCATTTGGTTCTACACCCACAAAAATCACTTTAATGTTTTCCAGTTTATAATTGAACATTTTAGGGACTTCAGATGGTAAACTTGGAATTATATTATTTTTGTCAGTATTTTCTGACAAACATAAAGTCGAAGAAATATCATGTAATTCGTTTTTACAATATAGAAACAAATCCATCCAATGTAAATAATCTTGATTGAAGAAAAATTTAAAAAAATTTTCTGGGTTAGAATAATCGTCGGTCAGATCCAATGTTTCACAAAATACCAATTTAAACTCGGATTTCAATTCTTCATATTTTTTGTTTAAATTTTCTGTATGTATTATGTTGATTACAAACTTATAATTTTCATGTATTTTTTCTATAATCTCGTGGTTTGTCTCTCCTTGTTTGATAAAATTAACATGTAATTCTGGCATAGTGTTATTCGGTTAACTCTTTGATTAAGTAAAAAAAGATAATTTTTTTTATTAATATTTCTTAATTAATAATTAAGAAAATAAACGTTTATTGATCGTTTGTGCTATTTTTAATAATTGGTTTTTTATCTATTTGATGTTCACTTACCTCTATTGGGAAATATACATTTTTCTTTTTTTTACACGACCCTTTAACACATACAACAAACATACCCATAATAAACAAAAGTAAACATCCTCCAACCACAGAGGCCACTGTTACAGGATCTCCCCTTATTAACAGCTGTCCTATAGTTTTAATATTTAAAATGTTTGCATCTGTAATATTTGCATCTTGTATAAACTGAGATATATGTGTATAAATTCCACTTATGTTAAATTGATCATTATTAAGATTTGTTAATTGTTGAACTAAATTATACAAAATTGTATCGGAATCAAGCGTTGAAATAAGTTGTTTATATTCTTTCCTTTTTTTACGAATTTGTTCTGTTGTTTCGCTTATGTTTACAGCTAATTGATCCAACACATCTTGCTGATCGATGACAAGTATTTTTTTTTCAGAGACTTCTAAAATAAGACGTTTCATTTCTCGAGTATTTTCATCCGATTCTTGTTGTAATATACTTATATTTGCAATTAACTCTTCAAGTGACTCACCCAAAATATTTTTTTCGGATGTTTTTTCTCGTATAATTTCTTCGGGTTGTTTCAAATCATTTTCAGATAATGATAATGGGACAACGGTTGTTGAACTATCTGCGTCTCGTTTAAATAATCTAAATGGTTTATAATCTAAAACATTAATTGAAAAGTTATCGTTTGTAAGCGCAGAAGGCACTGACAATTCACCAACAAAACTTTGTCTATTTGGTTCTAATTGTTTGGGATCTGTATATAATCCAAATATGGTAGATACACAACTGAATAAGTAAAATAAGGATAAAATTTTCATTTTATTTAATAGAATAATGTTAATTAAATTAAATTTTTTTAATGTGTGATATTGGAAATTGTTACAAACTATAACAATATAGTTTGTGTGGTGATTTTTCAATGTTTGTTTTCATTTTCCCTAGCATAAACGGCCATACTAAAAAAAATCGTAGTAAATAATTTTAATTCTAACGGAATTCCAGTACTCCATTTTAAATAATTTCGTTCGCTTAATTCAAATAACATAGGATTGTATTTATCTATTTGTTTCATTTCACTATTCGCAAATCCCGTTAAGTCCAAACTTAAAAATTTGGTGGATACGGTTTCTGAAAAACTCAAAAACAATTTTAACATCGATTTCAAATTATCCATGTTATTTTCTAAAATAGAGGATCTTTTAACATTTCTTAAAATACTTCGTAAATCTTTCAATGACGTAATTTTATCATCATATACGGGAATATCAATATTACTTACCTTTTTTAACATTTTCAATGAATATAACAAATCATACCTTTCCTCTGTGAGCTCTTCTTCTGTCTTTTGATTTATTTCGTCTTCTTCTTCTTTATCAGAAATTTTGTTCATGAATTTCTCTGGATTTGTTATATCGTCATCTTCGTCATCATCTCTGTAAGATTCTGACTGTTGATGAGATGCTGACATTGGCGGCATTGGCGGCATTGGCGGCATTGGCGGCATTGGCGGCATTGGCGGCATTGGCGGCATTGGCGGCATTTGTGTAGAACGATACTCATCGTCTTCTTTCGGATATTCTTTATTTATTTGCTCTTCAATATTTGGATATTTTTGTTTTTCAACAACTTCATTAACATTTTCGGGAATCTCTTGCGAATTCGGTATAGCATAGTTTGGTTCTAAATCGGGGGTTGTTACTATTGGCCGAGGTTTTTTTTCTATGTCCAAACTTTTTTCTTCGGCAACTTTTCCAGGATTTAATAATTTGGTGATTAAATTTTGTCGTATAGTCGAAAGTTCAAAATCACTTAAATTTTTATGTTTTTCTGATTTACGAGAAACCACTTGAGTATTTGGTTTTTGGTGTACCACAAATTCAGATTTCAGTTTATATTTATTTTCTAAGTAATTTAATTTTAATTTTGTGAATGGCATAAAATTAGGTTCAATAAATTTTGGTTTATCTATTTCAGACAAAGGTATTTTTAAAATTTCCATTTTTATACTCAATTTAACTTAACAAAAAATGTTATTTTTATTTTTGCTTTTTATTTAACAAAAACTCTTTCATTATAAATAATTTTTAGAAATTTCCAATAAACAATACACTTTAATGGATTGAATAAAATATATTTAATCTTATATTTTTAGATATCATTTCGTTTATTATTTTAAATTAGAATAAATGGATGTTTCCAGACAAATATTACTTTTAATTGATGAATTTAATGATTTAAATATAAAAAAAAATGAGTTTAAAGCGATAGTGGCTAAATTTAACGATAAACAACAATATATAAAAATGCTTATAATAGGAAAATATTTTAATTTAGAAAATCCCGAAAACTTTTTACCATCAAAAGAATTAAGACAAATCGAAAATATAGTTAAAGGCTTTGTCAAAAACCTAAAGTAATATTTTTCCAGTCAATCCAATTCCCTTTATATTTTTGGAAAATTTTAATTTTCCGTTTTCAGTAGCAAAATCAAAAAGTTTACATATTATAGTTATGTTAATATATAATAGAACACAAAATAAAAATAAAATTATACTATTTAATGTAATTATTGTATATCTTAAAATAGTTGTAAAATTAGAACTGATAGTCCACAAAAATAATAAAATAAAGGCCGATATAAAACAGATAACACAAATAAGTGTGTGTTTATCAAAAATATCAAAAATTTTCATTTTATAAGAGCTATATTAACAAAAGTTTATTCTTATGATTTAATTATTGTATAATGATATTATACAATACTGAAATTAAAATGCAGTGTAGTATGGAATTGAGTAAAATTTATATTCTAACAATAATTCACCATTTTTTGTATATTCTAATGTTGAGGCTAACTTTTTTTTTAAAAAATTATATAGTTCGTCTCTTTTATAGATACCATATGGTTTATTCAAAATTGTAGTTTCTAGTAAATTATCTATCAATTCATTCATTAAGAAAAAATCGATATTTGAACCAAAATCCCATTTTTCTTCTTCTTCTTCTTTATCCCAATCTAAATTTGCCTTGTCTTCGAAATAACAAATAACATCTTCAACAGAAATTGTTTTAAATACTTTCTCTTTTAAATCTTTATACATATATTTTGTAAATTCATTTGGTAAATTTTCTCCATATATGTCACCAATTGTATAATTATTGGAATTATCCAATAAAATTGTATTTAAATAATTCCAATTATTTTTAGTAAAATACCAAATAAAATCTCTTTTCCATGTTTTAAGTAGATAAAATAAACCACAATATTGGTTGCTTATTTCCAACAATTTACCATTTGGAATAATAATTTCTTGATCTAGTGACGTCATTTGATAATAATAAATGTGTGGTTATTTTAATTTTTTTAATAAGATTATAAGTTATGAAGTGGGGTTGTTTTTATGTTATTGAGATCATCTTCCCATTTATTTGTTTTACACATAGACACAACTATGTCATCACAATCTCCCAATACTATTATATCATTTTTACGATCAAATTTAACTGTTGTATTTACCCCAAGTACCCGTTCAACACACCCAACTGATCCTGGTTTGGTTTGATTTATAAATATTCTTGGAGTATTTTTTTTTAATTGTGTGACCAATTCGCAAAAAGGCGCAACCGATAATGATGTTCCAAATATTAAAAGTAAATCACATTCGGGAAAATCTTTCTCCGCCATATCCCAAAATCGTTTGGGCAATTCTTCATTAAAAAATACAATATCTGGTCTAACGATACCAAAACAGTCTTGGCATTTTGGGACTCCCTCATTACTGTTAGGATTCAATATTTCCTTATACAACCAAGATAAAGAATAAGATTTATTACATTCGATACAATAACTGCGATTAATTGTTCCGTGGGCTTCCACAATTTTATTTGAGTCTAATCCACTTGCATGTTCTAGACTATCTATATTTTGAGTGTATACTCTTTTAAGAAATCCCTTTTGGTCTAATAAAGATAAAAATTTATGTGTTTGGGTTGGATGTGGGTTTTTGGGAAATAATTCTCTAACCAAAGAATAAAAAGGTTCGGGGTTGCTTTTAAAATAATCTATATTAATTATAGCTTCCGGAGATGGTAAATTATACTTTTGTAGTTTAGAATATATTCCTATAGATGGTGTACGAAAATCTGGAAATCCCGCAGATTTGGATATACCAGCTCCACACATGACTATTATATTTTTGTATTTTCCTTTTTGTATTTTTTTTGAAATGACATCCAATGAATATATTTTTCTGTGTCTTTGATGTAAAATTGTAGATTTTACCTGACCCATTTTAATAAACTATAAACTTATAATTTATTTTTCAAATATGTTGTACAATTTGTACAATATAGTGTATTACAAATAAATCATTTTGTTGTGAGTTTAGAATTTTGGTTTTACATTCATCAAAATTAAAAAATCCTACACAATCTACACTCTGTGTCAAACCAATCATAATGTCCCCGACTACATGCAATATGTTCCAACATGTATCTATCATCAAAATATTTTAGTACATTAATTATTTTTATAAACTCGTAATCCTCATAATCATAATCATCTTTTGTAATTTTTTCGTCCACTGTAAACACGGGTTTATCATATTGGCTTACATTCATATACATATATATTGTAGACAATATTGGTTTGTGCCACAAAAAATCATGAATATGTATTTTTTTTGACCCATTAAAAATTTCACAGAAAATAAATTGCTGATTTTTATTTGTTATGGTTATAGTTATTTCAAATAAATCATTTTGTGGTGAGTTTAGAATTTTGGTTTTACATTCATCAAAATTAAAAAATCCTACACAATCTACATATAAACCTCGACATTTGAGTTGATCCAATTGAAAAGTAATTTTGTATTGATCTATCAATAAACTAATTTCGTCAGTAATTATAGTTTCGATTTCGGTAAACAGATTGCCAAAAAGAGTCTCCAATTCTTGGGTTTCATAGTGTTGTAAGATCTCCAACAAGCTTCTATTTTTAAGCGATAAATTACATTTATTTATTAGTGTAAGAGACACTATTTGATCGTTAATCTTTGAAGTTTCAAAACTCATTTTGGTCGTGAAATCTCCTTCTATCCAAATATAAGGTTAGATTAATTAATTTATGGTGGACGAAAATTTTAAATTTTTTTAATTTGTAATAGGTAGTTTTTGGATTGATAAATAAAATAATATAATATAACAATAAATGCCTTATTGTAAAAATGATCCTACGCGAAAATATAAAGGAGTGGAACCTTCACCAAAAGGACTAGGATATTGTGCCCACGCAGAAAAATTTGGAACCACAAAAAAAGGAAGAGACGGGAGTATATGGAAAGTTAAAGATACCAAAAAAAACGTACTGAGGTGGGTCCGAATAACTAGATCAAAGAAAACAATTAGTAAAAACAAAAAACGAAGGGTGGGAAGATCCCGAAAAAGGACAAATAAAGTAATGGAAGAACCTGTTGGCGAACCGTGGTCTTTTGTAAAAAAAAATGATACCAAAATATACCCAATTATTGATAACGGCGGAATATCTTTTGCAGTGTATATAAAAGGTGGAAACGTAACTATTTATAAATCTTCCAATCCAAATAATCTTAATCTTGAATCATATGATAAATTAGTTAAAAAATATACACCAAAAGAAATTTTTATAGGAAAAGATATACAAGAACAACTATCTACCGGAATAAAATTTCCTAAAGAATACAAAGGAAGTTCGATATTATTAAAATTAAAAAAAAACAAATATGTGTTTATTGGAGAAACTATTTACGAATTTGAAACTTTATATGATATAGAAAAATATTTCTCTCATATGGGAAATAGTCAAGTGGTATATCCTGTTGGGATAGGTGACAAAAACGTTTATTTGTTTATCGAAGATGTATATATGTCCCTTGAATTGTTCAATGAAAGAAATACCCAAAATAGGCATATCGGAGTGTATGCATATAATGTTTTATATTCTTTATCTCGGGCAGAAAAAACCAAATACACAACTCCTATAAAAAAAACAATAATACACAAACGTTTATTTTAAGTCCAATTTATAAAATAGTATACTGTTGTTTTATATTTAACATTCTTTAACCAAATAAATGGAAAAAATACAAATCCGCGAATATAACATTCAGCATATAAATCCCAGCAGTACATGGATTATTCTTGGCCCACCAAACTCTGGAAAATCTTATTTTATAACAGATTTGATATACTACAATTCATATAAATATCCTGTTTGTAGAGTCAATACTAGTGTGCCTTCAACATACAAAGATTACTGTTCTATATTCCCCCCAATAACTGTTCATGCAAAATTTAATGAAAAAGATGAGGAAAATCTTATCGAAAAGCGCCAAAAACCACTAAGTATGTTGGAGCATCCTGGAACGTCTTGTGTGTATATTTTGGATGACATTAATAAAAATGCAAGTTTTAATAGTTCATTTTTTAAAGATATTTTTCAGAAAGGGCGTCATTACAATTTATTGACAATTGTTGTGAACCAAAATGCATTAGAATTTCCACCATCTTTAAGATCTGCTGCCACATATATTGTAATATTCAAATTTGATAAAGAAAGCGACAAAAGAAAATTGTTTGAAAATTATGCAAGTAAAAAATTATTTGAAAATTATCAAAAGTTTTCTGAAATTTATGACAATTTAACAAATGATCACTCGTGCATGATTATCAAAAAACCCGATAAAAATGTGAATGAAGAAGAAACATTGAAAAATTGTGTTTTTTATTATAAAGGTGATGGTACAAAAAAAAGGTGGAAATTTGGATGCCAAGAATTAAGAAATTGGAGTTCAGCCAGAATAGACGAATCAAAAATACAAGAATTTTGTTGATAACCTAAATGTTTTTTATTATTAAACTTCAATTTTCATTTCAACAATAAATTTTTAATATTGGTAAACAAGTTGTTTACTAAAATATTTATTTTCTAAAATATAATCTCGGACACAAAAATAATAAAATATATTCGGTGACAATATTTAAAAATATTTTTTTTTTTATTTTCTATTTCAACAATGAACATTTTTTTTTAACTTTTACATTTGAGAATTATTATTAATTTAATTATTACATATAATTTAAAATAAATTATAATAATGTTGTGATATAAAAAAGAGTATATAATTTATGTATTATATGTAAGTTCAGAAAATCTAAACTTATTATTAATTGAATAATTCTAAATAAAATCTTAAGTGAGTTATATTTTCGTGTTTGAGTTTTAATAAATTGATACAAATTTCAAAAATGTCGTTAAATAACATTAATTAATCAATCGTAACATGTTTTGAAAATATTGGATGTAATATAATATCTTCAATATTTATTTTAAACGGGTTTCCATTTTTTTCTACTCTCAATGATAATGGACTTTTCCCATAATATAGGGTATTATACCCTTCAGATTTCCCTACAACAAAATTTAAAAAATTTAAAAGTTTTTTGTTTTTTGTAACAAATTTTTTTAAAAAATAACTCAGGAAATAAAAATCATTATATTCGAAATATCTAAAAAAATCTAAATTTGAAGGAACAAATATAGGAGCATAGTGTAGTACTATAGATCCGGATAAATCTGATATAATAGGAATATAATCAGATTCGAAAGATATTTTTACTTTCTTATTGTCAAAGACAAATTCGTATAAAAATGGTATTTTTTCGATATTTCGTTTAATTAAAATATTCCAAGGATGTAAATCTCTATGTAAAAATGACCCATGTTCATTTCGGGTTAACAATTTTAAACACGTGTAAGAGCAAAAAATAGCTAATAATAATTTTTCAATAACCGAATCATTACGTTGTTTTGTAAAATCAGCTAAGGTCCCCAATTCTACCCATTCGTAAACGTTGACTATAATATAATTTATCAAATTTTTGTAATTAATTTTTCTATCAAAAAATTTAGAGACATTTATTTTATTTTTTCTTAACAATTTAATTATAGTTTTAAACGTATCCAACTTGTCTTTAGAACTGCATGTAAAACTACCAAAAGGTTTTAAAATTGTATTTACAACATCAATTGAATCTAATGCATTGTATAGAGTTTGAGTAATTTTGAATTCGTCATTTTGTAAATTATGTGTTGGGATTATTTTAATAGCGAAAGGAAGATTTTTTATTTTAAAAATGTACCCAAAAAATCCGTTAGCCTTATACTCAAAATTTAAAAAAACTAAATCATCACAATTTAACTTTAATTTGATCGATTCATACAGTTTTTCCATTTTTATATTGTACATGTTCTGAAAATATCGGATGTTTAATTATATCTTCTATGGATTTTTTAAAAGGTACATTTTTGGACTCCAAATGAAGATTATAATAATCAACAATCACACGTTTCCCATGCACAACTTTTTTATATCTAAAATTTTTTGGTACAACAAATTTCAAAAAATCTATAATTATTTCACTATTATTTATCAAATTCCTGTTCATCAAAAAATGATTTGCGAATTTAAAAACATCATGATATACCAAAAAATCAAAATCGTCTTCTTCGTTATACTTATTTTTAACTATTGAAAGAGAAAAATCTGCAAATAGTGGTTTATATTTATTCTTAAATGAAACTTTCATTTCATCATCCCAAAAATTATAATTAAAATTTATATCATCTTTATAACTTTTAATTAAAATATTATTTAAATGTAAATCATTGTGTAAAAATTCACCATTGGTTGCATCTTTTATAACTTTTAAAGAGCAAAATATTGTTAATAATATTTTGATCAGAATTCTCTCTTTCATGTTATTTCTATAAATAAATCCATAGAGATCCCCCTCATCGGCCCACTCATAAATGAGTATATACACATGATCTTTTAATATTCTTTTTTTATAAAAGGTGGATGTGTTAATTTTATTTTCAGACAATATTTTTAGTATGTTTTGAACCATGTCCGAATCTTTGGTGACACATCTAAAAGAAGTATATGGTTTTAATATTGTATTAATTTTGTGTTTCTTTTTGTATATATTGTATATGTATTCAGTAATTTCAAATTCGGCCTCTATTTCATCCTTGATTGTTGGGATAACCTTAATCACCAATGGTAAGTCATTTATTTTAAAAATATACCCGAAACTCCCCTTACCCCTATATACGATATCAATAAGCATTAATTGTTCACAATCTAAAAGTTTCGATTCTACCAATTTTTTAACTTTGGTTGTATTCATTTATTAGATATTACTTTATAATTTCAAATTTCACATGAATTACAATATATTCAGTTTCTGTTGAATATAATTGGTAATGTTAAATTAATTTATAATGAATTTATTGCATCCCTTTGTCTTTATATAATCAATTATAAACAAAAGTGTTTTTTTTTTTGGTTACATATAAAAAAAATATAAATCTGCCTAATTGTGCTTTATAATGTTAAAATTTGTATATTTTTTATATTAAAGTAATTTAAACGCTTTATAATATAAAATGGTAACAAAATCACTAAAAAAAGGTGAAATGAAAGAGAAAATTGTTGAACCACCCAAAGAAAAAGAACAACCAAAAGAATCTCCAAAAGTTGTTTCGGAGGAAAGTACCTTAGATGTGGAGGAAAAGGATGTTAAAAGATCCAAAAGAGTTAAAGATGAAGATTCTTCCAATTATATCACCAAAGGTAAACTTAATAAAATGCTCAAAATAATAAATCCAAATGTACGAATTGGTAAAAATGTAATTAAAGCATTGGACGCAGAAATTGAAGAAATTATTTTGAATCAGTTTGATATGTTAGAATATGATTCTGAAAAAGACTCTTTAAAACTATTGTCGAAATCTGAGAATCTAAACCAATTTAGTATTTTGCCAACCACATTTGGTAAAGTTATAAAAGTCAGGCTCATGGAACGTTTTCCAACTATAAAGAAAATAAACCCACTATTAATCAATGAACTTCAACTATTAATAGAAAATGATATATTGGATTTATTAAAATATTATATTTATTTAATGGACAAAAGACGAACATTGTACACCCGAGAAATCGAGTGTACAAATAAAAATATCAAAATTCAATGGAACAAACGAAAACACAATTGTAACGTGGACAGATGAATATAAAATTGTGAATTTAATACACATTATGTGTATTATTTATATATGAACATTTACATATTTCTGCCATGTATTTGCATCCATCTCAATGCAGACTCTTGTGTTATTTTTTTCTTCCATAGATATTTGGTTGTGTATAGTGTTCATAATTTTTTTTTTAAATAAGATTTACTATTGGTATTTCGTATCTTGAGAATGATAAATCTTTTAAATGTGACTTGTTTAACATCCAAATTATATGATTTAGTTGTTTGTATAAACGTAAAAAAATTTTCTATAGTTTCTACGTTATCTATATCATTTATCAATAAACTGTTTTTTGAACACCTGAGTTTCCATTTTTAAAGTATTAAAATAGATAATTGGGATTATAATAATATTTAAAAACACAAAATTAAATTTTATAAAAAATATCAAAAACAAATAAGTTAAACACCTAACAAAATAAATGTTAACAAAACATATTATTATAGATAAATCAAACAATATAGATAATTTGAAAATATTGGAGATTCATAAGACCATTTCTAATAATTTGAAAAATAAAAAAAAAGAAATCGATTATGGATTTTATATATCAAGAGTTTACAATTTTATTCAAAAAATAGATAATACTTATTCAGAAATTTTTCTAAATAAAACAAATATAAATAAATTTGAATTAAATGATTTCATGAATTTTATATCTATTTGTAGAGAATATATAAATATTGATTTAGAACAACAACAGGAAGAAATAATTTGTCCATCTTGTTCTTACTCTGACATTGTTTACAAAGAAAATGAATATATATGTGATAATTGTTTTTTGGTGTACGATTCGAGAATTCCGGGTATAAAAGAAATAGACATGACTAATAAATTTAAAACTTATTATAGCTTAAAAGGCAATCTTCTTAAAGCTATTGAAAAATTCGAAGGGAAAGGCGTAATAATACATGAAGAAGATATTGAAAAAATACTTTTTGAGATAAATAAGCGAAAAATCAATATAAATTTTCTACAACGAGAACATGTGTGTAAAATTTTGAAAGATGTAAAATTAGTAAAATATTATGATTGTATAAATGTTTTAATGTCAAAATTAACAGGGTGTGAACAAAGAAGTATATCTCAATATATTCCCGAAATAATAAGATATCATGGAATTTTAGAACATTATTATCCATTTGTTAGAGATAATGATAGAGTAAATTCACTAAATGTTCAATATAAATTATACAAATTATTAAGACTGTGTGATGTAGATTGTGATATTTCAGAATTTTGTACTTTAAAGACAGAACAAAAGTATGAAGAACACGAGGCGATATGGCATGAACTTTGTAAATATACAAATTGGAAATAAAATAATTATAACTTACAACTTATAAGTTAGTTTCGAATTTTATACAAAATATAATTAAAGCTGTATAATCTATATTCAACTTAGAAATGGATTATACATATTATATTTAATGTTTGCCTAATCAGTTATTACTTAAAATTCTAATTTCATAATTAATTTAAAACTTTCACAATTATAAACTATTTTTAAAATTTTTAATAATATTTTTTTTGTATATTAAATAATGGATCAAATAATTACTTCTTTGAAATCATATAAACTTAAAATTGTAAGTACAATCATAGCTTTAACTGCTGTATACTTATTTACATCCAATTATATGAGCACTTGCACTACCAAACCATTTGCCCAAGAATATATATTATTTTTCTTGATTTTAACGGGCGCTATCAATGCTTATTTTGTATGGAGTGTTTAAAAATATATAAATATTAATCATCTACAAAATGAATTTATGGAATAAAATTATTCTAAGTTAAATTATAATTATTCTTTGTATAATTAAAAATGAAAGAATTAGAACAAGTTATTAATTTCGCTCCAACTGTTGTGGGTGTCGTTATGATAATTTTATCATCTATGGCATTTAAGTTGAGTCATGATAACAAATGTGAGTCTAAATCGGAAGCACAAGATTATGTAAATCTTTTCTTAATTGCCATGAGTATAATAATAACTTTTTATCTTTATAAAAACTAAATATTTTAAAAATAAGTAAAATGAACAAATCACAAATTTTCATTATAATTTATATGGTATTATTTGCGTGTTTGTTTATAGGATTGATTTTCTGGGTGGCAAGCATTAGAACAAACGCCAATATTTTGGCTGGGGGAGATTCCGCGGATCCCGTCTCAGAAAGTGTAAGTTCTAATATTTCAGGGCTGTTTGCTGTTTTAATAATTGTATGTGTATTGATATTTATTATAATTCCAATATATCTTTTTAACGAATTTGATTGGGGTTCTAAATATATTGCTTTGAAAACTGGTGAATCCCCTTTAGGTATAACTCCAACATCTGCAACTTTTACTAATGTGTCGGGAGACATAGATTCGTTTGGATCGACTTTTGGAGTGGATGCATATTAAAAAGATTCAATAATATATATAATATATATATTACTTACAACCTATACATATTTTTTCGTTAATTTTTCATTGTATGGTTGGTTACTCAAAACATAAGTAGAATTGTATCCAAAAAATTTAGGATTAAATGTTGGGTCTTTTCTGGGTAATAGGAAAAGTGTATCTATATTTAATTTATATTTGGTAGAAATAGTTTTATGTATAAATCTATCATTATCGTGGGCTGTATCATTGTTAATAATATTTTGATCATATATTCCTATGTATTTGCTCATTTATTATTTGAATATAATATTTCTTTATATATTTGGAACAAACCAAACTATGAATTTTTGGATGATATTTGACACCCAGATAATTGTATATAAACTATATACAATACTTTATTTTTTTTTTGTTTTTTTTTGTTTAGTTTTTAATAGATATGAAGAAAGACCCAAAATTGGCTTTTTCTTGAATTGACCGTAGAATGATTGTCCCCAAAATGTTGGTTTCGTGTCGGTTGTCAAACTTAAACAGACTTCTGAGAAGAGATTCTGTCATCCTTTCTACATAATACACCCTGTGGGTGTTTGTTGTCTCAATTATCTCCACATTTTGGTCTTTCAAAATCATCGTCAATGCCACGGCTGGCAATTTGGGGTGCACCGGCCAATCTTCGGTCGGTTTGATGGTCAATATGTTGTTGAGTTCTTCTTTTAAGAACTTTAGGGGATCGTAAGAGAAGGCAAAGATTATTTCATCAGCGTATGAATCCATTTTAAAATGAATGTAATATGTTGGTGTTTAAATGTTTGGATAATATAACATTACACTTTCACCAAAAATAAATTTTATTTGTAATCCACGAATTCTAAATTAAATTTGTCCATAACAACTTTGTTTACACTTTCTTCGTCGTCTTCATTTAAATATAGCTCCCCCAAAACTCTTCCATATTTTCCATTCCCAGAACATTTAATAAATAATATTTTACCTAAAACCAATTCCATTAAAAAATCTCTAACTTCTTTTGCGTTTTTTATAATGTCATCTCTGTTTTCTTCTTTCAATAGTGGTCTTATTTCGGGAGCATTATACCCAAATAATCTCACTTTCCACTGATAATAGTTTCCACAATCATGCTTTAGTACGATATTACAAGTATCTCCATCATAAACGGAAACAACTTTACACTTAATTTTATGTGGAGAATTAAACGTGAAAAATGGTGTATTATCTGCTGTACAATCTTCCATTTATAATAACATACATTTAATTTATGTAATTTTTAAAATATAGTATTACTATAGTTTAATCATTATTTATCTAAATATCTTATCTAAACGTTTTTTATAATCGTTTTTGATTTGATTATCATACGAGATATTGTCCAATAATGTATAATATGTTTGTTTATTTTCTAATGCTTTGGTTAAAATTTTTTCACCAAGATCTCCCGGCAATGTATTGGCGTTTTCTAATGCTTGACAGATCGCTACTCTAAAAGTATTGAGTTTATTCGTTGTTATGTTTTGGGTCTCAACTTTACTGCCGCCAATCCCAGATTCATTATAATAATTTTCATTCAGTAAACTTCGAATAGAGACCAAAACTCCACTTAGAGTTAAAGAGGCCGCCCAGCTATCTTTCCCTCCTCCAGTATTTAAAATAGATAAGCATATGCTACCATCTTTAAATATGTGGTTGTTAAAAGAGATTTTTCCACCATCTGTTGTATGAAATTTTACTATTGGAGGGAAGAAGGGATACGTTTTCGGAAAATCTAGCGAAATATGAAAAAATCCACCTTCGTGTGGTGTATCTTTGGGTCCAACTATAATTGCATGTAACTTACCCATATCTTTTTGATCCCAATAAACCATTATACCTTCTTCTGAATCTTTAAAAATCTGTTCAACGTCTTTTTTAATACGACGAATTGCCGCAAATGTAAACGACATATTTAATATCCATTGATCTTTATTTAAAAAAAAATTTTTTAAGAAAATCCTCGCTTAAGATATTTTTCTTAGAATATGCACCTTTAAAGATAAATTTTGATTTCGCCCCAATCGAACTGCGCGTCCGATAATTTGTTTTTTTAATATCCTTAGACAAATCCATCAAATATAATAATATCTGTGGTGTTTTCTAGTAGAATCCCTGTATATTCACATGACGAATCTAACAGTAATCTATAATGATTTCTCTTTGCTCAATTGGTCCTGTCAATAATTTTCCAGTTTCTCGAATGCTATCTGGAATTGTGGTATTAAACGGTCTAAATAAAATCGCAGATGTAGACCACCAATATATTATTTAGACAACTTAAAAAAAATTTAATCGTTTACATATAACAATTGTTTATCAAATTTTAATTATTCAAAGTTACACTTAATTGTAAATTTATGTTTCCCAAATCATCTTCCAGGGCATCTATCTGATCACTTTGTAATGAAAGTATATTTAAAAAGTCTGAATTATTTGAACATATACCTTTAAAACTAAAATGTAATTTATTTTTCTTTACCTCTATCTCTATATCAGGAGAATTGTATGTTGTATCCGGTAATGGTGAATCACAAAATATAATATAAAAATTATTACTAAAAATAATATTTAAAAATATAAATTTGTGTTTAAGACCATCTCCCATAATCCAGACAGGAGGAAATACAACCGGCAAACCATATATATTGTTGGTAACTAATAATTTGTTGACATTTTTTTTGTTAATATTGAATGTATATTTATTGTTTACTAATTGAAAATCATCGACAATATCTACACATTCTTGGCTTTTTGCGTGTTCATAAAAATCTTCTAAATGTCCCTCCCAATTACAGAAATTAGAAAAGCATTTAATTGAACGTTTTAAGCATTTATTTTCGTGATTTAAGAGTTTTGGGACAAAATCATCAAAATCACAATCAAATTTACATTTGGCTTTAATCTCTCTTAAACATATTTTAGATATATTTTCGGAGAATTTATTCCGAAATAAATTAACACATCTACATATTGGACATTTAATGTTACCATTCTGTTTGGTTTTGCAATAACAATCATAACACAATATGTGTCCATTATCACAACTATAAATTACACCTCTTATATAGTCATTACAAACTATACAAATGAATGTTTCTACGAGTTCTTCGTTCATTGTTTTATTTATATTATATAAAACTTATAAAGAAAATAATTATTCTGTTATATCTCAATAAAATTTATATAGCATATGTTTTTGTTAATTCTTTTGCCAATTCAAAATACATAGATTTATTTGTTTTAAATAATTGGGCTATATCGGGCATCAATGGATTCTCTGGATCTGGATTCTCCAATATTAACATTATTAGTAATATGCTTTTCGAAATGGTGCATAGGGGAGACCAATGTGAATTTAATGTACCTAAACATATATTTCCATTGGAATCGATATTTGGATGGTAGATTGGGGTAATAAAAGTAATTTTTGGGGAATTAAACGGGTAAGTTATTGGAAAAATAATTTTAAGAGAAAATATTCCATCTTTATATGGGCTATTCTCAGGACCCACGATTTTAACTTCCCATTGTAAAAAATCATCATTTATAAATCTAGCTTGTGTCTTTGGAGAGGAGTTGATTTCATTGATTTCTGAAATAATTCGTTTTTGTATCATTTACTTAATGTATCAATTTAAATAAAATTGATAAAATGAATTAAATATTATTGATATCGATATTATCACAAAAACCATCTTTGTGTGAATTATATATCATTTTGTACGATTTATCAAATAATACAGATATATCGGCTTCATTAGAATCTACATTTAATGATTTTATGAATGGTAAAGCATTCTCGTGAATCTGATCACACATCGAAAGTTTAATATATTTTTTTTTAGAAATTTTTTGAGACCAATTTAACATAACATCTTTATCAACAATATGTTTTTCAAATATAAGTTGTAAAATATTTGAAGTTTTTGGAATTAATGATAAATGTTTTTCTATAACTTTTTCGATACCACTCAAAAATATTTTTTGAGATTTTTTATGTTTATTTAACGCTGCAAATAAAAGATTATGTTGTTCTATTTGTTTAATCATGTCTTCATTTAACAACAATTCTGTTAAAATTAAAGATGCCCGAGTGTTTAATTCTAATCTTTGGGATTCTTTCAATATTTCTTCTATATTTGTATAGGAATTGTTTTTAAGAAAATTTTGAAAAATTTTAATACGTTCTAATTTTGGTTTATAAAAATCTTCATCTGCTATTAAATTTGAAAATGAGTGTACATCAACGAAGCCCACATCGTCAGACCACGTTTCATTTTCAGAATTTACAACTTGCGTAGGCCGTGTAAATTTCGAAATTGGAGACTCTGGTTTATATTTGTTGGTAATTGTGTTTATATGATGTTTTATTATAAAAGTTACCAATTTATGATTTATCTCTATTGGACAGATTTCTCCACACGCCAGACAGTTTAGTAGTAAAATTTTTTTTTTGAATATTTTAAAAATTGTTTCCGGATTGTGACATTGACCACATAAGACAAATTTTGCGATAAATTTGTCTAATAAAGCTTGTAAATCGGAGGAATTATGTAAACCTTGAATAATATGTCGTTCATCTTTATCTACCTGAACTCGTGTCCCTAATTCAAATCCAAAAAATTTTAAGCAGTAAATTGGAGATCTATTTAAAGATTTTCCTATATTTTTGATATTTACTATAATTGTTTTAATTCCGTTGCCCTTTCCTTCTATCTTTACATTTATTTTTTCCATCTTGTATCGATAAAAAATATCTTTGATTTTTTCATTTACATTTAGAGCCATAATTGATTGTCATTTATTTTATAAAAATGTTTAATTCGGTTTTATTTTTCGCCAGGAAAAATCTTTTATTTTTCAACACAAATAAAAGATATCAAAAATTATAATACTATTGATTATACACTAATGAGAGAGTCCTATTTGATCCTATAAAACCTCTTTTTAATTGCTTATTATATAATAAGGATAACAAACAAATTGAAAGTACGTTAAAAAAAAACATATTTTTAATAATCTAAAATTTAATTTTGAATATCAATTAAACTATTTTAAAATGATAAGTTTAAATAATGTAACTAAAAAATTTGAAAATTTAGAATTTAAGGTTCCAAATGGATTCTCTCCAATTGGTTATTGTAAGCCCGAAAAATTTTTACAAACTGAACAAATCTGGGATCCAAAAATAACATTATATGCACATCAACAGAATTTATTGAACAAATTGAACAATAAATGTATACTATTAAATTGTTATACCGGATTTGGAAAAACAATTTTTTCGTTATTTTTATCATCGTATTTTAATCACACATTAATTATTGTGCCACTCAAAATTGTTTATAAGCAATGGAAGAGATACATAGATAATTTAAATGTTAATTTTTACACGACAATAGATATAAAAAAAATAACTCCGTCAATAACTTTGGTTATGGCCCCAACTCTTAATAATAGACTATCGGGCATTTTGGATAAATTAAAAAAATATAATTTGGTTATTATTGATGAATGTCATCTAAGAGAAAATTCGATATATTCAACTATATTGCCAAATATAGTTACAGATCGTCTATTGGGTTTAACTGCAACATTATCATCCAATGATGATTTATCTCAACATTATTTTTCTCAAACAATTAAAGTTTCTTACAAAAAAATTTTCTTTTATAAATTTATATCAACAAATTTTACACCAGAAAATGTAAAAATGATGTATTATAAAGGACGATATGTTGTAGACTATACAAACTTGCTAAAACAGACCACAAAAAATAAGGATAGGATGGATCATATTATAAATATAATTAAAGATGTCATTTATCAAAAAAAAGCCTTAATTTTGGTCAAAAATGTTAATACTGTTAAAACCATTTTTAAGTTTTTGATAGAGAACAATACATCCCAATCTATAGGTTTTGTGTGTGGATCAAAAGAAGTACCAGATTTATTACCAGATATATTGATAAGTACATACCAAAAATTATCAGTAGGTTTTGACACAAATAAATATAATATTTTGATTTTATTGGATAATATCAAAGATATACGACAATCAGAGGGAAGACTTAGAAATGAAAATTTTTCGATATATGATTTTTATGACAATCATCCTGTATTTTTAAACCATAAAAGAGAACGAGAAAAATGGTATAAACTTCGAGGAGGAATTATACTATAAAATTTTATTTTTCGATAAGTTGAAAATTAACTAAATATAGTTGATTATGTTAAAACCAACCCCACCAAAATATATATTTAAAGATGAACCAACTTTACACACTAAAGAAATTTTGTTTGATATGAAAATAATATTAAAGATCGTTAAAAATAAAGCAGTTGATTTTGAAATTGAGTGTATTGTATATGATAAAAAATCACGCAGATGTATTGATATTATACCATTAGTTTGCATTAAAAAATATTTACCAAATTACGTATTATTAAATGATTTAATAAATGATATAAAATTAAATGAATTAAATAGAAGAAATTGTAGAAAAAATTTAATATATGGCAAATATGTTGACGATACGAATGTGTATTATAAATGCGGAATTGGCGACACAATTGTATGGACATACTATTCGGTTTGCGATGAATATTTAAAATGTGTTTGTAGTAGTTACACAAGTATAGAATTTGATAATTTTATTTATAAAATTGAATTTATTTCAAATATTCAGGGTGTAATTATTGATTATATATTAAGTATAAAAATATACAAAAACAACAAGTTTGTCTGTTTATTTAATGTAAATAAGTTAGATAACTTGATTCTACAAAATACTATCGTAAACGAAATTATGAATAATGCAAAACTATACGCAATAAACAAAAAAAATATCAAACTGGGCTCAATTGGTGCCCATCATTTTTCTTTAAATCAATTTTAAACTAAAATCACCTTGTTTAGATGACGAAATATGGAAAATTAAACGAAGCCTATAACAGACAAATTACATATCCAATTCATAAGTTTTGTAATACAATTTAATTTATTTTATTAAAGAGTTTCCTCATTACAAATATGAGCAAGTTATTCGAAAACAATATAAGAGATAAACCATATTCTTTACCCAAAGATTTCTTTTGGGATACACTTGATTTGAATGATCCTGTTGTTTTAAAAGAACTTTATAATCTGTTAACAAAAAATTATGTAGAAGATTCAAATAATATGTTTAGATTTGATTATTCTGAAAAATTTATTCATTGGGCACTTAATCCTCCTAATTATAATACTGAATGGTTTTGTGGAGTTAGAACAAATACAGGCAAACTTGTTGGATTTATTGGAGCAATTCCTGTAACTGTCAACATCTATAAGATTGAAAAAAAAATGGCCGAAATAAATTTCCTTTGTGTTCATAAAAAAATACGCGATAAAAGATTGGCTGCAGTTTTAATTAAAGAAATAACACGAAGAATTAATATATGTGGTATATTTCAGGCTATTTATACTTCCGGAAAGATTCTTCCAAATACGTTATCAATTTGCAAATATTGGCATCGATCACTAAATTGTAAAAAATTAATAGATGTAAAATTTGCCCATTTGAATAATAATATGACCATGAAAAGATACACCAAATTGTGTGCACTACCATCTAAAGCAGAATTGGAGGGGTTTAGAAAATTAAAACAGTCGGATATACCAGAGGCTTGTGCTTTATTAAATAAATCTTTTCTTAATTATGATCTGACCCCAATTTTTTCGGAAAATGAATTTGAACATTGGTTTTTTAATTGTCATGATATTGTACAGTGTTTTGTTGTCGAATCAGATAAAATTATAACAGATTTGATTAGTTTTTATTCTCTTCCTTCAACAATTGTAGGACATCCAATTTATGATAAACTTAATATTGCTTATTTATTTTATAATGTTTCCACTAAAATAGAATTAACAAAATTGATTGAAGAAGTTTTAATAATTGCTAAAAATTCAAATTTTGATGTATTTAACGCTTTAAATATAATGGAAAATGATAAATTTTTGAACAAATTAAACTTTGGGGTGGGAGATGGGAATCTTCGATATTATCTTCATAACTATACGTGTTCGCCATTAACACACAAAAAAATAGCTTTCTTTCTTCAATAAATTTATTTTTGGAGTTGTGTTAACCAAAACAAATGAAGAATTATGAA
>Ga0209534_10000064_pt1 | contig 122844 bp, 119 predicted proteins | sample COG_07_FD_184751 | JGI IMG/M metagenome (GOLD analysis project Ga0209534, IMG submission 184751) | Pelagic Microbial community sample from North Sea - COGITO 998_met_07 (SPAdes) (version 2) | ecosystem: Environmental > Aquatic > Marine > Neritic zone/Coastal water | place: Helgoland, sampling...
TTCAATCTTAAATAATAGGTAGGTCCAAAATAAATTTCAGTTTCTAATTGTTCTCCGGTCATGCCATTATATAATATTTGATTCCCACTTGAATGATAACCTTCTTCAGTTAACATTTCACCATATTGGACGTTTTTGGGACCTTTATTTGTAAAAGCAGTACAATCGCCGAATCCTCCATATAAACAAGCAGTTTTACTTGTTAATGTTTCTACTAAATGACCTATTGTCATGCGACTTGGCATCGCGTGTGGATTTATAATAATATCAGGTCGTATGCCATCTGCCGTACAAGGCATATCACATTCACGTAAAATAATACCAATTGTCCCCTTTTGTCCAGCTCTTGAACAAAATTTGTCTCCAATTTGCGGTACTCTTTCTCCTCTAATTCTAACCTTTGCTATTCTTTTACCTTCCTCTCCTTCGGTCATAAATGCTTTATCCACTACACCAACCTGTCCCTTTTTAGCATATACGGAATTATCAACATAAGTATCTATATTTGTAATACTATTTGTACCCATACCTATAATTACAGAGTTTTCGGTAACAATTGTATTTTCTTTGATAATACCTGTTCTTTCATCTAGTTGTTGATAATCGTATCCTGCTTTTAACCCTACAACATTATTATCCATTATATTCATAAATTTTTTTTCAATATCTACACTTCCCATTTTTTCCATTTCTTCAAAAGCTTGGTATGTATTATAATATGTAGTTCTAAATAATCCACGTTTTAATGAAGCTTCATTAATAATTACAGCATCTTCAACGTTGAACCCGGAATAACACATAACAGCAACGATAGCATTTTCTCCATATGGATGTTGTTCTTGTGTAGCATATTTTAAATATCTACTTTTTGTTAAGGGAATTTGACCATAGTTTAAAACAAAACTAGATTTATCAAATCTTGTATGATAGTTTGAATTATAAAGGGAGACAGCTTGTTTAGATTGTCCGCAAGAAAAAGCATCTCTAGGGTATGGATTATTTTCTGGGTAAATAATTTGATTTGCCATAAATCCAAAAATTAATGATGGATGTATTTCGCAATGTGTAATCCTTTTTTTACTATATTGTTCGTGAGAATCATTTGAATGCGCTAACATAATACTATTTGTTTCTGCCGCGTCAAGATACTCAACCACCGAAGCATTTGAAATTAAAGATTCTATTGATTTGGTGGTTATATTTATCTTACATTCATCTTCCAACATATCTTTGCTTGATTTATTAAATCCATAAATTATATTACTCCATTTTATTGTATTATTTTTATAAGCTTCCAAAACTTTATCTCTTTCAAATGAAATCTCTCCATTCATTAAATAAAATAATGGTCTCATCGGTCTACCAGCATCAGTACAAACAGATATTTCATTTCTTTTAATATTAAAAGTTATACTAGTATAAATATCTATCATTTTGTTACGACGATGCAGTTTCATAATATTAATTATTTTTAAAGGGTCTGATGTACATCCCATCCAAGCACCATTAATAAATACCTTAGTAGTATATTTCATATAATTTAATGAACATTCTTCAAGTAATTTAATATTTAATTTTCTCATATAGTTGATAAATGGGCGACCCGAACATCCTTTTGTAATAATAGTAGAAGTAGATAAATGTTTATGTAAGCCTACATTTCCACCATCTGGCGAATGAATTGGACATAATAATCCATATTGAGTTGCGTGAAGAAGTCTTGGAGCTATAACCTTCGCACCATCAGCTGATATATGCAAATTTGTTTTTCTTAACTGACATATAAATCCAAAAAAAGACAATCTATTTAATTCTTGCGCTACTCCTGGTTTTTTTGTATGTTCTGTCGCGCCCCAATTACCCTTAAATGCTTTTTTAAATCCTGTTTCAACAATTTTCTCTTTAAAAAAAAGATCTTGGTTATTTAAAAATAGATTTCTAAAGTCTAATCTTTGATACGCCGTTTTATTTTTTCTATATAAATATTCCTTATCTATTTTCAAGTAAATATTATCAAGTTGCAATTTATAGTATTCGCTAAATAAGTCGTGAATTAATTTACCGGTTACCGAAATTCTTTTAAATTCGTAGCTGTCTCTGTCTGTTGGTTTTGCTTGACCTGTATAAACATCTAAAAGTCGCTTAACAATATAACCTAAATAAAATGCCTTTGTTTTAAAATTTAATTCTCCAATATGAGGTAAAAAATAATTCATCAAAATTTGTAATGTATGGTATGTTGTTTTTCCTTTTGTCAAAGAACTAATATATGCTATAGCTGATTGTTGTGTAAATATATTACCAGCATCATGAACGCTAGGTATAAATAAATCAATTAAATTTTCGTGTTTTTCTATATCTAATAAACAAGTTTGTATTATTTCTTTATCTGATATTATGCCTAGAGCTCTAAAAACTATAAATAATGGAATAGGTTTTCTTACTTGAGGTATATTTACAACAATTTGATTATTTGATTGAGAAGGTTGTTCTTTCATAATTCTAATTGAAAGTGTTCTTTTAGGTTTTGAAGCATCTTCGCTGACAGATTTAATTTCAGCAGCATAAGAATAAACATCATCAATATCTTTTAATACATACAATAAGTTATCTCCTCTTCCTTCTTGGGAAACAATAACCTTTTCATTCCCACCTATGATAAAATATCCACCTGGGTCATTTCTACATTCTCCCATATTAAATCTTGTTTCAGGGCTAATACCTTGTAATAAACACATATTGGATTGTAACATAATAGGAAATTTACCTAGATAAATTTTATTAAATTCTAAAACTTCTTCATGAGTTTCAAATTTATTTTTACCTGACGAACCATCTTCTTTATCTATTAAAATTTTTATTTTCATTATAATATCGTAATGAACCGTAAACCCATATGTCATATTCCTTAATCTTGCTTCATTTGGATACATATAATGTTCTCTCGAATCGTCGTATATTACAGGTTTTCCGTAATATATCTTATCCACATTTTCACCGCCAAAATATATGTTACATTCATATTTATAAAGTTTAGTTTCTTGGTCTAGGTCTTTGAATATTCTGAGAGGATTCCTATCTCTTAAAATATCTTTAATACCATGTGAAAAAAAAGCATTATAAGAGTCAAGATGGTGTTTTACAATAATATTTTCATTATCTTTAAAATATCTGTCTATTGTTTTCCAAGAAATATCTGTGGAGTTCATATAATATATCATAAGCGTTTTTTTTTAAAATTTAAATTAAAAGATAATATATAATGTATTTTAATTTAATTGTTTTGTAATGTTACAATAACTAGACCTATTAAGATAAACATAGCAAAAAAAGGTAACAAAACTAATAACCAAGAGAGTTGATTGTATCCTTTTTTACATAAAATATTAAGTAGATAAGTCCATCCTAATACGTATAATACTTCAAAAACAATATAGAATATATTGTTAATCGGTGTGCCTGCTTTCATTAGTCCACAAGCGAACACATTTGGGTTTCCAACATTTTGATAACATTGAGTAAATACAGCAAGGACTGACATACCTAAATAAAGTTGAGCAGGAGTACACAAAGAGTTAAATAATTTTAATGAATTCATTATATATTATTTAAATATAAAAATTACGATATTGTATTTGTTGCCGCAGTTTGAGATGCTGTATTGTAAAAATTAGGAATATTTGCACTTGTTCTCGATGAAAGACGGCCAGATTGTAACTTGGGTTGATGCATAGGATCAGCATCCACTAAAGGTTTCCCCCCATTATACTTAATAGTTTGGTTTATTATCCCGTCTGTTCCTTTATAATAATTTAATAATACATCTCCTAAACCAATAGAATCCAAAAAATTGCCACCCTTTTGAGTCCCTCCCCTCATATTTGTATTACTATTTTTTGGGTCTGGGAAAAAAGGATTTGTATTCAAAGGATTACCTGTATATATTTCTCCCATGTTTGATGGAGAGTTGCATTTATAGGTGGCATTACCTCCTCTTTGTCTTTTTCTACGCCTTTTTTTTCTTGTATTCCTTTTTTTCCTTTGTCTTTTGGTTTTCCTTTGTCTTTTGGTTTTCCTTCTTCTTTTATTCTTTTTATTATTCATTTTACTATATCTACTAGATTTTTCGTTCATTTTTCTCTTTTTTAATTTTTTTTTACGTTTTCTTGTTAATGCCATATAAATTATAATTAGATTTAAAAAATATTTAATAATTTAATAAATATTTATTCAATATCTACGTGTGTTAGCATATGTCTTCTACAACACATTTTGGTTAGGTTTAATTTATCTAATACAACTCCTTCGGGGGTTTTTTTCGTATTTTTATCGTCTAAATATACAACTTCTTCCAAATCGATTCCTCGTGTAATTTTAATTTTACGCACTTCCTTTACATAATATAAATATTTATCGGCTAACACATTTCCGCAGGTAAAACACTTAATTGGTATGATCATTTTTATTATATTATTTAATAACATATTATTAAATCAATTTTACTTTAATTTGTATAAGTACAACCATCTCCACTTGCAACACAAGGTTTTGCTTTTTTAGATTCTATAGTCCCACCATCTAAATAGTAATATTCTTCCCAAGGAACTAATTTTCCATCCTTTGAACAATAACACATATCTGACGGACCATCGCTCCCAGTAGCAGCCGTTGACCCAGTTCCTAAAGGTTGTGCTGCCATACATTTTTTGATATTATCTTTGGTTGTAACCCAAACACATCCACCTAAGGCCGTACATCCGGATTTATCACTTAATGGTTTGCATGTACCGTTAGATGTTTGATTTTGAACGGCTGTATTTAATTCGTCTAAACTTGGAGGAGCTATTGACATTTTTTCAATAACTAATACTCTTTCCACTTTCATTTTTTTCTTTTCAAATTTAATATTATTTATTGCTATATATATACTTAATCCACCGAATGCTAAAATAACAAGTAATATATATAATTTATTTTTCCATAAAAAATACCCTGATTGAGTTACTATATCTTGTTGAGTCATATATAATGAATTAGGATTAAATTTTCATTATATATAAGTTAATTAACGGCGACTGGAACGGCGTCTTTTGCTGCGAGACTTGCTGCGAGACTTGCGGCCTCCCTTTCTGCTTTTTCGGCGGGACTTGCTGCGGGACTTGCTGAGGGACTTGCTGCGAGACTTGCGACCACCCTTTCTGCTTTTTCGGCGGGACTTGCTGCGAGACTTGCTGAGAGACTTGCTGCGAGACTTGCGACCACCCTTTCTGCTTTTTCGGCGGGACTTGCTACGAGACTTGCTGAGGGACTTGCTGCGAGACTTGCTGAGAGACTTGCTGCGAGACTTGCGACCACCCTTTCTGCTTTTTCGGAGGGACTTGCTGCGAGACTTGCGACCACCCTTTCTGCTTTTTCGGCGGGACTTGCTGCGAGACTTGCGACCACCCTTTCTGCTTTTTCGGCGAGACTTGTTGCCACGACGTCCTCCCACTTTGGACAATCCAGATAACTTTAAAGCATCCGCTTTTTGTTGAATACCTTTTGAAGCGAAGCTCAAAGTCTTAGCACCTGTTTTTGCTTGTGCTAGTTTTGCTGATGCTTGTTTACACCTCTTGTTATTTGCCATAAACGGGTTTTTGCAAATGGACGGTAATTTATTTAAATCTTTGTTGAGTTTTTCTTGTGCATTTGCTGCGATATTAACGGCTGAACCAGCAGAATCGGCGAGGACTTGTGTTTCGGCTGCTTGTCTTGCAACCTTAGCCATTTTTGCCTCGAACGCGGGATTATCCGTGTTCAAACCACCGCGTCTGCTGCGTCTGTGTGATTTACTACTTTTACTTCTTTTTGATCTTTTCATTCCTGGCATATTATAATATAAATTTAGAAAATAATATATTTTTAATTGTTGCTAAAACTAACGCATTGTTCAACTATTTTGTATCCTTCTGTTGTTTTTGTTTTTCTGTGAATAGTTTTACCCTTTGTAAATTCTTTATGGCACTCTTTGCAAATATTTGCTAAATTTGCTGGATGATTTTTATGAATAGTTCCAATCCAATTATTAACATCTGCTTTTTCTTGAGGCTCTAAATGATGTATATCAATACCTTCTCTTTTACAAAATTCACAATCACCCTTTAATTTTTTAGAATTATATTTTGACTTTTTTTTATTTAATGCCCCACATAATTTTTTATTATACTTATTCCTTAATTTATAAGTTTCTTCGATAAATTCCTTTGGAAAATCAAACGATTTACAAACCTCGATACCATACATATTTTCTCCTGGTCCATCTTCTAATTTTCTAGTGTAATGGAGAATTCCATTAATATTTCTAACAGACATATGTTTAATATCTAGTTCCTTTAAAGTTACTACTTCCTTCATAGTAATTAGTTGGTGAAAATGACTTGCAAAAATATGGGAAGCTTTTTTTTTATTCAACCATAATAATACTTCCGCAAAAATAGATACCGCACTTGACGTTTCTGTTCCCGAACAAACTTCATCTCCTAAAATTAAACTATTTTCATCACAAGTGTTGATGAATGTGGATACCTCACTCATTTCCACGGTAAAAGTGCTTAAACCTTTAAAAATATTATCATTTCCTAAAATACGAGTAAATATGGCGGTATATGGTTTGTATTCAAAACTAGAACAAGGGACAAACATACCTGCCTGTGCCATAATAACTGATATACCAATAGAACGATTAATACTACTTTTGCCTACACCGTTTGTGCCAAAAATTAATAACCCGTGATTTTTATTACCAATAGAAACATCATTTGGAACATATGTTTCGTCGGTTTGAATTTTTTCAATAAGTGGGTGTCTAATATCTTTGGCATCAATAAATGCCCTTTTTGCTGTTTCTTTAATAACAGGCTTACAATAATTATTGTTTTTACTAACGTATGCTTTTGTTACTAACATATCGAGATTGGAAACATATTTTACAAAATCATTCATTTCATTATTATATTCCTGGAGAGAAATGACGAAATCTGTATAAACATTTGATAATATTTCCTTCATATTATCTAATTTTTGACTATAGACATTATAGAATGCTTTTAACCCTGAACCACCAAGTTTATGATTGCTTCCTATACCACCAGATGTATGTTTTAAACTTGAAAGGTCTAACCCGTTCACTATATATTTTTTTTCTTTGTAATTTTTTGTTAAATTTTCACTCACCCCTTTACATCTTACAGGAGTTGCGTAAAAATATATACCACTTTTATCAGTAAAATGAACTTTAATGGCATTTTTGGAGTTTCTATCCTTTACTTTCCATAATAAACTACTTAATGTGGTAACCCATTTATTTTTAAGTAATTCTGCCTCGTCAAACTCATCGCTTGCCTGGTCTAATACACTATTTACATTTTTATTTATGAAATTTTCTTCAAATTTATTATTTCCAAGTGTAGAACAAGTTGTCATATTTAAATTTCTCTCCAATAATAAAATCAACTTAGTGCAAACATCTTCAATATTTGTACCAATATTATTTTTTATGTATTTCATCATGACCTCATCCTTTTTCAACTTTTTGTGGATATCAATTATACAATGTAAATTATTATTGAAATTGTATAAATCATTTGGAGAGATTTTGTTGAAAATTATTTTTCTGTATAAATGTTCGATATCTGTAATTACTTGAAATGACTTGCGTAAAAACGAATATTTATCCCAATTTTTAATCAAGTATTCAATCATGTTATATTGTTCGTTTAAATAAGGTATATTAGTTACAGGGTGTAAAATCTTATCCTTTAAATATCTTCTCCCCATCGGTGTGACGCATTTATTAATAAGTGACTCAACACTTGAAAATTGTCCTTTATTACTACCAAGATTAACAATATTTAATTGTCTTAATGAATGATTAGCAAGTAATAGTTTATCACCAATATTATCAAATCTTGGTTTTTGTAATTTATTGGTTAAATTAGCATTATGTTGCCAAATAAAATCAAGTAAAAAGCATAAACTTTTTAATGCGAAGGGATTTTCTTCTAACTGGGAAGATTTCATATAAGAATTGAAATCTTTAATATCATTATAAAATTTCAAAATTATTTCCTTTTGATAAGATTGATTCTCGCATTTATTCGCTTGAATAGAATGTTCTTCGGTTTTGTTTTGATTAATAATATGAACAGATTTTGTATCTAAATCGGCAAATTGTATTATATCTTTTATATATCTTTCCTCTTCATAATTATGAATAATTACAATTTCACTTGGATTATAAATTGCGTTAAATCTTTCTAATTCATCGAAAACAGTTGTATTATGAATATCTTGTTTTTGAACGTGATGCTCGAAAACTCTTACTATACCTGTAAAGGCATCTATTACAGAACAACCAAAATAAACAGTTGGGTTTTTATTTGCAAATCCAGATGATTTATTAATAACATAACAAGCGATATTATTTGAATCTTTCTCCTTTTTGTCTATGTTGAAATTACATCCGGGAGAATAAATATTATCTAATCCTCTTGTTTTTTTTGAACTACCTGGTAGTGTACCGTTTTCTTCCCAAACAGCTACTGTATACCCATTATCTGTTAAAATTTTTACCCATTTTTCTAATAAATAATCAGCGTGTGTAAATCCTGCCATTTTGACAGGATATTTAGTTCCCTCAAATTCCATCATCAAATTTTTATTGGCTACATTCATATAAGTAATTCTTAAATAATCATCAAAACAAGAATTTAGATATTCATTTGTTTGTTCGTTTTTTAAACTATAAATCTCATAAAATCCACCACACTGCCATAATAATATTGTTTTCTCTCCAAATTCATTTTGATATTTATATAAATGTTTGAAATAATCAGCAATCATTCTATCATCCTTATTTGTAGGCATCAAGTAATATATAAATATTGCTTGGTGCTTTAAATATCTTTGCTTAAATTAAATAATTAGTTATTGAAATAATAAAGTATATCGTTTTTAGTAACTTTTATCATTATATTTTATATTTCTTCATCTTTATGCCAATTATGTAAAAGAATATCTGAATTATTATTAATAATATTACCACTCAAATATGCGTTTTCAAAAGTAGCTCTTAATATATGCTCTGGCGCACTACTTCCAATTTTTGTCAAATTATGTTTACGCAAATAATCTTTTACTTCATTAATTGATTTATGTTTTAATATATCAACTTCTTTTTTGACATTTTTACGTGTTTTTTTACTTTTTACCAATACACCTATAATTCCTCTCTTTGTATTTTTACCTAATGTAATTTTACGCCTTATTCGTCTTGTTTTAATTTTAGTTATTTTCGGGGGTTGGCTTATTTCTTTAAATTTATCTTTTAATTTTTCTAATTTATCTGACCTTTCTTCGAATTGGGGATTGAGATTAGGTTTATATTCAGTTATAATTTCATCTTTATTTCTTTTTAATGTTTTATTATATTGCCTCCAAGTAGGTTTTGTTCCACCTTTTAAACAACCATGGGGGGGGTCTGGTAATATAGAATTATTACTAGAATTATTACTAGAATTATTACTAGAATTATTACTAGAATTATTACTAGAATTATTACTATTCATAGGATTAATATCTATTACGATATTGTTTGGTTGTTTAATTTTAGACCCAACTTGTTGTTTAGATTTTTTAAGAGTTTTATTTATATTTTTCCTTTTTTCCCTTTTTTCTTTTTTTGCCTTTCTTTTAGTTTTCATATTTTCAAGATAAGATAGTGTTTCTTGAAATTCATTTTTGAATGTATCATTTTCTTTTTCCTTTTCATCTTTTATTACCTCGTCGTCCTTTTCTCTTTTTTGATGAGCTTTTATTTTGGCAATTAGTTTTTTTTTAATATCATTTGGATTTAATTTATTTTTAAGGGTTGGTTTTTTCTTTTTTTCTTTTTTACCTCCAATTTTGAAATAACTAGGATTAATAGAAATACTTTTTTTTTCACTCATATTAATAATTATAGAAATTTAATATGAAATTTATACATACATATGGGTTAAAATATCACTCATCTTAGAATTTTTCCTAGATTTTACTTCATTATTATCAATAAACATTTCAAATCCATTATTTACATCTTTGATTGTTATTACCAGTTTTTTATCTTTTGATAAACAAAAAACTCTGCGTCCATGTGCAATTTTAATTTTTGCTAAAAGTGTTTCAATATCTCTACCATAAAATTTAAAATAATCCATTTTGTCTATAAACCAAGTTTTAGTTACTTTATCATTTAATTTCCAACCAATATCCGTTACCTTTTTTTGAAATATTAAAAATAGTTCGTCGTATTTATAACCTTCAGTATTAAATCTCCAAGTAAATCGCGAATCCAAACCTTGATTATAAGAAAAAAAACAATTTTTTAATTCCTCTTCATATCCTGCTATGATAACCATTAAATCATCTTTATTATCACTTAATCCTTCACATAATGTATCAATACACTCTTTGGCAAAACTATCTCTTTTTTCTGGATTACCTAAAGCATAAGCTTCATCAATAAAAAGCACCCCACCCATCGCTTCCTTTATAACATCTCTGGTTTTTATTGCTGTTTGACCCAAGTACCCTGCTATTAAATCTGACCGAGTTACTTTTTTAAAATATTTTTTACTCAATATTCCTAATTTACTAAAAATTTTTCCAATTATTTTTGCGGTTTCAGTCTTACCCGTTCCAGGAGGACCATATATAACTGTATGCATAAAATCATCATTCTTTGTATTAGAAACCTTATAGAATTCTTGTATAAAATATAAAATTTGGTCGACAATAGAGTTTTTTAATTTATACATACCAACCATATTTTTTAGTTCCATTAAAGGTTCTTTAATATTATGAATGCCTTCCATATTGATATTATATTCTACATCAAATTTTAAAGGATAATCTTCAATTAATTGTAATATATCATCCAACCCTTCTATTTCTACTTGAATATTAACAATTTTTTTTTCAAATTTTAGAGGGGGGTATAAGGGATGATACAAAGGAGGTGGTGGATATAGAGGAGGATGTAGAGGAGAATCCAAAGGAAGAGGAGGAGAATGTAGAGGAGAATGTAGAGGAGAATGTAGAGGATAATCCAAAGGATAATGCGAAGGACGAGGAGGACGAGGATAATGCGAAGGACGAGGAGGACGAGGATGTAAAGGATAATCCAAAGGAAGAAATACATAAGATTTTGGTTTGGGATAGTATGTACTTCGACGTTTTTGTCTATTTGTCATAGAAAAAACTCCAGATTTATAAGTAAATAAAGAAGATTTAGTTTCTAGATTTTTCGTATAATTACACCATTGGTGACAATTCCCAGTATCTGATATATATTTTACCAACTTATTATTAGAATTATCATTAAGATTATTGTCTAATGTTTTTTTAAAAATTTCAAAATCTTTATCCATTTTATTTTTCTTACCTTTTTTTTCCAATTTATTTAAAATATTATTAATAATCATATTTAATGTATTGTCTATTGTTTTTATATTTATTTGGTTAGGTATTAACAAGTTATTGCTATTATCCCGATTATTTTTCTTTTTACTTTGTTGTAGGGGATAAATATATGGATTAAATACTTTATCGTTTGTCAAGTTATTTTTTGACAAGTTATTAGTTTTTTTTGTCATATATATATATATATATATTATATAACATAATATATGTAAAAACTATTAGAAGTAAAATTGAAATTAAAATAATTATTTAAATAAACAATAAAAACGATGCAACGACAATCCCAACACATGAATGTGTTACCTATTGATTACACAAATTTGAATTGGAAAGTGATAGAATCATATTTCCATGGACAACATTTGGAACGACTAGTAAGACACCAGGTAGAATCCTATAATAATTTTATAAATTATCAAATTAAAGAAACTATAGAAATGTTTAATCCTGTAACTATACATTCAGACCACGATAGAGATGAAAAAACAGGATTATATTCGTTGGAAATGATTGTTACATTTGATAATTTTCAATTACAAAGACCCCAAATACACGAAAATAACGGAGCTACTAAGATTATGTTTCCACAAGAAGCTAGATTAAGAAATTTCACATACGCGTCTGGTATGACTATTGATATCAATATTAAAATTATAAAAAGATATGGTGAAAATATGGAAAAAATAGAAAATTTATATCAAAAATTACCAAGAATTCATATTGGGAAACTACCTATTATGTTAAAATCAAGTATTTGTGTATTAAAACAATATAACCATCTTGATGCTGATATTACAGGCGAATGTAAATATGATGGTGGAGGATATTTCATTATTAATGGTAGTGAAAAAACTTGTTTAGCACAAGAAAGAGCAGCAGAAAACAATATTATGTGCTTCAACGTTAAGAAAAATAATAACAAATGGAGTTGGATGGCAGAAATCAAATCTATTCCTGACAATAAATGTATCTCTCCCAAACAAATTAATATTACAATAGCAGCACGAAGTATTGGAGCAGGACATTGCATTTATATTCAAATTCCAAGAATAAAAACACCAATTCCATTATTTATTGTATTCCGAGCTATGGGAATTATATCTGATAGTGATATTTGTAAATATATTATTTTGAATATCAAAGAAAAAGATATGAAAAAAATGTTATATGCCTTAAAAGCATGTATTGTTGAAGCACAAAAATATAATACTCAAGAAGATGCGTTGTCCTACATTGTTAAACAAGCTATGTTTACACCTATAAATATGACAAAAGAGGAAGGATTGGCAAAACAAACAGAATTTACCGAAAATGTTTTAAAAAATGATTTGTATCCACATTGCAAAACAAAGATTCAAAAAATATATTTTATGGGGTTGATGACCAATAAACTATTACAAACCAGCTTTGGATGGCGAAAAATAGATGACAGAGATTCATACAAAAATAAAAGACTCGACCTTTGTGGAGTTTTATTAAATAATTTATTCAGAAATTATTTTAACAAACTTGTAAAAGATATGCAAAAACAAACTATAAGAGAAATTAATAATGGTTCTTGGAAATCTACTGATAATTACAAACTTATTATTAACAAAACAAATATTTATAAAATCATAAAATCAACTACTATTGAAAATGGTCTTAAAAGAGCTTTAGCTACTGGAGATTTTGGCATTAAAAATACAAATTCAAATAAAGTCGGTGTCGCCCAAGTATTAAGTCGGCTTACTTATATCTCGAGTTTAAGCCATCTTAGACGCATTAATACACCTATTGATAAAAGTGGTAAATTAATTCCACCAAGAAAATTACATAATACACAATGGGGTATGGTTTGTGCCGCCGAATCACCGGAAGGACAAAGTGTTGGAGTTGTTAAAAATTTAGCTTATATGGCTCATATTTCTGTAGCAAGTTTAAGCCAACCTATTTATGATGTCATCGAAAAATTTATTCAGCCATTAGAAGATTTTACATTTGAAGAACTTTATGGGAAGGTAAAAGTTATTGTAAATGGTAATTGGTTAGGCACAGTTGACGACCCGTACAACTTTTACTTATATATGAAGAAAAAAAAATATCAAGGTATTATTAATATATATACTAGTGTTGTTTTCGACTTTCGTGAAAAAGAAATCCATATTTGCAATCACGCGGGGAGAATAATGAGACCAATCTATAAAGTAAAAAATAATAAATTATTGATTACACCTGATATCGCAGACAAAATCATTAATAAAAAATTACAATGGGATGATTTACTTGTTAATCATAATATACCCGAATCTGTTATTGAATACATCGACGCAGCAGAACAAAACAGTTCATTAATAGCAATAAACCATAAAAGCTTTGATACTGAAAAAACCAAAAATTACAAATATACTCATTGTGAAATTCACCCCTCAACAATATTTGGTATTTTAGCTAGTTGTATTCCATTCCCCGAACACAATCAATCTCCTAGAAACACTTATCAATGTGCTATGGGAAAACAAGCAATGGGTATGTATGTCACTAATTTTAAACACAGAATGGACAAAACTGCTTACGTTCAAACTTATACTATGCGTCCTCTAGTAGATACCAGGTTAATGAATATGATTAAACTTAATAATATTCCGTCTGGAAATACGGTAATTGTTGCAATTATGTGTTATTCCGGATATAATCAAGAAGATAGTATTCTATTTAATCAAGGTTCTCTCGATAGAGGATTATTTGGTGCAACTATTTATCATACTGAAAAAGATGAAGATAAAAAGATTCAAGGAGACGAAGAAATTAGATGCAAAGCAGATAGAAGTAAAACTAAAGGCATGAAATTCGCAAATTATGATAAGTTAACAGATGCTGGTGTTGTACCCGAAAATACATTATTAGAAAATGGAGATATTATTATTGGTAAAGTTGTTCCTATCAAAGAAAACAGAAACGACCATACAAAAACTATTAAATACCGCGACCAAAGTAGAGTATACAGAACAAAAGAAGAAAGTTATGTTGATAAAAATTATATTCATAGAAATGGTGATGGATATACCTTTGCAAAAATTAGGACAAGAACTTACCGAAAACCTCAAATTGGAGACAAGTTCTGTCTGCGACCCACAGCACAGGTTCTTACTGATGTTGGGTGGGTTCAAATGAAAGATATTGATATCAAAAAACATAAAGTTGCTACATTAAATAATGGAACTGATTTAGATTATGTTTATCCAGTTAATAAATATGAATTTGATTGTGTTGATGAGGAACTTTATCATATGAAATCACAACAAATTAATATGATATGTACTAAAAATCATAGGTTATATATTCAGAAAAGAGGTAGAAAGAATTTTGAATTTATGGAAGCGAAGGATGCTTTTGGAAAGCGTGTTAGTTATAAGAAGAATGCTAATAACATTCAAAAAGATATTGAATTTATGGAAATTCAAGATAAAAAATATAAAATGGATGATTTCTTAGAATTATTAGGGTCATTTATCTCAGATGGCTGGGTAGATGAAGGGTCTAAACATAGAAGAATTGTGATTTCAATGATAAAGAAAAGGAAACAAGATTTTATTAAAAATACACTTGATAATATGGAAATACATCATAATATGAGAAAGGATAGGGTATTGGTTGACAATACCTATAAAGAATTGGTTGATTATTTTAAGATATTATCTGTACATGCCTCTAATAAATATTTACCTAATTTCGTATGGAATTTATCACAAAGACAGGCTATTATACTTATGAACTCACTTATTCAAGGTGATGGAAGTTATAATAATAATGGTTCTGTTGGGTATTTTACTTCCAGTTATAAATTAGCGAATGATATCCAAAGATTAACACTGCATTGTGGTTGGTCTGGAACTATTAAATTATATAATGGGAGAGAAAAAGGACATCAGTCTATTATAAAGGGTAGAACTGTAACTTCAAATTATGACGCACTAACAATTAGAATTATCAAAAATAAAAATACACCGCAAGTAAATCATGGACACGTACATCAACAAAATATACAAGTAGAAGAATATATAAAATATACTGGTAAAGTCGGTTGTATTGAAGTGCCCGATACACACCTATTTTATTATAAAGAAGATGAGTTTTCCCCACCGTGTTGGTCCGGAAACTCAAGTCGCCACGGTCAACAGGCCACAGTAATGCCAAAAGCATTGCTAGTCCAAAGTATTGGGCTACACAGCCAAATTGCGGGAACGTCTTGTTAGGTTCATACTACCAAAATGTAATGGAAACATTATATTGGCAAATGCTAACTACATTTGATATGGTAAAAAGGTATGAAATAGAGATAATCCGCAGCCAAGCTCCTAAGCTCATTATAATAAGAGTATGGAGAAGGTTCAACGAATAGACGGTCGTGGGCATGATGGGATTAATTATCTCAAATGATTGCTTAAGGTTTATTCTAGTCCCACCTGAGAAGGTGCCTTATTGAGTAGGTCTGTATAATATACTATAAATGTATACAGGTCGAAGGTAAGGACGGTGTTTATTAAACACCAGGTATTTCGCAAAAAGGTACAATAGGGTTAGTTATCCCCGAACAGGATATGCCCACAACAATAGACGGTGTTAGACCAGATATTATCATCAATCCTCATGCTATCCCTTCGCGCATGACAATAGCACAATTAAAAGAAACATTACTCGGAAAAGCATTATTAGATTTAGGATTATTTGGAGATGGAACTAGTTTTGGAGAACAATCTATTGAAAGTATTTGTGGGGTTTTACAAAAATTAGGCATGGAAAGAAATGGAAACGAAATTTTATATAACGGAATGACTGGCGAACAATTAGAAACCTCTATCTTTATTGGACCGGCATTTTATCAAAGATTAAAACATATGGTCAACGATAAAGCCCATAGTAGAAGTTTTGGACCTATGGTTGTTCTAACAAGACAACCAGCCGAAGGTAGAAGTCGTGATGGTGGATTAAGATTTGGGGAAATGGAACGAGATTGTATGATTTCACACGGTGCTAGTAGATTTACAAAAGATAGAATTTATAATTCTAGTGATTCATTTCAAGTATTTTGTTGTAAAAAATGTGGATTAATGGCAGTATATAACCAAGAGAAAAAGATACATATGTGTAAAACTTGTAATAATAGAACAGATTTTAATAGAGTAGAGATACCCTACGCATGCAAATTATTATTTCAAGAATTAATTAGTATGAATATCGCACCCAGAATAATTACAGAATAATTACATAATAATAAAATTGAATAAATTTTTTTTTATTATTTAATGTATTAACACAAAATTTAACCTGAACTATGACATCTTTGACATCAGCATCTCGAGTATCCCTACCATCCCTGGTATCTAATATGTATTCTCATCACACCGAACAAAATATTTCAAAACAAGATTTTGCAACTTCCGGCTCACATACTTCTCCTGAAAACTCCACATTCGATTTCGTTGTAGTCGCCGACAGTCACGGGGGTGGTCCTAAGAGTAGTTATTATACAAAAATGTTCGGACGCATTAATTGGGGCGAATTTCTTGGAAAAATACCTATTTCAGGTATCGGGTGGCGTGAAAATTTGATGGAGAAATGTAACAACAAAGAAAATACTTTCCGTATCGGGACTACATTTTCTAGTGTAAAGATAACACCAGAACATTTTGAAGTGACTTGGATAGGAGATTCTAGTGTCAAAATATACAAGGACGACCAATTAGTATGGAAGACAAAAGACCACGATTACAATAACACCGAAGATATAGAAAAACATCAACTAACAAATAACTTTCAAATGAAAGATACTTGGGATATTCAAGCCACTTCCCCTACTGTAATGACAAGTAAAAAATCTAAATCATTTAGAATAAATTTTGAAGGAATCAATATGACTCGGAGTCTTGGACATACAGGGGCTTTCGCTCATCTCGGATTTGACATAAAAAAAATTATACGCGAAGAGGGAGATTACAAAGTAGTAGTTGCGAGTGATGGATTTTGGCAAGTAATGTCTGAAGAAGATACTGCTTTTATTTGCGATAAAGAAAATACAGCTGAAATTCTCGCAACAACAGCACGACAGCGATGGGAACAAACTTGGGAACACGATAACACTATGGGGGCAATTACAAAAGGCGTAATAATCCCTAGTCATAACTGGGATGATGTAGCAGTAGCAACTTGGTCCAATTAAATATTATACTTTTCTAGAAAATTTTTTACCAAATCTTCCGGAATTTCATTAAAATCAATTATTTTTTTATTCAACTCAAATCTCTCCATCGCACCCTCCACCGACTTTAATTTTTCTTCAAATAATTCCTTATTATCAAAATATTTACATGCTGTCTTAGGACCACATTTTTTAAATACACCCTCGATATTATCACTCTTGTCACCTGTTAATATCTTTACAAACAAGTCCTTTTCAGCATTATTATATGATGACTTGCGGTCAGTTAATTTTATGTATTTTAAATCGTATAATTCAACATTTTCACAAGCTAATTGCAAATAGTCCATATCACTTGTTATAATTGTAATCTTTCCGTGTGGAAATGTTGTTTTAATTTTTTCTGTAATAATAGCCAAACAATCATCCGCTTCTAAACCAGGATATTTCAGTATTTTATTAGCACCACCCTTTATAAATAGGTCATCGTTGTATGCCATTTTAAAGAACGGACCTCCTAAAAATGAATCATCATAAACTCTATTTGCTTTGTAACTGGAGAGATGCTCCATTCTCCAGATATTTTGTCGCGGACAATCTTTCCCAACAATTATAACAGGATTATCTAATTTCAGTTTGTCCTTTATTTCATCAAGTTTTGATACGAATGTTTTTATAAATTTTTCAACAAATTCTATATTTTCTATTGGTGGGTTTTCTTTATCAATAATTTGTTCTTTTTTTGCTAGTTTAAACCAACTTGATATCGCATAATATCTATAAAATACGAAATAGCTACCGTCGATTAATAAGAAGTTTTTAGACATCGTTTTATATAGTATTTAATAACTATATAAAATATTCAATTTTAACTATATATATGAGTCATGGATGTGCTTTCAAGAAATCAACTGCTAAAATGAGATGGAAGTGGAGAAAGAAAAGGGTACGTAGATTACAGAGAAAAAGAAGAAAAATGAGAGCCAGAGCTAAATAATTATATTAAAAAAAAATTATATATATATTATTTATATGGATTTATTATTAAGAACTAAAAGAGCATATCAGCGTCGAGAACAAAATAAAAAAATCTCTAAAAGTGAATTTAAATCTAAACACATACTTATAGACAGACAAGGGGAATCACGAAGAATATTAGAAAAATATCCCGATAGAATTCCTGTAATTTGTGAAAGAATATCTAGAAACATACCACAAGTAGATAGAAGAAAATACCTTTGTCCTGGTGACCTATCGTTATCAAATTTTATGCACGTTCTACGTAAAAGAATTAAATTAGAACCAGAAAAAGCATTATATTTATTTATAAATAATAAATTGGTACCTTGTTCTTCTGTTTTAGCAACATTATATGATAAAGAAAAATCAGAAGATGGATTCCTGTATATTAATTATGCTGGAGAATCTACATTTGGTTAAATTTTTATATTAGATTATATTATATAATGTCAAATAATTCTTTGATGGATTGGAGAAATTCTTTTTCCTTAGTCAACAATAATTTAAATTGTAAAAGTGGTTCAACATTTAGAGGAGCACATGCGAGCGTACAAATGCCTTCAGGTAAAAAAACATGTGATATAGGGAATGGTGGAGCAGCGAAACCCGGTCCAACGACAGATACTTCTAGTAGAATTGCTAGAATTAAAAAAATACAAACAAGAACTCGTGCAAACGTTGGCACACAAAGTGAAGGAGGGACCAGCAGAGGAGCTCACTCAACAGTTCAAAATGGACTTTCGTCCGGAGCAGACCCTAAATCTCGCAGAGCACAATTATTTGGACATTACAGCGTTGTTCCAGGACACACTTCGGGTCGTGGAGGAAGTTCTAGCGATGTTATTTATTTTAAAAATGTATTTGATAGAGTTTCTTTAAACCAACCAATCACCAACGGTAATAATTAAATTTTCTTTATAAATATTATAATGATGATGAATAAACTTATAGCAGAATTTTTAGGAACAATGTTCTTTCTCTATGTTATTTTAGCAACGGGGGATGGTGTTGCAATTGGTTTAGCACTTATGGCTGTTATTTTCATTCTTGGTAAAACATCCGGAGGACACTTTAATCCAGCTGTTTCTGTCATGATGGCTGCCGGTGGCAAATTTAATATGAAAGATTTAGCACCTTATGTTGTCGCTCAGATAGCTGGAGGTTTAGCAGCTTTAGAACTTTACAAACGCGTCAAATTTTAAATAGTATATATTATTTTTATCTTAATATATATTATAATGTCACCAGATGGAGGAGAAATGAAAGCAGCAGGACTCGAGGCACTTAGTGCCGTTCAAAAAACTTTAAATGGATTAGTCGCCAAGGTTGGTGGAGCTAAAAGAAAATTACGCAAAAGAAAGAGTCGCAAACAGCGTAAATCTATGCAGGGTGGAAAACGCCGTCGTAAAAGCCGTCGCGGCCGTAAAAGCCGTAAAAGCCGTAAAAGCCACAAAAAGAAGTCGCGCAGTCGCAAGTAATTTTATAATATAATTTTTATATGAATTTATATTATAGGAATGTTAAGAAGAAAGCATAAGAAAATGCGAAATAAAAGAGGTGGGTCAGATTTTTTTAAAAAATTTGGTGATGGGGTTAACACAATTAAAACAAATGTTGGAGAAGGAGTAACAAAAACACAAGCGGGTATTAACCTAGCAAAAACCTCTGCAAACGAAGTTACAAACAATTACAACGCTGAACTAAATAAGGCAGTAGCCCTTCCAGGGCATTTTGGTGGAAGAAGAAAAACAAGAAGACGTAAAAAAAGAGGAGGAATGTATGATACAGAAAAAGAAAAACAATTAGAGGATATAGCAAATAAAATACCTTTGGGTTTATTACAAAAAGCACGAAACATCACAGACCCAAAAAAAAAGGCAACATTTCTAGGTGTTAAGGTAAAAGATCTCGAAGACATCGGTAAAATGATGAAAAGAAAAAACGACGAAAATAAAGCCACAAGAGCACATGAAAAGATGGTGAAACGAGCTAATAAACCCCATGATATTATAACCCCCGCGTACGAAATAAAAGAACCTTTAGTCCCGCCTCTACCTACGGGAGGCAGAAGAACAAGAAGACGTAAAAAAAGAAGAAAAACAAGAAAAAAGCGTGCTGGTAGAAAATCCAAAAAGAATAAAAGAAGAACAAGAAGACGCCGATAAATATTTAATTTAAATTCTTAACGTACAGTTATATGTTAAGAATCATTATTACATCATTATTAATGGTAAATGCTATTTTTTGGGGTATATATCCACCAAGTGATGATTCCCCTCATTCATTAATTATAAACTATTTAGGCTTAAACTATAAACCAGGAAAATTTACACATCTTTTTATAGGAATTATTTTTTATATTGTTGGAGTATTAATCGCACAACAACAATCAGTTCAACATTTTTGGTTTTAATTATTGAATAATATTAAATGTTTTACCACACCCACAAGAGCCATCAGAATTAGGATTTGTGAATGTAAATCTATAACCCATCGTATCTTCTAACCAATCTATTTTTGTTCCTAGTAAATATAAAGTCGAACTATGACATAACCAAATATTTGTGTTTGTATCTATTTTTTGTTTATCTGCCTTCTCATGATTTTTAACTGATTCTAAAATATATTCTAAACCATTACATCCACCTGATTTACAATAAAATATCAGGATTACCAACTTTTTTTAATTGTGATATAGCGTTTTTAGTTATGTGTATCATATTTATTAATATATTTATTAATATATTTATAAATTAATAAATACTCAATCTCCTGATTTCATTACCAAATGATACATAAGATAAATTAAAAGAGCGCTAAATCCGACATTATAAACCTTCGCTAATGGATTATATTGTAAAGTTTCATTATCTTCAAATGTGTTTTTTAAACCATTCATAATATCATTAATATTTTGAAATCCACTGGCACATCCTGATAATTTGCTTCCACTTACTGGGTTTGTTCTTACTTTCCCTTTTCCAAATAAACAAGGACTTAAGGACACAATATCTGCGTCAGCAACATATTTAATACCACCCTCACTCTTATCTGTAACTGGTAAATCCAGTACCCTGCACGCTGGATTTGTCCCTTGCATAAAGCCACCAAAAAGTGCTAAAGGATTTAAATGACCTAAATTTTCAATTGTCCCAGGAACTAACCCCCTAAACTCTCCAAGAGCGTTACCTGTTGCACTAGTAATAAATGGCAACGACCCAGTAGGTACGTTATTTACATAAAGCCATCTGTCGTGCAACATACCATCTGCTGATTTACATTGACCACCTGTTTTCAAATAAAATTTATTTCCTAAAGGCGTATCTGCTTTTCTTTGTGCTCTACTTTTACCGGTAGTTAAAACTTCAGTATAATTTATTAATCCTGTGATATCTCTTGCTAGAGCACCCATATTTCCATCACCACTCATACCTAATTCACTCGGTGGCAGTATTTGTTTTGCATAATTGTAAGTAGGTCCCAGAAAACCTGCTTGTGCTTTTTCTGCACCACCTGCTACATCCTTAAAGAAATCTCCCATTAATTATATATATAATTATATATTATATTGTTTTTTCTCTCCAAAAATGTTTTTACAAAATAGAAATGGAGAGAAAATTATTTGTTTGTGTTTATTATATGGATTTAATCACCACTAACGTGAATAAAATGCCCTTTGTGTTTCTTATATTTACTTCTGTTTTATTGGTAGTTATAAATGAAAAAAAAAATTTAAAAAGTTGCGAATATGTTTTCAAACAAAATAGTTGTATTTAATTTGTATAGTCCTATTTTCGTTGTATAATTTTATTTACCCTCCGTTTTTAGAATCAAAACTTAGGAAAAGAGTAACAATTGATGCTATACTTGGACTCATCGTAGCAATATTTTCTTATCTTGATTTGAAATCTTCTATTTTTTTGGATAATATGGGTTGTTGCATATTATTTCAATAAATTTTAATCCTTATCACTTTCAGTATTACTTTCAGTATTACTTTCATTATCACTTTCATTATCACCTTCAGAATTAACACGTGTATTATTTTCTAGAACTCCTAACGAAACATTTTTTTCTTCCTTTTCTATCTTTTCTTTTTCTTCCTTTTCTTCCTTTTCTATCTTTTTTTTCTTTTCTTCCTTTTCTTCCTTTTCTTTAGCCTTTCGTTCCTTGTATTCTCGTATAACTCTTCTTTTTAGTTCAGACATTATAATATATTTAAAAATTTTTTTTTTAAATATTTTTTTAAATAAATAATATGGTTATTTATTATGAGTACTTGTAATTTTACACTTCAAACCGATTTAAGTTCCGTTAATTATTGTGCTACAGGTGTATCCTATATATCGTTGTCTTTATTTAGGTCCGTATTTTTATTCGCCACCCCAATTACCGATTGTTCGTTGAATACAAATGTGCTTAATGATTCTCAGGCAGATATTTCATATAATGTTTTGTCAGATTTATATCCTGAGATTAATCCGGTTCACGCAATGATGGGTTCATCTTTATCAGAAGGCATAATACGAACCGATTCAAGTAGTAACATATTGATTAAACATGATTTTATATTTTATTTGGCAGAAAAAATATTCACTAATTCATCTGCCGCTTTTTTACTTTCAAATGTAAAAGAACTGAAAATAGAAATTGAAGAAATAGGATGGTTATATAAAAACAATATAGAACAAGTATTGACAACAGCATATAATTCTGGACTTGGAATGACAAACACAATAACTGATAAAAGTAATTTAACTCGAAGATTTTTAAAACAAATAGAACATTTTGAACCAGGTAGATTAGTTTGCAACCCAAATGATATTAGTAGCGGAATAATAGACACCGACGGGTTCCAATCGGTTCCTTTTATAGAAGGAGATTCCATATCTATATTTTTTACTTTAACTAGTTCAGTAGAACCCAGAATATATCGCCTACTTTTATATTTAACAAACGATTTAGTAAAATTAAGTTCCAACGTTCATCCGAATGATAGTGTTATTAATGATACAGAGTATCAAGGAAATATTACAAACGACGGAGTGCCTTAGATATTTATGTCATTACTAATAAAAATACTTCAAATTTTGTAGTATTTTTAGGATAATAACCCTTGAATTTCTGGATTATTATTCACAAACCAACAGTATTTTCTGTATAACGAATATATTCAAGACCTGTTGGTGGGAAATATATTGTCCCAACAGCTCTATATGAATGAGAATTTGGTTGCCAAAATACAGTTGGTGTTGTGTCTCCCTTTTCTCCTGGATATAACCAATCAAATGTTCTAGCTGTAACACCTGAGACATCTTGTATATCATTAGTTGTATATTCGTGACCTAGTACATCTATTGACGTGTTATATTGATTATGACTTATATCGACCGCGTTTAACGCATCTGTTTTACTAAGATAAAGAGGGTAATAATATTTGTCATTCATCGGATTTGTGCTTGGATCGTAACGATTAGAAGTATATACATAATATGTAAAAGAAGTATTATCACAATCTTGCTCATAATCAGAAAAGGGATAATCACTATCAGAAGTTCCTTCTGATGTTCCTTCGGAAGTCCCTTCTGAAGTGTTTCCATCCGCAGAAGTTCCTTCGGAAGTTCCTTCTGAAGTGTTTCCATCCGCAGAGAAAGCATCTGAACTACTACACACTGCAACAGTTGGTGGTTTTGGCATTAATCCTTGTGCTATCAAATCCCGAATAACCAACGCCATTTTTTCTGCTTCAAATTGTAATGTGCTACCATACCTATTAATATATTCCTGATATTGAATTTTGATTTGGGGGGCGAGAACGATTGGAATGCTGCCAACTTCAAACATAACATCGGGTTGATTATTCAATTCATGAATATAATCTACCAACAATTCAGAGTTATTTAAAATTTCACAATCTATTTTAGCAACTTCAAGTCGCCCTTCAACTTGAATGTATGATTGATATAATAATATTGATTTACGTAACCCATCGAGCGTTTTATATCCCCAGGAAACAATTTTTCTGAAGCTTTTATAACTAGAAACCGCCTCAATAGTCATATCACTAAAACACGTGGCACCAGGAGACGTACTAAGAAACTTTTTAAATGCCTCTCTTTTGATGCGATATAATTCATTAGACATTTCTTCGTGTTCATCTAAAGTGTATTCAATAACAAGATCGGAAAAATCACCTGTTCTGAAAAGTAGCAAATAGCGCTCAATTTTACAAATAACCTGTTTCTCCAAAAAGTGATGATAAAGCGTAGAAATATCATTCAATCTTTGTTTATACAACGGTATTACAACATACTTGCCAATATATTCAACCATAGTTTGTTGTGTTTCATTTGATTTCACATTCAAATTATTTATTATTTCACTCCAATTGTTTACAGATTCGCCAGAACTTGAAGCTAAAGTTTGGATAATAATACCAAGTTTATTCATTGTATCGTTCGTTCGAATATTCATACTAACATCAGCATTTGATAACTTTTCAACCATATTAACCATAGAATTAGACATACTAACATCAGCAGCTGATAACTTGTCTGTTATTGAGGTTTGATTTACATTTAACTGTGTAACTAACCCATTTAATACATTTCCAAATGCTTCATTTTGAAGAGTTTGTGCATTAGTCATAGCGTTGGTTAACGCATCTAATTTATCGGCAAGTTGTTGTGATGCTTGGAGGGTAGCTTTAACGTTTGCTTCAGATGATGCGGCACTTGAGGCTGCTGCGACATCCGATTGTGTAGTATCAAAACGATTCTCGCTCATTTATTATACATACATATTTTCTAATTTCTAACACTACTATATAATTTCTCAAATTCTAAGGTTAGTGAAAAATTTGAGTTCATTAAATCAATTAAACCGCCAAATTTATTTATTAATTTAAAATGCAGCTTTTTAATATTTACAGGACCAAAGTAATCTCTCGTTTTTTCTAAAAAAGTTCCGGTATTTTCAATAAATTCTACCATATAAAATGCTGAACTTATTTTTATTCTTGCTATCAACGATTTTGAAAAAAAATTATCATCACCTAAAGCAGAACTCAAATTATCATTATAATTTCCCACAAAATCATCTATATATAAAAAGATGTAATCATCTTCCGCATCAGAATATGGTGTATTTCCTGCTATATATCCGTGATATTTAATATACCCCCTTTCAAAAGTATCCGTAAACCCAACCCGTGACGTTGGTTCTCTAAAACCCATAGCCCAACCTAATGATTTTATTAATTCTGTTTCACCTGGATTGAAGTCAATAGTGTAAGTTACGTTGGCCATCGAAGCATCCCACACATTATGTTGAGTTGTTTGTGTTCGGTCGGTATTAGATGCGAATCCAGGGTAAGTGGTCTGTGTAGTGAGTGCTGAACCTGGCATCACATAATTGGGTGTCGGAGGTTTATTATCTGGAGGGGTTGTAACACCTAGGATATCATGCCAAACAGTTGTCCAAGTATTCATTTCTTTTAATGTTTTAAATCTAAAAAATAATTTACCCGAAATGTTATCAATACCGCATATCAAAAAAGAATACGCGTTTCTTTGTGAATCCAAAATATCGTTAATATATGAGATTAAGGTTAAAAAAGAGGGAGAACCGTCAATTATTACTATAGCCAATGGCACGTTGGAGACATCAATCTGATTTACTTTCATGCTAATAGTTAATTTATTATTACCACGTTCTTCAGAATAAAGAGAAAAAGAGTTTGGAATTTCGGCAGAAACTAATTTCATGTTAATGGCATTTTCAATTGGATTTGGTAAATTTACAATAAAATCTGTGCTTTGGGGATACAACTTCAAGTTTCTAAATAATGAATCTATCGAAATAAGTTGGGTAGTTGTTTTTCTTTTAATAGGGTTAATATTCCCTAAAGGATATTTCAAGGAGAATGTTGAATTTGTACTGGGTTCTTCAATCTTAATAACATCATGACTAGTGACAGTATTTGATTTTTCTTCGTTTTTTTTGTCAATAATCGCAATATAAGCTTGATTTAAAAATGATTCCAAGTTTTTTTTCAAAACTTTGTCTTCCATTTGTTCCACTTTTGTCATTTTTGTCCGATACTTTTCTTGAATATTGTCTAAATGTGGATTGATAATACCAAATAACCCCAACAAGTCTTCATGTGCGTATTCGTTGATATTTAATTCTAAATGACTCATACTTATAGTGTTGTGTGATTTATTTATACAATATTTAATTTATAATTAATTTAAATATTATTATACTGCTTATGCTAGCGTAAGTGTAACTTTATACGTTCTTGCGGCTACCGGATTAATACCAATACCGTGGTTGGAGCTTGATGCGGTACCGCCATCAGCGTTGAATGAAGGAGTGAGTACGAATGAAAATATTAGCTTGTCACCGGCGATGAAAGGCACATACATCAAGGTGTCAGAAGCTGCTCTACTTGCAAAGGCCGTAAGAGCATCCGTGGCCCGCGAATCCGCATCTCCTGCACCTGACGCCAAAATCCTGGTGAGAGCTTGATATGCAAAGTTGGAACTGCCTTCCCTGTTGGCATTTGTACCGTTTGTGTTCGAGTCGTTCAACAGATCATCGATTGCGGCCGTGAGAGCGGTGTTTTTAGCTTCCACCGCGGAGAGCAGGTCCTCCTCATTTTGAAACATATCCATACTTCCAGATTTACCAAAAATTGTTTCTGCTACATACAACAGCATCTCTTTAGCAATCGTAGACCCCCCGGTCTTACCATTAATGGTATCGGCAGTGGTAGTCATTAAATTGTCTGTGAACCATTCGCTAGTATTGGTACCATAATCAATATCAGAGGACAATGTGTCTACAAAGTCGTCAGCCGACGATTTGTATGTAAATAATTCCGACCACAAGCCGCTGCCACCAGATCCCACCGCCAAGTCGGTCCAAGTGAACCCCACATCTACATCACCGGTTGTGTCGGTTATTGCCACGCCCACGGGTAGCTCTGGTGCTAAGAGCATGGTCTCTGTAACTTTAAATACTGTTCCAAAATCAAAAACAAGTGGTAGTTCTCCGCCAGACATTATAACTTATAGAGACAAAAAAAATCTACCAAATAAAATAATGCCTACACCCAATTATTTAAATATTGATAATAATTCTTAAATAATTTACGTCTAAAATAATTTACGTCTAAAATTATTTATCTCCAAAATTTTATCTCCTAAATTTTATCTCCTAAATTTTATCTCCTAAATTTTATCCCCTAAATTTTATCCCTGGTCAGCACTATTTTTCATAGCGAGAGCAAACCCCCCGGCACCACCGTCGCCTTTTGCTAAAGGAATTCCACCAGGAATTTTATTGGCGGGGTCATTTTCTATATCGTCCAATTCTTTTTCTTTTTCTTTTCTACCATCTTCAATACCTTGTGTAGCCGATTTCATTCTCATTTTATTAACATTTATTAAAGAGGTATTTATTGTTTTTTGAACGGTTAAGTTCATATATTGCGCTTTTAATTTATGTAATTCGCTAAATAATCTATTTGTCAAAGCCTGTTGTCTGTATACAGCATTTTTATTGCTTCCCGAACAACCAGATAACCCTTCTATTAGCTTTGAATTCATTATATAATCCAATATTAGTGTAATTAATATGAAATTTATAAATATAATAATTATTTTCATTATTATATTAATATAAGATTTTATTACACATTTAAGGCTGCTTGATAATTAGCATTTGTTGGTAGAGACGGATAGCCACCGTTTTCTCCATCACACGCACTCGGATATTTATCACACGCAGGATTCTCTCCACTACCATCACCGTCGCCTCCGGCACTTGCGAATTCCAGTGCCATTCTAAGATTGCCAATCACTTCTTTCCTATTTTTCATGCTAATTCCTTGTTTAACCTTTTCTGCTATGTTTTTTAATTCATTTAATTTAGACTCTGCTTGTTTTAATCTTTCTTCATTTTCATATATACCAGCCTCTCCACACGCTTCACTTGTTCTATTTGTTACGGGTGCTCCACTACTTCCTGCTGAACCAGGAGCACCATCACTACCGTTACCCCCGACGCCACCAGAACCGCCACGAGAGCCGCCACCAGAACCACCACCAGAACCACCACCAGAACCACCTATACCACCACCATCTTCGTAATTACAAACCCCTTCGGTAACGGTTATTAACATACTTGAAATTATAGATATTATTAATATTATTCCTAAAAATAGTTTAGAATTCATTATTTATATTATCAATTTATTTTTTCTTATAATAATATAAATGCGACAAGGTTTAAAAAATAGAGTTGAGTTCAATCCTAAAAACCCACCAAGAATGATGATCAAAACAGATTACATAACACAAAATTCCTTAAATAAACGTATAAATGATACATATTGTGCTCCGAATGGTTCTTGTAGTAACAATAAAGATGCTAATGGAAATTGGATTGGTACAAGTCAAAACAAAAGTCAAACAACCCGACAATATTATGCTCCTTTTAGGCAACCAGTAAAAGGATATAGGAAAACATCAAATTGCCCAGAAGATGGAGTAAATTGGGAACCAAATAGAAGAGGGTGTTCAACAACAACGGAAATATATAAAGATAGATATGCTATATTAGACCCTAAAGATACAAATTGTGCTGATAACGGGTCTATATCAACTAGTACAATTCCATTAACAGGGAGTGGTTTCGCAAAAAAAAGTTCATCAGGTAATCATACAAGGACAAATAAACCACTAATTAGAAGTGGTATGCAGCCAAATGTAGCTGGTAAACAAAATAGTGGTCTCTCTGGTACAAAAACAGCCACTAGATATTCATATTCTTATAGAGAATTAATTAACAACAGACGCAAAGATACAGAGATTAAAAAACTTTCAACCCAAAAACCCACAAGCTCTACATATATGTCAAATCCTGAAAAAATGCCAGGATACGGAGGAGATTGTGGTGAAGTTGGTGGATGTAATCCAGGACAAACAACTTATAGATACAATAATAATAAATTTGCCACTCAAGGTGCTGTTGAATCTGGTGATAGAATTACTAGACTTAAGTTAGATACAATTAGAGGTTCTAGTAAATGTCCTCCAGGACAAAAAACAACATATAATAGTAGTTGTAATGGACTTTATTCTACAGGTAATTTGCAAACATCTACAAGAACTAAAGAGTGGCCTGCGACGAGTGTTTCCGAAAATACGAACGCCCAAGTTAAATATACTGCTTTATTCAATAAAAATCATACGGAGTCTAATTATCCTCAGATTAACGCTTTAGCTAGAACAAGGGGGTCATCGGGTAACAGTAGATACATCAACGGTAAAATAATAGAAAACGGTGGAAGTAGGTGTCCTACAAACTGTCCGTCATTTTTAATGTAAATTAAATTAATATTGTATTTTTTATTTATAATGCTATATTAATATGATAAATAGAAAACAAGTTTGTGAGGCAAGTCGTACATGTGAAACGGGTAAGACTTTTAATGGTTCGAGCGCATTTTTTTTAATGCCGATTTTCAATAATAGATTTGCTCCAAAATTTGTGAATTCAAGAACCGATATTATCAACGGAAATATAAAAAATTTGAATACAGAAAGAACAAATTCGGGGTTATGCAATACAGATACAAAACAACAACGGTTATCTATCAGACATAAACCGACACCGTATAGAGTTCCGTATAATCATTATAGAAAATCATACACTTGTTCCGAGAATTGCCTTGAAAATGAAAAAATAGTTAAAGATACTGTTGTTGGTTGCGATGAAAATGGGGACGAAATTTGCAAAAAAACAAATTATACAAAAACAAGATTGGTGAATAAATTTGGATTTAGAAATACAAATAATGGAGGAAATTATAAAAATTATTTACAAACTGCCGGTAAATTATATGAACAAAATGCGTTTGGTATATTACCTGAAAATAAAGCAAACACCGGAATTTTTAAAGACAAACAAAATTTATATAAAATAAATACGGTGAACGGTAGTGTTGACTCTGATTGTAAAATAGCATATGAAATTGCGGGGTCTTTAAAAGGTGTGAATACGCAACAACAACGAATATCAACTGCTACAAGAAAATGGGCAAACCCAGGATTTAATTCTAGAACAAGTGTTAATAGTAGAAATAGAACGCAAAGATTGAAATATAATGCTGAAATGGGCGGACAACGAAATGCGATGGGTACAAATTATAATAATTGTATAAATGGTCAGGAATGTAGTAAATATGTAAGTCCTGGTCCTAATACAAAATTATTTTCATTCACGCTTCTTTCAAGAAATGGTTCTACTTGTAACGCAAGTAGAATAAATGGTATGAAACAAAGTTGTAATAGCCTGTAGAGTATAAAATTGAATTTATATTAATCAAATTAATATAAATCATATCAAATTAATATAAATATGCTTCCTTTCACTCATTTTAAGAACAAGATATCTAAATTTGAAGATGTATTGAGAATAGCAGATAAACTTGGACTTGATTCATCAGAATATGTCAATAATTCCGTTAAAGTTTTACATTCTCTTAAAAGAGAAGATTTTGATAAGAGTATGGGGAGAAAAATGTCTTATATTGGTACTAATATAAATTACAGAGAAATTTGTGAAAGTATATTGGATGGTACAATAGAACCATATATAAATGAAAATGTTAGTTGTGGATATTGTTATGGTAGATATAATACTATAATTTACGATATATTAATAGAAAAACTGTGTAAAGATATTAAAAAAAGAAAAGTAATATTCTTGAATATTACGTGTGAGGAATATTCGATAGATAGAGATGAAGAAAGCGGTTATTGTACCCACGGAACGTGTGCTTTATTAGTTCCTAAAAAAAAAGGGTATAACATGTTTTATATGAATCCCCATGGAGAAGTTGTAAAAACTTATACATATTTTGAAAAGGTTATATCTAGAACAAGAAATAAAAATCTGAACTTTGATGGAGTTATTATTGACTGTATAGTTATGAAAACAATCATAAACCAGTGCAATAGAAGGTTTGATACAAATATTAATTATGATTATACACATACGCATAATTATTATGGTGTTAATTTACAAGAGGAAGACACTCGAGGAGTATGTTTTATATTTCCAAGTATTATATATTACTATTTTGCGAAATATTATACCAAAAAAAGAGAACTACGAATAAAAGATAAATTTAAAACTATTCCAAGTTTTAAAGAGATGTTAGAATCTGGCTCTTTTAATTTGGCAATTCATTCCTGTTTTACAGATTTCAATAAAAATTATGAAAAAGCAGTATTCAAACATATTAATAGTCAGAATACACATACACATTTAGTGGGAAAACTGATAAAATGTTTGGGTAAATCTAAATTGCATTTTCTAAAAAATATGACAAATACTATGGTTTCGTTTATAAATCAAGATTATTTTCAAAAAAAAATTTAAGGGTTGTCCATCGCGTATTTTAAATCTATGTATGAAGCAATTCTTTTTTTTAACGTTAATTTTTCTTTAGTTGGATTTCCACTATCACCTTCACTAATACCTGACAGTATATTCATCCATTCATTCATAAGTTCGGGGTTTTCTTTATATGTGGGATTGAGATTTTCCCATTCGGTTATTGTTTTACATTGCTTTAATTTAATATCTCTTATTGTTTCATCTATCTTTTTATTATTTTCGTCTTTTTCCCATTTATCGTTCTCTTTTACATAGAATTTTAATCTCTTTATATCACTGCAATGTATAGGTCGTTCGGTTGGTTTCATATCTTCTAATTGTTTTTTAATTATATTTGTAACGCCATTAACATATCCGTTATCTTTTGTATAATTTAAATCTTCTAAAGTAACCTTAATATTTTGAACGAAATCAGCTAAATTCAGAGCGCCTTTGCAATTTTCATTTAAAAATACCTTAATAGAAATGTTTTGATTATAGTTATTAGTGTTATTGGTGTTATTAGTGATTGCTTTATTCTTTGCGAATTCTGTGCACATTTCTGTTAATTGTTGATTTTGTTGATTTGTTTGTTCGAGTTTATTTTGTAAATATATTATTTTTTTATCCTTCATTTCGTTTATTTGGTTATTTAGTTTTGTTATTTCTAAATATGGGTTCTCATTTTCGGGTTTTACTACTTTTTGAGGGGTTACTGTATCTTTAAATTTACATTTTTGTTGGTGTCGCCATAAACCACTCCTGCTCTTATATTCTTTCTTGCAAAATTCACAAAAAACTTGAATTTTTAATAATTTGGCAACACCGTCAACATTTTCGCAACACTTTTTTTGATGTTTTTTACTTGCTAAATGTTTATCATAATTAGATTTTTGTGACGCTGTATAATTACAAACATCACAATAATAAGTTTTACTACTTTTTACTACTTTACTACTTTTTTGTTGTCGTTTTATAGACATTTTATATAAGTACAGAAAATTTTTTTAAGTTCTTGCGAAAAAAACTATTGAAAAAAAATTATGGTAACAACTCTAAAAAATCACTTTAAAAAAACCCCTACATTATGCTCTAAAGTGAAAAATACCTTATTTTTAGAAAAAACTTTTATCAAATTTTGGAAAATGGACATTTATTAAATGTCCAAAATCAGATATATAGAGAACTTTTGTTTTTAAAAAAAAAAGAGCGCTATTTTATAAATTGATAGCTGTGTTTTTTACCCTTAGCAACTTTACATTCAGCCTTTTCCCATAGAATTTTAATCTCTTTGTATCACGCCTCTGCAATTTTCATTTAAGAATACCTTAATAGAAATGTTTTTGATTACAGTTATTAGTGAATTGTTTTATTCTTTACGAATTCTGCGCACATGTCTATTAATTGTTGATTTGTTTGTGCGAGTTTATTTTGTAAATATATTATTTGTTTATCCTTCATTTCGTTTATTTGGTTATTTAGTTTTGTTATTTCTAAATATGGGTTCTCATTTTCGGGTTTTACTACTTTTTGAGGGGTTACTGTATCTTTAAATTTACATTTTTTAATATGTCTATACAAACCACTCCTGCTCTTATATTCTTTCTTGCAAAATGCACAAAAAACTTGAGTTTTTAATAATTTGGCAACACCGTCAACATTTTCGCAACACTTTTTTTGATGTTTTTTACTTGCTAAATGTTTATCGTAACTACTTTTTCGTGTCGTATAGTAATCACAAATTCCACAATAATAAGTTTTACTACTTTTTACTACTTTACTACTTTTTTGTTGTCGTTTTATAGACATTTTATATAAGTACAGAAAATTTTTTTAAGTTCTTGCGAAAAAAACTATTGAAAAAAAATTATGGTAACAACTCTAAAAAATCACTTTAAAAAAACCCCTACATTATGCTCTAAAGTGAAAAATACCTTATTTTTAGAAAAAACTTTTATCAAATTTTGGAAAATGGACATTTATTAAATGTCCAAAATCAGATATATAGAGAACTTTTGTTTTTAAAAAAAAAAGAGCGCTATTTTATAAATGTATATATCCCTATTAAAAAATAAAAATAAACTTAGTAATACATAATGAATCAACTAGAATATATATATCAAGAATATTCATATGTATTGGTAGGTGTTGTATTATTTGCCATGCTAATGAATGTATTTAGTCAAAAAAGGAAGAAAAATAAAAAACAAAAAGGAGGCGGTCTTGGTGGGTGTTTGCAGGCAATATTGAGTAAAATTTGTTACATGTTGTCTTTTGGCACTTTGTGCAAGAATCACGCCTCGATATGGTCGATTGATTGTAAGGGAGGGTGGTGATGATTAGTGTTTTTGTGATTAAAGAAGAATAATAATTTAAAACCTAACTTTTTTATTACTTATATGAGTAATAAAAAAAAGAAAACTAAAAGAATAAAAAAGGCACAGGAATACAGGTCAAAAGAAGAACGTCAAACCGAAGTAAAACATATACTAGAACAATTGAACGAATATCAATTAAACCCTGCTTATGAACCAGTAAAAAAGTTATATCTGAAATTTAAGGAATATATAAGTGAAGGGGAGAGATTACTTGTTAATATTCCTTTTCCTGAAATCAATAGACAGATAAAAGGTGTGTTGGCAATTAATAAGAAAGAAGATGTTGTTGTAGCTTTATTGAATGAGAAATTTTAACTGTGATATTTTCTTTTTACAAACGACCCAATTTATCACCTGTTTGGGGCTTCTTTTTCCGTATTATAATTATATAATTATATAAATTATATTATTTAAGCTTTACGATTCTTACCTGAGCGACGACAGAAGCTGCGTTTTTTACCCTTGGCAACTTTACAGCCAGTCTTTTTTCTACAGGCGGTTGATTTTTTTCCACGACAACCAGATGAGTTTCTCTTAACGCGGTTACGGTAAACCTTGCTTTTTCTTTTAGTCGTGCGTGACCGCGTCATTGCACGTTTTTTTCTTCCAGCTCCTGAGCGACTTCTTCGTTTTGTTTTAGATACCATTATAGAATTACTAAATATTATTTTTTTTGTTTTTTTTAATAGTTTTTTTTTTCCTCCTCCTCTCTTCTTCTTCTTGCGGGGTTCTATCGGTGCATCAGCTTGTGGAGCTGGACCAAGTGCAGCTGAACCAGATGAAGCTGGACCAAGTGCGGGAATAAGTTCTCTCATCTTAGGTCCAAGGTCCGGAATAGTACCCCCTAGTTTCACTATTACCCTATTATTAAAACCTGCGTCTGCTAATTTCGCATCACTAACGGTACCGTCAAGATAAAATTCTCGTATCTTCGTAGGTCCGTGGTTAACAACTGTAAACATTCGATTAGCTGTGTTAAAAGTGGGTAGATTTCCTTCCTGGTTCTCAAAAACTAAAAAAACAAAACCCACATCATCCTCTCCTAAGTCACTAAATCTTCTAAGCGTCATTATATATATATATAAAATATTTTATAAAGCCGAATCTCGGTATCGAGTACCTGCTGATTACAAGCGGAGCAGGCACAAGTCGCTCTACCATTTGAGCTAATCCGGCACAATATAATAGATTATTCTTTAATATCTTTTATAAATTAGGATATTTTTTCTTTCTTCTCCTTGTTTTTTTAATATTTTTTCTTTTTCTCCTAGTATATTTTTTCCGCGTCATTTTTTTTTCACAGTTGGATTTCATTTGTTTTTCTAAATCTTTTATATTTTCTAATGCTTTTTTAGTTAATTCATATATATAAATTAAATCGGTATGAGTAGGCATATATATATATATTATGATTTTTTAAATTTTTTAAAACTTTTAGTTCTTTCTCCTAAAAATATATTATTTGATTGATAATTTTTATTATATGGTACGTTGTTATTAATACACCAATTAATACATTTTTGAATATTATTATTTTTTAATGAATATATCCTATCATTTTTTCTATCCTTATGTGTTATAATTTTGATTGTGGTAAGTATGTTATCTATTTGTTGGTGTGCTAAAATCGCGTTAATTTCTCGTATATTATTTTTGTAATAAGAATGGACGGGTATATTAATGACGGATGTTATCTCATATTTATTAAAATCGACGGATTCAAAAATTTTAAGTATATTTATAAATTTATTTGAAATCTCATCTCTATTGTGGATAAATTTGAAATTTTTACATACAACATATTTTTCCGAATTTGCATATCTACTGGTATGTGGCTTTGAAATATAAACATTTTCATACATACAGCTTAATAAATAGATGAGTTCTCTGGTAGATTGTTCAAATATATCAAAAATTTTCAAAATGAAATGTCCGTGCTGTTTTTGAATTGTAATAGCATATGCAACTTGTGTAAATAATAATCTAAATGCGCATTTTTCTTGATTATTATAATCATTTGAAAAATCGAAGCCGCCGTCTGCCGTAATAATATCCATACTATTTTTATATTTTTCCTTGAATTTCATCAAATTCTTGTGATTGTATAAATCACCTTTATTTTCTACCCCATATTCGATATTAATATTTTTATATTTATGCATAATATTTGCGGCTTTTTTCCAATCAGGTATATTAGAATTTTCATCAATTAGTGTTATTGCATTATAACTATCTTCTGTTGTATTTCTAATATATGCTGTAGATTCTACAAATCCACCTGGTCCTTCGGCTAAATGAAAAGATTTTATGGGTGCTTCGGACGATAATAAATTATGAGTATTGTATATTTCCATAATTTTATAAAAAGCCCGTGATATCGGTCTATATTTGCTAACACCGAATTTTTGACCAGGTATAGTTGTATGAACGAACTCGTATGGATTAGTATATTTTTTAATAATTTCCCAATCTGTGATATGTTTATCAATTAAAGATTTTATTTTTGATAAATATTTTTGTAGACTGTATATTTTTTTTGGTTCTTTTATTGTTTTTTCATTAAAAGCAATTTTGATATTAACATCTCTTATATAATATTCTATATTGGGTAACATATAATAGGTCATAATATATATATATGTGTGGTTTTGTTTATATTATTTTGGGAGTGTTAATTTTTTTTTATATTTTTTAACTATTCTTTTAGGTTTTATTTCTGTTTTTTTATTAATATCTTCTGTTTCTTCTTTGTCTAATTCGCCTTGAGCGGCAGTCATAGTTAATAATGTATCGGTTATTTCTTTAGCGTTTGGATTTCTTACTTTTTTGAATATAAAATAATTATTAAGAAACGAAATAAATTTTTCATTTGCTTTCATATTTGTAGCCTTTCCTATATTTACTTTTTTAATAGTTTTATTTTCTATTTCGCTTTCCATAGTATTAAATAAACTTTCAAATGACCCGATAGCTTGAGGAAAACCCATCCTCTCCGCTTCAGTATCATCAATAGGTACAAATCCGAAATTTTCCATAGTTCTTATAAAGAAGTCAAAATTAACAAGATATTCGGTGGCTGTTTTATTGATAGATTCTTGATATACATCAACAGCGTATCCTAATGATGATTCGTCATCAGGGAAAGTGGTTTGTGTATATAACTTTTTTAAATCCCACATTTTTGTGTCATTATCATTTTTGATGAAAATGCTTTCTCCAGGTTCTTTTCCTTCTAATTTCCTGAAAACTTTCGTACCATCATAACAAGTTCCGATACATAATCCACCAACCTTACAATTTTCATTTAAATTTCTTATAAAATTATAAAATGTATTTCTATTTTTAAAGAAGTAGTGAATAGAGAATTGGTTTGAAATAATATTGTATCCGTTTTTTCCAATACCATATCTTTTATAAACTCCTTTACCCAAAACACTCTCGTCTTTTACAGAATCACCAACGAGTGCTTTTATAATTTGTTTGCCTTTTTCACTCGAACACGCGTCTCCATTTTTAATATTTAAACTGGAGTCGCCCTGTATAAATAAAGCACCAGGCATCGTTTTATATTTTTTTTTCATTCTTAAATATCTAGCACACGCTCCTTTTATTCTATTGTGGATATTATCTTTGGAATAATCAATACCCATTACAAAGGATAATTTTGCGTCAACCCATTTTTGTAAATCACCTCCCATACCGACACTCATATCGAGTAGTGTATCTCCTCTTTTACTGACATCTACGATTAATTTTCTTTTGACATATCTATTGTGAAAATCGCGTAGAGATTGTGTATTTGTTTCTGTATTGCTTCTATCGTAATAAATATTATCGTTGCTTGTGTCTGGTATGTTTAAACCAGAGGTAATCATAGCTTCGTCAATAGGTCTATTTATAGACCTCCATACACCTTCTGCGGTAGTATATGCGTTACATGTTATTTTTCCTTTTCTCTGGTATTCGGCTGTTTTGTCAAAACGTACTCTTATGGGAACCCATTGCCATCCATTTTTGTTTGTATCTTCCCATCTAAATTCGACAACCATATCATCTTGAAATACTTGTTTTTTATCTTCAGTTATCATTTGATTATTTAAATTATTTAAAACAATATTACTAGTGTAAATAGGATATGAGGGCATTGGGTCGTAGGGGATAAATGGCATAGCTTTATATGAACTTCTTTCATTATATTTTGGAAATTTATCATTTATAATATCGTCACAAGGATTTAAGAATCCATGTTTATTTTCATCAAACCCTACGTGTAATATAAGAGTTTTATATTGGTTAATGGATTTATCTTGTGAAACATCAATTCCTTCTGTAAATATGTTACCAATATATTCTTCTCCTGTTTCTATTTTTTTTGTTTTTATAAGGAAATCTATGGTGTTAAATTTTGGAGGTTTCCATTTTAATGAATAATCCCATCTAAATTTTCTAGACGGTGTAATTTCTCCAACATTTGAAGAACCAACACTTTTATCGCAGGGAGTAAATATAAGTCCGTCTGTTTCATAATTAAACAAAACTCCTGATTTTACTCCATCTAATATTTTTTTACATTCTTTGAATATATTGCCATCACCTATATTTGAATAAAAGGTTTTCATCTTGATATTGATGGGTGTTTTATAACTATTAATAATACATTGTGATTCTAAATTAGTAACAGTATCAGATAATAAATTACCTCTGTATTTATTCCTTTCCATATCTTTATTCACATAATTTAATTCTGTGTCAGGAATATGCATAAATGGATATCCCTTTGTATTTTCTTTATTTAGATAGTAGATATCAAATCCAAGAAATATATTAATAAAATGTCCTTTTTTATCATTTAATACATGTTCGCCGTCAATAATAGTATTACAAGAAGATTTATGTCGGGTTACACTCCCTGTAAATTGTATGTTCATATTTGTGTCAATAAAATATATTTTACCAACATTTGAAATAAATAATAATTTACGGTCACCATCGGCTTTATCAGTTACTGTATAAGGTCTATTAATATTTGGAATAGATGAATCGATGACGATGGGCATAATGTTTGTGGTTTCTAAACTTACCGAGGAAGGTCCAATAAAATCACCTGAATGAGGTCTTCGAGGGCGATTGTCCTTCCCTTTGGGCATATTTTCTTTGCCATGAATTAAATGCATATATTCTGTTTTAACTTTTTCTTGTTCTAAATATGAAATAGGGAAGTTTGTTTCTTGCCATCCGGATAAAATAATTTTAATACCCTTTTTAATTTTGTGTAAAAGAGTATCTGCGTCCATATTTTTGGTATAATCTTTTATAATCTCCATTTCAACTTCATAATTTTCGGGTTCATTAAATACATTAGCGTCTTGAATACTATATTCTTTAATAAATATTTTTCGTCCATTAGGTAATCTTTTTTGTTTATTAGTTTTTACGATGCTTAAATCAAATTGATATGGGTATTCGCTTGTATTATTTGCTAATTGAAATGTATATCTTTTTAAAAACCTAAAAATTTTTTTGGTATCTTTCCAATTATCCAAAGCTTGACCTATTTCTGGTTTAATATTTTCTTGATTTTTTGGGGTTAAATCTCTTTCAGTTTTATAATTAACTCTAAAATGAAAATCGTGAAAATCAATAGGTTTTAATGTATCACCGTCTCTTTTTTCTTGTTTTCTAAATTTTTGTAGAAAGGTAATGTTATTTAATTTATCTTCGTAAATCATATTTTCTTTACAATATTTTTGTATATTACTAATACCTTTGATAGTTGTTCGTATATTTGAATCTTTCATTTTTCCGGTTCTTTCATCAACATATTCATTCGTAATATTCAAATGATAACTTTCTTGAATTTTAAGAAATCCTAATGATTTTAATTTTTGAATTATATTGTCAAAATCTATTTTAGTTATTTGATTATAATGCTTTGTACCGAATTTAATTTCTAATTCGTCACCTTGATAATTCCTATTTTCAGCTGCTAAATATATATTACAATAGTCTGTTAATAAATCATTTGGTGTTTTTCCTTCATAGTTCATAATTATATAATAATAATATATATTTTTATATGATTATCAATTTTATAATATCTTTTCAATAATTAATGTATAAAGTTCTTTTTTTGTCTTGCATTTAGTAGGTGTTTTCATTATATCTATATTTAATTTTTTACATATATCCTTTAATTGTTCTGCTTTATAATTTGAAATTGCTTTTATAGGTTTTTCAATATTTTCAACTAATAATAGTTTATTTGTATAATCAAATAATTTGTTTTCTGCCCCTAAAAATAACCCATATTTATCTAGTTTCTCAAAATATTTAATTATACAACTCTTGGTATCAGGTATATTTATATTGGAATAGTAAAATTTATCATTAATATACATAAAATTATATTTGTCTAATATTATCATAGGTTCTAAATAATTTATATTTAAGATGGGGTCATTTGCAAGATGACCCTCCATATCGGCAATTTTTACTTTCATCTCTTTTAATGTTTTTTTATTATTTCGTATTTTATCTATAAACTGGATTTTGTATTCTTTTTCAACAACAAAATTATTATTTTTAAGAATTTCATATTCGCTAAATCCGTAAATAAATATAAACCAGCACCAAAATAATCCATCATCTTGTTCGGGAATAAAAAAATCATTATATTTTTTTACCTCGGGTCGTATTATAATTTTATTTTTTTTATTTGTTTTATCAACATTTTGTTCAAAATATTCACTGGACATTAATTTATGAATATTTTGATTATCAAATGAGTATTTTTCGAGTAATTTAACAATATTAGAATTCATTAGTAATAACATTATTAGTTATATTATCTTTAACTTCTTTAACATTTTGTATAAAGAAGTCTTGTTTTAAATCGTATTTGATTGTTTCAATATCTAGTAGTTGTTTCTCTTGACGATTTATATACTGTAGTGTTAGTTCTATATTTTTAATTGTGTTTTCATCGAATGAATTCATGTTGATAAAAATGCCATTTCTATTTTCTGAAAATTTAACATTATTATCTTTTAATACTTTAAAAATTTTTAAATGGTGTATTTTATCCAAATTGTCTATAATATTTTTTAACTTATTTAACTTTTCCATATTCATATAGAATTGAAAAAAATATATTTAAGTATTAATTTTTTCAATTAGTAATTGATTTATTTATTCATTTATTTATTCATTAATCCAAAATGGTTACCTTTGTTTTTTTTACATCAATTTTATTTTTTAATTCTCCAAGAACTGATATAGTTTCGTCATTTAGTTCATAACGTATGCCGATAACTTTAATAGTAATATCTTCATTTTCCTTTACCTTCAGAAATGTTTCATTATTATAATGGTGGTCTCTTGCAATAAATATGGTAATAGGACTTGGAGTTTCTAATGTATATTCCGCTCTTATTCCTGCTCTTGTAATATTTTTTGCCTGGCATTTAATTAATTGACCTTCTACGGGGTGACAAATATCGCATTCAAACATTACTTCAAATGACACGTTATTTGCTTCTACAAGACCAGACGAGTAAGATAATATGATAATGGATTTCTTTTTTATAAACCCTTCTTTCGAACATTTATTATACAAATTTTCTTCTATTTTTTCTTGAATATTTTCTCTTATATTGCTTCCAACGCTGTGAAAAGGTAATAATATACGGCGTGTCAAAACATTTTTCATCCATATTCCTCTATTGATTTTATTTTTTCTAATTTTGCCTTTGCTACTGCCTTTGTTGATGCCTTTGCTACTGCCTTTGTTGATGCCTTTGCTACTGTCTTTGTTGATGCCTTTGTTGATGCCTTTGTTGATGCCTTTGCTACTGCCTTTGCTACTGCCTTTGCTACTGCCTTTGCTACTGCCATCGCCAGATTTATTGTATATAGAAGTACTCATTTATATTATATGATATTTTTTGTTTAACATATTTTCAATTTTATTTTTTTTCTATATCTTTGATTGAATTTAATACATCTTCAATAGTAGAAAAAAACCATCTTTTTCCACCATAAATTGCTTTATTTTCATCTAAGTATCTAAGTATAAATTCTGTTTCAATACATAATTGTTGGTCTGTCATAGGAATTTCTTTTGTTTTTTCACGTTCATCGTCATATTTATTTAATGTCATTTGTAAATTATAAACACTATTGTTTTGTCTTTTCGTTTTTTCTTTCATTTTATATTTATCTGTATCTCCGCCTAATTCCCTTAATAATCTATTAATTCTGCTTATAATATCTTTTCTATTTTCCCCTGACGTAGGACATGCTTGTCCTGTCCCCTTCATATTTGTTTTTAATTTAAAAATAATGGATGTCTTGGGTTTATTATGTGTTAAAAACCCAATAAGATATTTATTGCAGTCTTTTGCATTTATTTTACCAAATTTTTTTAACATTTCAATAGCTATTTTTGTTTGTTTTTTCTTATCACCCGTCCATTTTTTTGTATTTTTATCAAATATAAAAATATACCACAAAAAGATGGACCTTTTACCTTGTAATCTTTTTTTGTAGTCAGCACAAACAAACCCAATTGTATCTTCTTTATCATCGCCAACAGTTATTGTAAATTTATCAATAACTATTTGTAATTTATCTCTAAAATCTTGGGTTATTTCGTTATTTTCTACAGATAAAGAATTTAATATAGCTAATTTTTTATTAATATTTAATATATCAAATAAATGTGTGAGACAATATCTCTCCAGAATTGTTCTAGTAAAATATTTTTTATCAAATGTTTCTAAACTTTTCATAGCCCAATAACTAGCTGCTATCCAGGTTTTGTTTCCTCCTGATTTTTTGTTAAATACTAATGTTTTATTATAATCTTGTTGTAATTTTAATAATGTATCTATATTTGTAGTTTCTTTTGATTTATTGATTAATTTATTGGGTATTTCGAGTGGTAATTTAATATTAAGTTTGTGTATTTTAATATCGAGTGGTATCCTTCTTTCATTACTAGAAATATGTTTATTGTTTAATTCTATTGGTTGAAAAAGATAAAAAGTATCAATATTAACTAAATTTCCAGTCCGATTCAGCATATCAATAAGATGTTCGTTTTTATCTGTAATCAAAACATTCAAAGCCATATTAATTTGTTCTATGGAATAATTTTTACCAATATTAATTCTATTTACAAGTTCTTGTTTATCGTATACATAATGTTCTTTAAATAGAGTTTTAATTCTTTTTAATATTTTATCTAAATTCATAATAATATAACTTTGTGAATATGAATCTGTTATTATATCGCTGGATTCTATTGATGAATTAGGAGAACAGCTATATTCACAATCCATAAAATCACATATAATACTATTATTTTTGTATCCACTATTAAATTGTATTTGTTGGGATTCTCTGGATAGTTCTAATTGAACTTGTTTATTCATTTTATTTTCTACGAGGTCTTGTTGATTGATATTAATCAAACAATCTACAGCGATTTCTTTCAATAATCGTGTAATTTTTCCAATTTGTATAGATTTTTTCTCAGCTAATCTATAAACATATAAATCAATAGGTTCTACTTCACTATTTAAAAGTTTGCTACCATATAAAAAAATTTGAACATTCCTTTTTGAAAAAGGTAAATCACAATGACTTTTATTTCTTACACCTCTTCCAATTGTTTGGTCTGCTCTATTCATATTATACCACGGTTCTAATATATGGACTTGTCTTATATTTTTGAAATCTAAACCTTCTGACCCTGCTCTGGATATAATTATAACCTTTACTTTTTCTCCATTTATATTTCCAGAATCAGTACAAGCTTTTAATTCCTTTTTATTTGAAGGTGAAAGGTGTTTATCGCCTGTTATCATTACATATTTTCCTATAGAAGGAGTTGGTGGTGTTTCAAATAAAGATTTACTTCTATCTCCGTAACGAGTTATTCCTATCTCTTCAAGAGCAAGAGCAACTGGTACGCATCCACCATCAATATAACTAGAATAAATTAATATAATTCCTTCGCTTTTTTTAATTGTTTCAATAATAGAATATATTTTTGCGCTATATTTTCTGAGAGGAGAGTTTTCTTTTTCATCACTATTAAAAATAGCACCAAATTTATCTAATATTTTTTGTGAATATTTGAATTTCTTTTTTCTTTCTTTGTCATAATGCATTATTCTTCGAAGTCCTGTTTTACCAATTAACCCTTTATAATCTATGTTTCCGTTGTCTAAATTTTCATGTGGATAAATAATATTTAATGCCTGTTCGGGAGAATCGATAACCGTATATTGAATTCCAGCTTTTGGTTCGTTGAGTTGGGGATATTTTTCTTTACTTTTTTCAATAATATAATTATATGCTTTATTCTGTTCTTCGTGTAATGTTGTTATAACTAAATCTAAATGTTGAATTGGATTATCAATATCCAAATTATTTATTTGTGTATTTGGATAAGCCCAATCATCACTTGATAATAATTTTTTTAATGAATTTGGATTATTATATTCAGAAGGCCAAATTCTATATGGAAAACTGAATGGATTTTCACCAGAAACATAACTTACATAGCCTGTTAGTTTTTGAATTAGTAAATTTCTACCTGTTTCTTCCTCGCCTTCAATCAAAAAATTTCCGTTATCATCAAATACATCGCTAATACTTATAGGAAATCTATTATCATTTAAATTTAATAAATTAGCCAACCAAACAATTTCTGAATAATTATTAAACATCGGTGTAGCTGTCAATAATAATAATTTCATATTTTGCGAATACATTACTAATTCTTTCAAATTTTGTATAGTTCTTCTTATTTTTCCTTTTTTAACAGAGGACCTAACATTATGAACTTCGTCGATAACTAATAATCTATCTGAAAATTCTCTGTTAATTGCTGATATTTTGCGTTTTTTTGCCTTTTCCGGATCAATTGTATTTCCTTTGCTATTTTTTACAAGTTTATTTATTTTGTTGGCAAATTCGGTGTATCCCATAAATTCATAAGATTCTCTTATAATTTTATCTATTTGTCTAATTATTTTTATCTTTGTAATTCCCTTCATATTCATAGGATTAACTTCTTTGATAAATTTATTTCCTGTGCATGATTTAATATTCCAAAGCCCATTTATTAATTTTAATTTTCGTTCATCAAACAATTGTAATTTATAATTTTCTTGAACAACCGGACTAGCGACAATAAGAATCTTTTTTTTGATACCTATTTGATTATAATATGTTCTCATATCTTCACATACCTGTATTGATGAACATGTTTTTCCCGTACCAAGTCCGTGAAATAATAATAATCCATTATATGGCGTTTGGAATGATAAAAAATTTCTAATGAACATTTGGTGTGGTTCTAATTCAAAATCAATAGTTGGGTCACATAATTTAATGGCTTCTTCTTCTAAATTATCTATTTCTTCTCTAGTTTTTTTTTCTATTTTTACATCGTTGAATTCTTTTTTCAAAGCTATTTTTTTACTAAAATGTATGTCATCTAAACTAGGATATAACGAACTAGTATTTATTTTATTTTCTGTGATTTCCTTCCTATTTTTTTGTTCTACACATTTTAAAAGCTTTTGATATTCTTTGCTTTCTAAAGTCAAATTTTTTACATTTGTTTTTAAAGAATTAATCAAATCAATACAAGACTTTTCTAAACCTGAATTTGATTCTTCCTCTTCTCCCTCTTCTTCTTCTCCCTCTTCTCCCTCTTCTTCTTCCCCCTCTTCTTCCTCCTTGGCTAATTCCTCTTCTTCCTCCTTGGCTAATTCCTCTTCTTCCTCCTTGGCTAATTCCTCTTCTTCCTCCTCATCTTCCTCTTCTTCCTCCTTGGCTAATTCCTCTTCTTCCTCGACTGGTAGTTCGGTGGGTTCTTTTGTGGGTTCTTTTGTGGGTTCTTTTGTGGGTTCTTTTGTGGGTTCTTTTTTTGGATTAAGCTTTATTTTTGATTTATTTATTTTTCTTTTTAATGTCATTGCACCATATTTTATCAAATCTTTAGATTTCAATTCGTCCCATAATTTATTCGCTTCATCACTCCATAATGCTGATTTAAATTTAATTACTTCATTCGTATCTGTTAATTCAATCCTTGTCAAAGACGAATCATCTTTTAATCTAAAACTTTTACCATCTACATTAAATTGTTTTCTATTAAGTTTTATCTTTTTTGTTTTATTATTCCTGGGTTTCTTACTTTTTGATGTTTTAGAGGACATATTAATATATTATGAGATTAAACTATATTTATGTAAAACTATATCTATATCTTTTAATACATCAATCCGTTCTAAATTATATGGTCTTATTGTTATTGATGCTTCTTCTAAAGTCATCCATTTTATTTTACTTACTTCACTTTTTTGATAATTTGATAAGTCGTCGCAATTTGAATACGCGATAAAATATTTATGTTTGTATGATTTAAAATTTGACCCTGTAAATATCTCTTCAAACGGGATAAAATTTTTAATAATATGTATTTTATTTTTTGAAATTCCTGTTTCTTCTCCAAATTCTCTTAAAGCACTTGACAAATCATTTTCGTTATAATTTCTTCTACCTTTTGGAAATCCCCATTCTGGTTCAGTCCAACTTGTATTACTATTTTGAATGATTTGTTCAAGATTAAAAAAAATATCATTAAAAAGATGAATTCCTTCTTTTATTTGATAAAATTTTTCGGCAGCAGTTTTCTCTTCTGATATATATTGAGCACCATAGTAATCCCCCCATAATTCTTTCCATAATAAATCAAAATCTTTTGTTAATAAATTAACTTTCTCTTGAATAGTCATTTCATTTATAATATTCTGTATATATTCTTGATTATATAGAGGATATTTTCCTCTCATAAATTCTACATAACCCAAGCTATCTTTTCTACAAATTAATAAATATTTTAGGCAATCTTTGCTTACTTTATTAAAAGCAATCATTCCTAAACTTGTTATTGGTTTACAACATTGATTATAAGTATGGCCTGATTTTCCACAATTATTACAAAACGCCAGTTGTTTAGTATTCATATTATATGTTAAATCTGTTATCTTTTTATATCCTTTACATTTAATGGGATTAAACCACAAAGTATGGATACCACACTTAAAATTTACATTACAGACTATAGCAATCACCTACCCTGCAAGACCAAATGATGTAAGCAAACGAAAATATTACGATTTAATTCAAAATATTCCTCTATTTTTTCCATTAGACCCAATTGGAGATAATTTTTTGAAACTTTTAGACAAATATCCAGTTACCCCTTATTTAAGTTCTAGAATGTCTTTTATGAAATGGGTCCATTTTATTTTTAATAAGATACACGAACAATTAGATGAACCAGTCGAAGATTTTTATGATAGTTTAGAAAAATATTACGAAGAATATAAACCAAAAGAAATAAGAAATAAACAAATAATGCAAACAAGAAAAAAATATATACAATTTGGGAGTGCGTTATTAATTATTTTCGGTATTATATATTTTTATAAAAAATAATATTAATATAATGTATAATGGCAAGAAAAACAGCAAGACGAAAAAGCAGAAAATCTAAGAGAAGTAGGCGTCAGCGAGGTGGGGATGGTGTTGCTGCTAACGCATCTGAATTTATCTCTGAAGCCCCAATTAATTCTCAAGGCGAAGAAGTCGCGTCCGACCAATCTGGTGGTAAAAGACGCAGACGTCGTAAAGGACGCAAGAGCAAACGTGGTGGCGGTGGTGGTGATGAAAGTCAGGGGGGTGGAAAACGTAAAACCAGAAAGAAAGGCAAAAAGAAGTTAAACGAATATTTCAATTTAATGCTTACTGCTAAAAAAAAAAAGTCTAAAAGTTTTAAATATAAGAACAAAACGTATAATCGTGTAAAACGTGGTCATTTATTTGTTTACAAAAAAGCTTAATTTATATATATTTAAATAATATATATGAAAATAAATTTTGTCATATTCCTAATTACAGTATTTCTGATGGCAAATACCTATTATGATGGGAGATTTACAGAATATTTAACGAAAGGTAAAAAATATTATAAGATTGCAACCTTCGGATTTGTAGGATTAAGTATTTATTTATTTATCAATAAACACCCAGGTGAAAGTAAGAATTTAATAAAACACGCAACCGAATTGATAAAATATATGCCTGTTGATTCTAATACAAGCGATATGTTAACTCCACTTTTTGATTTTACAAATGCGAGAGAAAAAATTAACCAAATGGGTCAATCAAATATAACTCCTCAAACAAGAAGAATGATGAATTCTGGAGGAGGTAGAGGAGGGGTTAAAAGGTGTGTAAGTGAAACAAAAAAAAAATATGTAGCAGCACAACAAAGTTGGAAATGTAATATGTGTAATGAACAACTTAGTCATACATTTCAAGTAGACCACAAAATAGATTTACAATTCGGAGGAGATAATTCTGTTAGTAATTTAGCTGCTTTATGTAATAATTGTCATGCTGATAAAACCGCAGCGAATAATTTATAAAATATTTAATATATCTGAAATATAAATGACAATATTAAATGCGGTGACAAGTATGATTGTTTATACTCCATTAATATTAGTATGTTTAACAGTTTTATATGGAATAGGTTATGGTGTTTGGTATTATAGAACTCATGGTAGCTTACCCCCTTCATATCAAGCAGTAAGTCGAACATTTTTGTATATTTTAAAACAAATAATTAAACCTATTATTGCATTAGTGCAACTTTTATGGTGGTTATTTCCGATAGATAAATCTTTGTTTGGATATGATTCTTGGAGAGAATCCTTGGGGTTTTCTCCTTTAGGTGCTTGGTCTCCAGAGAATAGAATTAGAACTATAGGTATATTGATATTAGTAAGTATTATTACTGTAACTTCTTTAGTATTAAAACACGGATATCCAAACACAATAGTAGGATACAGTAAATTTTTAAACGGAACATTACTTACAGCAGCAATCGTAGTGGTATTGGGTATATTTATTATTTTTAATAAAACTATAATGGATACAGGGTTAGATAATAATCCATGGCCAAATGTTAATTATGGTGATTTACCTGAAAGACAAAGAAAATGGACTATTAGCACGGCTGGAACTTATTTATATTATTCTATTGGTGTTGGTTTGTTATTGGGAATATTATTTACATTATTTTATTTGATTATTAATTATGGATTATTTAGTGTCGGAGGAATGAATATGTTGATGATTGTTAGTGTTATAGCTGGGATTGTAGTTGCTTATAATATGTTATCGTCAAATGATAATGTTAGGACAGCATTAAATAGAAGTGAAGCTTTATCTAGTCTATTTTATTTAGTTTTTATTATTCCTTGTTTATTTGGAGATACTGTAAAATATATTTTTAATCAAGTTAGACATACACCACGAACAGCGTATTTATTACTTGGTGGAGAAATATTAGTCATAACATTATATTTTGTAATACCGATGTTACAAAAATATTTTTATATACTTATGCCGTCTAAAAACAATAATTCATCTATAATAAATAGTAAAATACAATCGATTAAAAAAAACCAAATAATTATTAAAGAACGAATTAAAAGAATTAAAAATTTTACAGCATCAAGTGTTGGTTTTGGAAAAGGAAAAAATAAACCAATCCCCCTAGTTCCTGAAGGTAAAATTATAGATGAAACAGGATGGGTTAATATTATTTCTAATAATTTGAATAACCTTGGTAATGAAAAAAAGCTAACAAATTTATTGATAAATTATGGTTATATAAGTTCAAGTATGTGTGCCGATAATCCTTATGAAACAGATAAATCAGCATGTACGGCAGATATGAAAAAGGCAATAAAATATATTCAAGTTTATACAATAGAATTGGTCGGATTAGAAACAAAATTAATAGATTCGGAAGAAGATTTAAAAAATTTAGAAATAGAATTAAAAAGAGCAAATAATTTACAAAAAAGCAAGGTTTTGTTAAGAGAGCCTGTATATTTAAAAAATAAAAAATTTATTGGTAATTTTGAAGAAGAAAGGTTGAATAATTTTGAAATAGAATATAATTATAATTATGCGTTGAGTGGATGGTTTTTCTTTAGAGCAAATTCATTAAAATCTACATGTACGGCAAATATACCGGGGGTTTGTAGTAAAGAAGCAAATAATAAATCTATATTAAATTATGGTGATAAACCCAATATAATGTATAATTCTATAGAAAATAAATTAAAAATTAAGATGAATAATGGAAAAGATAAGAAACCGATAATTTATATTATAGATGATGTTCCTCTTCAAAAATGGGTAAATGTAGTAGTAAATTATGATGGGGGTGTATTAGATATATTTATGGATTCTAAATTATTAGCTTCTTTTAATAATGTTGTGCCGTATATGAGTCAGGATCAAATAACAATAGGTGATACAGGCGGTGTTTCTGGTGGTGTGTGTAATGTTGTATATTTTCCTCAATCTATTTCCAAAGAGAGGATTGATATAAATTACAAAATATTAAGCAATAAAAATCCACCAATTGTTTAGATAATTTCTAACTGTATATTATATTATGAATTTTAAACAGATATTACTCGGTGTGATAATCGTTATCATATTATATTTGGTATACACCTTTGTTTTTAAAGATAGCACAAGCAATACGTTATATAGTGGTGGAAACGCAAAGAATTCGGTAAAAATAAATGCTTCTGCATTACCAGGAAATAAAGCTTCTGTTAATTTTACATATTCTATGTGGATTTATGTTGATAATTGGCAATATAGATATGGGGCAAATAAAGTGATTTATAGCAGAAAAGCAGGAAATGTAGTTTCCCCTGAAGTTTCTTTAGGCGCAGCCACTAATGATTTAGTAATTAATATGTCGTTGATGGATTCAACTGGTTCTGGTATTACAACAACTCCCTGGACGGTAAGTAATATCCCAATACAAAAATGGTGCAATATTATAATTTCAACAAATAATAGAGCAATTGATACTTATATTGATGGTAAGCTGGTTAATACTCATGTGTTGCCTGGTGTTCTTTCGACAATAGGGGCTGCGCCTATTATTGTATCTCCGCGCCAGGATAATGGAGAGCTAGGTGGGTTTTCAGGTCAAATATCCAAGTTTAGATATATTGCTCGCACAATTAGTCCTAGAGAATCTTACGATATTTATCGTGAAGGTCCTGGAGGAAATTGGTTAAGTGACCTATTGAATCAATATAAAATGAAATTATCTTTCTTGAAAGGAAATGAAGAAATTAATAGTTTTGAAATCTAAAAATCTTATCATTAATATATAAATGGCTTATTCTAGTTTTTCACAAGGTTATAATAATCCGATGGCTGATTTGGGTAAAGGCTTTGCCAGCGCTCAACTTGGGGCATCGGGAACATTCGATAAATTTAGGAATAATAAAGTAGTAGGCGGTACAACAGATTTTTTATATTCAAATTCGTTGGTAGCAAAAGTTTGTTTTTTAGTATTAATTGTTATTCTTTTTGTTATTGCTATTCGGTTAGGGTCTAGGTTAATTACTTGGTTTTTATCTCCTTCAAAAAATCCTATACTTATAAATGGATTAAGGAAGGGAACACAACCAAAACAAATTCCTCAAGACCCTAAAAACCCCAACGCGATTCCTATCTTAAGATCCGTGAATGAGAGAGAAGGGTTGGAATTTACTTGGTCTGTGTGGTTATATGTTGAAAAAATTGGAGACCCAATTAGAAATCCTAACGATTCCAGTTACAGACATATTTTCAACAAGGGCGATTATCAAAATATCCAAAATGCTACCAATTGGAATGGAATAAATGTAACTGGTATGAATTTCCCCAATAATTCACCAGGAATGTATCTTTCTCCAAAAAAAAATACAATTGTTGTTGTTATGAATACATTTGATAATGTGATTGAAAATGTCGAAATAAATGACATACCAATAAATAAATGGATTAATGTTGTATTACGTTGTCAAGGAAGAAAAATGGATTCGTATGTTAACGGAACTATTGTAAATAGGCATGTATTTAACTCTGTACCAAAACAAAACTATGGTGATGTTTGGGTTACACAAAGAGGAGGTTTTGATGGTATGTTATCTTCCTTAAGATATTTTAGTCACGCTTTAACTGGTGTTGAAATAGAAAATCTTGTTAAATCTGGTCCAAATATGACAGTCGATGAAAGTTTAAGAACCTTTCCACCATATTTAGCTCTAAGATGGTTTTTTAAATCACCACAATAAATTTATAAATAATTGTTATAATTACTTATAAATTATTCCCTCAAATTAGGATTTATGCAAATATCTTTTGTGGGAAATATTTTATCCGACATACAGATATCACCTTCATCTACTTCTACACACGAGCGAAATGTTCTATCAGTTCCTATGTAACAATAACCCCCTTTGATTGTTTTTTTTAAGTTTCCTGAAAATGAACTTTCGGAATTTACATTTTCTACTTCTTCTTCTTTTTTTACATCCTCGTCTGTTTCCCTTTCTATAGGAGATTCACTAGTTCTCGATATCATTTTCCCTCCTTTTGCTACAGTATCTAATCCCTTATCTGTTACATTTTGAGCAACAGATATTGTATCTTTTGTTCCTTCTGCTGTTGTATCAACGACAAATTCAGTCCCTTTTGCTGCTCCCGTAAGACCTACACCACTAATACCAAAATATTTACCTAAAATATCCGTTCCTTCTGTGAAATAGATGTATAAATTATAGCTTAAAAATATAACAATAGCAACAATTAATATTATTTTTATAATATCTATACCACCATTAGTTGGAGTAATTGTTTGACTAACAGAATTTGCCATACCTTTTGCTGTTTCCCTTATTGAAGATGGTGTAGCATATTGACTTGGAGTATTTGATTGACTTGGAGTTACTGTTCTCATAATAGATGGTAATGTCGTATTCATACTTATACATTTTATAAATATTAAATTATCGACCAAACTAAAGACAATCAAACTAAAGACAATCAAACTAAAGACAATCAAAATAAAGACAATCAAACTAAAGACAATCAAACTAACGACAATCAAACTAAAGACAATCAAACTAAAGACAATCAAACTAACGACAATCAATTTAAAACCAATATATATTATTAATTAAATGTGCTTGATGTGTTTTGATGCGGAATGTTCTAAGACTGGATGTAAAGATATAAAATATAAAAGATATTTCTTGCCTTTAATATTTATACCTGCAACCGCTATTTTTCCAGAGGTGTTTAATTTTTATTATTTTCCATTAGTTGTAGGATTTTCAGCCTTTATTCTTTTTTGGAATTTTCCTAAAATTGTATATTATACAGTTTCGAGGCCGTTGTATTATGAAGATTTGTTTATAGATGTAAAAAAGTTGCCAAATTATGATGTATCTAATAAATTAAAAAACAAATTCCAATTCATATTGGAGTGGGTTTTAATAATAACAAATACATTTTTAGTAGCTGGACTAAGTGATTGGTGGTTATATAAAACGGTAGACCATTTAAATATGATTGAAATAGTTGGTATAACAGGTGGTATAATAAAAATGTTTCAACTTGTAAATAATACCATTAGTAGAATCATGTTAAAAATTTTACGAAAAATCATTAAAAAAGAAAATAAAGAGTTTAGACAAAAACAATCCCAAAAAATAAAGGAATTAGTAAATTTTAAACTAACCGACCAAAAGAATATGGTTAGTGAATCTGATGACCTGGAGTTGATTGAACAAAAACAACCGTTACCTAAAAGAGGTAGAATATCCACAATATAAAATCTAATAATTAAGTATATGTGTTATAAAAAAATCGCACTTACTGCTCTATCAATTGCTGTATTGGATGGTATATTTTTAAATTTTTTGGGTCCTCTTTTTGGTAAAATGGTAAAAAAAATACAAAATAGTGAAATGAAAGTAAATTTGGTATCAACCTTTTTTGCTTATGTTGTTTTAATTTTTCAAGTTTATTATTTTGTTATCAGACAGAAATTATCTTTATTTAATTCATTCTTATTGGGTTCTACTACTTATGCAATTTTTGATTTGACAAATCACGCAATATTTAAAAATTATAATATTAAAGTAGCAATAGTAGATATGCTATGGGGTGGAACTCTCTATACATTAACTAATTATATTGTAAATAAAATATAAATAAATATGAAGAGAAATTAAGTAATTTACTAAATATTTTATTATAAAAATATAATATTTAACTATTTACATTAAAAATAAATTGGGGTTTGTGTTGATACCGACACCTTTTCCCGTTTTATTACCACTGCAACAAGAGACGATTTTATTAAGAAAGCCAACACTAACACCAACAGTTGGGTATAATCCAAACTTGCCGTTACCTCCGTTATTGATAACGGAACCGTTTGTAATAGATACTTTTCTGAGACCATTTGCAGGTTGAGCGGTTTGTCCTCCGTCATTACCTCTTCCACCCGCACCATGCATCGCTCTTTGTAATCGTTTATTTCCTGGGTTTGTCATTATACATTATAATAAGAAAAAAACTATTTACGTGGAGTAAATACTGTTAACGCATTCATTTTTTCAAGTTTGTTTATTGTTTTTTCTAAATTATTATTTGTCATACTGTTATTAAACAAATAATCTGTATCAGGTCTTAATTCATTTTTTTTTATTTGTTTATAAATAATATTTATTTTTGATAATATATTTTCTACTATTTTTTCATTTTTTATTATCGGCACAGAATTGTCTAAAGGTTCTGTTAATAAAGTAATTCCAAAATATATTAAATATTTTCTCCTTCTCCTTACGCCAGGTTTATACCTTAAACAAAATAAACTCAGCAATGCGGTCATTATTTTATGTAATCCTTTGCTTCTATTATTTGCTTCTAATAACAAACACTCCCATATCATCCAAATAATATCTTTTTGATATTTTCCCTCTATTGGCATATTTGATCTTCTCGCTCCAGAATACTGTTTATTTTCTTTTTTACAAATATCTTCAAACCCTAATATCCATTCTAACCAATAACAAGCAAATGCTCCATTTTGTTGAGATTTTAAAATAGACCAATAAAATTCATTAATACCAACAAATAGTTCAGTCGGGTCTTCTTTTTTAAATATACGAGTGGCATATGCAGTAGAATCTGCTTTCATTTTATATGTTATTTTTGTAATATTGAAATCTTCTTTTTTAATTGTTATGTTATCAAATGTATGTTTTTTTTTAGATAAACATAAGACTGATATAATCTCTCCAAATAATTTTCTAATTTTTTCATTATTTCTCATTTTTAGTACATCATCTTGATATCCACTATTTAATATTTGTTTAAAGTGATTCAATCTTAAATCTAAATAAATCGGTAGTTTGGGATTTCCTAAATGTATATGTTTACTACAAAAAAAAAATATTATTTCCCATATATCAGCGTAATGACCGGCACAAATATATTCTGCCGCCCAATAACAAGCAGGTTCTATTTTTCCAATATTTAAATTATTTAGTAATTCTTTTTTAGCATCTGATTTTTTATATTTTGAAAAAGTTATACCCTTAAATTCCTTTATTTTTCTTTTATCTGTTATATCATTTTCATTCATATACACCTTTCTACATAAAAAATATAACTATAATACATATAAGTGATGAAAAAGATAATAACATTTTTTAAACAAATAAATAGAATTTATACGAAACAAAGTATTTGGACTAGAACCGCTATTGTTACTGGTATTATACTTGTTATATTAATGATAGTTAATAAAAGCGCTGTGTATAAAGAAGGATTTGTTCAAAGAGAAAAATATGTTTTAAAACAAGGGAGTGATATTTATGATAATTTTTATAGTAGCATTTATGACGAATTGGTGCACGATGTTGTGAAAAATGATTTTGAAGTAGAAGAGATTGCAAGATTGATAAAACCAACCACTTCATCTAGAGTATTAGACATAGGGTCAGGAAACGGACATCATGTAAAATTATTAAAAAAGGCGGGATTCAACGCTGAAGGAATAGATAAATCTTCGGCAATGGTTGTTGGTGCTAAAAATAAATACCCAGAGTGTAATTTTAAACAGGCTGACGCATTAGAATCGATGACATATCCTCAAAACACCTTCTCAACAATTACTTGTTTATATTTTACAATTTATTACATTAATGATAAACAATTATTTTTACAAAATTGTTATAATTGGTTAAAACCAGGAGGGTCGTTAGTATTGCATTTAGTTAACAGAGATAAATTTGATCCTATTTTAAATGCTGCTGACCCATTACATTTAGTTAGCGCACAAAAATATGCTAAAAAACGCATTACAAATTCACTCGTTAAATTTAAAGATTTTCAATACAAAGCTAATTTTGAATTAGATAAATCCAAAAATTTAGCAGAATTTGACGAAACATTTAAAGATGATAAATCAGGACATGTTCGACAAAATAAACATAAATTATATATTGAAACACAAAAAGATATATTGAGTATAGCAAAGAATCTTGGATTTATTTTACACGGCAAAATAGATATGGTTACAACACAATACCAATATCAATATATGTATTTGTTATACAAACCACGATAATTTATATATAATTTATATATTATTGCTGTAATTTATATATTATTGATGTAATATATAAATATGGCAACTGGAAATCAAATGATTACAACTGTCCAAAATGAAAATCCAGGCAAGAAAGTAAAAATGAATAAGATAGGTAATGACATAACTACGAAATTTCAAGAAGCCATGCATTCAAATAAAGAATTTATAAAGGCTCTTATTTTTATAGGTAAAAATATTATCGAGTCTATAAACTTACCCGATTGTATTAAAAAATTAGGATATGAATGGGGTGAAATTGGTGAAGAAGGTTTATATCTAGTTAAAAAAGCTAGTAATAGTTTAATTAAAATAGACTGTGTTCGGTTTGATATTTTAGGTATGTTTTCTATTCAAAAAATTTTATCTTCTTTAGGAATCAAAATACCTAATTTACCTAATTTAAATATAATTAATACAATTCTTAACATATCTAGTATTGATTTACTTTCTCCTCTTAAACAAATATTGGATGCATTTGATATTGAGTGTATATCAAAGGTAGATAAATGGGAAGAAGAAGATTATGTTCTTAATTGTCTTCGCAAGAAACGATGAAATATTTTATTTTTATTATAATAAAAATAAAATATGGTAAAAGTATTTCTAGTTTTTGGTGATTTACACATACTATATCCGTGCTCCCTGTATCCGTGCTCCCTGTAACCGTGCTCCCTATATTCTCAATACGGGACTTGAACCCGTGTCTTCAGGGTGAAAACCTGATATCCTAACCAAGCTAGACTAATTGAGAAATATCCGTGCTCCCCGTAATCCTGTTGGTATTGAAACACAGTATCCCATTAATTGGGTGCCGCCGTCCGGCCAGGATTTACATTCCACACACAAAGTGGAAAATCAAACCTTGTCCTTAAAACACCGTTTGACTCTACAATAGTAATTATTATCATTTCTTTATATAGCTTTTTTTTATAATAAAATACTATCACCCCAATAAAATATTTGCGTATAGTAAATGAAATTTATGTTTTATAAAAAAAAAATAATTATGTTTATTGTTATGGTAATTGTTGGTATGTTATTTAACCCTATGAACATATTAGCAAATAGCTTCACAGATTTATATATATCATTAACACTTTTTTATGGTGGGTTATTAATGGCTTCAAATATGTTATGGGCTCATGAAATCGTTCATTATTTGTTATCAGGGCATTTCAATTCGTTATCTTTTATGATTGGAATTATTTTATCAATTAGCGTATCCATATTATTATTACGAAAACAGTTGTTGGTCGACGGTAATCAATGGTTAAAAAGAATGATAAGTCATCATTCTACTGCGATAACAACAACTTCAAAATTATTAGAAAATCCAGATAACTTTAAAAATAAACCACAATTATTCAGATTAGCAAAAGATATAGTTTACAATCAAAATGTTGAAATATTATCTATGAAATCTATGCTATAAACTATTTTTGTTTTATCATAAGACAGGAAGCCTACGTTCATTCACCTTTCTTTTTTTTTCTTTTTTTATATTTGTTATTATATTGTTTTCTAGTTTTATTTTTGGAGAGAATTTTATAGGCATATCTTGTTTTTTTCGTTAATTTTTTACTTTTCTTCAATTTATTGTAGGATTTTTTTATTGTTTTTTGAGATGAGTTCTTATTTACTCCAAGTCTTTTGTAAAGATGGTGACCTCCTTTTTTCTTACGCGTTATTCCCCCTCCTATTATATTATCATCGCTTAAAATATTAGCATCTCTTAAAATTTCGACTGACCGGGCGTCACCATCTCCTGTTGAATGCCTATGTATCATTCCATTTAGATGATGCTGCCATTCTTTCAGAGTAGTATCGTCATCTGAATCGTGCCCACTTAATTTATAATTTATATAACTTCTTATTATCCCGATATCAACCTTATTCACCATTATGTCATCTGCTTGAATTTCATCTTCATCTTCTAACGCGGTAATTCTTTTTAGAATTTCAGTAATTTTCTTTCCAAGTCGTCCTAATCGTCCTCCCTTTTTTTTCCTTGTATTTTTACGTGTTTTCTTTCTTCTCGTGTTCTTACTTGGCATATATATATATATATATGATATTTCGTAAAATTTAGTATTTTAATTTAATACTAAATATTAATGTATATATTATTAGCAATAATAAGTATTGTATTGATATTAATAGCAATTTACAAATTAAAATATCAGTTCTGGTCTAGACAACCTGTTTTTCATTTTCATAATTTAAAATATTGGTTAATGCCTCCTGGTATTATTCAACACCATAAACCTGAAAAGGATAAATTTTATGATAAAGATATATATTTTGATACATACTTTAATACTCCTACTAAAAAAAGGGCACTATTCGCACATTTTATTCAAGGTCATTTTCTTCCGCATAAACAAGAAAAATATAATCCTCCTAAAAATGGTGTTTTGAATTATTTTAAAGCTCACAATAATAAATCATATTTATCGATGATGTATGATAAAAATAATTTTAAATTAATAGGGACTATGAGTACAAGACCACTAGATTGCTATATTTCGAATAATAAGGTTCCTCTTTATTATGTTGATTTTCTTTGCGTCCATCAAAGATATAGAAAGAAAGGTATAGCACCTAAACTTATATACAGTCATTACGCAAATAGTAGGTATAAAAATAAAAATAGTGTTTTTTTATTTAAACGCGAAGGTGCAGCTACTTTAATAGTTCCTGTGACAGCATATAAAAATTATTTGTTTGATATATTTTATTGGGATAAATTAGTAAAATTCGACCAATCAAATATAAGAACTATTTTAATTAATAAACAGAATTTTCATTATTTTGTTTATGTTTACGACCGATTAATGAAATCTAATTTTAAATGTTTGATTATTCCAAATTTAAATCATATAGAATTATTAGTAAAAGACGAGCAAATATTTATAACGGTTACCTTAATAGATAATGAACCATATGATTGTTTTGTTTTTCATAATACATATACAAGTCATAACGGTAAAAAAAGTATGGAATGTATCTGTAGTTTCAAAGAAACTGACGAAAGCGTATTTGTATTGGGATTTATGTGCTCTATCAGTTTAATTTATGAGAGAATTAAATTTACACGATTATTTATAGAAAATATTTCTAATAACAATATCATCCTTAAAGGTATATTGAAAAGATATCAACCCATATTGAAAAGTGACGCATCTTATTATTTTTATAACTTTGGTTATAGACCGTTTGAAAGTAAAAATGTTTTCATATTAAATTAATCCCTTCCACACACAATAATCCTTTATAATTGAAGATAGACTGTAAATAATAATTAGCGTGTGTATTTTCCTGCTCTTGCAAATGAATCAACTACAAAAATTGTAAAAACGCCTAAAAACATGTATAATACAAGTTCTTCCGTGACATTTTGTGTTTTCTCATCTTTGGTTTCTTCTAAAAGATGTATCATATAATTTAGTTTTTTCATTAGTTCATCTTTAGAACCGTGTAAATTTGCCGAATTTTGAGGATTTGAGGCATAAGGAATGTATGTATTAAAATAATTTTGATAGTTTTGGTTGGATGCTTGGTCGGTAGATAATTTAGAAAATCCTTCCATTCCAATAGCACTATCTGTATCGGGTAATGCTTCTTTGGACTCATCTGGTTCTCTTGTTATTTGTGCTGAAGGAGGAGGACTGAAATTTTCATCAAAATCTGCTAAATTAGAATCGTCATCATCCTCACCCATACTGTTTAGGAATTCTCTTACTTTCGTTGATTTCCGTTTGATTGTTTTGTTTTTGCGTTTTTTGGGGGTAAAATTTTCAACTTTATTATCTGATGAAAAATCTGAATAAGAAAGAGTTGACATACTTATAAAAAAATAAGATTATAATTTTTTATTAACAACTGAATAATTATATTGCAAAATTATATAAATGGATAATTATATTGAAATCATTTTACTTGGAGTGTTGGTAATATTAGTATACAAGAAACCTATATTTTTAGAGAATATTAATGATAACAAGATATTATTAGCTTTAATTATTTTACTAAATATGTATCTTCTTAAAAATGTAGGAATATCTGCTGGCATTATTATGTCCTTTATAATAATGGTATTAATTGATACAAAAGAAAATTTTTGTGACACCAAAAAAGAAGGATTTACTCCTAAAATACAGATATGGCGACCATCTATTTTTACAGGACCTTGTTTGGTGGACTTGGATAGAGAAATGAAAGTTAAAGGAGAACTAGCAACTATTGAATCAACGGAACAATTAGACAATCATACCAATAATGGATATAAAATTCATCAAAAACAATTATATTAATTTCTTAATTTAATTTCTTAATTTATATTAAATATGATTGGTGTTATTTTAGAATATTTGAAAGCATTGAATAATAGTAAATTTTTTGCTGGAGTTGTTATGATAATGTTGAATATAGGTTCTAAATATGTTACGATAGAATTAAGTAAAAACCAAGAACAGTATTTGAAAAATAATATAGGCAGGCAAATTTTGATTTTTGCTATATCTTGGATGGGAAGCAGAGATATATTAGTAGCATTAGCTCTTACCGCTATATTTACTGTATTAGCAGACCATTTATTTAATGAACAAAGTAACTTTTGCGTCATTCCGCGTAAATATAGAAGGTACGAACATTTATTAGATTTAGATAAAAACAACGAAGTTACAGAAGAAGAATTAAAAAAAGCAGAAGAAGTTTTAGAAAAGTCAAGAAAAAAAACAGAACGATTGGAACATTTAAAAAATTTAAATAATTTTATTACTCAAGTATAATTTCTCTCCAATTTATAACAATATGAATATTACTATAAATAATAGAAACACATTACAGCGAAATTTTCCTATAAAAAAAGAATGTCCTGAGGGGAAGTTTCTTTATAGAGTGACATTTGGATATACGTCTAAATTATCAGGAGATGCGGTATTTCCTGTGACATACGATAATTTTAACCAGAGTTTCCAAACAAAAAGTTTAAAGTTAAACGCGGGAGATATGGTAAAATACACTCCTCAAAATAAATCTGACCCGAATTATAATACTAATGCTATAATTACAGTATCAACAAATAGATATGAAAACCGAGAGGCGCAATCAAGGGGTTTTAAAATAAGACCAGATAGAGATAAATATAGTCTTTTTGATATTGAATTTATAAACCCAGTTGTAGGTTCAAATAATACTGTTATTAAAGACAAAAAAGAATTATCAAGATTGAATAAGGATAAATCCGTCCAATTAACAAAGATTCAAACTGAAGTAGACTCTTATGTTTGTGAAGACTCTTTTCTCCCTTATAGACAAGTGGTTCTTCCTTACAAAAGAGCTGTTGAAGCAGGTAGTCTAGACGCTGGTGGTTATTTTAAACATGTAGAAAATAGGATGTGGAACGATAATTTTGAATTGGACGGAAATAATCAACCTATGTATCCATTGATGGACAACTTCACACCACCCTTAAAACGTAAATTAGAAAAAGCGGTAGAAAATATGGTGACAGTTGGATTTTTATTGGGTAAAGAACAAAAACCAAAAGTCGAAGTTAAAAGTAAAAACGCAAAATTTATATCATTTTTAATGCCAATAGGTTCTAAACCTGGAGAAACAATAACTGTCCCAATTAGTGGTATAAAGGTAGTAGTGAAAATACCGATATCACTAGGGGAAATTGGTGGGGATGATAGTGAAATTCCTAGAGAAAATGAATATATAAAAAAAGTCCCTATTATTCGGGAACTTAACAGCGAAGTTTATGATTCTTTGAAAACGATGTCATCCAAAAGTGTGGATACTGAATTTATACCTACATATATCAAAGCGAGTGAATATATAGGACCAGACAGTCAGAAAAACTTAGATATGTTAATTAAACCAGGTATTTCACAACAATATTTCATTAGTAAGGCTAAAATTATCCCACAAAATGGAAATAAATTTATATTTAAAAAATTAACTTCATTTGATAAATCCTTTCCACTTATTTTTGATATTTATGTTTTACTTGATTTAACTTTAAATTTAAAACTAAAAGGACCGGAAGAAGCAACAGATGATACATTCGGTGGTAAATTAACAAGAACAATTACAGCGGGTCTAATGAATGGTTCGAATAATTGTCCCGAGTACATGGAAAAAGCCAAAAAGGGAGTGAAAGAATTATTATCATCTGTTGTGCCTCAAGGGTCGCTAACAAAATATGAGTCTGGTCCGCGCGGAGTAGTTGATAAGATGTTGCGTGGAAGAGAAGCTGGTGCGCTCGAGGTGCGTGACAATCACGCAGAGGTGGTAAGAAAACGTAGGGAAAGAAACTTAAAATTTCACTCTAATGCAATGTCTCGTAGGGGGCGTGGTGTTAGACAACGGAGAGGAGGTAGGAGAAAAAATAAAACTCGCAGGAAAAAAATAAGAACATGCGTTAAAAACGTTACAAAAAGATTAAATAAATGTTGGGGGAAAAAGAAAAGAAAAACCTTTAAGAAATGTTGGAAAAAAGGACGAAATAAATATAAATCTTGTAAAAAGAGGGCAAAAAAAACAAGAAGAAAGCATAAAAAAAATTAAAAACCCAGAAATAAAAAAATAGGAAACAAGAAAAAGACAAAACAAGAAGAATTCTCTCCAACAATTAAAAAGTAAAAGTAATTTAGTTAACAAAAAGAGTTAACAATAAAAATTATTCGACTAATCCTATGACGAACACCAAAATGATAATTAATAATAATGATTAATAATAATGATTAATATTAATCTTTTTTTTCAACTAAAGCATTTTCTAATTCCTTAACGCGATTGTTTAATTTTTTTAATTCTTCTAGATGGTATTCAATAGCGACTCTTCCAGGGACTTCGACCTGGAACCACCAATTATAAACCCCTGTTGTACCATTATAAACTAACCTTAAAGTGTTGTATGCCAAATCTACTCCTTCATATAAAATCATTCCAAGAACCATATAAATAACTTGAATAAAATAAATTGGTTAAAACTTGAATAAATTGAATAAAATAATTATAGTAATATGAATATATAACAATGTCTTATAAAATGGCAATATTAGTGCGTAGTGATATTAAAATGAGTAAAGGTAAAGTATTAGCACAAGTAAGTCACGCAGTAGTAGAGGCTACAATAAAAGCTTATACATCTACAACATTATTTTATAAATGGCAGACGGATGGTGAGAAAATAGTAATATTAAAGGTTTCTAATGAAAAAACATTAGATACCATTATAAATATAGCAAAAAGGAAAGGGGTTCAAAATGGAGTAGTTATTGATGCTGGATTAACAGAAATAATGCCAGGAACAAAAACAGTTGGATTTATTGGACCCGATTATGATTATAAGATAGATAAATTAGTCGGACAATTAAAATTATATTAAATTTAACTAAAACTTAAGTTGACCGTGTTTCTCTCAGATTTAGGTTTTCTCCTAGATTTTTTTGGTTTATTTAATTCATTTGTCATCTCGTCTAACTCACTAACACTAACAACACTATTTGTGTCATTTTCATTAATATTTATTTTTTTCGTTTTTAAACCAGACAGAATATCGCTCAAATCACTAGGTCCTTTCATTTCGGGTCTTGCAAAATTATCCTTTATGTTTATAGCATCCTCATAATTTCCTCTTCTGCTAGCCTCAATATCTGGTCTATTGTTACTTCTTGGCATTTTAGGTGGGTCTCTTCTCATTTCCTGAGACGGCATAGGCGGGGAACCCATTGGAGGCATTTGATTATTTTGCTGTCCTCCTCCCATTACACCACCCATAAATTGACTGAAACCAGGATTTTGTTGTCCCATAGAATTCATGGCAGCACTTTGAAACTGTTGCATTAGGTCGGGATTTTGTCTCATAATATCATCCATACCGGGCATTGCTGATTTGAACATGGTGTTTGTCATATGTAACATAGCACCACTCCCTCCTAACATAAATAATAATTTGAGTTCTGGTGCCATTTTGGCTTTCCCACCATATTTTTCGTGCAACTCACCAAATACATCGTCATACTCATCTACATTTTCATTCACCGCTTCGCTCCATCCATCTAATTTTAAATCAAATGGGTCAAATCTACCATTCAAAAACTCTAATCCACTCACAAAGGCTAATAACATTTTTGCTTGAAATTTAACACTGTTTTTTTTCTCTCTTTCATTTTTTATCATTTCAAATTCACCTTTCATTTCATCTAAGGGAGAGTCCATAGTATATTTTTTAGTTAGTTGTATGCCTTTTTTATCTAACTCTTCTAGTTGTCTCAAAATTTTTAGTTTTTCTCTTAAAGTTTCTCGAGGTGTCATACTTTCTACAGGAGGAGGGGCTGATGGTGCTACAGGTATTTCGTTGAATGTTTTAAATCCGTCAGGGGTTTCTACTTTGGGTGTTGTAGTCGCACTTCTCAAAGGATTATTTTTTTTTTCATCTATATTTAAAGTAATACCAGGCGTCTTCATTGGTGTATCAAAAATATTACTGGTAACATCAGTAAAACTAGGTCTTTTTACTTTCGGTCTTTCATCTAAATTAATATCATCAAGCTCATTTAAATCGCTAAGATTAATGTCTGCTCTTGGAGATGATATCTTACTTTTATTTTGGTTCATTAACATTTCTGCTCCTGGTCCAAAATTAACACTTTTTTTAGGTGCACTATTATCCATGTTAATTTTGATAGTCTCTCCGTTTGAGTTATCCGAAACATTTAATTGTGTATTTCCTAAATTTAAGTTGATTTCTTCCATCTTATGTTTAAACAAGAACTTTTAATTTTAAGTAATCCGCATAATAACTATTTTATTATTTTTTTTCCTTTAGTCTTTTTTAAATACCATCTCCCTTGAAGAAAACTGTCTGCTAAATCATCTTTTTTTTTGTGTTTATTAAAGATTTCTAACCACGAAGATAGTAAAGTATCGTTGGATATAATTTCTCTAGTGAAATCGATGCTTAATTTTTTCCTTTCTGAATAGGTTGTTTTTTCCTTTCCTATAAATTCTTTTAATTTATTGGATGCGCTAACTTCTTCAACAAGTGGTACGTTTTTTTCTATAAAATGTTGCATAATCATACCTTGTAATGTTTTCATTCTCATTGCTAACGGACCTATTTGATTTTCAACAATAACACCGTCTATTTGTATATCTTTGAAAATTTCATTAAATTTTTTTTTAAGATTTCTTCCATATTGAACTAAATTCATATCTTTTGTTTTTTTTTTTGATATATAATCCAAATAATGTTCGTCAACATACTTTGTTATTTTTAATAATAAATCATCTTTTTTAATTTTTGTATCAAACTCTATATGATATTTGTTGGCCAATTCTTTTATATTTTTTACCTTAAGTTTTTTAAATTTAAGAGGATTTAACTCTTGTGAGGGAATCTTGTAAATTTTATTTTTTGCGTGTATTTTACAGTAAAATTTATCATTTTTAAAAAATGTGGCATTTTTATTACAAGGTAGTAATTTTTTATTTTTCTCTCCGCATATAAAATTTTGTTCTTCACATAAATTTAAAACATCCCATAGTTCTATTTTATATTCTATATTGTCTGACATACTATTATCTGGAATACTGAATAAACAGATTGCTAAATTTTTCATTCCCACATCTATACTTAATATATTCGACGTCATATACTGAGGATATAATAGTAGTTTTAAATATTATTAATAATTGAATAATATTTAATTAAATGTATTTGATGAACAAGAGCGCATAGGTCCGGCATTATTTGCATCGCCAACTGTGCATTTGGATGCTCTCCTTAATAATAATTGTTCTTGTGTCATAATGGGTGCTCTTAATCTAGATTGTAGTGCTTTTCTTGTAACATACATATTTTTTAAATCAGAATCTTCATATCCATATGGTCTAGAATCATCAGCACAATTCTTGAATAAATATTTTTGTTGCGAGGGTGCTTGTGCTGCTTCTACTATACATTGCGAAGACTCATTACATGCTAAATTTCTATTTTGGGTTGTAACAGTTTTACTATTATTAATGAGCCATTGTCTGTATTGGTAGTTATTTTTAATTCCTAAAGAATCTCTTAACTCTGTGTTTGCCTTATGTGACGGGTCAAAGGTGGTATAATGTCTTCCATCACTCATAATTGGTGGTATATTAAAATGTATATTATTAGATCCAGAATAGCAAGTGCCCCAACTCATTTATATAAATACTTAATAAAATTATTCTTGTGACTTTAATAAATCAATAAGCGACCCCTTCTTTAATGATTTATAATTTTGAAGACCTCTTTGTTTTGCAAAGCTTTTTAATTCAGAAACCCTTAATTTATTGTAATCAAAAACATCATCTATCTTTTCAACAACGATTTCTTTTATTTCCTTTGCCCCACTCGATTCCTTTGCCCCATCCGATTCCTTTGCCCCATCCGATTCCTTTGCCTCATTCACTCCCTTTCCTTCAGTATCATCTTCTTCATCGTTATCTGTATCATCCATTTCATCTAAACTATCGGTAATATCCTCGATGTCTTCCATTTTAATAGAATTAACCATGTTTAATGTAGTTGTTTCTTGAACTGTAATTTTTTTAACATCGTTAACTTCCAGTGTCATATCTTCTGTTAAATTTAATGAAATTTTTGGCAGACCTTCGTCGTCACCCATATCTTCATCTGAATCACTAATTTCTTCACTATCACTACCATTGTCACTACCATTATCACTACCATTATCACTTTCATCTTCGTTTTCATCTTCTGATACAGAAATTAAACCCAAATTATTTTGTATATTTTCATCAAAATTATTATTAGATTGCATAATATGATTTTCTTCTCGACTATTTAATACTGATATATTATCTTGTCCTTGTTGGTGGTTTTGAATTAAATCAAACATTACATCTACTTTTTTTTCCATAGATGAAATTTTATTTCTAAAATATAAAAACAATAGAGTACAACCTAAAGCAGAAATACTTAAACTAATGACAAGTCCTCGTGAGATAACCATTCTTATTAGGTATTTATAAATTAAATTTCAAAAATAAACGGACGTTAAATTTTTTCTAAAATACGAATTGACATTTTTATAATATTTTCAGGATATTGTAAATTTCTTAATACACTAACACCTCCTTTTATAGTAGATATACCATTTGTTATTTTATATGTATAAACAGGATTTTTATTTTCATCTGCGATAGTTTTCATCGATTTGTTGGTTATTTCAGATTTTTTTTCAAATAAAGAACATAATTTAATAAAATGTGTGGTTAATAAAAACCTAACATTTGGGTTTTTAGATATATAATCTAAGTAAGAAAATGCGCTGCTTATTGCTTCATAAGGATTTGTCCCAGAATATAATTCATCGAAAATACAAAAATGTTTTTTATCAGGATATTTATCAATACAATCTAATATATCTTTACACCTTCTTGCTTCGGCTTGAAATAAACTATCTCTAGAACAACTGTCTGGTATATTTATATAAGAATGGATATAATCGAATGTGCTTGTTTGACATTCATCAAAAAACCCTAAACCTAATTGTTGAGTAAGTAATAGATTTATAATTGTTGCTTTTATTGTTGTGGTTTTTCCTGCAGCATTTGGACCCGTTATAATTACATTTTTATCCATATTTATAGAATTTTTGACAGGTGTTTCAATAGTTGGGTGATACATTTTTTTTAATTTAAATGTGAGTTTTTTTTTGAAAGTACACTTATTTAATTTTTTCTGTTTTAAATTATTATTTATACCAATTAACGTATCAATATAGCCATGGAATCCAAATGAAAAACCTATTATATTTTCAAGTTCTTGGTCGTCATATAAAATATAAAAATTTCTCATCAGTTTTCCTATATATGTTATTTTACCTAATTTTTGACTATTATTTGGTAAATCTCGTATAGAATTGTGGAAAATTTGTAATCTTTCAATATAAGCATTTAATTTGTGATTGAATTTAGTATATGATTTATATTGTCTTGTTAATCTCAAAAAGTATTTCATTTTTTCAATACTATAATCTAAATAATTGTTTATAATTTCAAGTTGATTTGTGATATAAAAAGAGTTTTGATAAAATCGGTAGCAACTAAGGAAATTTTGATAAATATTCCAGACGTACATACCTGCAGCAAAAAGTATATACATTTTTTGACCAAGTGTTGCTGAATTAAAAGAAAAAAACAATTTACCGACAGCGTGTTGCTTAATATTTTCCAGTAATATTTTATAGTATGTTTGCCATGTCATAGGTAACTTCATAGCTTTTAATACAAAAAAGGGTATAAGAAGTATAAATATAGGAGTTATTAGTTGTAATACAGGAGATGAAATATTGTAAAAACTTAAAATAGAAAGAAATAATGTGGATTTATTCAACCATTTTATTTTTTCCCACTCTACATATTGATATTTTTCCATAAAATCATTTTGATATTTCACTTCTCTCCAGGATTTTAACATATTATTTACAGTTTCGTTATCAATTGGTATTGTTCCAATATCTTTGTATAATTTTTGTGAATCTTTTAAAAAATGTTTGTCAGAGGTATAATATTCACCCCATGATTTTATACTAGTTTTCCCTAATTCTGTTTTTGGATTAAAAACATAAGTATAAATTGGGTCTATCTCGTTGTCGATTGTTTTTTCCAATTCTAAATCTATTTTCAAATTATCTAACACTTTTGTTTTATTGTCTAAAAACGCAATAGGTAATTCAAATTTGTCTTTAGAGAAAAAATTTTCTTTATCAATCATTTTAATCAATAAAGAAAATCTATTTTATTATTAAACGACTATTAAACGACTATTAAACGACTATTACACGATTAACCAAGGCTGAGGTGTTTTGTGTAATCCGAAGGCATTTCAGCAATCTCCGTATGATAATACTCCTCGAAGGTTTTAAGTCTGGGTGCGTCGTGTTTTGAAGTAAAATTAATAGCTACACCCTTTCTCCCCCATCGTCCAGAGCGACCAATTCTATGAAGATATGTATGTTCGTTTCTAGGAATATCAAAATTAATAACCATACTTACCTGCTGGACATCAATTCCTCTGGCAAATAAATCTGATGTAATTAACACCCTACATCCACCAGCTTTAAAATCTTTATGGACCGCTTTTCTTTCCATGTCTGGCATTTTTCCATGAATTTTTTTAACTGGGAAATTATCTGATGTCATCGCTTCTTCTAAATCATCTACTCTTCTGGTGCTATTACAATATATGATTGCTTGTGATAAAGTTAGACTTGAAAATAGGTCTTTAATACACTCATATTTTTGTAAATCGTCTTCTAGATTAATATAGTATTGTGCTATTCCTTGTAATGTAAGTTGTTCTGCTTTAACAAGAATTTTGACAGGATGTCTAAGAAATTTATCTGTCAATTCTTGTAAATCACACGGCATGGTAGCACTAAATAATCCAACCTGAATATCGTTTGGAGTATATTGGAATATTTTATACATTTGCTCCGTAAACCCTGATGACAACATCTCATCCGCTTCATCAACTACAAGAATTTTTAAAGTAGAAGATGTCAAATATTTTCTACGAAACATATCATGAATTCTACCCGGAGTTCCAATCACTACATGAGGTGTATTTTCTAATAGTTGCTCTTTATCTTTTTCTACAGAAGTTCCTCCTACAAGCAATTGTGTCTTGACTTTTAGAAATCGACCGATATCGTCCATTACTTGTTTTATTTGATTTGCCAACTCGTGTGTTGGTGCTAAAATTAAAGCTTGTGTTTCTGGTTTTGTTTCGTCTATAATTTGTAATATACCAGTTACAAATGCTCCTGATTTTCCTGTTCCTGACTGTGCCTGAGCGATAATATCTCTGGGTGGTCTAGAAGTCATCGGGATTAATGCTTTTTGTTGAATAGGACTAGGTTTTTCAAATCCAAAGGCATAAATACCCCTTAATAATTTTGGTTTTAAATTTAATACCTCGTCGTCCCATTGAGATATTACGCTATATTTTGATGAATGCGTGTCAGTACTTGTTTCGGTACTTGTTTCGGTGCTTGTTTTATTTTCGTTTTCGGTTTTGAGAGAAGTCATCGTGAATAATAATGATATTTATTATTTAAGTCTGTTTCAATTTTAACTTATATGTAATATAAAATTGATATAAAAAAATTATCATATTACTTGTTATTAAAGCTATGACGAGTATTCTTGCTAACAGACAATACACCTTGAGTGATTATAAGAACCATGAACAATTACATATTAGCAACGAATTAAATATAGATATAATTGAAAGGATAAATAGAATTGCCAAGAGAGTTGGAGCACCTTCATATCAAAAAACACCGGTCTTTAAAAGAAACCATTATCATAATAAAAATATTAAAAAAGAAAACATTACCTCGGCTGATTGGGAAACAATAAGAAATTTCAAAAAAACTACTTTGGCAAAAAATACAGAAGGTATTGAAGTCTATATGGATAAAATACGGTCTTGTTTGAATAAACTTACAGATAAAACATATGACCTAATGCTTGACGAAATTAAATATATTATGAAAGATATTAATAATAAAGAAAACAAGGAATCCTTTGAAAATATCGGAGAAGCTATATTTGAAATTGGTAGTTTTAATAAATTTTGGTCTTTATTATACGCAACACTTTATAAGGATTTAATCAAAGTCTATCCTTTTATGAAAGATATTTGTATTAAGAATTTTCAAAGTTTTAAAGGGTTGTTTGAAACTATAAACTACTGTGATTCTAATGAAAATTATGATACATTTTGTAAATATAATAAAGAAAATGAAAAGAGGAGAGCACTTAGTAGTTTCTTTGTTATTTGTGCTGATTTGGATATTATCAGCAAAGCAGAAATGACTAAAATTATTGTAGGGTTTATTGATAGAGTAAAAAAAGATATTGAAAAAGAAGGGAAATTAAACAACGTGGAAGAAATGGTTCAAAATATTAGTATTATGATTAACGCGGGTAAAAAATTCCTTACTAATTTAGATGAGTTTGATTATATTTTACAAGAAATTGAAATGTTTTCTACGATGAATCACAAAAAATACCCAAGTCTTAGTAGCAAAATTGTATTTAAATTTATGGATTTATATGAAGAATTAGAAGAATTAGAAGAATAAGAAGAAGAAGAAGAAGAAGAATAAGAAGAATAAGAAGAATAAGAAGAATAATAATAAATAATATAAACATTTACGGCTTTATATTAGTTATATGAGTAGTAAAAATTTATCTTTTTCTTTGATTGAATCTAATACAGAACAAAAGACATCAGGCGAAGTTACGTATGATACGTTAGTTTCTCTAGTAAACGCACAAACTAAAAACATTACGAATGAATATCATGTTGATGACTTTACGTTAGATGATTATATCGCACGCGAATTAGACTATAAAGAAAATTATACAAAAAAAAAATTAGAAGTTATAGCTGATTATTATGATATATCAAAAAGAAAAAAAAATAAGGAAGAGTTAATCGCAGAAATTGTTATTTTTGAAAAAGAGCCGATGAATTATGATATGACACAAAAAAGAAAAACATTATGGTTTTATATGGAAGAAATTAATAACGATAGTTTCTTAAGTAAATTTTTAATATTAGATTAAATTATATGGTATTATCAAAAATTACGAATGAAATTTCTTATCAGGAATTAAAAACAATTGACGAAAATGATAAAGGTAGGGATGTTTCTATGTACGAGATAAATTTATTTAATATTCCTGTTGTAATAGCTTTAGGGGAGATTAAATATACCTTTGTCGACCAAAATATTCTTTTTGTTCCTGTTTATTTAGTAGTAGATACCGATAATAAAATTTATCAAATAGGAGTTTATGAATTTCCTAGTGAAAAATTAGAAAACATAAAGGATGAAGAAGGTGATTTAGATATTTCAAATATAGATGGACCACTATTATACTCCTTTATTAATAAACCATATGTTGAAAAATGCATGAAAAATGAAAATTTAGTACCTGACTATGATTCTGGTGATGAAGAAGGTGAGGAAGAAGATGATGAAGAAGATGAAGGTGATGAAGAAGGCGATGAAGGTAAAAGTGATTCAGAAGAAGAATTAGAAGATATCGATGACGTCGATGATGACAACGCTGATGACGATGATGAAACATCAGAGGGTTTAAAAAATCCACCACCTGTGTTAGTTGAATTACTTATAGAAGACGACGATGACGATTTTTCCGAGAAAGGAGAACAAGAAAAGGATGAAAAAAAAGAGAAAAAAAAATATAAAAAATCTGGTAACTCTGAATCTGAATGGATAGAACACTATATGAATAACAATAATTATGGTATTATAGATAATCCTGGACACGGAGATTGTTTTTTCTATACTATCAGAGATGCGTTTAAAAGTATTAATATCGATGGTAGTGTTAAAAAAACAAGAGAGATTTTAACTAATAAAGTTGATGAAAATGTATTTAATACCTATAAAGAAAAATTTACTATGATAAATAAAGAATTGAAAACACTGTCCGACCAAATTCCAAAGGATAAAAAAAGAAAAGCAAAATTAGCAAGTGACTATAATAAATTAGTAAAAGATGCGAAAGGAGAAAAGGATATTCCCACACAAAAACTAAAAAGAACAAAAGCAAAACAAATGAGAAAAAAACACAAAGAACTTAGTGAAGAACTAAAAGCAAAAGAAAGAGAGTTAAAATATGCTAAAAATAACTATACAGATATTAAATGGTTTAAAAATGTAAAAACCAAGGAACAATTAATATCCAAAATGAAAACGTGTGATTTTTGGGCTGATATTTGGGCAATTTCTACACTCGAAATTGGATTGAATACTAAATTTATTATTTTATCTAGTGATGAATATAAACGAGGAAATTATGGTGCTGTTTTAAGATGTGGCGATTTTGTACCTAATTCTATAGAAGATAAAAAATATTTTAAACCAAAGTATTATATAATACTTGAACACACAGGTAATCATTATAAATTAATTACATATAAAGAAAAACACATACATAGATTTCACGATATACCTTTTGGTATGAGACGAAGAATTGTAGAAAAATGTATGAAATCAAAGGGTAAAAGTTTATATAATTATATTCCAAAATTCGCAAAAATGATAGGTGAAACGATTGAAATACCCAAGAAAGAAGATGGAGAGGAAAATAAGAGCGAAGAGAAAATGGATTCTCCGATAATAGTTGTTGAAACAGAGACATCAATAGAAGAAGAAGAAGAAGAAGTAATGCAAACTCCAACACCCCAAGATGAAAATTTATTTAATGACGATACTGTATTTTATTTCCGCGAAGGGTCTGCCGACAAAAAACCTGGAAAGTCTATAGGAAAAACTATGCACGAAAAGATTAAAGATGAAGACAAATTTAAGGATTTAGAAAAAATTAAAGACTGGCGAAAGGTATTATCAAATATGCACTATAACGGAGCAGATTATGTGGTTCGTAAAGAAGGTGGAGAAGATGGAGAAGTTGAACCATTATTTGAACTTGATGGATTAAAATGGGCTTCAGTAGAACATTATTATCACGCAAATAAATTCAAGAAAAATACTCCTGACTATTATAAACAATTTGCTATTGATTCAGGGTCAGCTTTCGCTTTTGAACCAAAGAAAGCTTTAGGCGCGGGAGGAAAAGGTGGAAAAGTTAGAGAGAAAAATCCTGAAACTAAAAAAGTAAAAATAATATTTAGTCGTCCTAGGGATATAGTTATGGATGAAGATTTCTTTGATGGTAGAAATCCCGAACTAGTAATGGAAAGAGCTCAACAGGCGAAATATGAACAAGACGACTTATCTAAACGCGTATTACTTGCTACAAAAGATGCAAAACTCATTCATCATATTAAACCAAGAGGGGCACCAAGACCTTCTATCGTATTTTATAATACAATGAGAGTAAGACACAAACTGAAAAAAAAGAACTAACAACCTTATAATAAATTTATTATAAATTTATAATATGAATATAATATACATTTATGGAGAATAAATATGAAATTTATAGAAGGTTATTTGATAATATAAATAAAAATACTCAACTCGAAGACATGAATAATTATGAAGTAAATGAATCCGCCTTTGAAAAAGATTTTAATAATATATTGGCGTTAAAGTCCGTTCAAAATACAACATTAGACGATTATATAAAAGTTAAACCACAGATTGATTCTGTTACGAGAAGAAAATATACACTTATTTTTTTAAGTCAAGTTTATAATATGTGGAAAGAATCTATGGAACTGGTAGATACAGACGACGAAGAAGATGAAGAAGTCAAGACCAGTCGCGGCGGAGGGTTCTTCACAAAAAAGAAAACCAGAAAGAAGCGAAAAAAGCAGTCTCATAAAAAACAGTCTCATAAAAAACAGTCTCGTAAAAAACAGTCTCATAAAAAACAGTCTCATAAAAAACAGACTCGGAAAAAGAAAGATATAAAATTTACAGACACATCTTATCCATATAGAAATATATCTAATCAGGAAGCTATTAATGATTTTTTAGCGTTGAAAAAAATAGTTCAAGGGACAATTAACCCCCGTTCAATATCTGGTAATAAAACAGTTGATTGGGGGACTGAAAAGGCGCGTAGAAAAACTAAATACAGGAATAAATCATTTATTGAAATGTGGGATAATAAAGAAAGAAGGGGTAAAATGTTAGAATTTGCGAAAAGATTAAAGAAAAAACAACCAAACCGTTCAATAGTATCTTCTATAAGAAGTGCGATAGATTTACAATGGGGGACCGTAAATACTATGAGAGCTGCCGCAGCTGCGCAAATGTATAAAAAATATGGAGCAACGAGAGTATTGGATTTTACTGCTGGATGGGGAGCAAGAATGATAGCAGCTATGGCTCTGGATATCGATTATATAGGTATTGATACAAATGAAGAATTAAGGTCTGGTTATGAAAACATTATAAAATTATTGAAACCTTATACAAAAAGCACCGTAAAAATGATATGGAAAGAAGCTCAAGATGTTGACTATTCGAAATTAGGAAAATATGATTATGTATTTACATCTCCGCCTTATGAATATTTAGAAGCATATGAAAATATGACGAACTATGAAAATAAAGGAGATAAAATCAAGCAACCATCAAGCTCTCAAACAATTAAAATGGACGATTCTGCGAAGTTTTACGATGAATTTTTAGTTCCAACATTAAAAAAAGCATACAAATATTTACCAAAAAACAAATTTATTTGTTTAAATATACCTGATATAATGTATGATAAAATTAAAAAAAGATGGAAGAGTGTGACAAAAAAAGAGACATATCAAATTATAAAAAGAACTGGAGGTCCTGTTGGTAAAGATAGACGAGGAAAGGAACTTATTTTTTGTTGGAAAAAAAGATAAACATTATAATATATATATAATATATCCTAATGTCATTCACAAAAAAAAGTGAAAAATTTATAAAAGGTTTTGTAAAGGAGTTTGAAAATTATTGCGTAAAAAAATCTCAGGCTACTCAGACCAGAACAGAAAATATTTTAAAAATCGTTTTTAATGATATCAAAAGAGCAGAACATTTTGTTAAATTAGCAGAAAAAAAAAAGAAAATACACATAAATGTAAAGGAACTCAATTCATTACGAGAATTACCCAAAACAGAATTGATGGATAGTAATTTTATACCCGGTTCAATAAAAGATTATATATTATACAATATTTTAGGTTATATGAAAGCAAGTATAAATATAAACGGAATTGATATTAATATTTATTATGCGTTTTTTAAAAAATCGGATTTTAATCAGTTAAAAAAGATAAAAAAGGAGATATATGAAGCCATAAAAATAATTAAGGTTTGTTCTTTGTATTCAAAATTAAAATCTATTAAATCTCTGAATATTTATTTGTATTTAACAGATAATGAAAAAAAAATCCCCACTAATCCTGTATTAGTCTTGGGTCCTAATAATTGTAATTCTGCTGTAACATATGCTTGCGCTAAAAATGGTAGATTAATGATTTACAGAAGGGAAGAATGGAAAAAAGTTTTGATACACGAATTATTTCATAGTCTTTGTTTAGATTTTTCAGGTATTAGTTATAATAATTTAAAAAATAATATAAAAAAAATATTTGATGTACAAAGTGATTTTGAAATAAGTGAGTCTTATAGTGAATTTTGGGCAACTATATTGAATAGTTGTTTTGTCAGTTATAATTTACTAGATGGTGTTGGTGATATTGATACTTTTTTATTATTCACAGATTTTTGTATTCAGTTGGAGAGAATATTTTCATTATTTCAAATGGTAAAATTACTGCATTTTATGGGATTGAGATATACAAATTTATATAAACAAGATAAATTAAGCTCAGGATTTAGAAAAATATTATATAAAGAAGATACCAACGTATTGTGTTATTATGTGATAAAAACATTATTATTATTTTATAATGATGATTTTTTAAAATGGTGTACGATGAATAATAATAATATAATAAGATTTGATAAAACAGACCAAAATTTAGATAATTTGTATAAATTTATCCAACAAAAACACAATTCTGTTTTGTTTAACTCATATGTTAATAAAATGGAATTATTTTTCAAGAAAATGCGTGGTCCTTTAATTAAAAATAACGAATTAGTTAATACCAGTAGAATGAGTATATGTGAAAATTGATTATATTTATACTATAAATAAGGTATGTAATAAATGGGTGTAAAACTATTATCTAAATTATTGAAGACTGAGTGTTACGACCAAACCAAACAAGTTCATTTATCTAGTTTATTTGGAAAAAAAATTTGTGTAGATGTGAGTATATATTTATATAGATATAAAAGTCAAAATACACTAATAGAAAGCTTTTATACAATGTGTTCTTTATTTAAACGTTATAATATTACACCAATCTTTATATTTGACGGTAAGCCCCCCGAAAGTAAGCAAGAAGAATTAACAAAAAGACGCGAAAATAGAGAAGAGTGTTTAAAAAAATATGAAGAATTGAAAAAAAGTTGCGGTAATAATATAGATAAGGAACAAGAAATGGAATTAAATTATTTAAAAAGAAGCATGACAAAAATTAAATGGGAAGATGTAAATATAATTCAAAAACTGTTTGATTCGTATGGTATGAAATATATTACAGCAAAGGGTGAGGCGGATGTCCTTTGTGCTAGTTTAGTTTTAAAGAAAAAGGTATATGCGGTGTTGACTGAAGATATGGATTTATTTGCTTATACTTGCCCTATTGTTTTAAGATATTTCAGCCTTGCTAACCATAGTTGTATATTATATGATTTAAAAAAAATCTTAACAAAATTAAATATTAACAAGGAAAATTTTCAAATACTGTGTGTCTTGGCTGGAAATGATTATTATAATAGCAATAATAATATTTTCCATTACTTAAGATTGTATCGTAAATATATAAAGGCTTCGTTAAAGATAGATTTTATAAGTTGGTTGGTGGATTTAAACCAAGTTGATGATAATGATGTGACTGAGATAGTAAAAATAGTAGATATTTATAAAAATGTAAAAAATGAACTAGCAAATTATACATATATAAATATTAAATTTGGTTCGGTTGATAAGGATGAATTGTGGTCTATTTTAGAAAAAGATAGATTCGTATTTTAATCATATAATAAAAAATATATATTTTTTATATGAAGCTAAAATTAATAACTTGGAACATTAATTTTATACATGATAATTGGATGGAAAGACTAACTAATATTAATAAGATATTGGAAAAGGAAACCGATACGACAGATATTATAGCAATACAAGAGGCGACTTTACCTTTCAATAATAAGATAAAGGAATTACATACATTTCTTGAAAAAAAAAATATAAATTACTTCGATACATCTTTATTGGAGAGAAATGTGGTTTATAAATATATTCTTGAATATTTTCCAAAATATAAAAAATATATAGTTTCTTCGTTGGAATATTTGATGAACAAGTTATTATGGGCATGTGGTTATATATTTTCGCGTTGGGGTGAAAACCTAAAGATGTTATATTTTGATTACCCTTGGGTAGGTTTATTTATTATTTTGTTTTTTTTGCCTATAATTTTTATTACTTTGTGTTTTGCTGGTTTATTGACTGTGGTAAACAAACGTATAAAAACGACTGTCAAGTCAAAATCAATTGGAGATACAATTATACAATACTTTGATTTCAATTATAATAAAAAGGATATAAGATTTGTTAACGTCCATTTGTCTCCTGGTATTAAAGAATTTAACAAAAAAAAGAGATTAGATGACGTTAAAGAAATTGTTAATTTTTGTAAAGTGAAAAAGAATGTAATAATAGCGGGAGATTTTAATGATACGTCATCATCAAAGATGTATAAATATATGATGAAAAATGGTTATAAAAGTGCTGTTATCAAATCACTTGGAAAAGAATTAAAAACTTTTCCAAGTAAAAACACAGTAAAATGTATTGATTTTATTATGATAAAGGGGGGTATTCGTGTTACAGATGCGTTAATTTTTGGAAATGCAAAGGCTAGTGATCACATGGGTATTAAAGTAGAATTAGATATATAAGTATTTGAATAATAAAGTAATCATAAAATTTTTTAAAATATTATGATTTATAATTAAGCTGACTCTGGTAATTTCTTACCTGCCTTTGCGAAATGAGGACTCATGTAACGCTGGAGGTTGAAATAGGTAAGTTCGTCTGCCTTCGTAAGCTTGAGAAGCTTACGAAGTTTAACATCTGCGAGGATGCGACGGCCGTTTTTGGGGTCTTGAAGCTTATGAGCACGGATATAAGTGTTAATCTCACGAGTTACTTCGGTTCGAGCCATCTCGGTGCCCTTTTCTTTTCCAAGGAAAGTCGCGAGCTCTACACTAATCTTGGTAGGCTTGACAAATCCACTCGGTGCACGGTTTCCTGACTTACGTTTCTTACGACCAAGTTTATGTGCGTTCTTAAGCTCGCGCTCCGATCGCTTGCTAAGAGAACGGACATGAGAAGTTACAGTAGTAAGTTGGGAGCGAAGCAAGCTAAGCTGAGATAGAAGTTCGTTGAACTGGTCCCCTAGGGTAGGGACAACATCCTTATCGGTTGAAGCTGTTTTGGTGGTTGCTGCGACTGGCGCGGAGGTTGCTGCGACTGGTGCGGTGGTTGCCGCGACGGTTGCCTTGGTGGTTGGCGTGGCCTTTTTAGAGGCGGTTTTTTTAGAAGTTTTTTTCGATACCTTTGACATCTTATGAACTATTATATACACTCCTTTTTAAGTCCTTTAAGGCTATATAATATATTATTAATAATTACCGCGTCAAGTATGGTCTGTTTATTATACATTTATTATTGATTTTGAACAAATGATTCATACAACCAAGGTAAGGAAGTTGCGGCCTCATGACTAACTGTTGTAAGGGCTCCTAGTACATAATAAGTGCCTAATGACCTAGCATTTGTATCTATACCCTTTGTTATAAAAATTTCAATTATATCTAATACTCTTTTTCTCATCACTTCATCACATTTGTGTAATAACACGTTTGTGTTTATTGTAAAAAAAGGGTCTCCGTGTTGTGGATTTATTTCTCTCTTTGTAGTGTTTGAAATTTGAGCACGATATTGCCAAATATCTAATAATTCTCCAATAAATCTTTTTAGACAATTTCTATTTAAATTTAAATACCATTTGGAATCTGTTATAAATCCGTATCCATCTATTTGTTGAAATATATTTATTGCTCGCATTTCTAACTGCTTTTTTTGTGAAAAATTACTTAAATCATTATCTAACTTTATATTAATTTTTATACTATATAATTTACTTAACTTTATGATATCTTTTATATCATTACAAATTTTTTGTACTGGTAACTCATTCCTATTATATGGATTTTTTGTTAACTTTTCAATCACAATCATATTATATAGAGAACAAATATCAAATCCATAAATAAAATTATCTTTATCTTTAAAACTATAGAATTGAGACTTATCTAAATCTTTTAAATTTTCCAACGTATAAAAATCAGTTTCATTTACACAGTTTTCTCTTGTTCCTGGACCTTTTAATTTACCAAGATATGTTAGTAAATGACTTCTAAAAACTCGTTGAATCTTTAATGCGAATGTTGAAAATTTTAAATAATTATACAACCTGAATATTAATTCCTTTTTATTACCATTTTTTTTTTGTTTATAAAAACTACACATACTTTTCAATTGACTAACGTTATAATTTTTTTCTTCTATCTTATAATAATTTGTATAATCTAATATTTTAAATTCTTTCGCGCTTACCCTTTTCTTATTTTTTTGTGTTGGTGGTGTTTCAAAAATACATTCTTTTAAATATGATTTTGGTGAGCGGTATTCATTCTCACTTGATATATTAAGTTTACCTATCTTAATATTTTGTGGCTTTTTTTTTATTTCCAACGTAATGCTTGTCATTTATTATAAATTAACAAGATTTTTTTATTATCTTTGGTATATATATTTTTTTTTACAAATACTTATTAGAAAAAATCAACAATCTGGTAATAAATTACACCTTAAATTACACCTAAATGAAATAAATAAATAAAAATATTATAACAATAGACCATACAAGTATTAAAATTTACCAAGATATAATAACTTATTTTTAAACTTCTGAAAATTGATTTAAAGATAACATGTAAATAAGTAAGTATATTAAGATGTCAGCACAGCAATTATTCGTAAAAGCAAAGGAGTTCTCTCCATCCACCGTCACATATGACGAACCTCAAACTAATAAACGCGGAGGAAAATCAGTTAGTATTCGCCTCAACGGACAACCTATTGTTCTACAAGTTCCTTTAATGTTAACTTGGGGAGTGAATGAGTGGGTTGATGAGGGAAATGGTTCAGTAAAATATGATATGGCTCTACAGTTTGACCCACAGACTAGTTCTTCCCAGACAAAATTCCTTTCAGCCATGAAGGAGTTTCAAGAGAAGGTATCAAATGATGCGGTTACTAATTGTAAGAAATGGTTTGGTAAGCAAATGAGTCGTGAAGTTATCGATGCCCTTATGTATCCTATGTTGAAGTATCGCAAAGACAAAGCTACTGGAGAGCCAGATTATACCGCGAATCCTACGATGAAGCTTAAGGTTCCCTTCTGGGAGGGTAGATTTAATGTGGAGATTTACGGAATGGACCGCAAGGCGCTTTATCTTCCTCCTAAGTTTGGTAAGGGCACCGAGGGAAATCAAGCACCCAACCAAGACCCAGTTTCTACTCCGCTGGAGTTTGTTCCTAAAGCATCACATATCAAAGGACTTATTCGGTGTAATGGTATGTGGTTTGCTGGCGGAAAATGTGGTGTTACATTTCAATTAGTTCAGGTTCAAGTCCGTCCTCCTACTCGTCTGGTTGGATCAGGTAATTGTCACATTATTGATGATAGTGATGATGATGAGATTGTTGAGGATCTAAAAAAGAAAGATGAGGCTACCAAGATTGAAGATGAGTATAGTAATCATCCTACGTTTGACGATGACGATGATGATGATGATGATGATGAGGTTGTTGAGGAGGTTGTTGAGGTTGTTGAGGAGGTTGAGGAGGTTCCAAAGAAAAAGAAGAAGATTGTAAGACGCAAGAAAATTAAGAGTGACGCTTAAATAATTATTAATATTATATTTATTAAATTTTTTTTCCAGTATTTACAAGAAGTCAAAATTAATAAATTTTTTTATTAATTTTGTTTATTATATTCAAATACTTATTAAAAATAATACTCATCCTTTTCATTTTTTTCTTGCTGTATGTTATCTTTAATTTTTATATTATCAATAAATTTTTCATAATTTTTTAATAACAAATGTAATTCATTTTTTGATAATTTTGCCATATCTTTTAATAATTTACAACTGGGATTAATGTAGTTACTCATATATATATATATATAGTTATATACTTATCTCCTTTTACGAGAGCTCCTTTTTTTCTTCGTTTTCCTTTTACGACGAGTTTTCTTTCCTCCTCCTAAGTCTGTTGGTTTGATGTATGCGTCATATCTTCCATCATAGTTCCAAGAATCAACAACATCGGAGGAATTGCTTGTCTCTCTTCCGCAGTCATCCCCCTTATACCAGATGCTGTGTATGTGACATCAGCGAGAGGAGAAACAGCATCAGCGAGAGGAGAAACAGCAACTGAATTATGGTATGCTTGTTCGATTTCCACAAAATCAGCATCACAAGTTGACATAACAAAATCAATTATAGAATCATCCTCACTTAATCTACACAATATACAAACAAACTTTTTTAATTATTATCTTTTTAGAGTTTTTATTTCTATACCACAACTTACCATTGTATAATAATTAAATATTAATTATTATACAAGAAAAACTTCTACATAAATATCACTACGCAAGGTTGTGTCATATGTATGTTCTTCGTTAATTCTTAAAATACCTGATTCTTTCAATAAAACTATTTGCTTTTCTTTTGTTATTTTCAAAGAATAACTGTTAATTTTGAACGATTTCTCTCCAACTTTAAATTCATAAAACCCTTTTTCAAACAAATCATTAATAGATATTTGTTTTTGTATATACATATTATTACTCTCATTAATCCAAATTTCTTTTGGAATGTCAGGCTCACAACGAACTATTAAATCCTTCTCTTGTAAAGAAAAATGTAATTCATGATGCCATAAAGGAACATAAAATTCTGTACCATCTACCTCTAATTTAAAAATGTTATCATTTAATAAATCTTTCAAAGAAGGATTTAATATAATAATATTATCGTATACCATTTTTTTTTGTAATACTTCTTTATATTTTGATAAGACTTCTTCGTTTATACCAAGAACATAATTAAATTTAAATAAAAAATCATATACTTGTTTTGCCTTGTCCTTATTTAACCTGTCAAATATTTTAAGCGATATGTTTTGATAATCCTTTATTATTCCTGTAAAACTTGTATCCATAAATAAAGTATCCCAATTATTTTCTGGAGAGAAATATCGTATACACATTTTTATCAATTCTTTGTAATTAATATTTTCATCCATTTCTATCTTTCCCACATTTTTTTTTCCATGTAACAAGAAATCGTATGCTGATTTTACTTCTTTAAATTTATCTCCATTATCTTCCTTATATTTATCTGGATGATATCGTAATGCCATTCTAAAATATGCTTTTTTAACATCTTCATCGAGATGTTTTTCACTTACATCCAATATTTCACAAGCTTTTTTATAATTCATGTATTTTTATACATAAATAAAAGATGAAACTCTCTAAGTGATAAATAGGCCTATAATTATTATTATAAAGTTTAAGAAATTTATATAATTCAATAAAAATATCTTCCGTATGTTCGTCCTTTATGTATTTTTTTTCTACTAAAGTATGTATTATATAATACAAACAACTATTAATATCAAGATTAAATATAAAAATTTCATATAAATTATCTCTCATTTCTAAGAAATTTATAGTTTCGTAATTTAATATTTTATTTAAAATTTTATCACATATTAATTTATTTATATTATCAAGTTGTGTTATTTTACCCTTTATATTTTTTATATTTGTTATATTTTTTATTTCACGTTCTCCCAATAGTGTTTTACTTGTAGCGTGTATATATTCGTTCTTGGTCGGTCTTTTTAAACTAATAATTTGACACCGGTTTAATATATTTCTTGGTATAAAACTAACATTTTCAGTAACTAATATATACACAATATTTAGATTTTGATGTTTTAAAGTCTGCATATAACTATGAAATATTTCAAGTAATTCACTATGAATATGGTCGAAATTCTTACAAACAATTATACAAGAACCATTATTTCTAGCTGTTAAAATATCCAAAATATGGTAATATATATCATTAAATAATAGTTTTGCGTGACACCCCAATAAGGCCATATCTATTTCGAAATGAATATCACTGACCTTAAATTCATAGTCTATTTTTTTATTACTTGATTGTATATTTATTTTTCTTTCAAATCTTAACTCCGTTGGACTATATTTTTTTATGTATTGCAATACTTGGGTATATTTACCTATACCAGGCGGACCATAAAAAATTAAATTATTTTGGTTGTCCAATTCATTACTCATCGAACTATATATCTTTTCCATCTTTTTATGCATATTATGTTTTTTACAATCAGTTATATATTCTTGGAATGTGGAAGAAAAATACTTCATATACTATAAATATTCTTCTGTATTTAATACTTAAATAAAGTAATTTAATAAATTTATGGAGTCTAACATAAAAAATATAAAACAATTAATTAATAGTAAAAAGGAAAAATATCCAAATATATCCGATGTATGGCTTAAATATATAGAGAAAAAAATAGAATTTCTAAAAGCAGATTTAAATAAAGCAGAAAAAATATTCACAGATATAGAAAATACTACAAATCAAGATATCCCTTACAATACAATTGCCTTTTTATATTTTTTACACCAAGAAAGCTTACAGTAATCCAAATATAAACAGATTAGGATTTAAATATAAGAGGATTATTATATTTAAATATGTTTGTGTCTGTATTTCATAATGATTTTAACCCACATAATGTGATAATAAGTGCTAAAACTATAAATAATGTAATGGTAGGTAGTGATTTCCATAGATTAATTTTTAGCGACGAACAATGTTCAACAAATGGTATTTATATACATTTTAGTTTGAATAATATATCAGTAGAAAAATACTTCAATAAGATAAAATGTTCTTTCGAGAATAATTCGACTAACAACCAAACCATATCAAGTGTAAAATCTATCGAAAAAATGATTTTAAATAAATTTAAAAACATTAAAAATAGAACGCTTAGTTGTAGAATACAAGAACAATTGCAAAATGGATTTATAAAACTATACGGAGATGATGCTGTAAAGTATGGAAAACAAAACGAAATACATTTTTTATTAAAAATATCGGGTATTTGGGCGTCAGACCAAACAAATGATTTTGGATTAACATTTAGATTTTTTATATTTAACCATCAGTTCTAAGATATTCAAGTATAATATACAATTGACTAATGGCTATACCAGAAAAAATCGCAGCAAGTATAAATCCAGGTAATATCATAGGATTACTCGGAGCAGCGGTATTTGACATTATTTCTTTAACTTTATCTTTCCAGACCCAACACTGTCCAAGAATCATTACTATTGTCACAGCATTAAATATACCAAACATTCTAGGGACACTTTCTGTTGTAAATATGTAATCAGCATGATTATACATAATATAACACAATACTGTCAGTTGTAATAATATTAGAAAACCAGGAACACTTCTTATAGTTACATATTTAGCAACCAAAAATATATTTTTGATAGCACCGATAATATTATCACTTGGTTTTTGAGCTCTTACACCTTTGAAAATAATTAAAGATAAAGAAAATAAAACACCAACAGCCAATAAGGAGTATGACAATACTTCGCTATATTTATGTTTTATCATACTACGACTTATCATAAACCATAAAACACCCATAAAACCTATTGCCATTATTACAGAAATATAAACATCATCATTCATCTTGGCATAACTCGATTTACCTCCGCTTTTGTTTAATACATTTGATTGAACCACCGGAGTTGCTTGTGCTATAGACGCTTCTGCCATCTCGGAATGAGCTACTGCAGGGTAGTTACCCCCTTTCATATTTCTCTTTGCTTTACTATTTTTACCAAATTTCTTTTTATTAGGCATATTGATATATATATATTATATATTTATTTATTATTTTTTTATTTCCTCTAATTTTCTCTCCAAATCATTTATTTTATGTAATAAAAGTGGTATCATTTCTAAATAATTAACAGATTTCATACCGTCACCATCAATACTTACTAAATAAGGGAATATTTTTTCAATATCTTGAGCTATAAAACCAAAATGTTTAGTATTATCGTTACGAAAGTAATATGATTTAGGAACAACCTTGTTTAATTTATCTAAATCATCATTATTTAAATCGCAAATATTAGATTTTAAACGAATATCAGACCTTGTATAAAACATGTTTGCTCTGATATAATTTCTTATATCTACGGGTTTTGATTGTTTAGAAGAAACAATACCACCGCTTATTTTAAATAAAGAATTATTTTGTGTCCAACTCTTGAAACTTGTCATATAATATTAATGGTTATTTAAAAAATAAATTTAAAAAATAAAATATCAGAATTTTATAATATGATGAATAATAGTAATTTTATTTTACAAACTAACAACCCTACGATTAAAAGTGAAAAAACATATGTGTTAGATAGAAAACTGGTTTCAATACACTCTGGTGATAGAGATTTCAATAAATGGCCAAATAGTAATCAATTTGGCGTTAATCTTGGGGCAAATTTTAATAATATTCAATCCATGAGACTTATTAATTTTTCTATACCAGTTAATCATTACATATTTTCAGATTCCTACCAAAATACAAAATTATCCTTTACATATCAATCAAATTTTCCTATAATTTTACGCGACATTAGTAATGCATCTACACCCTTCATATCTTCAGGGCAATATAATATACCTAAATCTATTATGCTAGCATTATTCGGAGCGACTCTAAATAATAAACCGGCAGATGTGAAAATACAATATGATAATAGTCAAAATATTTGGGCGGACTTCTCGGGGAATGCAGGAGATACATATTATAATAAAGGTGAATATGCTACAGCAAGCGAGAGACATTTTAGAATAGTATGGAATCCAAAAAAATTTACAATCACGATACCAGAAGGTTCTTACTCTCCTAGCAATATATGTCAAACATTACAAACACTTATGAATAAAGAAATATATAATGCTTCTGTTATATCAGGTAAATATGATTTTATACCTGGATACATACCAGGAACCTCTTTTAACTCCAGCGATATTAGTAATGTTATTCTTGATAGCTCTTTACCGTTGTCTCATTGGTATCCTAATAGAGGAAAAGGAATCAAACCATTCCTTGTTTATTATAATGAAGTAACAAATAAAATTATGTTTGGGGTTAATACTGGTTCCTTTGTTTTACATTGCGGAGAAAAAGAAGACTATTCATTAGCTTGCGACGTTAATAAACACGTTTTCGAACAACATGTAAAATGGGGATTTTCTTCTTATTTAGGATTTCAAAAGAAAGATTATTCATCTAATATTATAGATGTTTCAAAAGACGCAGATGAAATTAATGGTGATTTATATCAAGCAAACGTAATGGGTGGTGTGGCTTTACCATTTGAAGAGAATAATCCATGGCTTGTCGGAAGAGCAACAACATTAGACATATCTGGTTCCTCTTCAACTGATATAAATAGTTGGACTGGAGTTCAGGGAACTATTTTATCAGGAAATACAGAAAGTCAATCCTCACGCACTCCAAATGTAAAACCAGCAATAAAAAATCTAGTTTCTACCGTTGAAGCCGAATATAATTTAAATATTTACGGGGAGGAAGCACTCTATATGGAAGTAGAAAAATATAATAATATAGACGAAATGTATCCATACTCAAAAAAAACAAGTAATCTATATAATAATGATTTAGCACACAGAGTAAATGGTTCCTTCGCCAGAATACCATTAAATAATTTACCGTTTGGACAAGAATCCGGTTCCAAAAATAATTTTGTTCTGAACGTATTTCATACAGATCCACCTATCAAACAAATTGATAGATTAAAATTCAAATTTAGATATCACGACGGAAGATTAGTTGATTTTAAAAATTTACCTTTCAGTTTTACATTAGAATTTAATATGTTGAAAGACGAACAAGTTCTTAATAGAAATGTTAGAGTTCCTACGCTTTATAATTTATAATTTACCACCCATTCTTCGGTTACTTCTTCCATTTTGATACCCTTCATAGGAATAAATTTAGGTTTTTTCATATTCTCTGTTTTATAAAACACATAAGGTCCGAATTTTCCCTTTCTAACAGATATTTCACTTGTTATTACTCTCAAAACACTCGTATTTTGAGATTTTTTTCCATTTAATACATCTATTACATCATCAATAATTACCTTATCTAATTCTTTTTTTATATGACCGATTGAACTATTTTTACCATTACAATTGATATACATTCCGTATTTACCTTTCATTATATATACTTTATTTCCTTTGAATTCACCTAGACATTTTTTATCGCTATTATTACCTGTATCTATTACATCTTTTAAATTATATCCCCCTTTCTTTAATTTTTCAATATCTAAATCTTTTTTAACTGCTTTAAAAGTTGTTTCTCCATCTTTTTCATATTTTATTATGGGTCCATAACGCCCAATCATATAAACATGGTTTTTATCTATTTTATATGTTTCTTTTGTACTTACTATATCTTTGGATGATTCTTTAATTTGGTTATTACATTCATCACACAAAGTATGCCATACCCTATCACCTTTTGAAATTTTATCTAAATCATCCTCCATATTTTTTGTATAATCATAATTGAATAATGCGTCGAAATGTTTTTCAAGAAATTCATAAACTATTATACCGGTAGGTTGAATAACTAATTTATTTTTTTCATTCCCAAATACTCTTTCTGTTTCTATTTCATCTAACTCCTCTCCTACTAACTTAAAATCTACACATTTTAATTTTTTACCTTCTATATTCTGTTTTGCCACATAACCTCTATCTTGGATTTTTGATATTAAACTCGAAAATGTAGAAGGTCTTCCAATACCCTTTTTCTCCAACATTTGGACGAGTCTTGCTTCAGAATAATTTTTCTTCAAATCCTTGAGTGTAATTTTACTATAAATTTCCTTATAGTCTAAAATGGTTTGTGGTTTCAAGGATAACAAATATGTGTATTCGATATTGTCTTTTTCGTATCCATCAACTATTTTCCATCCTGGAAATATTACCTGTTCGCTTGAATATTTATAACCATTATTTTGAGAAGCTGTTATACTAGCGGTGATAGCATAATATTCAGCAGCTGACATACAACTTTCTACAGTATTTCTCCAAATTAAATTATATAATTTTACTTCTCTGGCTGTAATTTTACCTGCCATATTTAATGTATTTACATCTATTTTTGTCGGACGAATAGCTTCGTGTGCTTCTTGTGCATTATTATCTTTCTTTTTTTTATCCTTCTTTTTTTTAGTTTTCTTTTCCTGTGCTTCACTATTATTTATCAGTGTGTGTATGTTTTTACTAACATAATTATTTCCATACAGAGAAGTAATAAATTTATTAGTTTTATCTACAAACTCTTTACAATATTTAACACTATCTGTTCTCATATAGGTAATATATCCATTTTCATATAATGTTTGTGCCAATCTCATCGTTTGTTTTGGAGAGAAACCACATTCATTACTTGCTTTTTGTTGTAATGTACTTGTTGTAAAAGGTATCGGCGGTTCTTTTGTGGTTGTTCTAGGCTTACTCACACTATATTTATGTTTATGATTTACGCTGTCTTCTAAAAACTTTTCCATTTTTTCTTCAACATCAAAATTATGCGCTAATACAAATTTAAGATTTTTTTTTGTAAAAATTCCTGTAGTATCATATACCTTTCTTCCAGGAGATTCATTAATTAATTTTTGTTGCTCGTATACAAGTCTTAATGCGGGGGTTTGACATCTACCAGCACTTAAACTTGTTTTTGAATTTCTACTAATATGTTTCCATAAAATTGGACTGATTGTAAATCCTACAAGTAAATCTAATACTTGTCTAGCTAATTGTGCGTTAACTGTATCCATATTAATCAAAGTTGGATTATTTATAGCATTTTTAATAGCTGGTTTTGTAATCTCATGAAATATAATCCTTTTTGTAGATTTGACTGGTAAATTAAATGTTTTACAAATATGCCAAGCAATTGCTTCCCCTTCTCTATCATCATCTGTAGCCAATACAACTTCATCTGCTTTTTTAATTGCTAACCTTAGAGGTTTAATATATTTACCTTTATTGGCAATTGTTTTGAATACAACATTATAATTATTATTCACATCTATACTTTTTAATCCATTTGCTATTTCACGAATATGTCCAAAACTAGCAATACACTTATATCCTGGACCCAAATAACTTTCTATTTTTTTACATTTAGCTGGAGATTCTACGATAACCAATATCATTATTTAAATATAATAAATAAACCATATTTAAATATATTTCAATTTACATTTTTATTTTCTTGTATTCAGCCCACGATATTTTTTTTGTTGATTTACCTGTTTTCTTTTTTCTTTTTTCCTCAAGCTTTTCGCGTTTTGTTTGTTGCTTTATAGCGCTATCAACATATAACTCCTTTAAAATCTTACCTGCTTTTACAGACGCGTTATGTTGATCTAAATTTCCGTTCTCTATTTGTTTTAAAGTGGAGAGAAAATTATGTAAAATATTTAGATCTAGCTCACCTTTTTTCAATTTATTATATATATTCATATAATTTTGCCATAACCAGGCACATTTGGATTCAATCATCTTATCCAACATACCCTTTTTTAATTTAGGGTATTTTTTTTTAATTTCTACCATTAAAGTTACCTGCTCTCTAATTTTATCACTGTGTTTCAACTTTCTAATTTTTTCAGTATTATCCGACGCACCAGATTCTTTAAGCATATTATCAAAATCCAATCGCGTTTTATTATCAATCTCAAACTCACTCATATATAAAATAATTGCTAATTTTCTTTTTATATTTATTTTTATCAAGTTAATATATAATGCCAGGAAAGTCAAAAAGAAGGAGAAATAAAAAACATGGAGGAGGCGTTAGTATGGAATTTCCAAAACCCAGTGTTAGCAATACATCAGTAGCAGGGGCAATCCAAGCATCAATGCATAAACAACGGGTAGGAAATCAAGAAATGACGGATTTAAATAAACAATTCTCTGGAGGAGGGTCAACAGATGGAGAGGGTATCGTGGTACCACAAATGAATCAAGCGGGTGATTCAGGCAACGATACAATCGTGGGAGGAATAATGCAAGTTTTACAGGGAAGTGCAGACGGAGAATTTGATTCTGATGTTCATAATACTCCGAAACCAGATGGTATGGGTGGAGGTCGAAGAAGAAAGACTAAACGAAAAAAGAAAAAATTTAAAAAACACTATATGTGGAATACTAAAGGAAAAAGATACCTAGCAAAAACATATAAACAACACGTCAAAGGTGCTAAATTAGGACACACACATAAAAAACCTAATAAAAAGAAAAAAACTAAAAAGAAGAGAAAATCCTTAAAAAAACGACGAAGATAATGATTTAATTTGGTTTAATTTGATTTAATTTGATTTAATTTGATTTTATTAATTAAATAAAATCACAGTATATTTTAATATGAAATTCGATGATATTTCAAAAACAATATTTATTATATTAATTTTTCTATTGCTATATTTTTCAACAATATTTACAAGTGGTATTCAAAAGGTAAAAGACGATTGGCCGAAATACAGATGTTTACCAACATTTATGCCTTTAGCAGGTTACCTTGGTAAAGACCCTGTTGCTAACTTTTCGTATTGTGTTGGGCATATTCAAAAAGATATGATGGGATTCTTTTTAGAACCAATACAATATGTTTTAGGAATGGTAATGGAAATGGTAAAATGGCTTTTAGAAAGAATCCAGTTTATCCGTGTAGTTATCGATGGGGTAAGAAATATGGCAACGAAATTATTTGGTAACGTTTATGGTATGTTTGTTAATGTTCTCGTACAATTTCAAAAATTAATTATTAAAACAAAAGATACAGTCATGAAATTAATAGGAACAATTGTAATGTTTATTTATATGATTCAAGGGGCTATGCATACCGGACAAAGTATAATGAAAGGTCCAATAGGTGAAACGATGAGAGCTATTTGTTTTTCTGAAAATACACCCATTAAACTGAAATCAGGAGAAATAGTTAAAATGAAAGATATACATTTAGGTGATATATTGGAATCGGGTATAGAAGTTTACGGAACATTAAAATTAAAAGGGGACAAAAATAATCCATATTATCAAATATGGAGTGAAAATCTAAAACAATATATATATGTTACAGGCGACCATAAAATTTGCCCTAACAAAAAAATTAACAAAGATGACTTGAATAATTATATTGAAGTAAAAGATTTTAAGGAAGCAGAAAAAACAGATTATTGGGACGAAACTCTTTATTGTTTAATTACAGATAATCATAAAATCCCTATAGGTGAATATACTTTCTGGGATTGGGAAGATTAATATAAAAGAATATTATACAAATACTATATATGAATAATATCCCTGAATCATTTACTGATTATTTCAATAAGTTGTATACGAAAGATGGATATTTAGATAAATACGGTGGGTCCGCAGTAGGAACAGGTATAACACTATTTATTTTTTTCCTTGTTTTTTCATATTATTATGTTCAAGGTCAAATAGAACCCATTAGACGAGATTGGGCGAATCAAAGATGTAATCCTTCTGTTATGCCTTTTGTTGGTATAATTAATAAACCACCCAATAAAACTGCGATGGATTTTACGAGTGAAAATTTTATGCAATGTACTACACAAATATTAACGGGTATTGTTAGTTATTTTATGCAACCATTATATTTTATTACTACAATAATAACTAAAATTGTAGGTGTGTTGCAAAAAGCAGTTGATATGGTTAGATTTGTAATGGCATATATAAAATTTCAATTAGACAAGATGTTTTCAATTATTATAAGTCGTATGGTAAATGTTATGGTTCCATTAAGACTTATTTTAACAAAAATAAAAGATACATTACAAAAAACAATCGGAGTTGCTGTTGCAGGATTATATACTGTTTATGGTGCTTATATGGCCGTGAAGGCATTTATAGGTTCCTTTTTAATGATATGTATTATAGCTTTGGTAGTATTGATTGCTCTCATTATTATATTATGGATAATGCCTTGGACTTGGCCGGTGGCAGCGACAAGCACCGTTTTCTTTTTATTACTGGCTATACCAATTTCTATTACAGCCGGTTGGATGACTCACATTTTGAAAATGTCTAGCAGAAGAGTCCCAAATAAACCTAGTTGTTTTGATAAAAATACAATAATAGAAACTAAAAAGGGAAATGTTAAAATTAAAAATATAAAACCAGGAATTATATTGAAAAACGGAGATAAAGTTACTGCTATCTTTAAACTTGCTTATAATAATTTAGAAATTTATAATTTAGACAATATTATTGTCACAGGATGCCATAAAGTCTTTTGTGATAATTTAGGATGGATTGATGTTAAAGACCACCCTAATAGTAACAAAATAGAAAATTATAGAGAAGATGCTATTTATTGTTTGAGTACTCAAACAAAACGCATTACCATAAACAATCATAAGTTTTTAGATTGGGATGACCTTGAATCTATCGATATTATTAAATTAAAAAATTTACATTATTTAGAAAATAATTCCCCTTTATCAGATATTCATAAAAATTTAGAGTCTGGGTTAGATGGAAATATTATGATAGAGTTAGAAAATGGACTATCCGTTAAATTGAAAAATATACAACTTAACGACCAACTATATTCGGGAGAAAGAATTATCGGGGTCGTCCAAATTGATGCAGAGGATATTTACGCCGTAAAAAAATATAAATTTAAGGATTTTGAAATTATTGGAGCTCCAAATATACATTTTAAGGATAAGGATTTAGGAAATTTTAATACACTCAATTTAGAAGCAGACATAGTTGAAAAACCTACCAAACTTTATCATATTTTAACAGACACCGGATTTTTTAATATAGATGGACACAAGTTACGAGATTATAATTCCGCAATAGAAAATATTTTAGATATTAGAGATAAATTATTCGCGTTATTTTAATTTTGTGTCATTTTAATTTTTATATATCAAATATGTATAATATGGAAATAAAAATCCTTGGATTTAAAGCAAGAGTTGAAGTAATTGTCGTGTCAATGATTATAGGTTGTTTTCTTTGTTGTCATTTAATTTGTGGGTGTGCTACAAGAGAAGGTATGGAAGTAGCTGGAACGGTTATTGGATATAAAATGAACGACGGAGTTCATCGCGACAAGTATGAACAAAGAAGTGGTCTTTTAGAAGTTAATGGTGGTGGAAAAATAGACCCACAAGTCCCATTACCCGAAGGTCAATTATTTATGTGGGGAAATAACGAATTTGACGCAAAATGCTGCGCCGGTTCTAATGTTAGCGGCGGTGGAGGATGTGCTTGTATTACCAAAGAACAACAAAATTATTTAAATTCTCGTGGAGGCAATAGAACAAGTGGTAGCGAATATTAAGTATATAATATTTAGTTAAAATATCTCAATATTATATATTATGACAAACTTTAAAAAAAGAAAAACTAGGAAAAGACACAACAAAAATAACCGAAAAAAAAGAACCAGGAAACTTAAGGGAGGAAATCAAGAAAAAGAAGTCATTATCAATAATATCAAGGTAATGATTAAAGCCCAACAAGTAAGCCACCCTATTGACTTTGAAAAAAATCACATCTGGAATAACCCAGATGGGGTAACTACCGAACCAAAATGGTTATATATACTAAAAACAAGGTCGCAGATTTTACCCGGAATAGGTGATGTAGAAGTTGTATTTCCTAAATTTAGAAATCCATCAAATACCTATATAAATTTAGAAAGAGTTTTCAGCGTAAAAAAAATGAAATTATTAGAGAAAAAAATAATGAAAGACATACAAGATTATGATGAATGGACAAAAAAATGCAAACCATTTGATAAAATAGAGGAGAAGTTGACTTGCGATGAGTTATCAAATAATAGAGGTTTCGATTGTAGAAATACGGTAACTCATGAAGAAAATAACCCATCGCCAAGACAAATATCAACAGTAGAAGAAAAACAAGGACCAGGAACACAGATGAAATTATATCCACCAAGACAAGAAGGGGCAACCATCGCAACATTTGATTTTGGCGGAAAAGCTGACGAGTTATCGTTCAATAAAGGGGATAAAATTACCGTAACACCACCACCACAGCGTAAGACGCCACCACCACGGCCACCACCACGGCCACCACCACGACCACCACCACGGCGGGTGCGTGTGAAGACATCAACAGTAGAAACAGTAGCAGACACAGAACAAGTAGCAGAACAAGTAGCAGAACAAGTAGAAGAAACAAAAACAGCAGCAGCACCAGAATCAAAAACACCAACAGTAGCAGCACCAACAACACCAACAACACCAACAACACCAACAACACCAACAGCACCAACAGCACCAACAGCACCAACAGCACCAACAGCACCAACAGCACCAACAGCACCAACAGCAGCAGTTGTAACACCCGTTCCGTCAAATGAAGGGGGCAAAGTAGAAGGTCAACCTGGTTGGTTTAGTTTTACAAATGACCCGAATAATATAGTGTATAAATATAGCATGAATGACGTGTTGGTTGGAGAACAAACACACAAACCTAATACTTGGGATACCTTGTTGTTATATGAAAACGTTGTTTCTCAAGTAGCAGCACCAGTAGAAGAAACAGAAACAGAAACAGAAACAAAAACAAAAACATCAACAGAACAAGTAGCAGAAACAGTAACAGCATCCACCAACCCAATAACGAAATTAATGGCAGATATCGAAAAAAGACCAACACTAAAAACCCCCAGCTCAACAATCAAAGAAGGAAAAACCCTTAAACCCCCCCCCAACCAAACAAGAATGAATTTTTTGGCAGATATCAAAAAAGGAACAAAGCTAAAAAATACCGATAAGTTGGTTGCCGAAGAAGAAAAAAAGAGGAAGGAAGAGGAGGAGGAGTGTGGAAAGGGAAAAATATGGGATACCGCCGCAGGTAAATGTCGTCCTCTTACTGTGTCCGAAAAAATGTTGGCACACAGAAATATGATTAGCCCTTATGATGACACTGATGGTGACCCTGATGAGGAGTCCGATGGGGAATGGGAGGGGGGGAGGAGAAAATCTAGAAGGAAAAGAAAAAAGAAAAATAAAAAAACTAAGAAAAAAGCGGGTGGATTTCTTTACAGTAAAGTAAGGAAAAGAAAGAGAAAAAACAAAATGAAAACCTGCATAGAAACATAGAGCAAGATACAAAAAGCCTTGCGTGAGAAACTGGATTTGAACTATGTACTCAAAACACTCAACTCGATTTCAAAAAATGTATGGAACAATTCACTAAAAACAGGAACCAGATATAGATTATATAATAAATGGTATATTGTCCGAAAAAGATACGAACAAAGATACACTAACCCCTCCTCCTGGTTTATCAAAGAAACAACAATAATATAAAAATAATTAATAATATTAATGGGGAATTTATGTTTTTCAAAAGATAGCACCGATATTTATAATAAACTTGAAACTTGTTATAAATGTGATGACAGTTTTTATTATAGAAAACCTAGAAGAAGGGCTTGTAGAGTTCATGATTTTGACGTAAATGGATATTGTTTAGTATGTCATAAAAATAAAGGAAAAACAGTAACTTGTTATCATATAAAAAAAGTCAGATACTGGGGATTATTTGATTATTAAATGACCTCAGTACAACGTGTTATATACACCAAAAACATACACAGGGTTAATACAAATTCATCAAGATATTGTTAATTCACATTCAGAACAGTATTTTATGGTTATGCATCGTTTATACCCTTTCATCTGATCGATACTATCAATAATCCAATTATGTTTACAATTATATTTTAAATATGTTTCAACTCTTTTTAACTCTGATTCCTTGTCCTTTAATTCTTCCTTTAAGTTAACAATATCTTGATATAATCTCTTTTTATAAGAAATTATATCTGATAATCCTGATATTTTAACCGCACAATTATTGATTATTACTTCCATACTGTAAAAATATACTAAAACAACTCTAAACTATTTATTAATAATCAATACAAATTAAATACTTATTTAGGTTGTTGTGGTCGTAAAATTAACATCTAAAACAATATATATGGTCATTTTATTACTTTCACACCCCTTCTTGTAGGGCAATTTTCATATATTATTTGTTTTCCGCTGGGAAATAAATCAGTTGAATTCAAATTTGTGGTGCTTATTTCAGCATATTGATTTATTTGATTTAGTATAGGTGTATATGAAAAAATATTCTCAGTAAAAAAAGTATGTGGTGTATCAGTAAACGTTAGTATATCGCCCGTATAATTATTACTTATATCTGTATTGGTAATAATATCATTATATGGACTACAAAAATGGTTTTTAAATTGTTGTCCTATATGATTTGTAGATGAATCTACATCGTTTATGGAAAAAAAATCTTCGTGTCCTTTTTTAATTTGCAACTGAACTGTATTATTAATAAAATGACTTATTTCACCCTTTTGATTTACACAAGCATCTGTGGTACCAACTGGTTTATTACCGTTTGCTATATATTTTCCTCTTAATTCACAAAACATATTATTATTTCTTTTTTTACATGTGTATTCTTTAGCTGATAATTTTGATGATGACCCAAAACAACGACTCATTTATATGTATATATTACACAAATTAAAATATACTAATTTATTATATGAATTTCGATTTAGATACAAATAATTACACAAAAGATGACTATATGGATATTTTTAATTTAGATAAAAGTATGAACCCTTCCAAAGAGGCAGTCGAAAAAAATTATACTAATTTGCTAAATAATATTAAAGAAGAAAATTTAGATAACGACGAAAAACAAAAAATGAAACAGTTTTTGGTACGATGTAAAAATAATCTTTTAACTTTTCTTAAAGAAGATACAAATAAATATAAATTAATAGAAGGTGCTTTTACACCAGATTTAGACCATAGCGAAACCTTTCAAAATAATAATAAATTTGTAATAAAGAAAAATAGAAATGCTGACGAATATCATACTAATAAAATTAATCCTATTGCTAAACAAACAAAAACACAATTAATTAATATTAATACAAAATTTAGAAAAGCATACTACGACACGGTTTCGACCGATTTTGTTATTGATTTACCCGAGGAATTTAAAAATGTATTAAGTTTAACAATACAAAGTGTCCAAATACCAAATTCAAATTATACCTTTTCTTCAAAATTAGGGACAAATGAATTTACTATTGAATTATATGATATTAGTGTTAATGGAACTATTGTTGCAGGAACAAAAGAAAAGAAAACAATAAAAATAACAGATGGTATCTATAGTGGTGCCACGTTAGAAGATTATTTAAATACATATGTATTTAACGATTTGTCCTTAAATAGAATAGCATGTAAATACGATACTATCACGAGAAAATTTAGATTTTTTAGAGATGTTAGAGATATAGTCAACGGAGGACAACCTGTAGATATATCTACTAATGTTTCCTATGCTTTCAATATAGATTGGAGATTATCTGATGAGCAAACAAGACCAATTCAATTAAATATGGGATGGATATTAGGGTATAGACAACAGTATTATTCTTGGGATACTGATTATACTGATTCAAGTAAGGTAAGTTATAATAAACAAGAAGGTTTTATGCCAGAAGCAACATATGATACCTTGGGTTCAAAATATTATATATTATCGATAGATGACTTTAATAAAAATTATTCTAATACACTAGCGTCGCCATTTCAAGAATCTATGTTTAACGACCAAAGTGCTATAGCAAAAATACCAAATGACCCTAATTTACAACAACTTGATGATATATTTTATCAATCAAGAAGAGAATATTTTGGACCTGTAAATATACAAAAAATGAGAATTAGATTACTAGATGAATTGGGAAGAATAGTTGATTTAAATAATAATGACTACTCATTTAGTATAGTTATAGAACAACTGTATGATGCTCACGCAAATAAAATATTCAACTAGTATATATGTTAAGATTAAAAAGCAGAGCTTCGTGTCGATGTTTTACAAATAATACAACGAGTTGCGCAAAAAATGTAACAATAGCTCAACCAAGAGCACCACCATCTAGACCAAATAGAACACAAGCTCATAGAGCTCAAGGAATTAATGATACAAAGGTAACTGGTACTTTTGTTCCAAACGCAAATAGCGTTCAAAATAGTTATTTTATATCAGGTGGTTATGGTGCACCGCGTTCAAATAATAGAAAACAAGATACATTAGCAAAAAAAGACCAACCAGAATTAGGGACTGTTTTATCAAATAATAAGTTGGTAGGTCCAGAAGCAAGAAAAGGAACTATGTTTAGAAATGGGTATATGACAAAATCACAATCCAAATTACAAGCAAATACTGGTTCTATGGATAGGCTTGGTAGATTAAAAGCTCTTCAGGTAGCAAAATCAAAATCTCATCGAAATGATTAATATTATAATAATATAATTCATAATATTAAAAATCTCTCCAAACTATATATGTCAAAAACTAAAAGATATAATAAAAAAAATAAGATAGCGAAAACAACAAAGAATAAGACAACAAAGAATAAGACGGTAAAGAATAAGGCGACAAAGAATAAGGCGGCAAAGACAACACCTTTGTGTATAAGTTCAAACTTTGAAAGCGGTAATATTATTCATAAAAAAACAAAAGATAATATTGTAGATTTAGAGATACATGAAGAACCTTACCCTGTTTCGACCAAAAGAAAATATAAGAATTGGTTTTATTTTAAGGTGTCTAATTTATCTGAAAAAACAAAGTTTAATATACATAAAATAAGAAATTATTTTAATGACTGGGCTGGGTATACAGTTTGTTATTCGTATGATAATAAAAATTGGAGAAGAATTAAAACAAAATTAAATATCAAAAAGAAAAAATTAACTTGGGAAATAAACCCAAAAAAAGGCACTATGTGGTTTGCTTTTTACCCTCCTTATCCTTTTTCAAAAAGTAAGCAATTATTACCTAATATGACAACTATAGGTTATACCAAGGATAAAAATCCTATATTAATGAAAAAAATCGGGAATGGTTCTAAGAGAGTGTGGCTTGTAAGTGGACAACATCCTGGGGAAACTATTAATTCTTGGATGTTAGAAGGGTTTATAAAAAGAATTTTGGAGAGAAAACCACTATTTTCAAAAAAATTTACATTCTTTATTATTCCAAATGCTAATCCAGATGGTAATGTTAGAGGAAATTGGTATGTAACAAGCAAAGGTATAAATTTAAATAGAGATTGGTTAAATACAAAATCACCAGAGGTAAAAGCTATAAAAACACAGATGGATAAATATGGATATGATGTGGTATTTGATTTACACGGTGATGAAGGATGTACATCTCATTTTTTTGCCCACAGTCACGGATGCAAACCACCTTATTTTGATAGTATTAATAAAATGCTTCATAAAAAAAATAACCATTTCCAATTAAAAAATTATTATAACGATATGTATATGAAAGGAGCAAAGGATACACTCGACGATTTTACTAGAGGTATTACAATGGAAGGATGTATGAAGCATCCAATTTATAATCATAAAACAATACAAGACGAACCCTTAAAACTAGGTAAAGACTTGGCAAATACTCTTTTGGAATTATTCTAATACACTTACATATAATAAAAATGTTACTATTAATACATTTATAGTAAAATGATTAATATCTTGTATATTATTTTTATCGTGTGATGTATCGAATACTAAATCAAAAAAATCTGTTAATGACAAATTTGTATAGTAGTCCATATGATGTGCTATATGAGAGTTTGGATGAACAATTCTATAATTTATGAGATGAACGCTAGTATAAACAAGTATCCATAATAACATTATCATCGTATTTAATCTATATATTTCACCACAAAATTCAATACCTAATCCAAATATTATGGAAGCAATAATCCATAACCCACCTTCCAATAATAAATTTTGTACTGCTTCCGTAAAGATATTAACCCAACTTTTATTTATACTTGAATCGTGATGTATTATATCATGGAAATCTAATGTATAAATAATAAATTTTTGTATTTTTTTATGTGTTTTTTCAGAAAATAATCTAAAATTCTCTCCAAAAAAATAATTGGAATCAATAAAATATATATATAATTGTTTAAAATCTAAAATATGAGAGAGATAGTGTGCCATGTATCCTGTCGACATTACCAATATTACAGAAAAATAACCCATAAAAATATTTTTGGCTATTGAACTTTGTTTTCCAAAACTAATAGAAAGTGCAATGATAGATATTGTATATGTAATCCAAAATAAAGCATTTGATTGTAAATTTATCTTAAAAATTTTCATTCGAGATAAAAAATTGTAAAACTCCTTATTTTTATATGGGTCTTCCTTACCATTATCAACGGATATGTGTCCTTTGGCGCCAAACAATCCGTGAATCCCTGGGTCCATTTCCTTATTCGGATTACAGGTTTTTCTTATTGTTTTTTGTTGTTTTAAACATTTTTTAGTTTTCATAATATAAATTTCTAAAATATAATTATAATTTCTACGATTATATTTTAAATATACATGCCGAAAGGAGGTGCTTCATCTCCTTCTTCTCTTATTTTTTTAATTAATTTATTAACTATTTCCTTGGTGACTGTAAATGGAAATTCAACTTTAATTGTTTCTTCTTTATTGAATAAACTAGACCCTTCCTTCATTAGACGATACAAGTTGATTTTTGTATAAATAATCTCCAAGCATCTTTTTAGATTTCTCACCCCTTTCTCACCGTCGGTTAATGTCTCGCATATATAGGAAATAGTATCATCTGGAATAATAATTTGTCCGTCTTGAAAATTAACATTTTCTTGAATTTTAGGTATCAAATAATCGTTGGCAATAACACATTTTTCGTTGCTGACATAACCATCTGTTTTAATTCTGTACATTCTATCTTTTAAAATTGGATTAATTTTACTTTCATCATTATAACTAAATATAAACATGGCTTTACTTAAATCGAAATCAATATTTGCGAAATATTTATCGTGATATTTATCATTTTGAGTAGTATCAGTTAAATGTGTGAGAATTCCAACAATTTCTTCACCCTTTGGTGTATCACTAATTTTATCTAATTCATCAAAATATATAACAGGATTCATACATTTACATTTAATTAATATATCAACAACTTTACCCCATTGACTACCTTCATATGTATATGAATGTCCTTCAAGAAAACTACTATCTGTTGCGCCACCTAATGCTAGAAAAGCAAATGGTCTATTTAAAATTTTACTGACGCCCTCTTTAATAAGTGTTGTTTTTCCTGTTCCAGGAGGACCTTTTACAGCGATAGCTGTTCCTAGAGAGTTTGGGTTAGATATCCATTGACCTACCATTTGTAATATTTGCATTTTTGCGTCATCTAATCCATATACAGCCTCGTCTAATATTTTTTTGGCATTTTCTATAAAGTCTTGGCATTTTTCAGGACCATCCTTTATAGATATTGGTAAATTTTGATGTTTTCCAAAAGGAATACGCATAAATGTATCTACCCAATTTTTAATTTTATAATACTCACCTGACCCTGGATCCATATAGTCTAATGTATTGATTTTTTTTAACGCATCAGCTTTAAATTCTACAGGAATATCTGAGTCAAGTAATTGTATTTTATATGGTTTTTCTATTTTCGAAAAGTCGTTTACTGCTTGCAGCTTACCTAAAATTTTAGTTTGAGCGTCAAGGGACATTTCTTTAAAATATTTGAAATCATTACTCGCATGCCTTGACCTTAACATTTTTCGCAATTTTATAAAATTAACTTCTTTTTCTTTTTTTTCCTTTTTCTTACTCAAAACAAGTTCTTTTTTCTCTTGAGCCTCACATAACTCACTAAACTTTTTCACCATGGCATCTTTACCCTTACCCTTTTTGACTTTAATTAATTCTTGTAGGTCAGATAACAATTCTTTACCTCCCAACTCTTCTTGTTTTTTAATACGAGCAGATGCTATTTTTTTGAAAATACGTTTACCTTTAAATTTTTTATCCAATTTAACATCATAAGTTACTTTACTTATTGTTTTATTTCTATTAACTGTGACAACATTTCCTTTTTTAAAATCATTCCAGCCCTTTTTTTTGTATAAAATTTTATCTCCTGTCTGATATTTTGTAGAATAATACGTTCCGTTTTTTTTCATTTCTTTTTCTTGTTTTCTAGATAATTTAAGAAATTCTTCTTCCGTTATATCATCTGCTTTTATATCTTCAAGTTTCCTATTTTTATTTTTTTTAACCGCACCAGCTTCATCGCCCCCCGCTTCATCATCTTCATCATCTTCATCCACTTCATCATCTTCATCATCTTCATCATCACTACATTCATCGTCCTCAAAATTATATTCTTCTTCTTCATAGTCTTCTCCAAATTTCATAGATGATTGCATTCCAGAATCTCCGTCAACCGTAAATACAATATTAAATTTCATATTATTATTTAACATTTCTTTCATTACTTCATCTAATTCTTCTTCTTCACATTGAGGAAATCCTTCACAATCATATTCAATATCTGCTTCTCCCTCAGTTTCTTCTTCCGTTTCTTCTTCCGTTTCTTCTTCTGGTTCTTCTTCTGGTTCTTCTTCTGGTTCTTCTTCTGGTTCTTCTTCTGGTTCTTCTTCTGGTTCTTCTTCTGGTTCTTCTTCTGGTTCTTCTTGGTCGACAACATGTTTCTCTTGTGTTTTATGTCGTTTTTTAGTTACGGTTTTAGGTCGTTTTTTGGTTACGAGTTTAGGCCGTTTTTTATTTTTTACATCTTCTTCCTTTGTCATTAGTTTATCTATTTTTTCTAGTTGTTTTAATCTATTTTTACCTCCTTTAGATGGAAAGATTTTTTGAATAAATTTTTGAAGCTCTCTATTATCCATTTCAGGTACATCATCACCTGGAAAATAATCACTGCTACTGTCATCATCACTATCACTATCCTGTGAATGTTTTTTATCAAGTTGCTTCCTTTTTTTCGCACCTTTACGTATTTTATAGTTTCCTCTTTTAGGAGAATCAGTAGCATCCTTTGGTTGTTTTGGCATTATATATATATATATATGAAAAATATCATAATTTTATATTGATTTTTTTAAATCAATTTTATAATTCAATATCTTATAAAAATTAATACCTTATAAAAATTAATACCTTATAAAAATTAATATCTTATAAAAATTAATACCTTATAAAAATTAATAAAATTGAAAACAATCTAAATATATCTATTAATAATATAAGAATGGCTCAAAAAGCAAAATCTAGCATGAATGCTTCTAAAATTATTGGAATACAGTTCAGCGTTTTGTCTCCTGAAGAAATAAGAAAAGGTTCTGTAGCTGAAATTACATCTAGAGATACATATATCAATAATAAACCAGTTATAAATGGTTTATTTGACCCTAGAATGGGTGTGTTGGAACCAGGACTTATATGTCCCACAGACGGAATGAATTATATGCAAACACCAGGATATTTCGGTCATATTAATTTAGCACGTCCAGTTTATTATATCCAATATTTGACAACTATTTTAAAGGTATTACGATGTGTCTGTTTTAAATGTAGTAAATTAAAGATTAATAAAGAAACTCACGACCATATTTTAGAGTTTGCTTTAAGAAAAAGATGGGAATATACTTTTGCTCACGCAAGTAAAATTAAAAGATGTGGTGATGAAACAAGTGACGGATGCGGGTGCAAACAGCCCAGAAAAATTTACAAACAAGACTTGGCAAATCTTTATGCGGAATGGGATAATGTTGATGGTGTTCCAAGCGCAGATGGGACTGTAAAAGATAAATTAACGATGAAATTAACTCCTGAAATGGTTTTGAAAATATTTAGACGGGTCAGCGACGAAGATGTTAGCTTTATGGGATTCAGTCCTATTTGGTCAAGACCCGAATGGTTTATTTGTCAAGTTTTAGCTGTACCTCCTCCAGCAGTTCGTCCTTCTGTAAAACACGATTCTCAACAAAGAAGCGAAGATGATATTTCACACATCATCGTCAATATTATAAAGGCAAATAAAACACTACAGGATAAACTACAATCAAATGCGGTCGATAAAGTTATTGAAGATTGGACTACTGTATTACAATATTATGTCGCTACGATGATTGATAACAAAATTCCTGGAGTGGCTGCGGTCGCACAAAGAAGTGGAAGAGCATTAAAATCAATTAAAGAAAGATTAGTTGGAAAACAAGGGAGAGTCAGAGGAAATCTGATGGGAAAACGAGTTGACTTCAGCGCTAGGTCTGTTATTACTCCAGATGCTAATTTAGGTATTGCTGAATTGGGTGTCCCTGTAAAAATCGCAAAAAATATTACATTCCCAACTTGTGTAAATGACCGCAATAAAACATTCTTGACAAAACTGGTTATAAATGGTCCTACAAAGTATCCAGGAGCTAACGTTTTAGAAAGAAAATCTGGTGAGAGCGTTTCGTTGAAATATGTAGATAGAAATACACTCACACTTAACAACGGTGATATAGTTCATAGACACATGATTAATGGTGACCCTGTATTGTTTAACCGACAACCTACTCTCCATAGAATGTCGATGATGTGTCATATCGCAAGAATTATGTTTGTAGGTGATACCTTTAGAATGAATGTTGCCGATACAAAACCTTATAACGCTGACTTTGATGGTGATGAAATGAATTTACATCAACCACAAGATGAAGAATCTCAAGCAGAGTTAATGTATCTTGCTGCTGTCCCTCGTCAAATTATATCTCCACAGAACAACGCATCTATTGTTGGTGTTTTCCAGGATTCTATGTTGGGTTCAGCAAGATTTACAAGAGAAGATATTAATTTTGATGTAAGACAAGCGATGAACTTGCTTATGTATTATGATAATGTAAATCCTACATTATTTAAAGATCATAATAAAAAAATTAGCAGTTTTGAAATTTTAAGTCAAATTTTACCACCTTTATCCACCAGAATGAAAAATGGTGTTTATGGAGAGGGTGACACAACAGAATATAATAAAACTTCGAATAATATTATTGAAATTATTAATGGTAAATATATTAGAGGACAATTAGATAAGGGTGCTCTAGGAAAGGGTTCTAAAGGTTTAATTCAAACAATATTCAACGATTTTAATCATACTGAATCTGCTAATTTTATTGATAATTTACAATCAATTGTTACAGAATATATGAAATTAAGCTCCTTTAGTGTAGGTATTAGTGATTTAATTGCTGATTCCGAAACAAATAAAAAAATTACATCGGCAGTAACTATCAAGAAAAAAGATGTAGAAAATTTGATAGACCAGTTGCATTTGGGTGTTTTCGAAAATTCTACTGGAAAAAGTAACGAAGTTGAATTTGAAACAAAAGTTAATGGATTCTTAAATGCTGCCGCGAAAGAAGCAGGTAAAATTGGAAGAACTAGTTTATCTCGGAATAATGGATTTGTTATTATGGTAAATGCTGGAAGTAAAGGTTCGACTTTAAATATTGCACAAATGGTTTCGTGTGTCGGACAACAAAATGTTGATGGAAAACGAATTCCATATGGATTTGAAGACAGAACCTTACCGCATTATACAAAATTCAACGACGCACCTGCTGCCAGAGGATTTGTAGAAAGTTCATTTATTCAGGGATTGACACCAGAAGAAGTTTACTTCCATGCGATGGGTGGAAGAGTTGGATTAATTGACACCGCAGTTAAAACAAGTCAAACTGGTTATATTCAAAGACGATTAATTAAAGGACAAGAAGACCTTAAAGTTGCTTATGATATGACTGTTAGAAATAATAAAAACAAGATTATCCAATTTAGTTACGGCGATGATAGTATTAATCCAATGAAAACAGAAAATCAACAAATTCCGCTCACACAAATGAGTTTGGAAGAAATTTATTCACATATGGCTATCCCAGAAGACGACACTTCTAAATCTATATTTACAACCACATATGAAGCCGCAACATTAAAACGCATTAAGACACAAAAAAAAAATTTACAAAAGAAAACAAGTAATATGATTATGGATATGATAGAATATAGAAAAAAATTAATGGTAAATGTATTCAAGTTTGAAAAAGCAGTCACCGTTCACATTCCAGTACATTTCACCAGAATTATGGATAATTTACAACATCAATTACACATACAACCTGATTTTATCGTTAACATTACACCATTAGAAATGTATGAATTAATAGATGATGCTTTTGATACATTAAATCAACATAAATTAACAAAACCAACAGAACTTTTCAAATTGGCTTGGTATTATTACTTAACACCTAAAGAATTACTTATGGTAAGACGATTCAACAGAAAAGCTATTGTTCTCTTATTAGAAACATTAATTCTTAATTATCACAAAGCTATCGTCCATCCTGGAGAAATGGTCGGTATGGTAAGCGCTCAAAGTATTGGCGAACCAACCACACAACTAACGTTAAATACTTTCCATTTTGCGGGAGTAGCAAGCAAAAGTAATGCAACTCGTGGTGTTCCTCGTATTGAAGAAATTTTATCATTATCAGAAAATCCAAAACAACCTTCTACAACTATTTATTTAAAAGAAAGCGAGCAAACCAACTTAGAAAGAGCACAGGAAATTAAATATTCGTTAGAATACACGAGCATACAGGATGTTGCTAAATCCATTAGTATTTGTTTTGACCCTAAACCAACAGACACATTCATCGATGCTGATAAAACGCTTATTAATGAATATATGGAATTTAATAAAATTATGGAAGAATGTGGTGCGAACGCAGAATCTTTATCAACAGGAGATGAATATTCTAAATGGATAATCCGTATTGAACTTTCTAAAGAAGAAATGATGGATAGAAATGTTACGATGGACGATATTCATTTCGCATTAACAAATTCATTAAAAAATCAAGTTGAATGTGTATTTAGCGATTTAAACGCAGATAATCTTGTATTTAGAATCCGATTAGTTAATTCTAAAGCACTTTTGGCTAGTAAGAAAAAGGGTTTAGACCAGACAGATGAAATTTATATGTTGAAAAATTTACAAGATAATATACTCAATAATATTATTCTTAAAGGAATAAAAGGTATTCCTAAAATTATTATTAGAACCATAAAAAATTATATGGTTGAAAAAGACGGTAATTATACACCTGAAGATATTTGGGTATTAGATACCGTAGGTAGTAATTTAAAACAAATTTTAGCAATTGATTACATCGATACAACAAGAACATACAGTAATGATATCCAAGAAATATGTAGAACTTTGGGTATTGAAGCTGCTAGACAATGTATATATAATGAATTATCAGAAGCATTCTCAGACACAACATATATCAATTATCATCATATGTCCATGTTATGTGACAGAATGTGTGCTACACAAAAAATGGTAAGTATATTTAGACACGGTATAAATAACGATGACATCGGTCCTATCGCAAAAGCCAGTTTTGAGGAAACCCCTGAAATGTTCTTACGAGCAGCTAGACACGCAGAATTAGATATTATGACAGGTGTATCATCAAATATTATGTGCGGTCAAGAAGGTTATTACGGAACAGGTAGTTTTCAGGTGCTATTAAATATTGATGAAATGAATAAACTTGGAGCAGCTAAATTAGAACAAAAAATAAATATCACGGATATGTTACAAATAGAAAACCCTAACGAGATTTGTTCAAAGCAAAATATTATGATCAATAGCAGCACCGATTATATCAACAGCAATAATACAGGTTCCATAGATGATGATTATGAACTCGACTTTTAAAAAATAAATTTCTTACAATAATTTATATTATAAGAAATGTTATCAATTAATACTATAATTGGTGTAATTTTAAAAAAACAAGATATATCGTGTAATACAGATATTTTTGATTTACTATCTGTAGGGTATGAAACTGATATAAAAATGTATAAAGAATGTATTGGTCCTTATCTTTTCAAAAATAAAACAATAGAAAAAATTTACGTTCAGGCTAAGAATATTAAAAATAAGATTATATATTTAATTAATACTTGGAAATGGAATAAATCTGTTAATTATAACATGGATACCGATTTTTATCTTAATAAATTGGATACTTTTCACAAAAAATACAAAATAACTTTATTGGAAAATAATACAAGATACGAATTTAGATTGAGTGATTTGGTTAATTATTGGATAGAATCTCTTAATAATAGCCAGGGGTTATTTTCTAAACCACTCGTATTAAAAAATCCTCACACTAATTTGACATTTTCAAAACATAATTTATACAATATTTATTTTAAACTTTTGGATTCTGGCTTTATAATGCCGACAATTATTACAAACCTTTTTTATTCCAATATGAATGAAAAAAAGTTTTCATATGATTATTATCATTCGTTAAAAGCAAATACAATAACTAACTTTATGACTTCGAATTTTGTATATGAACAATGGGAACAAATTTTAAATATGTTACACGATTTTCGTGAAGATATTGATTATATTACATTCAGAAATAGTATTTCATATGTCACAAAACAACATATTTGGAAAAAATTTAAAAATATCACTCTACAATATTTGAATTATAAATACTCGTGTAATCCATTATTATCTAGTAATTCAAAGAAAAAAACGAAAAGAATGTTAGTCGAATATATTGAAAAGAATCCTAATTTTGGATATACAGGGCGTTCCGAGGTTATGAGATTTATTCCTTATGACGAAAGACCAATTATTATTCAATCGCTTTCAGGAGTATCGCTAGGAGAGCTGACAGGAACACCAACTCCAAGACCACCTCCAAGACTACCTCCGGGACTATCTCAAGGAGCACCAGGGACATCAGGAGCACCAGGAGCACCAGGAGCACCCCCAACACCCCCTATTATACCAATCAGTCCGATTACATCATCTAATACTCAAAATAGAAGTTCTCGCATTGGACAAACTTTCTCATTATTTAGAAGGTAACTTCTTTTTTATTTTCATTTTATTTATTTTTTCTCGAACCTTTCTTTGAGCTTTCGCATCCTGTTCTTTCTTTTCATTATGTTTTTTTAATTGATGTATCAAAGAATCTTGTATAAATTTATTTACATTTCCAACTGGTTTATTTTCACCTTCAAAATCTAATAGTAATTCTTTACTTACTATTTGTTTTGGTATTTTATATACATTATTCATCTTCAATAGTCCGAATAAACGATTCGGTTTTTTTATGTTAGTTTTTGCACTTATAATAATATAAAATGTATCCTCAGCATCATCAAATGTATTAAATATTGAAATTGTCGAATTTAATAATGTTGTTTGTCCTGATTTCATTTTGATTATAGTTGGTATATTATTGGCTTTAAACAATAAAAATAAATCTATTTCTGTCATAGCATAAGTATCCTTTTTTATTTCCTTGATAATTTCATCGTTTTTATCAGAATATTGTTTAGAAATAACAGAGTCAGCTACATTTCTATTTTTATTCAACCAATTAACATAAGAAAAAATAGACCATTCTGATACATTTGATTTATTCAAAATTAATTGGGTTGCTGGCATTTCTAATCCCAAGTATGCATCACATAACATTTCTTTTATTTTTTTGATTGTAATTTTTTTCCCCAAATAATCAGACATGATAAATCGTGCCATTTGAAACCCACAAATACCTGATGATTTATATGGGTCTATTTGAAATGTAGTTTTATTATTTGATAAAGCACTTAAATTTTTTTTTTTATAGTTATTTTCGGCCACGCAATCAACTATTAATTCGTGACTTTCTCCCTCTTTTTCTTCTCCCTCTTTTTCTTCTCCCTCTTTTTCTTCTTTATTGCGCAACATATCCGTTGGTATTGTATTAGAATAGTTTATTTTATCAATAGGATTTGTTATATCATAAATATTTGTTGATTCGATGAAAGTGTCGTTTTTTCTTAATTTAATATTGTCCAAATAGTTATCAAAAAGAATTTCTTCTAATAATATTATTTCATTATCATTTATTTTATAATTCACTTGTTCAAAAGATAAAAATTCTCTTGGTGTGAATAAATACTTTCTTATTTTCGAATATCTCACTATTTCATCTGCTAATTTCATAAAATATATATCACTATTGTTATTGTCATTATATAAATTCTTAGACGGTAATATTAAAGTACAAGTAGTTTTTCTCATAAACGAACAATGTTTATTCGGAGATTTCCACTTTTCACCACAATCTTTTTTATTTATACCTAAACAAGTAATCATATCTTCATAATCATCTAAATCGTCCATTTGAAATTTTAGAAATTGCACGCTATTATCTAATAAAGTATGTAATATATCTATCACTTTTTCTAATTTATCAATATACGCTATCGTTGGAGATTCTACTATCGTTAAAATATTTGAACGAGTACTAGTAGTATCTTTATTATTTAAAATTATTTTAAGAGTGTTTCTAAATAAGCTATAAAAATTGTTTTCTAATTCTAACGCTTTTACTATTTTTTCTCTTTCAGTATCAACTGTTTTCTCTAATAATACTGTTTTATCTGTTTGTAAAACTGTTTTATTTTCACCAACATATGTTCTTTCTTCGTCAATATCATCTATAACATCCATTTTGGGAACAGGAATTACAGGAATAATTTGATTAGTTATCGTTTTTATTCCCACCACCATATTCTCATCAACCAATTTTGACTTTATATTACATGGAATTTTTTTATTAGATTTATTGTATAATGTTGTTAAAAACTCTCTTGTGTCTGTATAATTTTGTATTTCCACCTCTTGGAAAAAAATAAAATTTATATCTAATATTATTCCTGACGGCCTACAAGGAATATAAAATGAATCGTCATTAACGTGTGTTAATATCCCTATAACCTTATTATCATAATTTAAAATTTGAGATACTACAGTATAATTATTTTTTTTTAATAGAGTTATAATATCGGTGGAAGATATATTTCGTTTATAATCATAATTTTTTATTGATTTTTTACCAATACAGTTTTTATCAATAATTTCCTTAATTTTTGTGATTATATCTAAAATATCAGAGTGTTCTTTAAAAACATTATAATCACGTGGGAATGAAAAAAATTTGATTGTTTCAAATTTTCTAGATTTTTTATATATTTTACATAATGGTTCAAAATAACTCCCGCGATTATATATCATTAAAGTTTTCTTACTGAAATCAAAAAAATTATTTGAATAATGATTTGTGGGACATATTAATTCTATTTTATCCGTCATATCATCGTTCGGATTTTTTAAAATTAATAGATTTATACCATTTTTAAATAATAACCCACCTTTATTTGTAGGTTCTGTAACAAAATCCCAAATATAATTATAGTCTATTTCTTCTTCGTCATTTTTAATATATTGTTTGAAATTTTCAAATGCTCTAGCTATCTGTTCCTTGTAAGATATATCTGTTATTTTACCAAAATATATACTTGACGTATAATTTTCTAAATTTACATCTATTGTTTCTTTCTGAAATAATGTAGGTAAATTACCATTTTGCACTGTTACAAATTTATCAATTGTTAGGTTTTCGATAAATATTTTTTTAAAATCTGCCAGAGTCAAATCATCCAATTCATCAGGTAATATTTTCATCCCAGAATAATAATTATATACACTCGCTAGTAATTCTAAAAATGATTGGTTTTTATTCTTATTAATACCCAATCGTAAAATACAGTATTCTTGTTGTTTTAATTTTTTATCAATCGTTGATTCTGTTGTTTTTGTATAACAAATATTATTATTAAATCCTAAAAATTTTTGTAAAGATAAATTCATATATCCGAGTTGATTTTTTCGTAATGGAAAACTCATTATAGGTGTATCTTCAAATTCTTTTATCTTTTTATTTTTTTTTGATTTGACAACATTTCCTTCAATGTCTTCGTCGCATAATAAAGTTGCTGATTTGGATTTTATTTGTCTAAATTTATCATATTTTTTATTTTTAAATTCATCCAAATCTATTGTACCATCCTCTTTCATAGGTACTTGTGGTAATTCGCTGCCAATTTTTTTAAACATAAATGGGATTGGTTTATCTTTTTCCCAACCCATGTTGGGTTTATCTTTGAATGGGGTTTGAAAACAACACGGAACACACAATCCGTCTGGATGTTTTGATGGGTCTTGAAATCCTGGATACATAGGTCTATAAACTATTTTTCTAGCAGGGTCACCTTCTGGTATGCCTGAGTTTTCTCTATGAAATCTTTCATCTGTAAATTGGACTATCCTTTTTCCCTTGGGAACTTTTTTTGCTTTTTCTGGTATTACAGCATCCCAACCACCACATTCACCTTTATTTATTTGTTGCAATGTTAAACTTCTACCTTTCCCATTTTTATCCCTAATACACCAATATCTTGGACATATATAGTTTGATTTTTTATCACCTGAACCATATCTAATCGATTCTCCATAGGAAGATATTCCTAGGTCTTTATCTTTTTCATCGATATATTTTTTTTCTTCATCTGTTATCAGAACTGGTTGACGTTTAGACTGTCCAGGACAACCTCTACTGTAAGAATGATAACCAGGGGTATCTTTTTTTAAAAACAAATCAGGGTCATTATCTTTTCTTCTTTTAGAAAATATACTTTTAGTTCCAGATATTGATAGATGAGATAAATCTTCTTCCATATCATCATCGCTATCGTTGGCTTTCCCTCCACCACCTAACACGTCATCTCCAAAATCAAATTCGTCTTCTTCATCGTCTTCTCCAAAATCAAATTCGTCTTCTCCCTCGTCGTCTCCATCGTCTTCTTTTAATAATGATAAATCATCTTCGTCGTCTCCCTCGTCTTCTCCCTCGTCTTCTTTTAATAATGATAAATCATCTTCGTCGTCTCCCTCGTCGTCTCCATCGTCTTCTTTTAATAATGATAAATCATCTTCGTCGTCTCCCTCGTCGTCTCCATCGTCTTCTTTTAATAATGATAAATCATCTTCGTCGTCTTCTGGTGTCATTTTTTTGCCTTGTAAATTAACACTTTTCGGTTTATCAACGGACAATAACTCGTCGTCAATTATATCATCTCCAAATTCTATGTTATCCTCATCGTCCTCGCTCTCTGAATCTTCTTCAATAGATAACTCGTCAGAATCAGAATCTTCTTCAATAGATAACTCGTCAGAATCAGAATCTTCTTCGATAGATAACTCATCTGAATCTTCTTCTATCTCTAATAATTCGGCCTCTTTTTGTCCAAATTTCACCGCACCTCTTTTTTCCGTTTCAGCTTGAATATCTTTAACTTCATCAACACTTCCTTGTTGTGTTATTTTTTTTTTACATATTTTGTCAATTTGTGTTTTTAATTCCTTTGTTATTCCTTTTCCAAGGATAATTCTAAAAAATGAATTAATATAAATTAAAATATATCTTAGATATCTGATGTCATTTATATTTTCTATTGTAAAAACAGAAAAAGTTCCCTCAGAAAAAACATTCGATAATATTTTTGTCTGAAACCCTGGATTACTATCTATAATTCTTTTTCCTTCGCCATATGTATCTATCCTTAACTGAATTTCTTGTAACCAATCCGCAAATACTTCTCTTGCCTTTTCTTCCGTTGTTATTTCATTTGGGAAATTTTCTAATAATAAATCAATTATTTCATTAACATTATCATCATTTTGTCTTCTAACAGTTATAAAAGATTTAATACTGTCCATAACCTGAAAAACATTCACTCTTTTAAATCTTAAATCTATTACATCGGTTGTTTTACTTGCTTTACCTTCAATAACATTAAATAGTGAAGATATACATCCAATATAATTATTTATATTTATTTTTTTATTATTTTTGAGTGTTGTTTTATAAGTTAAACTATTTACATCTACATTTTTATCCGTTATCTTATCAAAATTTATATATTCATATCCACTTTGTTTCAAATAATTTCTGATAGTTTTTAATATAGTATTATTAACAGCGTTCTGTAAAATGTTTTCTATATCATCAATACCTAATAATATTTCACTATCAAATTTAATATCTATGCTTCCATTTTCATGAAATTCACAAAAAATTGCTAATGTGTTTTGTTTAAAAATGTGTTCTATATAAAATCCAACTGATTGTTTTTTACTTAATATATTGGATATATTTGTTATAACACCTTTTCTAGAATTATTTAAAATAAAAAGAGATGGTATTTTTATACCAGACAGAGATATGTTATTATCTGTAAATAATCTGTAAATATTTTCATAATTAGACCCAGGATTATATTTAATAAGAGGTATATTCGCATTTGAATGCATTATTTTGAATAATACTTCCAACGGTAATTTTATAGAATTTTCAGGATGTAATAATAAATGAACGTATGATATACCGTGTGACGTAAAATTTAATGGTTCAGGATTTTGTTCGAAAACCTTATAAAATATATCAACTCTATCATTTATTTTTTTATGATATTTATTTATGCGGTCCTTTTCTTGACGATATAATACTATTTTCTTATTTTGTAGTTGTTTTTTTGTTTTCACAGTTTTATAGAGAATTGGGAAATAAAGTTTCAAAAAATAATCAGCATCTAACTCTTTTGTTTCCGCATAACTCACGACATCTTCCGCTAAACATAAATATATATTATTATTTACTAGAGGAAAATATTTGAATAATAAATAGGCATTTTGAGTCGATATAATATTTTCTAGACTTCTTTTCAAAAAGTCATCAATAATAGTATTATTAAACGGATTTGATATAAAAGGGTAATTATTTTTGATAACTAATTTTTGACCTATAGATTCTGTGATAATTTGGTCATTATCCCAAATAATATTAAGTGTATTAAAATCATCAAATTCATATATGTCTTTTTTTACAATATCAGCAAAAAACAAACTTAACTCTTTATGTAAAATTGTATCTTTATTTAAAACAAAATTGGATAAAAATTGTTTCAATCTTTCATCTGTTAAATCAATACTCTCTTGTTGTGTCAAATTTAAAAAGGTATTGTAATTATTTAATTTACGTTCTGTAATAGAAAATAAATACATTTCATTTGGTATCGCACTATTTAAATTTTCACAGTCCATAAAAATTTTCTCCTTTATTCTTTGTACAGTATCATCTCCGTGAATAAAAGATTTTATTATTTGAACTGTAATATTTTTATCTTGAATATTTTTAAGTTCTTCTGTCGAAAATATATCCGAATAATCTTTTTCTGTTATATTTTCGTCTCCTGAAAAAACATATATATGGGAGATTTCGTTATTTATAACTCTGTTTATTTTATATATTTCTGACATCTATATAAATATATCCTATATTTTTATTATATAATTATGAATATAGTTGTTGCCGTTTGTAAAAATGGAGGAATTGGAATCCATAATACTTTACCCTGGAACTTACCCAAAGATTTAAAATATTTTAAATATTTGACACGATGTCACGGTAAAAACGCAATTGTTATGGGAAAAAATACTTGTTTTAGTTTACCACGCGCTCTTCCTAAAAGAGCAAATTATGTGCTTAGCACTACTTTGAAAAATGACAAAAATAAATTTAACATCATAAACGATATTGGGTGTATTAAACAAAATAAATATAATAATATTTGGTTAATTGGTGGTGATAAAGTTTATAAAAGTTTTATAAATAGTGATATAATTAATAGTATTTACTATACAGATATAGATGAAAATTTTGAATGTGATACTTTTTTCCCAGAAATACCCAATAAGTTTAAAAGGGTATTTACTTCTGAGAAATTTAATGAAAATGACATAAATTATAATATGAAAGTTTATGTCAAAGAAGGATTAAATCCAGATAATTACATACATAAAGCAACAAGAGCCTTACATTTTACAAATTTAGGATGAGTTATTTATATTTTCGGCGTTTTCTGCTTTTTGTTTTTCTTCTTTTTCTCTTGGTTTTTGTTTTTTTTCTCTTGGTTTTCCTTTTTTTTCTAATTTTGCGTTTTCTAGTACGTCTGCCACCAACAGGGTTTGTGGGTCCTTTTTTGGTCTTTTTTTTTCTGGACTCTATTTCCTCCTTTATCCTCTCAGCTTCTAACACTAATTTATCATGTTGTGCTTTTCCTTTGGTAGTGTTCAAAGCGTTGAACCAATCAATAGATGCTTGCTCTTTATTCTCCATTATATAATACTAAAATATATTAAATATTATGAAAAGACTAAATAAATATTATGAAAAGATTAAATAAATTTTATATATCATAATAAGGATTGTCAGTAATGGTCATCCCACAATAAACCTTGGGTTTTTTCTTATAGTCAACTGGTTTATATAATCCCATTTCTACCGCGTCTTTTAATAAAAATTTGAAATTTTCCCAAAATTCCTTTTTATGTCCTATGGATTCCGTCATAACATGTCCTAACTCATGTATAGCGACAAATGTTAATGTATTTTCGTCTATCATTTTATTTCCATCTTTTTTAGTGGTGGTACAAAAGGCTAATTTTTCCCCTTTATTTTCAGAATACGCTGTGTATTCGCTGGTTGGCAAAGTTTCACTTATTTTTCTAGGATTAAATTTTTTCGCCATTCTTTGGACGTTTTCTCTTGTTGGATATTTTTCTTTCATATACGCAACAAGTTTTTCTAATTTTTGAGTTACTCTTGCTAATAAATCAGCTACTAATTCTAATTTAGGTGTTTCTCTTACACAATAAGTGTGACCGTCTTCGTCACTTACAATGCATTTCAAATGAAACATTTCACTCTCAAAATAAATTTTGAGTATAAATCCTATCATAAATAAAATAACAATATATCCAAATATATTTATGTCTAATTTCATTTATAATATAGTAGGAATAAAACTAATTCATATTAAATAATAAATTATGAGTTAGTTAATTAGTTTGCCCCGCAGCCAATTTCAAGGGGTCTTCTTTGCATATCAGAAGTAATAGTGCTTTGATTCCAAGGACCTATGTTAAGTTGAGGATTTGCAGGCTCACTTCTAAGCTGGAGGTTAGCATTTCTTAAACTTTGACCAACGGTGTTAATGCCAATATGCCATCCTGCTTTTAAAAGACTCACATTTTTAAGATCTCCTGATCCCATCGGGTTTAATTTACTAAATTCGCTGTTACTATCTTTTGGTAATAATTGAGCTGGGTCTACAACTTGTTGTTTTGCGCAACTTGGAGGTAATCCGTAAGTATCAGTCACAGCACCTGAAGCAGCACCGTGTCCTCCATTCTGTCCTAAAGGTTGTGAAGGAGTAAAGTTATTACCACCTGCTGCGCATTGTATCTGACTATCACTTGGACCAGCTGAATTTACATCTTGATCTACAGCTGAAGCAGCGTCATTACTGTTAGTCATTGAACTAATAGAGGTAGTAAATCCTTGAGAATATAAATAAACTGCGGCTACTGCCACAATTCCTGCTAAAACCACAAATGTTTGGTTGCTTGCTAATTTCTTGAGAGACTTTGCAATGTTCATTATATATTAATCTAAACATAAAATTTTTCGGATATAGTTAGTTTTCGCTAAATAATTCTCAGTTCTTAGTCCTCTTCGTCTTCTTCTTCGTCTTCTTCAGAACTACTATCGATAATATCCAACATATATAATTCTTTAATTCTTTTTGCTTCTAAATATGCCTTAATAGCTTCATTTTTGGCTTTTTTTGCTTTTTCTCTAGCCACATTATAAATATCTAAATAAACCTCCTTTGCTTCTCTTAGTTTTATAGGGTCATCTTCTTGGACATTTAATTCTATTTCTTCTAAATTATTAGTCTTTACTAAAGCTTTTTCCTTAATTTCCTTTTCTAAAATTTCCTTTTCTAAAATTTCCTTTTCTAAAATTTCCTTTTCTAAAATTTCCTTTTCTAAAATTTCCTTTTCTAAAATTTCCTTTTCTAAAATTTCCTTTTCTAAAATCTCCTTTTCTAAAATTTCCTTTTCTAAAATTTCCTTCTCTAAAATTTCCTTCTCTTGATTATTATTTTCTTGATTATTATTTTCTTCAATATGAACAATATCATTTTCTAAATTTTCTTCCATATAAATTTCTGATTTCGATTGATTTTTTTCTGTATTCTCTCCATTTTCTATTTTAGAATCTAATTTTATTAAACATTTGTTAAAAATAGGTTTTTTATTTATAACCATCATCTGGCGTAAACAAATCTCTAAATTAAAACTATTACTTGAAAACTTTAATCCAATAATCTCCAATATACAAATCACCTTTTTATCATTTTTAACCTGTTCAATATTTAATTGGTTTTCATCTGTATCATAAATTTGTAAAGAAATTTTATTAATGCCTTTTGGTTGATGGACGAAAGACCTTATAAGATAATAATCTTTACGAGTTCTTATAGAATCATTCCAATTGTATTCTATTTCGTCTAAACTTGTCTCGTCGTGAAACCAATTAGAACTGTTCTCTAAAATAAGAGATTTTACTGTTTCTTGAAATGTTTCCAACCATTCTAAAAATTCGGAATCATCTTTATTCATCAATAAATCACAATAAATTTGCTTAACTGTTTTGTGAATACCGTCTTTTGTTTTACAACTAGGTGTTTGAATTATTACGGGACCACCGTTTATTTCTAAATTAGCACAATATGTGCCACCTTGTAATGCCTTTGGTGTTTTAATTTTAACTTTACCAAAAGGATAATTTTTATCCGGACTTAACATAGTATCCATTTGTAAAAAGTTAGAAATTTACCTTTAACTAGTTACTCAATCATAATAAAAAATATTTACATTGAGTAATAATGGATGTTAAAGAAACTATAATTAACGAATGTCTAAATGTTTTACATAGAAAAGAAGTGAAGGATGAATTCAAAGAATTGATGCGTCCCTTAATCGATATGTTAATAAAAGAAATTTATCCATATATTTTTTTATCTATCATATTTGTTTTTATAAGTTTTTTATTAATTTTAGGAATATTTATTTTGCTTCTTCGGAGCAAAATATTAATACATAAGAAAACTTAATTATCTTTCCTTAATATATAATGGCACGTAAAAGTAGAAGTAAATCTCGTAAATCCCGTAAATCTCGTAAATCTAGTAAAGGTGGTTCTGGATTAGTTCTCGCGTTAAGAACTGCTTTATTACCATTTTTGCTATATAAAGGACAGAAGAAGCAACAGAAAAGAGTTCTTAGGTCTAAAACCAAAAGAAAAGGTGTAAAAAAAAAGAAAAAAAGTCGCGGCAAACGCTAAATATTATCGTATAAATGAATTAAAAGGTTATTTATATGATATATATATATATATGAGTTCTGTTTTTCAAAAAAATATACAAGACTGGGTTACAGTTGATAATCGAATTAAAACTTTAAATCAACAAGTTAAGGGACTAAGAGAAAATAGAAACTTATTAACAAATAATATATTTACATATGCTGAAAACAATAGTCTTGAAAATGCTGTAATACAAATAAGTGATGGTAAATTAAAATTTCAAAATGTTAAACAAACATCCCCCATAACCTTTAAATTGGTAAAAGAAGTTCTCGACGAGTGTATAAAGAACGACGAACATGTTGAAACCATTATAAATGCTATTAAAAATAAAAGAGAAAGCAAAGTTAGCTATGATATCAAGAGAACATATTCATAAACAGTTTAAATAATTATATTTTTAAAGGAGACCAAAAGACATCTATCAAAATAAAGAGCAAAAAGATTATTGATTTAATGGATTCTTACATTTTTTTATGGATAAAAAATGTAAGAATCCGTTAAATTACAAACCGAAAGTATTAATGTATATTTTAGTTGTAACTCTTTTTGTTCGTTTTTTTAATATAACTTTCACGCGTTCAACAAAATTAGCAAATGACGTAACATTACCTGCTATAATGGTATCATTATCAATAATCTTTATTTATTTATTTTCTATTTTATTTTTTGATAGATAGTTCACCTGATTTTTGATATGAGAATATTAGTTGGAGTAGTGTTAGTTGTTATTAGATATTGCGTTATATGTAAATATTTTTAAGATTAACCTGTTTCTATATCTTTTTTATAGCTAGGTACTTTCACGGGTATTTTTTTTAGCAATTGTGGTAATTTTCTTGGTGATTTTAATGGTAATGATGTTATTGGTGGTTTTATTGGTAATTGTGGTAATTTTCTAGGTGGTTTTAATGGTAATTGTGGTAATTTTCTTGGTGATTGTATTTCAGTTTTGTTTGTATTTGAAGACGGTTGTTTATTAAATTTTTTTGCAGGCTCTGTTTTACTTGCCATATCTGATAGATTTTTTGATGAATCTTTTACTTTGTTTTTTTTCATCAAAAATTCAACTTTATATATTTTATGAGAAATAGCTAAAATAAGAATTACTACTACTACTACAATAATTATAATTATTGTGTCCGTTATTAATTTATTTGATGTATTATTTGATGTATTTGATGTATTTGATGTATTTGATGTATTTGATTGGATATTAAGTATAATTTCCAATTCTTCTTTATTTATTTGTGATGCTGATGGTGCAAATGGTGCTGGTGCAAATGGTGCCGGTCCTGGTGCAAATGGTGCTGGTCCTGGTGCAAATGGTGCTGGTCCTGGTGCAAATGGTCCTGGTGCAAATGGTGCTGGTCCTGGTGCAAATGGTGCTGGTCCTGGTGCAAATGGTCCTGGTGCAAATGGTGCTGGTCCTG